>OFGN01001129.1_pt1 | contig 21647 bp, 13 predicted proteins | sample 1521821 | NCBI WGS metagenome assembly OFGN01 (sample SAMEA3504094, study PRJEB24116) | mouse gut metagenome | biome: mouse gut; feature: mouse-associated habitat; material: faeces | place: Denmark | collected 2011
GAAGTCGAAGAGGCCGTCGGGGTTGCCTTCCTGATTGGAGTCGAGGCGGTCGAGGTTCATCACCTGGAGCAGGCTCTTGTCGTTGAGGCCGGGCACGGGGATGTAGTTGATCTGTGTGCCGGTGGTGTCGCTCAGATACTTTACGTTGAGGCGGAAATTCTGGCTCTGTATCTGGTAGCCGCCCAGGGAGTACACGTTTTTCATCATCAGCCGCCACATGGGCTGGCGGTGGTGCTCTTGAGCATCTTCAGGTATAGGGCCTCGTCGGTGGTGGTGATGTCGCCTGAAAACTCGCCCACCTGGTATACCTGGCCGCGGTATGTGTACTCGTATGCGACGGCGAGCACTTCGTCGGCGTTGAGGGCGCTCTTGATGGATATGTAGCCCAGGGTGGGGTTGAGGGTGTATTCGCTCGACGAGAGCAGGCGGGCGCTCTCGACTTTCTCGTAGGCGGTGCCGCCGGTGATGCCGTATGCGTCGAGCGGGGCGAGGGCCTGGGTGACGGTGTTGATGTTGCGCGCGCCGGGGTAGTCGGCCTTGATGACCTGGAGCAGGTTGTTGCTCTGGTTGGTGGGGAAGGGGTAGGCCGGGTTGGGCTGCCAGTAGGATGTCGAGAGCACGCTGCTCTCGCCAAGGTCCTGGAAGGCGACGAAGTTGCGGCTCTGCTCAAATTTGCCGCCTTTGTTGGTGACCCATACCTCGATGCGGGTGATGTTGACGCCCGAGGCCACGTAGGGCAGGCGGGCGGCAAAGGTGTCGTAGTTGTCGCGGAACCACTGCGACAGGAAGTAGTGGCGGTTTTGGTCGTACTGGTCGGCGTTGACGCTGAACTCGGTGGTCTGCGCGCCACCCTTGGTATTGACGGTGCGGCTCTCGGAGTTTTGCTGCGACACCAGACCGGTCACGGTGAGCTTGCCAAACTGCAGCTTGGTCTTGATGCCGAAGAGCGCCGTCGTGTTCTTCAATGCGTCATGCGTGTAGTAAAGATCTTCCACGTAGGCTCCCGTTTCATCAAAGACGCCCATGGCCAAAATGCGCGTGGCCACCGGTTCCTGCGGATCCCACAGGTACGTTTTACGCAGGACGGGCGCCACAGACTCCAAAACCTCCGTGGCATCCAGTTCCGCGATTTGCAGGTACCCGTGATAGATGAACCGTTTCCTTGACATAAGCGATTCTCCCTCATAGACGGATTTTTCAACCCGCCTGTTCAGATAATCGTATACGCATTCAATACGCCTGTCCCCCTGTATGAAGCTGACCGCCTGATTCAACGCGTTGTAGGAGGCTTCCCATTCCCCGGTGGCGGTCCGGAGCTTCGTCTGGTTGCCGTCGGCGTCATAATTCGGCACAAAAGGAGCCTCCTCACCTTCGGTGATATCCGTATATTGATTGACCCGGTTGGCAACGTATGTAGTGGGAAGGGAATCCGTTCCCTCCAGGGACGTTTTGCGGTTGCCGATGTTATCGTAGGAGTAGCTGTATGTGCCGCCCCGGCTCATCGCATCGCTCACAAGTTCATTCCTGTCATCGTAGGCGTAGGTGTGCGTCAGGTCGGGTGCAGGCGCGTTAAAGTAGTCTTTCTTCGTGACCGGGCGCCCCAGTATGTCGTAAGAGTAGTCGGTTTTAGCCGGGTAGTTGGCGCTGCCGGGGCGCAGGTAGTCAATCTTCACCGGGAGGTCGCGCTTTTCTTCCAAAGTGCGCCACCGTTTCAGGGTGTTGGGGTAATCAAGAGTGTCCAGCAGGCCGGTTTCCTCATTGTAGCCATAGGTGAAGGGCTTCCCGACGGCGTTCAGCGAAACGGAGGATAGCCTTCCGTAGGCGCCATAGGCCCATGCCGTCTGCAAGGCGGGGGCGCCCGCATAATCCAGACAGTAGCCCGCAGGCCTCCCCACTCCGTCACGGCGGAGGGTTAAGACGCTTGCCGCAAGGCCAGCCGTCGTTTCCGTTTCCTGTTCGTTATACTGGTTGTACGTGAACATGCGCGTTCCGGAAGCGTCGTCAATCTGCGTCAGCTGCCCCAGATGATTGTAGAGGCTGCTGATGGAGGGGGTAAAACCGTCGTCATTAAAGGTAATGGAAACGAGCTCCCCAGTAAGGGGGGCGTAGGAGCGCGAGGCAACGGTTCCTCGCGCGTCCGTCGTAGCGGCAACGCGGTTGAGCGCATCGTAAACGGTATCCACATGGGTGGCGTCGGCATAGGTTTTGCGGATAACCAGCCCCGTAGCGATATCATACGTCCATGTGGTGATGTCCCCATCCGTCCGGAGGCGGGGATCAGTGGTAATGACATCTCCGGGAACACGGAAGGTGGAAAGGCTCACCATATGGCCGGCGGCGTCATAAGCATATACGGCGGGCTGTACGGCTGTCCCCCATTCGGCTTCCTTGCGGCCCCGGATGTCATAGAAAGAACAGGCCGTTTTGCCAAGAGCATTGGTAACGCAGGTAGGCAGATCAAAAGGCTGGCCATAAGCGTAAGTGGTCGTGTTGCCCGCGGCATCCGTGCCGGAGATGATGCGGCCGGCGATGTCGCAGACGGAGGTAAAGACATTCCCGCGCACATCTGTGTCCGCGTAGGTGATGCCCGTTTCCGTATAGGTGCGCCGCCGAAGGACAGTTGCACCGTCAAATCCCGTAACCGCCGTCGTGAATCCGTCCACGATGCGCGTGAGGAAGACGCTCTCGACGCCGGGCACGGTTTTCTTCCGCAGGCGAACAGAACCGCCGCCATATTCCATCCATTCCACGGCATCATGGCCGCGGGAATCCGTCATGACGGTTTTGCCGGCAAGGACAGGGCTCAGGGCAGAGAGCAAGGTCGCCCGCTTTTGAAGAACAGGAGTACCTGAGGAAGTATAGCTTGTTATGGAAACAAGACTATAGACTCCGTCTTCACGGCTCTCAGTCACATAAGCATAGTCAGTAATGCGGGAGTTCAGGATGGTCGGGTCATCCTCCAGGGCAACGATTGCCCTGGTCCTGTTCCCAAAAGCATCATACGCGTAGAGGGCGGGCGCCATATCCGCCAGCTGTTCCCTGATGAGGCGCCCCTTGTCATCGTATGCAAGCGTGCGCACGTTTTCCCCATTCAAGGTATTGGCGGCAGCGATCCGTACAAGGTCGCCAAAGCCGTTGACGGTGGAGCTTCCCGTCACGACGCGGGGATCGTCCCCCTCCCCGCCCGGCACAGCCTCCGTCGTGCGGATCCCTTCTTCCGTGACCTCAACAGTATAGAGGATATCCTGCTGCCCGGTGCCGTAACGCCGCAATATTGTTCCGGAAGCACTTTTCCGGGTGATGAGGGTAGCGCCAGCGGGGGTGGTAACAGTTTCTACCAGTCCATCCCCGCTATAGGAGCGAACGGTGGTGCGCCCCAGAATATCGGTTTCTTTTACCAGACGCCCCAGCAAATCGTATTCCCGGCTTTCCACCGTCGTCATTGGGCCTGTATCCCTGCGCAGGGAGGTAATTTTACCGAGGGCATCACGAGTGTAACTCGTGATGGTTTCCGGAGTGATCATGGTTTCCCCGTCTGCAATGGCTGAACGGATGGTTTCTGTCAGCTGGCGGGCCGTATTGTAGGAATAGGAAGTCGTCACGCCATTCTCATCCCTTTCCCATAAAGGGCCGCAACAGGTCATCATGCGCTCGTAAACGCGTCCATTGGCGCGGGTGCGCTTTACCCAACGGTTCTCAACATCATATTCATAAGAAGACGCATCCGTCATTGACCAAACACCATCGGCAAGCTGTACGTATTGCTCATAACGCATGTTATTGCCCTGGCCGGAGACGTAAGTAACCTTCCGTGAACTCAGGCCGGGCACGCACGCACCCGCTATCCGCGTTTCCGCAGTCACCTTGTAAAGGGCTCCGTACTGGTCCGTCTCTTCATAAGCGTAATGCGTCTGAATTCCACCCATGCCCTGTTTCATTTTCAAGCGTCCGCGGGCATAAACATTGGGAGCCGTGCCAAGCCAGGATTCCTTCACTTCCAGCCGTACATTTTCTTCTCCCAATGCGGTGGTGCGTTTTTCCACGCGCCGCACATAATTTTCCTCAATGTAAGTATAATCCGTTCGCCAGAGTTCCGCCGCAGTAGCCGTCAACGTCACCCATTGGGTGAGAATATCCGGATCCGCCTGCGTCTGATCCCGATAAGTGGTGTAAGTGACTTTATCTCCAGCTTCCGCCCAGGGGACACTGGACACGATTTCACGCCCAAAACGGTCGTACGCCCATGTTTTGACACTTCCGTCAGGAGCAGTTTCCTTCGCGATTTTTCCCATGCCTGTGTACTCGTAGGTCGTCTCCCGGGCGTAATCCGTTCCGTAACCTTCAATACGGCTGGTGCACAAATTGCCATTGCGGGTGACGGCATAAGTCTCACAGACACGGGAGATAGGGATACCGTTTTCCCCTCTCTGGATGGTAGTGATGAGTTTCCACGTTCCGGGAGAGACAATCTGCTTTTCCTTCAGAGTGAAGATGGAATCTTCTCCTTCCCCCTGAGACATGTTCCATGCTCCGTCAGTTCCCTGCCAGTAGCGGGTGGTGAAGGGCGCGCGCCCGGCGGCTTGTTCGGTGACGGCAAGCCTGCCCGCTGCCGCGTCCCCGGTGATCGTGAATGTTTTAAATGGGTCGCCCGTAACGGGATAAAGGCCGGTGGAGCTGTTTTTCCCATCCACCTGTTCGGGGAGGTAAAGGGCGATGCGATATCCGGATTCCGTGACATTTTCGATGTTGGCAAGCCCATCCCACAGGTTCCATATCTGCCGAATGCTTCCATCCGAAGCCCGCACGATATCCAGCTTTCCGTCAAATTCTTCTCTTGTGTAGGACGCGCCATTTTTAGCGGTGTAGCCGGTGGCGTATTTCAAGGAAGAGGCAGCACCTGCGGTATAGTTAACAGTATTACCCGCGGTTGAACGGATACTGAGGCAGAATTCTCCCGCCTTTGCTGAAGAAGCGGACCTCCTCCCGAACCACGCAGACCCTCCGCGCTTGGCGGATCCCGCAATGGGGGCAACACTGTCAACCCCGCTGCCGCCACCATCCGCGTAGCAGTAGTAATTAATGTCAGTTCCCCCGCTCCTGATTTGGAAAGCGGTATTCGCTCCAATTCCCGATAGCGGCGCCGAAATGATTTCATGAGTCATCGGATGCCAGTAATGGAGCGCACGAGGGGACCAGAGTTCAGACGAAAATGTGTACCCTACTATGTCCAGCAACCCCTGCGGCAACCCCGTCATGCCCCGGAAAGAGCCAAAATTGGTACGCCAGACCATTTCCGTCTTGAGCGTCCGGGCGACCACGCGCCTGCCGGCAGCCGACGAGCCATAAAGGGTGGAGGAACCGCGCACGCCGTGCGCCGAAGAGCTGCTGCTGCCGCCCTCATTGTTTTCACAGGTACAGGGGGCCTCGTCTTCACCGTTATCCCCTTCACCGTTGTCTTCCTCCGGACAGGGAAAACCGGAATTGCTCTGAGAGCCATTGCCGTCCCCCCCACATTCACACGGCACGTCTTCTCCCTCATCTTCCGTACTCACAGGTTCCGGATAACCTTCATCCGGCTGATAGGAGGATGAAGAGGTGCCATCCGAGACCATGACTTCAATGGAATAATTAAGGATGGCGAGATTAGTCCATTCAGGAGGAACAGCAACGTTCTCATAAGTCATGTGTACACGGTGCGGTCCCGGTTCAATGGGAAAGCTCAAGCTTTTTTCCCTATAAGTGCCTCCATGGTATTTACCCTCCCCTGGAATGAAAATTCCTTCACCGTCAACGGTCAGAGTTCCGTTATCATCTACCCCCAGCATTAAACGGCACTCCGCCGTTTCCCCCGGACCGAGCGGATCAACAATAATCCCCCAGTCCCAGCTGCCGCTAAACGCCCCGGCCTCCTTGTCAAACGGAGCCGGCCCACCTCCGGACACTGAGAGAGCATTATCAGGCAAAGAATCCACATGATGCTGAAACTGCCGTTTTTTCATGAAATCCAAATAGTTAGATATTAAGGAACAAATATCGGGAAGCCAATGCTTCCCCGTATTTATTATTCTTATCTATTTCAGGAAATAAAACAGAACAAGGATTTATTTTTGAATAATTGTTATTAACAAGAATAAATTTCTATCAATTAACATTTTATAAAATATATATCTTTCTTGAAAATTCATAAGGGATAACCATGTGTTGACGCGTTTCCCAACTCCCGGCCATTCACTCCCGGCCAGGATATCCCATCCGGAAGGTCTAAAAATTTCCCGGCCTCCATTAAGACAAACTCCGGCGGTTCTATCTGCATCATCCCTTCAACGAAAGGGTCTCCCGCCTGGTCGTCCAGATAAGGCCGGTGTCGGCACTTTCTTTACGCCGTCCCAATTCTCAACCCGGAATAAACCAATGAATAATACGACTCAACCAGGGGCTGCTCCAACAGGTCCCGCAACAACCAATAACGCTCCGGCGGTAAAATCCGTCCTCCGCATGGGAGTATTCACTCTCGCCATGATCAACGTTTCCGCCATTGTCAGCCTGCGCGGCATGCCTGCGGAAAGCACTTACGGACTGAGTTCCGTTTTTTATTACATTTTCGCCGCGGTATTCTTTCTGGTGCCTGTTTCCCTGGTCGCCGCGGAGCTTACTACCGGATGGCCCCAAAAGGGCGGCGTTTACCGCTGGGTAGGCGAGGCATTCGGGAAAAAGTGGGGGTTCCTGGCCATCTGGCTGCAATGGATTGAGAGTACCATCTGGTTCCCTACCGTTCTGACATTCGCCGCCGTTTCCCTGGCTTTCATGGGGCCCGGACAAAGATGGGATGAAGCGCTTGCCGCCAATAAATGGTATGTTCTCATCGTGGTGCTGTGCGTGTACTGGGCGGCCACCCTGCTTAATCTGCGCGGCATGAAGACTTCCGCAGGCGTCACCAAATGGGGAACCATCATCGGAACCATTATTCCCGGAGCCATCCTGATCCTGCTGGGCCTGGGCTATTGGGCCGGCGGCAACCCGATCCTGCTGGATATGAGCTGGGACAAGCTGGTGCCGGACATGAGCAATTTCAACAACCTCGTTCTGGCAGCCAGCATCTTCCTGTTTTACGCGGGGATGGAAATGTCCGCCGTGCATGTGAAGGATGTGAATAATCCCGGACGCAATTATCCGCTGGCCATTCTGATTTCCGCCATCATTACGGTGCTTATTTTCGTTCTGGGCACGCTGGCCATCGGCTTCATCATTCCCAATTCCCAGATTAATCTGGTGCAGAGCCTGCTGATTACTTATGACAGCTACTTCAGCTTCTTCGGCCTCGGCTGGATGAACTGGATTCTGGCGCTTGCGCTGGCCGTAGGCGTTCTGGCCCAGGTAACCGCATGGGTGGGAGGCCCCTCAAAAGGCCTGTACCAGGTGGGACTGGCCGGCAACCTTCCGCCCGTCATGCAGAAGCGGAACAAGAACAACGTCCAGATGGGCATCCTTTTTATCCAGGGGGGAATCGTCACCCTGCTTTCCATCATGTTTGTGATCATGCCTTCCGTGCAATCCGCCTACCAGATTATTTCCCAGCTGACCATCATTCTGTACCTCATCATGTACATGCTGATGTTCGCGTCAGGCATTTACCTGCGCTACCGGGAACCGAATACGCCCCGTACTTTCCGCATTCCCGGCGGCAAAACCTTCGGCATGTGGATTGTCGGAGGGCTCGGCTTCCTGGCCAGCCTGGCGGCTTTCCTGGTGAGCTTCATCCCGCCTAACCAAATTACCGTAGGCAGCAGTACCATGTACATTCTCCTTCTGGTGGTGGGCACCTTCATTTTCGCGGGTATTCCCTTCATCATCCATGCCATGGCCAAACCCTCCTGGAAACGGCCGGTGGATCCCGAAGACGCCTTTGAACCCTTCGGATGGGAGAAAAACAATGATTCCCATTCCGCAGCAACCCCTAGCCACTCCATATCCCATGAGTAACATTCCTTCCAATGAACAGATCCGGACGGCCCTGGATAACGCATACGCCTACGCCAAAACCGTCCAGGGAGGCAAAAACGCCTCGTACATTCCCGCCCTGGCCCAGGTGCCTTCCGACCTGCTGGCGATTGCCGTGGTCACCGTCAACGGAGACCTGCTGACCGCAGGCTCCGCGGACGCGCCCTTTGCCATTGAATCCATTTCCAAAGCATTCAACCTGGCTTATGTCATGGATCTGATCGGCATGAAGCAGCTGCGCGCGAAAATCGGAGCGGACCCCACCGGGGAACCCTTCAATTCCGTAATGGCCATTGAGCTGCACGGCGGCAAACCCCTCAATCCCCTGGTCAACGCAGGGGCCATGGCGACGGTCAGCCTGGTCAACGGTTCGGATTCCGATGAAATATGGGGAAACATGATCCATAATTTCAATAACTTCGCCAACACGGCCCTGACCGTGAACCAGGAGATTTACAAGTCGGAAAGCGCTACCAACCAGCACAACCGCGGCATTGCCTGGCTGCTGGACAGCTACGGCTATTTTTACAATACGCCGCCCATGATTGTGGATTTGTACACACGCATGTGTTCCCTGAATATCACCGCTTCCCAGCTGGCCCTGATGGGCGCCTGCTACGCCAACGGCGGGGTCAATCCCGTCAGCAAGAAGCGGGTGGTGAAAGAGGAGAACGTTCCCCCCATTTTGGCGGAAATGTGCATGTCAGGCCTTTATGATTCCACAGGGGACTGGATGTACAAGGCCGGCCTTCCGGCCAAGTCCGGCGTGGGAGGCGGCCTGGTGGCCGTAGCTCCCGGCAAGCTGGCCATGGCGGCTTTTTCGCCTCCCCTGGATCCCGCAGGGAATACCGTCAAGGGGCAGGCGGCGCTTCAATCCATCATCAGGGAACTGAATCTAAACCTTTTCCGGAGCTGATCCGGGATGAGAAGGTAAACCCGCGGAGCCAAAATCCGAAAGGATTCCCGCGGGTTTACTGTATCCTGTCCAGCCCCCCGAGGCAGACCGCAGTTTCTCGACTGTGGATTTCAGCCATAAAAAACAGCCTTCCGGAACAGTATGCTGAAAAACGGATATATCCGGCGGACAACGGCCGCATCGCCTGCGCCCCGGCAGCCGCAGACAACCTCTCCCCGGCGCCCCGCATCAGCTCCTGTTTGAAAAGTTGCACAGCTGCATGGCTACGCCGTCTTCCATAACCCGGAAGCCGTGCTTCTCATAAAAAGCGGCGTTTCTGCTCTCCTCCGGCATGATTTCAAGATACAGGTAGTCCCTGTATTTTTCCTTAACCATTTCCACCATTTTTCCAGCAATCCCCCTGCCCTGATAAGCGGGATGCACCAGAACATAATGCATGTAGGCAACCATTTCGCTGTCGTCCAGCACCCGCACCAGCCCTGCCAGGCGGTCACCGTCCCAGGCCGTAACAACAGTGGATGAATTCATGAGAGCCTTGAACAGACGCCCCGGATATTGTCCGGAAATCCAGCCAACGGACAGGAACAATTCTTGAACATCTTCCCTGGAAAATTTCTTCTCTTCCGTAAAAACAATCATTTTTTCTTTAATTAATTATTGATTATCCGCCTGTACCGTCGCGGCCACACAACCGCCTGAGCGGGAAACGCCTTTCCCTAGGCCGGATTAACACCCTGTTTCAAGGTTTTATCTGCTCCCACCGCCGCAGTCAACACCGTCTTGTCCGAGGGTTTTACCCATTTCAAGGACATGGCGGAGCCTGTGATAAGAATGCGCGCCGGAAACAGGCAACCCTTTCCCCAGTCAGCAGCTCGTCCGCCCCTGCCTCCTCCGCTTCCGCGGGGACGGAAGAGCCGCGCCAGGAACACACATCTTCTTTTCAGGGAAACGATACTCGAATGCGGGAGACGGCATTTTTCCTGGAACCGATTCCCCAAAAACGGAAAACTCCGGGCCCAGGCTCATGACATTGTGAAAAACCTTTCTCCGTCATTTGTTTAAGGACTTGTCACCACGCTTCTTTTCCCTAGAATCCCCCGGTATGCTTGACGCCCTCCAAAATGCCTTTTTCCAGACCGGGGACACGCTCACATCCTGGCTGTCCGCTTTCAGCAGCTTCCTGTGGGGCTGGCCCCTGCTCATCATGCTGCTGGGCACGCACCTGTACCTCACCGCCATCCTGCGGTTTCCGCAGTGTTATCTGCTTAAGGCCCTGAAATTGTATTTTGTGAAAGATCATACGGACAAGGGAGATATTTCCCCGTTCAGTTCCCTGATGGTGGCCCTGGCAGCCAACATCGGCGCCGGGAATATCATCGGCGTGGGCGTGGCGATTGCCGCCGGAGGCCCCGGCGCCGTCTTTTGGTGCTGGCTGACGGGAGTTCTGGGAATGGCAACCCGTTATTCGGAAGGATTGCTCGCCATCAAATACCGGGTGGAAAACAAGGACGGCAATATGAGCGGAGGCCCCATGTTCGTGCTGGAACGCGGTCTGAACAGCAAATGGCTGGGGACAGCCTTCGCCGTCTTCACGGCCATTGCCGCCTTCGGAATCGGCAATCTGACGCAAGGGAACGCAGCGGCGGAACAGCTCCACCATGCCTTTTCCATTCCCTTCTGGGGAACAGCCGCCGTTCTGACGGCATTGACGGCTCTGGTGATGCTGGGAGGCATCCAGGGCATTGCCAGGGTATGCGCTTTCTTCGTGCCGTTCATGGCCGTCATCTATATCATGGGATGCCTGTATATCCTGACCGTACAGGCAGAGTATATTATTCCCGCCATCCGGTATATTCTGGACTGCGCCTTCACGGGAGAAGCCGCCGCCGGGGGCGCAGCAGGAGCGGCCGTCATGGCGGCAATGAGAACCGGTGTGGCCCGGGGCCTCTTTTCCAATGAGGCCGGCCTGGGATCCGCAGCCATCGCCTCCGCCGCAGCGCAGAACCGCAACCCCGTCAGGCAGGCGCTCATCTCTTCCAGCGGCCCCTTCTGGGATACCGTCATTATCTGCGCCCTGACGGGAATTGTGCTGACCACCAGCATCATCGCGCATCCGGACATTTCCTGCACGGACGGCCCCAGGCTTACTACGCTGGCATTCAGCAAAATTCCTTACATAGGCTCCCCTCTGCTCACGCTCAGCCTGGTTACGTTTGTAGTTTCCACCATTCTGGGCTGGTCCTACTTCGGAGAAAAAGCGCTGGAATACCTGGGAGGCATCCGGCTGATCATGCCTTACCGCGTCATCTGGGTGGCGGCGGTCTTCATCGGCTGCGTCTCTAAAATAGAACTGGTATGGATTTTTGCAGACTGCGCCAACGGCCTGATGGCCCTGCCCAACCTCATTTCCCTGCTGGCACTTTCCGGCGTGCTTGTCCAGCAAACGCGGTACTACCTCTGGCAGCACAGGCTGGACGATTACGACGAATCCCACATACCGGAAGGAAAATAACGATTTTTTTAACTCGGATTCAAATAATTCTTGCCTTTCGGCTTCCGGTAGTATTTACTTCGCCGCGCAGTCCCTGCAAACCTAAAAGTCGCGTTCGTCTAGCGGTCCAGGACTCCCGCCTTTCACGCGGGCAACACGGGTTCGAGTCCCGTACGCGATGCCAGCTTTACCGCCGCGGCAGTTACGATAATTCCGCTTTTCCCCTTTTCAGGGAAGCATATTGGAAAAACGTAATGGCTGCGGTTTTCTTTTGGCCCGGTTTTCCGGATTCAGGAAAGCGCGGCAGAGGCGCCGGAAGCGGAATCCCTCCCTGCTTTTAAATGCCGGAACATGTCTTACATCCCCCGGATTTGGCTTTCAGAAAGCCCCGCCATCTTTTAAAATTCTTTACACGCAAACGCCATGGATTACACACCTCTCATTGAAAAACGCCGCCAGCGCCTTGAAGAATTGGAAACAGTCATTGCCGAACCGGACTTCTTCAATGACCAGAAAAAGGCCTCGGAAATCATGAGAGAGCACCGCCGCCTGAAGGAACTCATGGAAACATGGGATTCCCTGAACGCCACGGAACAACAGCTGGCGGACAACCAGGAACTGGCCAAGACGGACGATCCGGAACTGGCGGAACTGGCCGCCCTGGAGATTCCAGAACTGGAAGCCGCCCTGGAAAAACTGCGGAGCGACGTGCAGTACAGCCTGCTGCCCCGCGACACGACGGAAGACCGGGACGCCATCATTGAAATCCGCGCCGGAACGGGCGGGGATGAAGCCTCCCTGTTTGCCGGAGACCTGCTGCGGATGTACCAGCGTTTTGCGGAAGAACGCGGCTGGCGCTTCGAGCATCTGGAAAGCAGCCCGTCGGACGTGGGCGGATTCAAGGAAGTCGTCTGCCGCATTGCCGGGGAAGAAGTGTTCCGATTCCTGAAATATGAAGGCGGCGTGCACCGTGTGCAGCGCGTTCCCGCTACGGAAACGCAGGGGCGCATCCATACTTCCACCGCCACCGTGGCCGTCATGCCGGAAGCGGAGGAAGTGGACATAGAAATCCGCCCGGAAGATCTCCGCATCGAAGTATGCCGTTCCGGCGGAGCCGGAGGCCAGCATGTGAACAAAACGGAATCCGCCGTTCAGATATGGCACATACCCACGGGCGTTTATGTCCGGTGCGAGGAAGAACGCAGCCAGATGAAAAACCGAGAAAAAGGCATGAAAATCCTGCGCGCCAAGCTCTTTGAAGCCAAAAAACGGGAAGAGGCGGAAAAATACTCCGCCGCGCGCCGCAATCTCATCGGCTCCGGCGGCCGTGAAGAAAAGATACGCACATACAACTTCCCGCAGAACCGTCTGACAGACCACCGCATCGGCTACACTTCCCACAATCTGGACGGTATCCTGATGGGGCAGCTGGAAGACCTGATTATGGCCCTCCAGCATGCGGAAATGCAGGAACGCCTGGCGGAGGCCGGAATGTCCTAACTTCCTTTTTCCTTTCATGAAAACTTTACTGGAAGTCCTTCAGGCCGGCACGGATTATCTGGTCCGCCAGGGGTGCGACGAGGCACGCGCCACCATGCAACATTTGCTGGCCCATGTCCTGCACTGCAACCGCACGGCTCTTTACTCCCAGTTTGACAGGCCCGTGGAAGAAGCGGAGCTGGCACCCCTGCGCGAACTGCTGAAACGCAGGGCAGCGGGAGAACCGCTGCAACATCTGCTGGGGGTCACGGAATTTTTCCGGAGGGATTTCCTGACGGATGCCCGCGCCCTGATTCCCCGCCCGGAAACCGAGGAACTGGTGGAAATGGTGTTAAAGAAAATCCCGGACCATCCGGTACGCATCCTGGACATGGGCACGGGCTCCGGCGTTATCGGCGTCACGCTGGCGCTGGAACTCAAGGAGCGCGCCGGAGAAGTCGTGCTGGCGGACATTTCCCCGCAGGCTCTGGATCTGGCCCTGGAAAATGCCATGCGGCTGGGAGCCAGAGTCTCCACCATCCAGACGAATCTGTTCGCCAACATTCCCCAGGAAAAAACGGATCCGCGTGCGGAGGATGCCGATTCTGCTCCGGAGGGAGGAAAAGAGGAAAACGGGCGGAACAAGCTCTTTGACGTTATCGTGGCCAATCTGCCATACATTGCAGAGGGGGAAAAACTTGCCCCGGAAGTCATGAAAGACCCCCATACAGCCCTGTTCGGAGGTCCTAAAGGCTGGGAAATCATTGAACGCTTTCTGGCCCGCGCCCGGGATTACCTGAATGAAGACGGCTTTGTAGCCCTGGAAATCGGGTACGACCAGGCATCCGTCGTAACGCAAATCATGGATGGATACGGCTACAATTACATTGAAGTTCTGAAGGACATGAGCGGCGTCTCCCGTTTCCCCTTCGGCTATCGTTAATGTTATCCTCCTTTTCACTCCATGCAGGCGGCGCGCATTCTGGTTGACGGACAAAGCGATCTGGTACTGGATTACGGTATTCCTCCGGAAGCGGGAGACGTCAAGCCGGGCTGCCGCGTACAGGTGCCCCTGCGCAACAGAACGGCTACCGGAACCGTGCTTACGCTGTCAGAACCGGCCCCGGCCTGGAAGGACAGGCTCAAGCCCATTCTGAAACTGATCGATCCGGAGCCCCTGATTTCCCCGGTGATGATGAATCTGGCCTCATGGGCGGCGGACTATTACTCCGTGGCTCTGGATCAGATGATCCGGTGTCTGCTCCCGGAAACCGTTCGTCAGGAAAATACGGCGGAAAAAATGCGCAAAATGGTGTATCTGGAAAAAACTCCGGCACGGGAGGAACTGGACGCCCTGTACCGCAAAGCACCCCGGCAGGCCCAAATGCTGGATTATTTCTCATCCGCGAAACAACAGTCCGCCCCCCTGGCGGCATTCGGCGCCGGAGCCCTGAACGTTGCCCGCAGCCTGGAAGCCAAAGGCTTCATCTCCCTGAAAGAAGAGGCCGTGCACCGGGACCCCAGCACCGGGGAGCAATTCGTCCCCACCCAGCCCATGAAGCTGAACAGCCAACAGCAGAAAGCGCTGGAAGAAATCACGGTCATGTGCGCGGCAGAGCGCAAAAAACCGGTCCTGCTGCAAGGGGTTACCGGTTCCGGCAAGACGGAGGTTTACTTACAGGCCGTTTCCCAAATAGTAAAATCCGGAAAATCCGCCCTGATCATGGTGCCGGAAATTTCCCTGACGCCCCAGACGGTTCAGCGTTTCAAATCCCGTTTCGCGGAACTGCCTTCCTCCGTGGCAGTGCTGCACAGCCTCCTCTCAGACGGGGAGCGCTTTGACGAATGGCATGCCATCCGTTCCGGAAAGGCCCGCATCGTCATCGGTCCCCGTTCCGCCGTCTTCGCCCCCCTCCAAAATCTGGGCCTGGTGATTGTGGATGAAGAACACGACGCCTCTTACAAACAGGAAAACTCCCCCCGCTACCACGGGCGGGATCTGGCCGTGCTGCGCGCCCATCTGGAAAATTGCGCCGTGCTTCTTGGCTCTGCCACTCCCTCCCTGGAAAGCATCCATAACGCCCTGACTGGAAAATATTCCCTGGTAAAACTGACGGAAAGGGCGGATGGCCAGCAGCTCCCGCTCATTCGCATCCTGGACATGAAAACGGAAGGAAGGAACAAATCCGGTCCCAACGTTATCTCCGAACGCCTCAGGATGTCCATTGACCGGCGTCTCGACAAGGGGGAACAGGTCATCCTGCTGCTCAACAGGCGCGGATTCGCACGCTCCATCCAATGCCCGGACTGCGGCCACGTAGTCACGTGCCTGCACTGCTCCCTGCCCCTGACCTACCACCGTACGGAAGACCGCCTCATGTGCCACCTGTGCGGATTCAAAGCCCTCCCGCCCCGTTCCTGCCCGGAATGCCGGTCCGCCAACATCCTGCTCCAGGGGTACGGAACCCAGAAGGTGGAGGAACTCCTGCGCCGCACTTTCCCTGCGGCGCGCATCACGCGCGTGGATGCGGACGTGGCCCGGCGGAAAAACGCCGTCCGGACCATTCTGAACCAGTTTCGCGCCCATAAGATAGATATTCTCTTGGGCACCCAAATGATCGCCAAAGGTTTGGATTTTCCCAACGTGACGCTGGTAGGCGTGCTGAACGCGGACCTGGGGCTCCACATCCCGGATCCCCGTGCAGGGGAACGCACTTTCCAGCTCCTGACTCAGGTAGCGGGCCGCGCCGGCCGCGGCGATCTTTCCGGAGAAGTCATTATCCAGACTTTTACGCCCCAGTCCCCCTCCCTGCAATACGCCCGGCATCATGACACGGACGGCTTTGCAGCCCAGGAACTGGAAATGCGGCGTACTTTCGACCTCCCCCCCTTCACCCATATCGCCGTCTTGACCATACGTTCCCAGCATGAAAGCATGGCGGAATTCGCCACGCAAACCCTCGCGGCCCGCCTGCGCGGCATGCTCCCCCCTCCCGCCACGATGACCGACCCCATGCCTGCTCCCATCCCCCGTGCGCACGGACAGTTCAGATTCCAGATTACGGTCAAGGGGCCATCCGCCCGCATCCTCTCCCGCACTCTCCGGAAACTGGTGCAGGAAGCCAGCCTGGGGGAAGACCTGACGGCTGTCATTGATGTGGATGCCATGTCATTCATGTAAGCCGCCTTGCCAAAACCGGCCGGGAACATTAGACTTCCGGCACAACACAACTTACTATTATGCTGCTTCACTTCTACAAGATGACGGGTGCCGGCAACGACTTTGTCATGGTGGACAATCGTGACCTGAGCCTTTCCTCCGTGCTGGACAAAGAAACCATAGAAGCCCTGTGTGACCGCCGCTTCGGCATTGGGGCTGACGGGTTGATCGCCGTGGAACCCTCCCAGGGCAAGGGGGGAATTGTTCGTATGCGTTATTACAATGCGGACGGCGGAGAGGCGGAAATGTGCGGCAATGGTGCCCGCTGCTTCGGCAACTTTGCCGCCGCCCTGCTTCATCACGACAAGACAGCCCCCCTTCCTTTTGAAACCATGGCCGGCGTCGTCACCGCAACCTTTGAAAAAGACGGCAATGTCACCGTAAACCTGACCAATCCCCACTCCATGCAGCTCTTCGTGCTGAATGCCGATCCGACTGTGGGGGCGGATGTCCATTTTCTGAACACGGGCGTTCCCCATGCCGTTGCGTTTCTGGACAAGCTGGAGGGCCTGGATATTTCCAGGCTGGGAGCCTATCTGCGTTACCATGAGGCCTTTTCACCCAAAGGCACCAATGCCAACTTCGCCAGAATCCTGTCTCCGGGGCACATTGCCATACGTACTTACGAACGCGGCGTAGAGGATGAAACGCTTGCCTGCGGAACGGGAATGACCGCCTGTGCGCTGCTGCATGCCGTATTGACGGACGCCCCCTCCCCCATTCAGGTGGACGTGGCGGGCGGAGACACGCTTAAAGTCGGATTCCAACGCACAGGGGATCGTTTTACTGACGTCACGCTGACCGGACCGGCAGACCTTGTGTTCACCGGAGACATTCAGATCTAAACAGCTTCGACCTGAAAAGGCGGACTCCTTCCCATCAGGGAAATTATCTGTTCAGCAGGGAACATTCCGCCCGCACATAACCGCCGTAATTATTGCAGAACGCCTTGTACACGGCAGGGCCCATATTCGTTTCGCAATAGTACTTTACGGTAATACAGCCGTTCTCGCGTTCCATATTAAGAAAACGGCTGGACAGCAGTACCAGATTGCTCTGGTAATTCCACAAAGCCATGTCACGCTCCATTTCCTCATGAATCCTGTCGCATATAAAGCTCTCCGGAGGAGGAAACAGAATGGCGCAGACAACACCGATCAGACATATTCCCGGAATGACCCCCACGGCAAGAATCCCGTGACATTTCCTGACCAGGGGAAGGTGATTCCTGAATTTCCGGAAAATGGTAAAACGGAATAAATAACCCGCCAGCAGCGCCACCGGGAAGAACACATTCACGTACTCAAAAGCCAGGCTCATTCCTCCAAGAACGAAAAAACCGATGCCCTTCCACACCTTCCGGTAAACAGGAATGCAGGCACAAAGAAACACGTACAGAAGATATCCCAGCAGGCAAAGGAAAGGCAGAAGCGTTCCCGTAAAAATATGCTCCACCATGCAGTCCCACGGATATTCCCTGCTGGGAGCGAAGGCTTCATGAAAAAACATACACACCATGCTCAAAAGCACCAGCGCGGCAAGGAGGATGGTCTTTACTTTTTTTGACTCGTACAAAAGCCACAGCAAAACAACTCCGAACGGCAATAAATAGCAACCTATACTGTTGAATACAGTAGACAACATGGGAATATGAGGAAAGAAAGTCATGGAGCGGATACGGATGAATGAGCGGTTAACAGCTAAAACGCAGCAGCGGCTTCAGCAACAGTAATTGGAAATAAAATAAATTCAAACACTCGTTTTCAAATAACTCATAAAAAATCATATTCTTTTCACGGAAAACCGTACAGCCGGGCTCTCCAACTTGACAAAACAACCCTCTGAAAAGGATAATAACGCTCTTGTGAAACACTCCCTTTTCATCCAGGCCGTCCTCCTTCCGGTTCTCTTCTGCCTTCCCCAATGCAGCCGCAAACCGCTCCTTCCGGAATATACGCCTCTGTGTTCCGGAATGGTGCCGGGGGAACACACTGCCCACCGGGCCCTCCGGGCACGGGAAAACAGAACCTACCGGGTCGGCCCGAAAGGCGGCGTATATTACATCAATTCCCATAATAAAAAAGTTTACATCAAATCCAGGAGGGTGCAATAGAAGACCACACGGTTTCTCCGTAATTTTCCAAATGGGAAACAAATAACCGTCCTATCATGTTTTTATTGTATAATTGAGAAAATATTCCGTTCAAAAAACTCATTAAACTCATTTTCTTCTTGCCAAAATGGAAGAGGACAGGTAATGTCTGCCGCACCACAACACTAAATGGTGTCGGTAGTTCAATGGTAGAGCCCCAGATTGTGATTCTGGTTGTTGCGGGTTCGAGCCCCGTCCGACACCCCATCCCCTTTCCTTCATAAAAAGAGCACTTATAGTGCTCTTTTTTACTATCCCCAGCCCTTTCCGCATGCGTAATCCAGAATTCGTCAAAGCCGCTTTTTCCGCTATTGCCCCGCGCTATGTGGCTACCAACCATGTGCTGAGCATGGGTGTGGACCTGCTATGGCGCCAGCGCGTCGTTCAGCTTGTCTCCGAATGGAAACCGGAAAACCTTCTGGATCTGGCGACCGGAACGGGAGACCTGGCCCTGGCCATCCTGAACGCGATGCCGGAAATCCGCCTCACCGGGTCCGACTTCTGCCAGCCCATGCTGGACATAGCGGCCAGGCGGGGACTGGATCATCTGGTTTGCGCAGACGCCATGAACCTGCCCTTCCCCTCCGCCTCCTATGATGCGGTCACTGTCGCCTTTGGCCTGAGGAACATGGCCAGCTATCCGGACGCCCTGCGGGAAATGGGCCGTATGCTGCGTCCGGGGGGCCATCTGCTCATTCTGGATTTTTCCCTGCCTGAAAGCCTGTTGAAAAGCCCTTACCGGTTTTATCTGCACCGCATCCTTCCCGTCATCGCAGGGTGGATGACCGGCCACCGGGAAGCATACGACTACCTGGCGGACAGCATTGAAGCCTTCCCCTGCGGGCAGGCCATGAAGGCTCTGCTGCGGGAATGCGGCTACAGCAACATCACGGCGGAAGCTCTGAACGGGGGAATTGCCAGCATTTACACAGCCCAGCGATGAGTGCGGGGGACGCAAGAGAAGGCATCATACGCGGCAAGGCGGCACGCGCCCGCCTGGGCGGAAAACTTGCCGGACTATCCCTGCCCCGGCAAATCGCCGTGATTGCTTTCTGGCCATTCCTGGAACAGCTGCTGAGCTTTTTCGTCACCTCGTCCGACCTTTTCATCGCCACTAAAATAGGGGTGGACGCCCAGGACACCATCAACATCTCTGACGGCATGGGCGCCGTCGTCTTCATCATGTGGTTCGGCTTCGTCATCCAGGGGTCTATCATGATGGGAGCCACAGCCATCGTTTCCCGCATGACGGGCGCCAGGGACTATCCCCAGGCCCAGCATGGCCTGCACCAGGCCGCCATGCTGGGGCTCCTGGCAGGAACCATCTCCTGCGGACTTCTCTTCACATGCAGCGATTTCATGGTCACGCACGTACTGACCATGAATGAAACCGCCCGGGCCTACGCCCTGCAATACGTTTATATGGCCGCATTTGCGGCCCCGTTCAGCGGCGTGGTCTTTGCCATCAATGCCGCCCTGCGAGGCTCCGGAGACACGCGGCTTCCCTTCTGGATCATGATGAGCGTAGGCATCCTCAATGTCATCTTCAGCGTCATCTTCGTCTTTGCGGACGCTCCTCTGGGCGGCTGGCGCATCGGAGGAATTGCGGCAGGAACGGTCTGCGGCTACGGCATCAGCATGTGCATCCTGCTGTTCATCATGCTGCGGCGCAGAAAAAAAATCTTCACGGGCAGGAAAAATGAATCCCTGGAAGAACTTGTCCGGGAACGGGGAGAACACTATGCCCCGCCCCTGTACCTCAGCTTTTCCCATCTGCGGCCGGACATGGGCATGCAGAAGCGAATCCTGAAAATCGGGCTGCCGCAGGCCGTGGAAGTCTTCGGCATGTGGGGCATCCAGATGTTCTGCCTTTCCATCATCAGTGAACTGCCTGTTAAAGGCGTGCTGGGCGTCCACAATATTGCCGTCCGCATTGAATCGCTCAGCTTCCTGCCCGGCTTCGCCATCGGCATGGCCGCTTCCACGCTCGTGGGGCAATACCTGGGCGCCCGGAACGCGCTTATGGCCCGCATCACCATCTGGAAATGCATGCGGTACGCCGTCATCTTCATGACAGGCCTGGGAGTGCTCTTCAGCGCCTTTCCCGCCCTGTTCATGGAGATATTTTCCAACGGCAGCACGACCCTCATTGATACCGGAATCACCGTGCTGCGCACCATGCTGGTGGTGGAACCCTTCTTCGCCGCCTGCATCGTGATGAAAATGTCCCTGCGCGGCGCGGGAGACACCCGGAGAGTCATGCTTATTTCCTACGGCATTATGGGCTTTTTCCGGGTCGTCTGCACCTGGGTATGGTTCAGGCTGGCACCGGAAACCATGACTTTGTGGGGCATCTGGCTGATTTTCGCCTTTGAAATGGCCGTCCAATCCGCCATCCTCTATAAAATTGTCAAGGGGCGGAGCTGGACGAAGCTGCAAGTCTGAACCTTTCTCCGGCCTCTCCCGCCTCCCGGCCCATTCGCAAATCCAAAACGTTTACTGCAGGATAAAAACTTTGCTTTCCTCCTCCAATTCTGCTAGCATCCTTTCACGTTGTTCTGCAACGGGCTCGTAGCTCAGCGGTTAGAGCAGGGGACTCATAATCCCTTGGTCGTAGGTTCGAATCCTACCGGGCCTACCAAAATAAAGCCTTACAAGTTAACCACTTGTGAGGCTTTTCTTTCTCTTCCTGCTTCTCTCAAAAATTATTAAAAACGCGTAAAAACGTACCAAAACGCAAGAAAAGTTGCACCACTTTAGCATCACCATTTTTGCTACAGTAGCAGAAACCGCATGAGAAGAGGAGTCATTGCCGGAATTACAAATAGCTGGCAGAAGAACTGGAAAGCAGGAAGACTTCTCATCATTCCTGGAGACTCCGTAGATCATTAGGTCGTACAGCCCCCCCTATGCAAAGGGTAGGTGAACGGTATAAACACACCTGGCAGCGACGACATTCTTTATGCTCGCGATTCATCGGAAAAAGTTCTTGGAGTTGCAGATGAGAGGATAAACTTGAGGTTACGAAAATCGAAACGATGACTATCAATCACGCAATTTTAAGGGTTACAGCAAATCCGTGGAACCTGGGACGCCTGGGGCACCGAATGTTCCTTCTTCAGGGAAGGGACATTTTTCACAGGGACCTGGCTGGGACGAACAAGGAATTAAAGGACTTAAAGGAACTGTTCCAGCCGGAAGCGGTCAGTTGCGTTCTGCCTCTATGGAAGACTTTTCCAACCCATGAATGATGCCTGAGTCAATAGCAGGCAAGACATTGATTATAAAATCATCATCTCATTTTTTGTGGAATATATGCGTTATAGGTTGGCCGGGAACAGAAATTTTCAAATAAATTCTTATTGACGCTAAATCTGAATAATGCTACTAT
>OFGN01001134.1_pt1 | contig 21586 bp, 31 predicted proteins | sample 1521821 | NCBI WGS metagenome assembly OFGN01 (sample SAMEA3504094, study PRJEB24116) | mouse gut metagenome | biome: mouse gut; feature: mouse-associated habitat; material: faeces | place: Denmark | collected 2011
CGGCCAGTACATCCTTGCAGTAGCGCCGTCCTTTAGTGGCCCGCTCGTCCAGGATGGCCACCACGCAGGTGTCTGTCTCGGTGCGGATAGCCCGTCCGAAGCCCTGCTTCAGCTTGAGCTGCATTTCCGGCACCACCACCGCCCGGATGAACAGCCGAAGGGTGGGGTGATTCTCACGCTCTTTCTCCTTCAAAGCGTCTGGCACGGCGAAGGGCAGGCGGGGATGATCAGCAGGGATACGCAGTCTCCGGGGAAGTCGAAGCCCTCCCAGGCGGCCCCCGCCGCCAGCAGCACACTGCCGGGGCTGGCCTTGAACTGCTCGGTAGTACGGATGGCGCTGCGGCCCATGGTGAACAGCGGATAGCGCAGACCGTGGTCCGGCAGGCGTTCCTTCACCGCCGACATGGCGGAGTAAGATGTAAACAGCGCCAAGGCATGACCTTGGGCCGCATCCAGCAGGGCGGCGATCTCCTTCGCCAATTCATCATAATAGGCGGCAGCTTTCTGCCTGGGCGGAAACTGAGGTAAGTACAGCAGACAACCAACAGGCCCTCCACTACTGCGTCAATATGACGGAACTCCATATAGGCGTCCTCTGTTCGATGGTAGTTCCCCCATCCAGCTAATTTCTGGTTGATCTTTTCAATCAAGTTTCGCTGTGTTCCTGAAAAATTCAAAATCAGGCTTTCCAGCTCCTGTTCCATTTTTCGGATGGAGCTGTCCGCTGGCGTGACAGAGAGAACGCCGTCCCTGCGCTGGTAGTGCCTGCCAAGATAATTGAAGCCGTCATGGACATTGACGATAAATGACTTATCCGGGTGCATCCGCAGACCGCGCTGGGACAGGAACTCGGCAACGATCTGCATCACCTTTTCAGCTTGTATCCGGCTCCGTGCTGTGACGGCCATATCGTCCGCAAATCGAATCAGGTTTCCATTCAAGTAATCCACACTGCCAGAAGGATACAGTTGGTCATATATATATGTCTGTAAGCCGTCCAGCATCATATTCCCAAGAATCGGGGACAGGCTTGAGGCCATAGACATTCCCTTATCCGAGGGGAATAATTCTCCGTTTCGCAGCACTCCGGCTTTCAGAAATTTTCGCAGCATGGTATAATCCATTGGGATATTTGCAAGCAGCCAGTCGTGGACCACCGTATCATAAAAGGCTTGCACGTCAATCAATGCCAGACACTCTGGCGCGTTTTCGCCGCTTAGATCGCGGCTGAGATATGCGTGGGCATCCAATGCCGAGCGGCCTTTCCGCGCAAAAAAGGACTTGCGATCCGCCGTAGATTCTGCCACAGGGTCCAACGCATAAGAGTGCAAAATCTGCATGGCCTTATCCCGCACGGCTGGAATCAGGTTGGTCCGCAGTTTCCCGTTTTCCTCCAGAGCCCGGTGCAGATATGGAAGGGGACGATAGCCCCTGGAAACGAGCGATAGTACAGCTTTGGCTTTCTGTGCGTCTGTGGTCCACTTCACGCCGTCAACCCCTGCTGTTGTATTTGCGTTGGCAGCAGCCCGAACGGCCAGCGCCCGTGCCGCCCAAGAGTTGACGAGATGCTGCTGGAGCATGCTTACTGCATCCCATTCCCGATTGTAGGTAGCATAGGCCAAATCCTGCTGCATGGACAACAGAGTTTCCTCCAGGCGGGGCCAGTCGATGGCCCGCCAGATCGCGGACATATCTGCATCGGCTATCTCTCACTTAGGCTTTACCGGACAAAACAGCATGGAAATCGGGCAGTGATCAGAACCTTGCGTGTCTCTATGAAATTTGATGCTTTGAACAAAAGATAACAGCTCCCCGGATACCAGAAAGTAATCCAAACGAGATCCTCTGTTCTCGGCGCGGTCATTGTTTTTTGGCCCCCACCAGGTATAGGCACCTTCCTTGCGGGGGTGGAGCGCACGGAACGCATCGACAAAGCCAACAGCAAGAAGTTTTTCAAATCCGTCCCGTACTTCTGACTGAAAAAAGGGGTTGTCCGGTTCATTTTTTCCATTGTCTGGATAGCTGTCAATATAAGCGCGGGTGGCATTGAAATCCCCGCATAAAACAACAGGCTTTACTTGTTGCAATCGGCTTAGATAGCTCCGGAAAGCGGCTTCCCATTCCAGACGGTAATCAGGCCGTTCAGGGGAAGAATATGGATTGAGGCTTGGCACATAAGCGTTAACAATATAAAAATCCTTATATTCCAGAGCAATAACACGGCCCTCGCGATCAAGCTCCTCCACGCCTATCCCGTAGGTATCAGATAGCGGCTCCTTTTCTTTGCGTGTCAATATCAACGTACCTGCGTAGCCGGGGCGCTCTGCATGGTTCCAGTACTGATGATACCCTGGTGTATTCATCTTAAATTTTGGACTAGTTTTTGTTTCTTGACAGCACATGATGTCAGGCTTTTCGCCAGCTAAAAATTTTAAGAATCCTTTTTGTCGGCAAGCCGCAATCCCGTTTACATTCCAACTTATGATTTTGATCGGAAATACCTCCTTCTGCCCGCCCTAATGCGTCAACTCTACTGGATTGCCTCAATTTCTGCAAGCAAATATGCCTTTGAGATGACAGCACCAGCTATGTATAAAAAGGCTTGTACCGGGGCGGCTGATCTGCCTCGGCACAAGCCTTTTTAGCGGAAATATTGCCGCTGCCTGGTCTTTCTGCTTTTACAATGCGGAAGATAGTTGTTTCGGTCTTATTCCAGGTGTTCTATCATTACTTTCACATGATAAATGAAATTCTTTCTTTGACTGGCATTGGCTTATGTCGATCTTCCTCTGGGGCAATCAGATCGGCATCTTCTGGTGGTATTTCCCGAATCTGCCGCCCGCACTTGATGCAGAAATTAGAGCGCTTAGATGGAATCGCATTTCCGCAGTAGGGACAATACTCTATCATGGGATGTTCACCTTTCTTTCATATAGTTGAAGTGATTTCTCCATCTATTTCTCATACACAAGATGCTCAATCGCCCGCGATGCAGGATCAAGCACTATGATCTCCCGGCCTAGTTTCCGGGCATAATTGACTGTGGCCCCTGTTCCAGAGCGCAGTGCTCCATTATAAACAGCCAGCAGAATAGAAGAGTGGTCCACAAGAAAATGGTTGCGTTTCAACATACACCCCGAAGTGTATTCCCGGCCCACATAAACCACCTCTCTGGCCTGCTCAAGAATGTCATGGTACTGTCTTTGCGCTGCGGTTGCCCACTTTGTTTCCTGCCCTTCACAGGGGAGAATACAGTGAAGTCCTATTGTGGGGTATTTCTTTTGTAAGTCGAGAACAATTTTCGCACTCCATAGGTCCACACCCAGGGCCATGCCCGATAGGAAATCTGTTACGCCCCGGTCTGCCAGTGTCATGATCTGCGTGGCTAGAGCCTCCTTCAGCAGCACACAGTCACGGGCAGTTTCATCATATTTCCATGGAAAACTTTTTGGCCTATGTCCAGTAAATGCACAGGAATTTTGATTCATAGTCATAGTCGTAATCCCGTCCAATTCTCAGTTAATTCTCCATATCAGGCAGCGGGGCAATTTCCCCCTTTAACTCAAAAATAAGCTCCATCGAAAAGTCGCGCAGTAATGTGACATTACTCAGAATGAGAAAATTGATTGGTATGCCGTATCTCTTAAATACACGATTATTTTCTAATTTGCGGATAGCTTGCTGATATATTTCATGCTGATACTTTTTAACTTCATCTTGCAACTCCTCCCATGAATTGAACTGATAACGAGGAAGGCAAACAGTCATACGAATACGGTCAAATGTATCTTCATTTTCATTCTCAGGAACACGCTCATATATAGGCGAAGTTATGTTCTGTACTAATCGGTCAACGGGGGATTGAGCTTGTGGAACACCATGTACCAACTGTGTTTTTAGAAAGATTCTAATGCACTCTTTCAACGTCATTCCGACTTCAAACTGTGAAACAGATTTGCGCCAGACGATCATGTTGATGCAGGTTTCATTTTCAGCATTGAAAAGATCAAACTTAATTCGTTTTTCATACGGAAACAGTTGTGATTTTTTATCAAGGGAATAAATTTCATTTTCATTGAAATAATAAGTATCCCCTGCGCGTTGACAAATAGGCTTATTGATTACACCATGTTCTATCAAGAAGTCCCTTGTTATAGAAACTAATTCTGGCTCAGGAATGCTTTGCAGGTATTCTCCCATTTCTGGAAGTAGGTACGTTTCTACATTATCCTCCAATTCCCTAAGAGGGCGGAATTTGCTAACCCCGTGCTCCCATATTCCTGCTTCAATAAAGGAGGGGGTCCATAGCAGCTCATCTGCTAATTTGCTACCCTTTGGATGAGTTATCCACAACGTACCATCCCTAAATTCTTCCACTGATAACAAACGATATGACAAAGATAAACATTGTTTTCTCAAAAAAGAAATTATAAATATGAAAAAGAAAGTTAAAATTTCTAAAACAGGCGCAAAATTATTTTGGTGAGATATATGCAGTCTTTTGGAATTAAACTTAAACGACTCCGTGAGGAAAAAGAATTGACGCAGAAAGAATTAGGGGCACTTCTTGGACTTACACGTGCAACGATTTCTTCTTATGAAAGATGCGCCCTTTATCCATCTGTGGAAGCACTCATCAGTATATGCCGGTTTTTTAATGTAACCGCTGATTATATGCTTGGTTTAGCAGATACTAATACTTTTGATACAAGTTACCTAACGGATCAGCAAGAATTGATTATAAGGGCTATACTGGATGAATTTCGTGAGAAGAATTGTAAAACCTGATATGGCCATAAATTTTCATGTGGTTTGTTATAACTACAGTGTCATTATGCGAACACTATTATTAAGCCTATTATATAGTCATAATATGGAGAAAGCAAGTTAATTATTTTGTGTTTGCGGTGTAGAAATGATAAAATACGACAGGCTATGGAAAACCATGAAAAAAAGAGGCATTTCCCAATACGCCTTATATACAACTTATAATATCAATCGCTCACAACTTAATCGCTTGCGGCATAATGAAAATGTGCAAGTTAATACGATTGATAAGTTATGTAATATTTTACATTGTCGAGTGGAGGATATAATGGAGCACATTGATGACGATAATGTGTTTTGACTGAATTTAGGATATTGTGTTAAAGCAGTTTGTGCGGAATTTTTTAACAAAGCAGATTTTGAGTTTGACGAATAAATCTCATTGTGGCTATTGATTTCTGATACAAAAAACCTCCCATGCCGGACGGCATGGGAGGTTTTTCAGTCACTGCGCCGGCTTTTGTTCTCTATTCAGGTCCCGCTCCTGGTGCTTCATCGTACTTGGCCAAAAGATTTAATCCGATGCTAAAACTCATAATAAAGGAAATAATACCGTCTGTCAAGGAATACAACGGATAAAATACTGCGTTTTGGAGGTGTATGCGATATAAAATAAGAATAAAAGGGGGCGTGCGTGATGTACGAAGAATTTACCCAGGACCGTATTGCACAACTCAGGATACAACGGAAAGTATCTGCCCGCGATATGTCTTTATCATTGGGGCAAAATAACAGCTACATCAACCAGATCGAAAACAAGAAAGCATTGCCCTCACTGCAGGGACTGTTCTATATTTGCGAGTATTTCGGCATCACACCGCATCAGTTTTTTGATGAGGAGTCCGCGCATCCCGCGCAGTTGGCAGAGCTGATGGAAGACCTAAAAAAAGTGGATTCCGCAACATTGGAGCATATCTCCGCCTTGGTAAAAACAATTATTTCCAAGTGATCATTGTCTGTGCTGTTTTGTCCTTTGTTTCCTATGCCGCTTCTCCGCGATAGAGGTCGTGATTGACCTGGGCGGCGTAGTGATTTTCTATAGTCGCCGGGGCGTTGTACAGCACCGTCAGCAGGTACTGTTTCATATTCCGCACTTGGGTGGTGTTCACTCGTGTCAGATTTTCGCCAAAATAAATCGTATCCAAAACGGCCCCAATCCGCTCCCAAATTGGAGGTAATCATGGAGCCTGGAGGACAGAGCAGCTACCATCCCAAACGCCCAGTTCAATACACGGACATCATCGCGTATGTCGAGGACAAGTACGGAGCAAAAATCCGTGGAGAATATATCGCCTGCGTAAAGCGTATGTGTGGGCTGGAGGTTGCCGAAAGCAATAATAAATCCAAGAACGGGAACCCTCGGAAGAAGCCCTATTGTCCCGCCAATAAAGTGGCGTATATCAAGGAGGCGCTGGAACACTTCGGCATTCTGCCAGCAGAAACGCAAAATGCGGATGGCCCAGACTGAGTATAGTCTGGACCATCCGCATTCGTATATTTTCCTCAATCCTCAAACAGCTTCACCACCGGAACCTCCGGCTAAATCCCTTGCCATATCTGACAAAATCTTATAAAATCTGATTGAGAGGGAGTGACCTATGATAGATTTTACTGACGTTCGCCGCGAGAACGCGCCGACAGTTCTGTTCTTCGCCCGGCAGCTAAGAATGTCTTTGGAACACGCTCTGCAAGAATGTCAAATCACGGGCTGGCAAATTATGTCTCTCCGGGATGTTCAGCCGCACCTGCCGGAGGGATATATAATTCCGGAGGTACGGCTATATCCCGGAGCGCCACGTGTGGAGAAGCACGTTCTGGCGTTTGTTTCCTACTATAATGAGCGCGATATGGCACGGAAGCTGGAACAGCTCCAGAGTGACCCAGATATAATCTCCTGGCAGAACAATGGGGCCGCCCGCTTATACCGAGCCTGCCAGAGGGATGACCGGTGGGTGAAGGACCCTCCACCCTTCTATCCGTTCGCCGCTCCCGTGCTTGAAGAAGATAAGGCTCAAATCCCCGGCGTGAAGCGCGGCAATGAAGTTTCCTTCCTGATTCTGCCGAAGCAGGATGCTGCTGCCTTGGAGCATTATCTGGAGAGCCAGAATGCGACAGGATGGCAAATGACGCAGGACACGGAGACGGTCTTGGAGCTGCTTCCCCGCGCTCCGGGAGGTGGGGAAACTGTATTTGTCTCCTACTTCGACCCAGAGGATTTGCGCCGCAAGCTGGATGAAATCCTATCCAGCGAGGAAGTCATCGCGTGGCGGCAGAACAACGCTGCACATACCGCCGCATTGCAGGCGTATGCGCAGAAATGGACTGACGACCCGCCGCCGTTTCCCAAGATTAAACAAAAAGAACAGCCTGACCGGTAATGAACGCCGTCAGGCTGTTCTTTTTGCATCCAGGGGGATGCTGTTTTTACATATAGCAGCCATTAAGGCTGATTTCTGCCGCCCAGCGCGGCTAAAGGAGGTACAGAACCCATGCAAAACAAAACCCTGCATCTGCGTTACATTGGCACAGACAGTTGGAGCCGCTATGTCTACGAGGACGAGAACGGCACTCTCTGGAAACTGCTGGACTGCTGTTCTCCCAGGGAGGTCTGCGAGCAGAGGGGGGATACCCCGCATTCCGCCTGCAACAACGCTTTCGACGGAGAACCGGACTGGCCCATGCAGGCAGACATCAAACCAGTATTTCAGTAAGGAGGATATGATTATGAATGAGTATGCAGAGTTACGCCAGCGGCAGCAGGCGGAGTTTAACGCGCTCCCCCTCGGCTTCGCGTTCAGCCGGAAACAGTTCGATGAGATGATGGAAGGCTGGGGCCTTGACACGGAGAAGGACCTCGACAAGATACTCCGCGTTCCCGGTGGCGGTTATGTCCAGAAAAAGGATGCCGGCCTGCTCAGTCAAACAGCAGAACGCCATGACGCCGAGATGACGGCGGCTATTGCGGGGGACGCGACCGGGGAGGGCTTTATTTATCAGATGTTCCTGTACGAGTTGGACAACCACGAGTATGGCTACACCAGAGACACAGAGGACACTCTGGAAGCACTCGGCTACACGGCAAAAGAAGTCCTCGGGGACCCCCGGCTCAAACGCGGCCTTGAAAAGGCTGTCGCGGAAATTTGCAGAAGGGAGAGTTGAATATGTCCTGCTTTGTGATGAACCCGGAGCCGCTGGCCGCGCTGGCGAACGCTGTTGAAATCCGGCTCAACTGCGGCTACAACTACTGGGGCTTCTCGGTCCCGGACAGCCTCTACCGCGAGCTGGCGGACTGCAAAAGGTCTTGCACCTATTTCTCCGAGCAAATCTACAAAAGGCTCTATGCGGTCAATGTCCGAGCCTATAACGGGCGCTACATGAGCCATGAGGAACCCGTAGACGAGGAGGCCCCCGCCATCGACGTAGACAATTACACCGTCCACCGCAGGCCGGAGTACCGGGAGCATGGTTTTGCTGTCCGTCCGTGGCACTATCACCTCGCCAAACTGCTGGACTGCTGGCTCTACCAGACGGCGGAGGACGCGACATACAAAGACCCCCTCCGGCTGGCTATGGCAGAGTTCCGGGACAATCTCTATGGCTTTATCGTGACAAACAGCCCGGAGTATGTTGATACGCGCTGGGGCGAACTCCCGCAGCAGTGATATCTGCTCCCCAAGGGTCTGCCCTTTGTGGGCAGGCCCTTGGGGCAGAGCGGCATCCGGGGGATGCTCGGATACACGATGATACATATATACGAAAGGAGCATTGCCATGAGCAGAATTACAGTACGATGGAACGGCCTGGATGGACTTATCAACGACAAGCCGTTTCTTCCCTCGTGCAGCCCGGAGCAGCAGGCGGAGGTCCTGATGGAGCTGGCAGAGCAGGACGGGGAGCGCCTGGGGAGCAGTGAGCGCAGACTGATTCTGGAGTACGCGCGGGCGGTCCGGGATTATCGTAAGGTCAGGGATTTGGTGGACGAACTCAGTGACGCATCGTTTGAGCTGCGCCACGGCCATGTTGACCCCATGATGGAGGGGTATATCGAGTGGGAAATCGCAACTGCTGGAATAGCGGGGGTTGTCACAGCCTCCGCTGTATAGCACACAAGCCATTGAAACCATTGCAGGTATTGGTAATCCCCAATGCCGCTATATAAAAAACCATTGATACCATTGGAACCATTGATGTGCCTATGTCTATAAAAGGTATTGATAGTATTGGTAAGTATTGATAGGTATTGATTATGAATACAGTAGCGTCTCACAGGGGTTGGTGAAACCTCCCAAACCACCCTGTGAGACGTTCTGATGTTCAATACAGTTTTGTCTCATAGAGGTCGGGTTGCAATGGTTCCAATGGTATCAATACCTTTTAGCATATAGAGGCAGGATTCCCTCCAATGGCACCAATGGTTCCAATGGTTTCAATACATATACAAAAAGGAGGTTCAAAATGGGATACTTTTCCGAACTGCATCAGGAAACCCCGTATCAGGGCGAACCCGAGCCGGATACCCTGCCTGCTCCCGAGCCTGCCGGCGAAGAGCCGCAGCAGGAACCGGCTCCGGTAGACCCCGCACCCCTTGACGATACTGCCGCCCGGCAGGCCCATGAGGCCGCCGAGGCCCAGCGCAAGCGCGAATGGGACGCTGCCCAGGAGAAGAAGCGCGCCGAAGAACAGGAGCAGCTGCAGCGCATCGCCAGTATGAACGAGGACGCGCTGCGGCTGGCATCTGTGCGGCGCATCAGTATTGCCACCGACCAGATGACCAACCGCTCCATGAAAGACAGCGTTGCGGCGCATATCCAATCCATCTGCGAACACGACCTGGACTTTGCCCGCCTGACCATGCACCCGCGCAAATCCATGCTGCACTGTATCCAGTACATCTTCCGGCAGGCGCAGGACTATCTTAGAAAAGAACTGGAGACGGGCGGCATCAAGACCTCCGGCGTATACGGCGGCGATGTGCCGGATGGCCTGTGCCACCAGTGGGCCGAGGACTACTTCCGCGACCCCGATGCCAAGGAGGACCAGGAGCCGGAAAGCAAGTTTGTCCCCCGCCCCTACGTCAAGCCCTACACGCCTAAACCTTCGGAACCTAAGCCCGCCCCGAAGCCCAAGGGATATGTGGATGGACAAATCAGTCTGCTGGGGGAGGCGAGTTGATGCTGCTGAACAAGAAGTCTCTCCGGCAGTACGCCGACCCTGGCTGGGCTATCCCCGCCGGTCACGGCCTGCTCCGCGCGGAACAGGTCCGCTACATCGTCCGCACGGCGGTCAGAATCATTGACCACCACCGCATCCTGCTCCTGTATGTGTACGACCGGGAGCAGGCTCTCCAGGGCGTCTCCGTCCCACGCTGGACCATGTTCCAGCAGGGCCGGGACGACTATATCACGCTGGAGCGGTTGGGTGAGCATACCAAATGGCGCACGGCCTGTTTCGACAGTCTGGGCCGCAACTATTGCCTTACCGGGAAATGCGCCTTTTACAGTCAGCAGGACGAGGCCCGCGTCAGCAGATACTTCCGCAGCAGCGCTCCCGGCTTTTCGCCGCTTGTCAGGGCGCAGTCCGAGATTATGGGCGCACGGCTGCAGGACCGCCTGCGCCAGCGCGACCGGAAAATCCTGAAGCGCATGAAGACTATCCGGGCTCTCCCCCGTGGCCTGAATACATGGATACGCCGGTCCGTCATGCCGGCGTACTTTTTTTATGATTACAAGCGCAACCAGAAATCTGTCACAGGGACCTGCTCCAGCTGCGGCAGCTCCATCACGCTGGCCGGTGTAAAGTACAACGGGAGGGCGGTCTGCCCCCATTGCGGCCGCGAGCTGGTCACGAAGTCCAGGGGCCGCTGTAAGCGCATCTATGACCGGGATACCTGCCAGGTGGTCCAGCGTGTCAGCGATAACGAGGTCGTTATCCGCATCATCAAGGTCTGGTACAGCTATGACAATGATGAGCCCGAAACAGACATCTACGAGAACGCCCGCATTTTCGTCCGACTGGACGAATCCGGAAACGTCTGTCAGGACAACTACTATTACCGCGACGGTGCATATGAGCTGACGCCGTGGAAGCAGGGGGAGCGGCCGGTATTCTACACCTGCAGTAACAATTTTGGGGCGAGCGTCTACGGGCATGTATATCCGGGCAATCTCCCGCAGGCTCTCACCAGAACCCCGTGGCAGTACTGCCCCGTTGAACTCTTTTACGAGCATTTTCGCGAGCCGATGCAGCTTGCCCCGTTCCTCAGCGCCCACATGCAGCACCCCCGACTTGAGCATCTGGTCAAGACCGGCTTCTTCGACCTGGCTGCCGGGCTGGCCTATGGGTACTGCAACAGCAACACCCTGGATGAGACGCAGAAGCGGACGCATCGCATTTTGCAGGTCGCGCCGGAGGACATACCCTTCCTCCGGGAGATGCAAGTCTCTCCGTCCATGCTTCAGGATTTCCAGGTATATAGCCAGTTGAAACCGAAAGGGCGGCAGAAGTTGTTGCAGTGGACCAAGACGCACGATGTTAAGCATAACGTTGACAAAATCCTGCCGCACCTGACTGTCCACAAGTTTCTCCGCTACATGGATAGCCAGTATTCGTTCCTGCAATTCCGGAAGACTCAATACGGCGGTATGCGCTATGACGATATGCAGGCCCTTGTCACCGAGTACCGGGACTACCTTAATATGTGCGCACAGGAGCATTATGACCTGAAGAATAGCTTTGTACTATTTCCCAAGGACCTGCAGAAGGCCCACGACGCGGTTGCCGGACGCATCAAGCACAGGGTTGACGCCAAGGCGCGTCGGAAGTTTATATCCATGTATAAGCGCATCGGGGATAGCCTGGCCTTTGAGTCTCAGGGTATGACTATCCTTTGCCCGGCAGCGCCCAGGGACATTATCTCAGAGGGGCAGGCGCTGCATCACTGCGTTGGCGGTTATGTTAAGTACGTTGCTGACGGGCAATGCCTGATACTGTTCCTACGCCGCTGCGAGGACATTGCCAAGCCGTTTTACACGATTGAGCTTCGGGACCGGGAGGTCGTCCAGCTCAGAGGGGCGAACAATATGAAGGCTACGCCGGAGGTACAGGCGTTCGTAGACCGCTGGACGCGGGAGGTACTGTCAGGAGTGAACGTGGCGGCATAAATGCGGAGCCGGGAGAAACGGAAGCCGAGAGCGTAGGTTTTCCTCTGCGCTCCCGGCTTCCGCTCTGTTTTAAGGGTCACTCTGCCCACTCGTCCCAGTCATCTACATCAGGATAATCCCAGTCATCTTTCTGCCAGCGGTCCCCTGACCGCCGGCTCTGCGCCGCTGCGAGGATATTGCCACATCGGTTTATGCGATTGAGCGGCGGGACTGGGAGACGGGTCTTGCGCCAGCGAACCGAGAGAGCCTGCCTTATCAGACTCTCCCGGCTCCGATTTTTTTCTGAACATGATAGTTCAGTGGGGATAACGTATCGGGTCAGCCTTCGACCCAGTACGACTCTCTCGAGTACAGCTTATCCGGATGGAGGATGACCGCGTTGAACAGATGGAAGAATGCAAAGACATCCTTCTTCCGAATCTTTGCTTTGTACGCTTTGCCGGTACAGGTGCCAAAGGGCCGAGCGAACGAGCCATAAGGCCGCACGATATTACCCGAATCCAACGTCCACGAAGGCGAAGCAATAAGTAATTTGTTGTATGGGTTTACTCCGCGATATACGGTCATCTCATCCGGGAGGGCCTGGAACAACGCATAGTCCTCTTCATCCATAAGGATTCGCGGATTGCAGGCTCTGACCATTTGCAGGAGTTCTTTCTTCGGCAAGGAGGATGTGCCGGCGGCATACACGCCCGTTTGCCAAACATACCGAAAGACCGCAGACATATCGTCAACGGACATCCACTCGACAAGCAGGCTCAACATCAAAAACAGATAGTCAATGCTGAAGAGTTTAAAGACTTCGAGTGGTGAAGTGGCTTTGAGAATCCGCTCACGCTTTTTGTCTTTCTCAGCCCGCAAGTCTTCCGGATTGGCAACAAGGTCCCTCAAATTGTTCTCGGGTTTGCCCACCGTAAATCTGCATGAGAAGAACGGGTGCATAATTCTGGTAATATCCTTTTTACTGGGTTCCAAGTCCATATCTAAAAATCGAAGTGCACGGGTGATGATTTCCTCCATATTTGTTGTTCTGGAGGTGGTAGGGATTGCAATAGTAGTCATTGGTTGACTCCTTTTCTTTGAATTTTAATTTGATTGGAACCTGACGCTCTGTGGCTGTCAGACTCATGGTTCATTCCACACGCTCCCGGCGGGTCGGTGGCAGCGCAGGATTTGAGATAGAGCATAAGAGATAACCGCCTTTCTGTAAGCTAGATGGGCGGAGAGACAGTGGTGCTGCTTTCGCCCACCCCCTCGCCGTCTCCGTCATCGTGTCTCTCGCCCGCCCTCGGCGGGCAGTCCTCCCGATACAGCAGCAGTGCGGTGGCCGTCCTCGCACCCCCGTCAGCCATCGTCCTCCCCCACGTCTGTCCCCCAGAGAGACAAGAGTAGTCGCAGGTGTATGCCTTGGTTCGGGAGCCAGATGTATACGGGCGTTCATAAGCACCCGCTTTGCGGGTGCTTATCCTTCTCCCATCTCTCTCATTAATTAGTCCTGCGCTGCCCCAGCGCAAGACCGGTGATTGAGCTTAACTTAATTGTTAAATGATAGTCCGATGGAAGAAGGATTTAGAATAGAATAAGAAAATGGAATTTACACAATTGTATATTGTTTTATCGCACTTTTGTCAGATATATCAATATAAAATTATATGGTTGTCCATGACTTAACAGGCCGTGGCAAAAAATCTTGAAAAAATTTCTCCCGTATGATAAGCTTTATTTGCTGACGGATACTTGCGCATTTTGTCACAAAACGGAGGATATGCGATGGAAACACCGGAACGGAAACCTATCCAGCACTTTTGGAAATTGAATATCAAGAGTTTCGCAAAAATCTGGTATGCCCAAAAGGTGGTCAAAGACCGCAGTACCAAGCTGGAACGGTTGGAGATAGAAACATCTGAATTTAAGCAAATCAACGTCCTGGCGTACATCCTCCAGAGTATTCGCCCCGGCGATAACACCTTTATCCTCACATATCAGAAAATCGCCAAGGATACGGGTGTTTCCAAGGATACCGTCCTCCGCATCATGCGGAGACTGGGGGAGAAGGATTTCGTCCGGAAGGTCCAGAACGGGGTCTATGTCGTTAATCCTTATATGTTGGTCTGGGGGCCGGACAGCAAACGCGACAAGATATTCCATACTGTTTACAAAGACGCTGCGAGATTGGGTGAGCCGAGCAGGCAGGACGACCCCGAAGCGCCTTATTCCCCCGATGAGCTGCTGCACAATGCTTATGACGATTGACACGTACACGTACCTGAAAAAGTTGAAGAACCGGCAGGGGACAGCATCCCTTACCGGTTCTTTTCATCTTATCAGGCTCTCCTGGCTTTGGAGGCCCGATAATGCTGGCAGGGCCAGCATTAAGAATTTATGAAGATAAAAACAAAATTGGAGGATAAATCTTATGTTGAATCACATCACCATCATGGGCCGTCTGGTTGCTGACCCCGAGCTGAGAACCACCCAGAACGGCATCCCTGTAACCTCTTTCCGCATCGCTGTTGAGCGCAACTACGCCGGCCAGGACGGCGAGCGCGAGACGGACTTCTTCGACGTCACCGCTTGGCGCGGGACGGCAGAAATCGTCTGCGAGTATTTCGCCAAGGGCCGCATGATTGCCATTGACGGCCGCCTGGAGACGCAGGCGTGGACCGACCGGGATGGGAACAACCGCGTGACCGTCGGCATTGTTGCCGAGAGCGTCTACTTCGCCGACAGCAAGCGGGAGGACAGCAAGCCCAAAGGCAAGGGCGGCAGCGCCAGGGGCCGGGGCCGTAAGGCAGCGTGAATCAATGGGCGGGGCTTCGGCCTCGCCTATTATTTTTTTATTGCGGCGGAGCGCCGCTGAATTACATATGAGCAGCCCTTCCCCTGTGTTTGTGCGCGGTGGCTGCAATCTACTAATCGCCCGTGCCGAACGGCGGGCCCAAAAATAAGGAGGTATCTCAATGAGCCTGACTATCCGAACCCTGACCCCCGCAGAACGCAAATACACCTATGCCCAGAGCCGGCAGCTCATCGGTCAGAGCGGGAGCATCGGCCACCTGCGAGCCGACTTCGGTGACGGCGAGCAGTTCCATTTGACCTGGTGGCCGTACCAGGAGGACCGCAACACACCGGAGTTCAAAGCCGAGTTTGGTGAGGTAATCAACGCCCTGCGGTTCGACCAGGACGGCCACGGCATCCTTGCCTCGCGGAGAAGGATGACCGCGTACTGCGACAAGCATCCGGAGAGCCGCTACGGTCCCGACAGCAGTGACTACGGCGTCCGGGTAGACACGGAGCAGTACGCCTACCTGCTGCGGCTCAACCCCACCCCCGGCGTGTATAACCTGTATGCCTACTGCTATGTCAAGCAGTCCCTCGACCGCCACCTCAAGAATACGGCGCAGGGCATCCGGTTCATCACGCCGGAGTATCGGGAGTTGTTTAAGATTCCGGACGGCGACAAAATCCGCATCAGGACATCCGACGGCAAGGCCCATGACCGCACCTGCCGTTACATCGACGAGACGCACCTGGAGGTCGAATACGCCACCACCTCCGAGCTGTTCCACATCTGCCAGTTTGCCGAGCTGACCCAGCGGGCTGGGAGTACGGTCATCCCCCTGCGCTCCAGCCTGCCGGAGAAGTGTTTCGCGGTTGCCCCTGGCACAGACGAAATCGTCATCATCACCAAGGGCGCGGATGGCTGGGAGCCTGCCGGGCAGCGTCCGGAGGGATGTTCGCCCCAGGAGGGGGCGGACCTGCTCAACGAGCAGATGGGCGTGACCCCGGCGCAGTCTGCGGCTATGCTGGCCGGGATATCCCAGGGTTGGGCCAGTACTGCCGCAGATCCCACCGCATACGATGCCCAGGGTAATCCACTCAACATCCGATGACCCGGCCGGGGGGACCCCGCCGGTCACGCGGCGGTCATCGGTTCGCAGCCGGGCCGGGGCCCGCCTGCGGCAGCCCGGAGAGACGGACACAGCTACTCAGGTATCTGCATCCGTCTCTCCGGGCTATTTATATCAATGTAAGGAGACAGTTTGTGAGACATAAGCGGAAGACCGTCTGGGCCTACCTGGACGGCAGGAGGCTGGTGGATGTTGTCCAGGCGGCCCTCGACAACAACATGACCGTGGATGATATGAAGGCGCTGCTGGTCCGGGAGAACCCCGGCCATGAAGTGACGTTCCGTGTGGAAGGAGCATGACATGAAAAGAGCTATGTGGAAATATCAGATGGAGAGACGGCGCTGGAAGTTCTGGGCCTGGATGATGGACCATCACCCCAGGCTGTACCGCTGGTGCGACCGGGTGCTCCCCTTCGACACGCTGCCGTTCTGATGGGAGGTGCGCGAGTGCATATGATTAAGAATCTGTCGCAGCTCAAAAAAGTGATGGCGGGCAAGCCCCGTTTTGAAATCACGGGGCATTGTCTCCCAGAGTATGTCGGTCAGGTCCGGCAGGTGACGCTGGCAAATACGGCAGCGTTCTACAGCAGTATGTACGACCAGCCTGACCACAAAATCAGCCGCGCCAATAACGGCCTCGGCTCTCAGATGATGTGGAGCAAGGCCCCGTTCTGGGTATTCCGGGACGGCATTTGCAGCATATTTGACAGTGACACGGAGCATGATGCGAAGCACCTGATTATGGCGTTTCGGGTGCTGGACGAAACAAGCCAGGGGGCAGGCCACCAACAGCGTCCGCCGCCCCCCGGCTCTCCATAGGATATGATGAAGGAGAACCCCGAAGCGCTTTACATGGCTGGAGACAAATGGCCGAAAAAGTTATGTTTTTGTGCATTAACACGATTAACACGAAAATTCTGCTTTCACTGCGGCTGCGGATACTAAGGGATATTTTATGTTTTGTAGAAAGTAAGTCAAAAAATAGTGTTAATGGTGTTAAAAACCTCTAAGACCGTTGCAGCGCAATGGTTAGGGCGTTAACACTTTGATTTTTCAAGTGTTAATGCTGCACGCTTCAAAACCGCTGAAACTGTTGCGGCGCAAGGGTTTCAACGGTTCTCTGCAAAGTGTTAATAGAATCCCCAAACGTGTTAAAATCACGCCCCTCCGGCCCGGAGCCGGACGCTGCTTGGCTGCCCTCGGAGACTCCAAGACCCCGCCGGAGAGCCATTCACACAATCAGCCTACCAAACGTGTTAAAACGAATTGCTTCAAAAAGTTGCAAAAACCAACCACAGCACCCTGTCTCCAACCATGTAAAGCGCTGCGAGGGTCCTCCCTCCCCCCTCTCCAGTATCCCCTGGGACAGCCGGAGGCGCGGGGCGCTGTGGCTGATGCAAAATCCCAGATTTTGTCTATCGAAAGGAGCAAAAAATGCTGTATAACAATAACGAAGTCTACACCCCGGAGACAGCGGAGCGCGGCGAGGACTCGCCCTACGTCTCGTCTGGAGGGATAGCCTGATGAAGTATCCCGAGCTGATTGCCCCAGTCGAAGGGCAGGTCTACCTGAACCGCAACGGCCGGCAATACCGCTGCATCAGCGCGAGGAACCCGGAGCGCCCCATCATGCAACGGCTATCCGACTACTGGACCCTGACGGCGGTTCGTGTCCGGCAGTTCGAGGATGGGACTGTCGAATGGGACCACTCTGTTGACGGTCATTGGCCGTACTAGTTAATAAGGCAGCTTGCCGCAGAAATGCGTCAGGCTGTCTTATTTTTTTAACCCAAACCGAGGGCGTTTTCGGTTTAATTGTCAGAAAGGAGGGGTTAAATGCCCATACAAAAATTACCTCTGCGGGACAGGCTCGGCGCGCTGTCTGCCGGTGGGCCCGCGCATCCGGAGTACGTCCCCGCTGTGCTTCGGGACGTGGCGGAGCTGCCAATCACGGCTATCCTTGCCGGCTATCCCGCAGACCTGGAGCGGCTGGCGGACCTGGTGCGGTATCCTGCGCAGTATATGTCGGAGCTGACCTGCCGGGATGTGGCTGTCCGGGTACAGGATATGCGCCGCCAGAGCGTCCCCATCGGGGAGGTACTGGATATATTGGCCCGGCCCTATGTTGACATTTATCGAAAGCACTTGGAGAGGACGGAACAAAAATGACGCTCAGAGAACAATTACAGCAGACTGACCGGGCCCCGATGTACCGCTTTGGCAACCTCCACCTGATTGCCCTTGCCGGCGCACTGGGGCAGGACGTGCGGCAGCTCGGTCAGGATGATGACTACATTTTCAAGCTTCTTTATGAGCAGGCCCAGGCCCCAGATAGGGAGCAGCAATACTATCAAATCTTAATTGAGCCATTCACGGCTCAGGAAGGAGCAGGCAATGACGCCTAATATTATCCAAGAAACCAGCCAGGGACTATCCCACATCCCGCTCCAGGACGCGCTGTTCCGCGAGCGAGAGATTTACTGCATCGGAGAGATTACGCGAGAATACGTCCACGCGCTCGTCATGCAGCTACGGTGGCTCCAGCATGACTCCCCCAGCGCGGAAATCACACTCTACATCGACTCTCCCGGCGGCGAGGTCGGCAGCGGTCTGGCACTGTACGACGTGATGCAGGCTATCCAGTGTCCCATCCGTACCGTGTGCGCTAACGCTGCCAGTATGGCCGCGATACTGTTCGCCGCCGGTTCCCAGCGGGAGATACTGCCCCATGCCCGCATCATGATACATGACCCGCTGATTGCCGGGGGCCTTGGCGGCAGCGCCCTCCAGATTGACAGTATCGCCCAGGACCTTATGAAGACGCGAGCCATCACTGCCGAGATACTGGCGCGGCACACCGGCCACACCATCGCGGAGGTATACGCTAAGACGGCCACTGACACATACTTTGACGCGACCGAGGCCGTTGCCTGGGGCCTGGCCGACCGCATCGTCACCACGTTATAGGAGGGAAGTATGAGTTACAGAATCTTAGCTGAGGACCGGACAGTCAGCAGTGACACCTGGGATACCGGTCTGAACAATAACGACATCATCATCGGCCCGCCCGGCTCTGGAAAGACCAGAGGATACGTCATCCCCAACATCCTGCAATGCAGTGAGAGCATGATTATCGCCGACACGAAAGGCGCGTTGCGGCGGCAGGTGGGCGGCGTTCTGGAGCGGACGGGGTACAGAATCCACGAAATCAATCTGACCGACTGCCACGCCTCCAACATTGGGTATAATCCCCTCCGCAATATCCGATACGACAGCGAGCGGGGGCATTACCGTGAGCAGGACATCCTCCGCGTTGCGGCCTGTCTGGTCCCCCTTGAGATAATCAGCGACCCGTTCTGGGACCACGCGACTAGGATGCTGCTGGAGACACTGCTGGGGTACCTGCTGGAGTGCCAGCCGCAGGAAGAGCATACCCTGAGCAGCGCCGTCTTACTCCTGTCCGAGATGGGCGGCGGCCTGACCGGCAGACTGCTGGACGAGTACGCCGCGATTGCCCCGGACAGCTTCGCCGCCGTGCATTGGAAACTGTATAAGAGTATGACCCAGGCGGACCGCACCCAAGCCTGCATCCAAGGCATGTTGGCTGAAAGGCTGTCCACGCTGACCTTCGACGGCGTTGCGGACCTGTTCACACGCCCGGAGCAGGTTGACTTTGCCGCACTGGGGCGGGAGCGGATAGCCTTGTTCTTAAATATCTCAGATACAGACCGCTCCCTGGACCCGCTGGCGGCTCTCCTATACACCCAGGCCATCCAGGAGCTGTGCGCCGAAGCGGACCGGAACCCAAAGCACCGACTGGATATCCCGGTGCGTTTATTCCTGGACGATTTCGCCGCCAACGTGACAATCCCGGACTTTGACAAAATCATATCCGTTATCAGGTCAAGGGAAATCAGCGTCAGCATCGTCCTCCAAAGCCTCTCCCAGCTGGAGAGCCTGTACGGCCACCCCAGGGCGCAGACGATATTAGGCGGCTGTGATAATATGCTGTATCTGGGTGGGCAAGACGTCGAGACGGCGCAGTATATCAGCGTCAAGGCCAACAAGCCCGCCAGCAGTATCCTCAACATGCCCCTGGACGCGGCGTGGCTGTTCACGCGCGGAGCAGACCCGCAGCAGGTTCGAAAGTACGCGCTTCAGCAGCATCCTCGTTATCCAGAACTCCCGGAAGCGCCGATATCCCAGCCTTCCATCGTTTACGAGGGAGGGTGGGAGGCCGAGCCTGACTGTCCGTTTTAATTCACTGGCCCACCACAAGGCCAGTTTGAGCCCAGTCTTCAGTAGCAAAATTGCTGAGGGCTGGGCTTATTTTTTTTTGCCGCCCCCGAACCCCGCTGGCCTTTCCGGGGCCCAGTTCCGGCCCACAATCCGGGGCAGTGTTATGTAAACCTCCCCTGCTGGACACCAGCTGGCCTTCGGAGAGCCCAGCGGCGGCAAAATCGTCAGGAAATCCCTGCGGATTCCGCTGGTCACTTTCAGGCCAGTGCCGGAGCAAGCTCCACTCACCAACCATGTGAACCCATCAGGGGTCCGCATCTGTGTTTGCGCCGCCGGGTGCGTTTACAGTTATTTACACTTGCATCGCAACAGGGCCTTTTGGGGGTGTTGTCGTTTACAGCAATATCTGCTCATATTTGTGGTGGATTGCGGGAGGGCGTTTACACCTGCGTTAATTTTTCCACCGCCCAGCACACCATAGTTAAGGGGGCAATTTACACCAATTTACACAACTGCTAACCGTTGGGCCGCAAGGGTTGCGGCCTTTCGACACGGCCGTCGTCCGCGTATGCGGACTCGCGCCCGTCCGTACACACACACAAGAGCATAAGCGGTCGCGATGCGCTCCGGTCCTTCGGACCTCCGCGCACCCGGCAACGCCGGGGCGACTCGCCGTTCCGCTGACGCTCCACGGCGACCCCAGACGCGGGGCGTCTGGGGCGCTTACTCGCTGCGCTCGCCCTCCCGCAAGCGGGAGGGTGCTCCAGGTTTCCGGAGTAGTATACACTATTATAATAGAAACTCCGGAACGGCAGGAGCCGTTCGGTACAACTCTTGAAGGGAGGTGTTGGTGGAACAGAAAAAGCGTCTGCCGAAGCAGACGCCGCTGGTTGCAAAATAGGGGCTTGCTATTCGTATGAATTTGGAGTAAAATAAGCGGTGAGAAAACAAAATAGTGCGGTGGCCCAGGGGAGTTGGCGCTCCCCTGGAGCCTATGCGGGTACTCTTCCTACCCACACAACGGAAACCGTACCACGGCCTTATTATAACCTTTTGTCCTAGCTTTGGCAAGGGTTTGATTAAGGTTTTGTGTTGCTATGTTATCGTGCTGTGCTGGGGTTATTAACACTCGCACAGCACGGTTTTTGTTTTCTCGCGGCTACCCCTAGCACCTCTTACCCTAGCATCGCGGGAAAAGGGGGAGCGGCTATCCGCTCCCCCACCCGCAGCCGCGAGAATCAGTACACGCTCTCCCGTTCGTTCCTGTATCCGGGCTCAACCAACCAGAAACACATATTGGCAGCCGGACCGATGTGAACCGGCCGCCGAACCTCCGACAACAAATCTCTCCAAACATCACTATCACAACATCATAATTATAAGAAAGGATGAATCAACTATGCGTACCAAGACCCGCTTTATCTCCCTGCTCCTGGCCCTGGTCATGAGCT
>OFGN01001135.1_pt1 | contig 21586 bp, 18 predicted proteins | sample 1521821 | NCBI WGS metagenome assembly OFGN01 (sample SAMEA3504094, study PRJEB24116) | mouse gut metagenome | biome: mouse gut; feature: mouse-associated habitat; material: faeces | place: Denmark | collected 2011
TTGTTTAGGCTTAATGGAATCTATCCCTTTCCATCCACCAATATTTTACACTATCTTTGAAACTTTCTGACATTGGCGATATTGCACGAGAAGCTTGGAACACTTATTATAATTTATATCCAAACACAATTATAATTGATGGTTGTTATTGGTTATAAATCTTATAGTTTTTGCAACTAAATTATAAAATATCTATAGCAATATTTTAAAACTATAACTCAAATAAAAAAACTAACCACGATACCACAAAGTAGCTCGGATTAGTTTTGGTATGTGTGCCATTGTTAAATGTGTCTTTTTAGCAAGTGTGTTGCATAAGAAATATTTTTTAATAGTACACTTTAAACATTTTAAGTATAACAAATTTCAGAAAATTGTAATCAGTCACACTCTTTTCATATTTAGCATAAGTACTATTATCAAGCATATAAAGTGATTGAACAATACTAAAAAAAGTCTGTCATACTACACTCATTATCAGATAAAATCAAAGAAGTACTTCTTGAATCACCCCTATACGGAAAAGAATATTCAAATTTTATGCCATCAACACAATATGACATATCTTTTTTTGCAAACAAAGTGTTTACAATAAAACTACGCTTTTTGACAAAAGTATTTAAGTTATTGCTAGTAATTTTTGCACCATAATGCAAATAAAAAATAATAAAAGTCGAGTTTTCCATATAAAAACATCAGCGAAGTAAATAAAAACTGTGTTATACTTATAAAACAACTTATTTAGGAGGACAAAAGCATGTATGACATAGCTATCCGCAATAAAGTCATTGCCGATTACCAAAACGGCAAATCATTAGCAAGCATTAGTAGGGCACTGGGAATATCCAGAACTTCCATTCATAAGTGGATTTCTCTTTACCTCCCACATCAAAGCAAAACCAAAAATATTGAATTTACCGCTGCACATTTTTTAACATTAAAAAGAAAACTTGAAAAAACTGAAAGAGAAAAATTAATTTTAATGGAGGCTTACGCCTCTTTAAATTTGTCATTGACTCAAAAGTTAGCAATTGCCGATTCTCTTAACGGTAAACATATGACAAAAGAAATGTGTCGTATGTTAGATGTAAATTTTTCCACTTTCTATAACCATGACAGACGCAAAATTAAAGAAACCGTCTATGTTAAAAAAGACAACTACTACAAAGAAATTATTTTGGATATATACAATAAAAGCGAAGGTCGTTTTGGGTCTAATAAAATTTATCAGAAAATGAGAGCAATGGGGATTACTATTTCCGCACGCAAAGTATCTGAATTAGTGAAAGAACTTCAAATAAAAAGTAAACGTAGAAATGCACAAATTAAAAACAAATCTACTACTAAATACTTTTATCATAAAGATAAATTAAGACAACAATTTAATCAAAATCTACCAAATCGTTTCTGGGTTGGCGATACAACATGTCTTATAATTAATAATAACCGCTTTTATGTTTGTGTTATAATGGATTTATTTTAAGAAAGATAGTCGCATATAATGTTTCTTGCAAAAATGATGTCCCGTTAACAGTCAACACCTTCAAATCTGCATTTGAGTTTCGCAACCACCCAGATTATCTTGTATTTCATAGCGACCAAGGTTCAAACTACACTGCCAATAAATATGTTCAATTATTGAGAACACTTAAGGTTGAACAATCTTTCTCAAAAAGAGGTACGCCTTACGACAATGCTGCGATAGAGTCTTTCTTTTCAAATATGAAACGTGATGATTTACATAGCAGACAATTTCAATACTTTGATGAAATCATTGTAGCAGTAAAAAACTATATAGAATTTTACAATGAATATAGACCACACGAATCACTCTCTTTTAAAACTACAAATCAGGTGGAATACGAGTACTTTAACAACAATTTATCCAACACATTTTAATGCACAAAAAATGAACAGTACACTTTTTTTGTTGCAAAAGTTGTACTGTTCTCATCTGGTGGAGTTGACGGGAGTTGAACCCGTGTCCAAACGAGGATTGGTTATGCTTTCTTCGTGCGTAGTGCAAATTTTGAATTTTTCGCAATGTCGCCTTTTGCACAGGCTACATATTGATAAGGTGCTAATTTATCCTTTTACCCCGCACCAATTGTAAAAAGACCTTCCTATCTAAATGATGCCACTTACCTATCCGATAGGACTATAGGGGTGACAAGCTCGCTAATTAAGCAGCGAAAGCTAGTTGATTATTATTTTTTGCGTTTATTTTAAACGTTTCGTTTTTACGTAGTCGAAACCTACGGCACGCTTACACAATCTCACACTCACTTGTCGAATCCGTAACAACCCCATAATATGTTTGATTGCAAAAAATTTTTAACATTAATAGAAATAATCCATATTTTTCAAAATTTCGAACACCAAAATTATAATAAATTTCAACTAATTTTTATCTTTGAATTATTTTATTATTCCCATTAATATCATATTCATAATAACATACTAAAATTGAAAAATCAAGCATTATTATTTTTAATTATCCAATATATTCCGTTAATCTAAATTAAGATTATCGTACAAAAACAAATCACTATTTAAAAATTCACTTATTGTCATACCAAAGCCGTCTGCTATAGCGATTAAGGTTTTTAAATTTACTCCTTTTGCCTTTCCCTTCATAATACTCTTTAATGTATCGTGAGACAAACAAGCTTTTCTCTCTAATCTATATTGAGAAATATTTTGTTTTATAAGCAATTCCTTTATTCTTATTGCTACTGCTTGACTAATGTTCATAATCTACCTCTTAAGGGTTAACTTTCACCTTTAGTCTATCATTATTGCCTAAAAATTTAGGGGTTAAACTTAACCCAATTTGTTGACAATCACAAAATTGTTTGTTATAATTATGGGTGAAATTTAACCCTTAATTTTAAATATTGTTATTTAATAAATCAGCTTACAGCGAATTACAAAAAGGAGAAATATGAATAATACAAACAAAAGATATAAGGTAGAAATTGGAGCAATGCCATTTACTACCGACAATTGTACAAGAAACCAGTTTAGGTTGATAGCAAATTTAACTGAAAAAATTAATATCGACATATTGCAAAAGGCTGTTGATTTAGTTATACCTAGATTCCCTATGTTTACAGTTAATATGAAAAAAAGGTGGAACTCATTAGTAGAATATATTAGTCAAGAAATGTTGATTAAAATAACCGAATACAAAAGTGAATTTATACCTTTTGATATTTTTTCGGAAGAGCCACTTTTTAGAATTATGTATGGTAAAAATTTTGTATGTGTAGAGATGTTTCATACACTTAGCGATGCAAACGGCTGTCTAACATTGCTAAACAGTATATTGAGTTGTTATTTTGAACTTTTAGGATGTGATTTTAATAAAATCAATATTCTTACTTATGATAGTGAGTGTACTGATGAAGAGTTTGAAGACGGATATATTAAATATGCAGCAAAGGAAAAAGCTCTACTTAGCAATACAAAAAGCTTATTTAACAAAAGCTTTAAATTAAAATGCAATAGCTTACCAAACAGAAAAGGTATCGTAAAAGTATTTTCTTTTGATTCAATAGCATTAAAAACAGTAGCAAACAATAAAAACTTATCTGTACAAGAATATTTAGTGACTGCACTTTGCCAGAGTTTTAATAAAATAAAGGAGCAATGTAAAAGTAATAAAATAATTAGAATTCAAATGGCAATTGATTTTAGAAAAAGATTTGCAAGCAAAACATTAAGAAATTTTGTTGGAACAACACAATTTGAAACAAAAAGTATTGATGAAACAAGTATCTCACAAGAATTTAAAAAGCATATACATATTGCAACAAACGAAAAACAATTGAAAGCTTTTATGTGGAGTGCAGTATCATTAATGCAAAAAACATTAAGATTTTTTCCAAGATTTATTGGTAACATATTGTTAAGAACAGGAGATAAAGTTTTGGGTGAAAAAGCAAACAGCACATCTTTAAGCAATCTTGGATTAATCAAAAACGATTTAGCAAAATGTGGAGTTACATCATACGAATTTATTGAAGGTACGCCACTTTATATTCCTTTTTTGGTATCTGTTATTTCTTTTAATGGTATATGCAATATTGTTTTTTCTAAAAATACAACTGACGATAATTTTGAAAAATATTTTCTGCAAAATCTTGAGAAAGATAACATTCCGCTCTTAAACGAACTCATAAGATAAAGTAAAAAGCAACCTTAATTATATTTTAATTAAGGTTGCTTTTAGGGTAATCAAATTTTATGAGCGGTTATAATTGTATAACTATGAGCATTTATAGTAATTTTACTGCCATCAATTATCACATACCAGTTTTTGCCTTGTCTATGGATTTGTGCATTGGTATCTAAAACTTTAGACTTACACCATTCTACGACATTTACATTTTGAAGAGATAAATTTCTGCTAATACGCATTACACCAAGTTCTGTTGTATGCAACTTATCTATATTAGTTAAAAGTTCGTTCATTGTTTTATCTCACTTTGACGGAGTGCATTTCCATAAGTTGCACCTTCGCTTTTTGTACAAATAATATCGATTTTTGATAGTTTTTTTAACGTTTCCACAAAATAATTTGCTTTAGTTGCCCCGCCTGTCATTACTATTCTTTTTATTTTTTCTTTTGTTACTTGCTCAAGTCCGTCTATTGCAATTGTCACTCGTTTTGCAAGTGAATAATATGCTGTTTTTACCAAATCGTAGATATTAGCATTATCTAAACCAAGTTGTTTTTTAATATCTGCAGTCATATCATTTTGCGACATTAATTTATCGGTATCAAGTTCACCAAGCACTTTGGCTGTTGCGATATTTTCGTCTATTTCCTTATAACTCAAATTGTTTTCACTAACCAATCTTTGAATGATAAACAATCCGTTAATGTTATCAAGCAAACTAACTTTGCCTCCATTTATACGCTCGTTTGTATATTTTTTTTCAAAAGCAATTTTTTCGCAAATAGGTTTATCCAATACTTTTCCGAAAAGCAACCAAGAACCTGACGCTAAAAACGCAGTTTTTTTATCCAGTTCAGCTAGTGCATAAATGGCAGATGCTGTATCGTGAGTACCTACTGCAACAACAGGTACGCCACAAAAGTCGCCGTATTTATCCCCGTCAAAAATAAGTCCCGGAAGTATATCCGCCCTTAATCCTAATTTTTCAATCAATGGCAAATTCCACTCGTTTCCTGTAAGGCTTAAAAGACCTGTAGTGCTTGCATTACTACGCTCAATACGGATATTGCCTGTAAGATAATATGCAAGCAAATCAGCTATCATAGCAATTTTTACGCTTTTTCCTGTATATCTATTTTCCTTTTTATCTGCAAGCAATTGGTATACTGTATTTATTGCATTTGGGTAAATACCGCTTAATGCAAAAAGTTCCTGCTGAGACATATCCTTATGTAGTTCTTGATACATTTGCTCACCACGAATATCACGATAGCAATATGGCATATCTATAATTCTGCCATTATCACCAATAACTCCATAGTCCACGCCCCAAGAACATATTCCTATTGATGTAATATTGTATGTATCTATTGCTTTTTTAATCTCTAACTTTAAACTTGTAAACAATTTTTCAATATCCCACCTATAATGTCCGCAAATAGTTATAGCACTATGTGGAAACCTAGCAAGTTCTGTCAATGTCAAATTTTTATCGCCTTCTGCAAGCATTACTCTTGCACTTGACGAACCTAAATCTATAGCTAAATAACTCATATTACCACCCATTGAAAGTCCTGTCGATTTCTGCACTTTGCTCGTCATTAATTGGTGTAATTTGTGCAATATTGCAAGCTTCGATAATTGACCTTGCAGAATAATCTGTTACTTCCATTCTATCAAAAGCTTTTACATAGTTTTTTCCGATTGTAACAACACATTCATTGTTGATAATTGCTAAAGGCTTAGTTGTTGCCATTGCTTTTGCAATCTCTTCTGCTGTAGTTCCGCACTTAAGCTGAACTGCATTTTTTAGCATAATGTAACTTTCTGGAATAAGTTTTGCATCAAAGTATTTGTGTGAAATGCTAAATCCCATTGTAGCATTAGGCATTGAAATAAAGCAAACTTTAGCTTCTTTAATAGTATCAAAAATACTTGCAGCAATTTTTAAATAATCTGCTTTTTCGTCCTTAGTATTATAAAATATCCCATTGCTATATTTTGCAATGTCCTTGCCTTGTATTTTATCTCTTCCTACACTATCGGGATTAAACAAAATATCCCCGTTACCCAACTTCACACACATTGTGCCTAAAGTAGTTGACATTAGCTTTTGATAATAGCTTCTTTTAATAAAATCTGCCATTTCATTTGCAACCACTAACTCTTCATTTGTAAGCTCACTATCATTTGTTTTGCAATAAACTGAGTAATCACTATGATTATCGCATTTTTTAACTCCACCCAAAATGCTTGCATTGATTAATGCACTACACAAATTATTTAATGTTTCATATTTTCTGTATGCAATCTCCAATGTTTCAGCACCTACAGTAGCACCGTGGTTGTGCATCATTACGCTGTTATAACCTTGGTCAAATTTAGCTTTTACAATATTGCCTAAACTAATAGACCCCGGCAAGTCGTAAACGCTATCCGTAACTTCACCTAAAATTTTGTAATAACAAGGTGCAACACTGCTGTCAGGAATTTTTCTTGCAGTTGCATAAGCCACAACGCTAGGTGCGTGAGCGTGAACAACTGCTCTTATATCTTTTCTACATTTATAAATGTTAGAGTGAAATGGTAGTTCCATAGAAGGTGTGTGTTTACCTTCAATAGCACCAGTTTTTCTAACTGTCATAATGTCTTCTTCTTTTAAAGTGCCTTTATCCACCCCTGAAGGTGTAATAAAAATTGTGCCTTCACTATCCATACAAGATATGTTTCCACCACTTGTTGTAGTAAGCCCGTTATAATATACTCTGTTTATTGTCTCTAATACTCCGCATTTAGTATTTTTTACCATAAATATACTCCCTAATTTTAATTTAATCCCGATTTTTGACAAGAAAATTTAAAATTTTCACTATCAAAATAAATTTAAGCAGATTGTTATCTCTTAAAAATAAAACTTATTTTTTACAATTTATTTTAATTTAAGTAAAAGTTGTGGGCAGATTTCTGCCCACATAATTTTATTTATAAAGTGGTCCATAAGTTTTGCAAGCTCTGTAGTCTGCAGACTCTAAATCTTTAGTACCAAACGCTGTCCAAGTGTGTGGTCTAAACAATCTATCTTCGCTAACATTGTGCATATTTACAGGAATTCTTAGCATAGATGCGATAGTAATCAAATCTGCACCAACGTGTCCGTATGCCAAAGCAGCGTGGTTAGCACCCCAGTTTGCCATAACGCTATAAACATCTTTAAATGCACCTTCGCCAGTAAGATTTGGAACAAACCAAGTAGAAGGCCAAGTTTTATCTGTTCTGTTTTGCAAAATTGTATCAACTTCATCAGGTATAACTGCAGTATAACCTTCTGCAATTTGAAGTACAGGACCTAAGCCGTCCACCATATTAAGTCTTACAGCTGTAACTGGCATTTCTGCTATAGTTTTGAAGTTAGAACTGAAACCACCGCCCCTGAAATAATCAAGGTTAGCTTGAGACCATTTAACATTATCCATAGATGCCTTAATGTCTTCTTCTGTGATTTTCCACCACTCTTTCATACAAGCGTTGCCATTTTCGTCTTTACAAGCACCTATGCCGTCAAGAGCAGCAGCACCGCTGTTAATCATATGGATAAAACCATTTTTTGCAAGTCCTTCAGGTTTCCAACCAGTAACTCTTTCAACCGCTTGTGGGGACCAATATGTACGAACATCGGCAAAAATACTTGCACGATAAGTGATTAATTTGTTCAAAAGCATTGACATACCATTTAAAGTATCATTTTCTGTTGCCAAAATGAATGGTTCTTTTTTGCCACGCCAGTCAAAAGAAGTATTTAGTATAGACTCCATAAAGTCGCCGTTTGGCAATCTGTCAATCCATTGTCTTTGTCCTTGGAAACCGCCTGCAATAGCATTTCTGCCATTAGACTCTTCAGGGAATCCCATCTTTTTAAGTTTAGGGTTACCAAACATAATGTCATTTACAATAACAGTCATTTTTGCTGTGTATTCCCAAAGTTTTTCTTTTGACATTACTATTCTAGGTTTATTGTAATCATTTATATCTTCGCCTTCAACACAATTTGCTTTTATCCATTCCAAAGCTTTTTTGTATTCCGCTTTATCATAAATACCCAAATTAATACGTCTGTCAATTTCAACCATATCAACCCATTCAGCGCGAATACCAAAATATTGTTGCATAAAGTTGCCGTCAAGGAAAGAACCTGCAATACCCATAGATACAGCACCTAAACCTACATAAGTTTTGTTTTTCATTTGTCCTACGGCAATAGCACATTTAGCAAAAGACAAAATCTTTTCTTTTACATCACAAGGAATTTCAGTATCCCCTAAATCTTGTACATCTCTACCATAAATTGAAAAAATAGGAAGTCCCCTTTGAGCGCTTGCAGCTACTGCACAAGCCAAGAATACCGCACCTGGTCTTTCTGTACCATTAAATCCCCAAACTGCTTTGATAGTGTTTGGATTAATATCAATAACTTCTGTACCATAGCACCAACAAGGTGTAACAGTCAAAGTTGCAACAACATTTTCTGTAGCAAATTGTTCTTCACATTTACAAGCTTCTGCTGAGCCACCGATAGTTGTATTTGAAATAACACATTCAACAGGGGTGCCGTCACTATAAAAACAATTACTTTCAATTAGTGCTTTTGCAGATTTTGCCATATTCATAGTCTGCTCTTCCAAACTTTCACGGATACCACCGCAACGGCCGTCAATTACAGGTCTAATTCCGATTTTGCATTTCATATAATTATCTCCAAAAAAATATAATGTGCAACTTTTTACATTGCACATATATTCTAACACTAAATATTATAAATTTCAATAGTTATTTTTAAATTTTTTAAATAATTTATAATAAATTTAAATTAATTAGATTATCATAAAAAACTAAAGATTGTTTTGTTCTTTTTCTTCTATTTTTGAAAAATTGCTTTCATCTTTACATTTTTCAATTGTTTTCTTGTGCTTGTTTAAAAGTACTATTGTTAAAGCAATTATTCCTACAACAATAAGCACAGCAGTTGCAATTGAAACAATAAGGAATATAGAGTTATTGCTAAACATTTTTAATTCCATTATCCTGTCACTTTCTATATCATACTCATAGGAATAAAACCTAATATTTTGTCCATCAAACATTATTCTTCCAAAAGTTGGTCTCTTTAGTGTAGGTGAATGGAACATTTTGCCTTTGTTTATAAAATCATCTGTCTCTGGATTGAAATTATAAAATTTATCACCTGTTGAACCCATTGTAACATAAAGCACTCCGCCATTATTGTTATTTATAGGTGCACCTTGCCTATAAACTGGAGTTTTTGTCTTTTTGCCTTCGCTATCCAAAAAGAAACTTTCGCTATAAATATGGTCGTGACCTTGAAGAACAAGCTCAACTTTATAATCACTAAACAATTTACTTAATACTTTACGCATATTAACAATTTCTTTGTCGTTTTGGTGTGGTCCTGCAGAGTAAATACCCTTGTGCATAGCCACTACAATCAAATTGTCTTTGTTTGCTTCCAAATCTTCAGTAAGCCATTCTATTTGCTCAAAGCTAAGATTATTGTTTTCCGTTATATCATTTGTATCCAAAACTACAAAATGCACACCTTTGTAATTAAATGAATAGTAATTTTTGTTGTCGTGCAAAGACAAATCAAAATGCAATTGCATTGCAGTGTAATCACCAGTCACAACATCTATTGATGATGGCGTATATCCATTAGCTGCATTAAACTCTGCAACATCGTGATTGCCTGCAGCAACTACTTGCGGTAGAACTGCCATTGTTTCATTATGACTATCTATAAAATATCGCCAATAATTCATATTTCTGCCGTCATCTACCATATCACCTAGATTTAGCATAAAATCATATCCGAACTTTGATTCGTTCATAGATGCTCTTATTAATTTAGCACTATCTTCATATACCGACTTTGTCATACCTTGCATATCGGTTGTAATTAAAACTTCAAAAGGTGTTTTGTCAGCAACTATCGGAGTTTTAAAGGAATATGTTTCACTCCAATAATCATTTTGTTTGTCACCTACTCTGTAAGTATACATCGTGTCGTGTTTTAATCCACTAAAATTAATTTGGTGTCTTGCAATTTCTTTTGTTGTATACGCTGTCATTATTCCTATTGATGCCAAAGGATAATCTACTGCATATATTTTTGTGTTTTCCGCACTACCAATTATAAACTTCTTTTCTATTTTTGTGTTTTGGAAATCCCATATCGTACCTTCGCAATACTCTATATCCGTTCCCGTAACAGATTTATCTGTAAACCACACCAAACTTCTATCCGTATATAAATCTTGCCCAAAGTTCATTGTTATCATAGACGGCAACCTTCCATCAATTATAGATGCTGGGCGTTTTTTCCCGCCTTCATAATGTGAGTGTTCATCATTTTCTGCATATAACAATCTACTCTCAATATTTAAAATTCCGTCATAAGAAGAATCTGTTGCAAATGAGCGTATTAAATCGCTTAAATTGCTACCTATACCTTTTGCTATGCTATCGCTTACTACATAAGCAAGTTTATTGTTTATGACATTGCTTGGCAAATCGTCTAGTTTGTTTCCTGCAACATTTTTAATCAATTTGTCAAGCCTTATATTGTCAAGCTTGTTCCCAAACGGAGCCAAAATTATATTAATGTTTGCTATTTCTTCTGCTCTCAACGATTTAGTCAAATCATAATCAGATTTTAAAATTTTATTGATTAAGCTAACCAATCCTGTATTGCTGTCGTTTATTTTTTCCACCAATACTTTTACAAAATCGCCTGACTGCAACCATTCTATTGCATTGCTTAAATTGCTGTTTGGCAAAAGATACTCGCCTTCACAACCTTTTAAATGTGCAGTATAGCTATCCACAAACATATTTTGAATTGTATAGCCTTTTGCTGCTTCAATATCTATAAGACTGCTTGCAAAGTTGTATATATATGCTCGCAATTTATTATCAATCGTTTGTAAAAACTCTTTATCGCCTGTATATACAAAATCTTTTAATGTTTCGTTTTGAATAGCGTCATACAAATTGGCAAGAACTTTTCTTAAAATATCTTTATTTTCCTTAAATAGTTTTGCAATAAAATCAGAATTAGCAACATTCTTTTCGGCATAATTTAAAATTGAATCAACAACATCTTCGCGATTAATAGCTTTTATCATTCCGTCAAGTACATTGTCAACCATATTTTTATATAATCTTTCATTAATGTATTCGGCAAGATTTACAATTTTGTTATCTTTGGAAATTTTTATATTGTAAACACCTTCTACAGCATTAGTCAAATACCCTTTTTCCACCAAAACAGAAACATCAACGTTAGATATAGTTTTTAGTGTGTGATATAAATCACTTGTTCCGTCTTCTTTATTAAAAGTTATTTTTGTCTCTCTGTATTGAGCCCCATAACCTATTGGAGAACCTGTTTCTAAGTCATAAAGATTATCTCCACCATAATTGCAGTAACTTGCTATATCGTTTGCGTGCATATGTCCACTGAAATTATATTTAAATTTACGCTTTATCAAAAAGTCACGAACTTGTTCCCAGTTTTCAAACAAGTAATCTTTTGACCATTGTTCCTGCAAAGTAAAGTGCGGCAAAACATTATGGTGTGTAAGTGATATTAAGTTTCCTGTAAGTTTTGTGTCTTTAATGCTATTTAACCATTCAAAAACGCCATTGCTTACTCTTCCGCCGATACTTCCGCTTACAATTCCGTCAATTGCAACAAATGTGTTGCCAGTATTGCATTTTGCTATATATGAAAGGTCGCCATTTTGCAAATCGGTTTCACCACTTGTTAGGTTTGGAGTATACTCAAATTCAATATTTTTAGCATTTTCAGAATGCACATATCGTTTCTCGCTAGTATATGGCAAAAGTGCTTTTAAATTGTCAGTTTCATATTCATTTTCTTCATTTTGATTAAAATCAAATTCGTCAGGTGTATAGTATAAAGATGCTTCGCCGTCAGCCATATTAGGATAACCCAATCCCGCAAAAATTTTAGCGAAGTCATATCTATTTACGTTTTGTATTCTCTCACCGCCCAAAGTTGAGTAATCGGTTGCATTTTCATTTAATATATCGTGGTTGCCAGGGATTACAAAAATTTGAAAATTGATTTTTCCTTTGTCACGAATTTTATTTTGCAAATCTCTAAGAGCATTTGCTATATCTATCAAAGCAATTCTTTCACCATCACTACTTAAATCGCCAGTAACAACTATATAATCAGGTAGACTATTTATATTACGACTGCTTTCTTCATCATCACTAATATTGTTATCACCCAAAATATCACTAAATAATTTTTTTAGCACGCTACTGCTTTCTATAACCAATTTACTTTCCACTTTGCTTTTGCTAACCATAGCAGAATCATAGTAATCGGGGTAGTTTTGTTTGTATGTCATATATGTTGGGTAATAATGTAAATCTGTAATATGAACAACTTTAATAGTATTATCTGCATTATTTTCTGCCAAGACAACACCAAAAGCGGTACAAATTAAACATAGCAATACTACAGCTATTAAAGCTATACCAGTTAAACACTTTTGATTAATTAAAGTCTTTTTCATATTATCTCCCAATACATAAATTTTTCAATTATCATTATAACACATTTTTTTATTTTTGTTAATAAAAATTGCTAAATTTTATCAATGATACAATTAGCAATTGATTTTACCATTTTTATTTTTCTAATAATTAAGTACCATTTATTAATAAAATAGCAAAAAACTATCAAAAATCGATACTAATCTGTAAAAATATCATAGTTAAGCGGATTATATCTTGGTAAAACTTTTTCTTCTTTTGTGTTTTTGAAAATGTACCAAATATTTTCGTATCTGTCAAAATAAAGCTTTCTTCGCTTTCCGCAAATCAAACAGCTGTATTCCAAAGCAACCCCAAAAGCACCCTTTGGCGATTTAAGTTCTTTATTATAAATTTTGTCAATCGTATATATTTTATCCCCAAAATTTACTTTAAGTGGTCTTGTTTCACCATTTTCAGTAAATCGTACAATAACTTCTATAGGAATTCTCTCTTGTATAATTTCCATTCTATTTTTAGTTTACCCATATATATAGTAAATAACAACTAATATTTTGGTATTTTTTACATTTATAAGAATAATTATACTTTATCCAAAACCCGCAAAAAAACTGCCAAGCATTTAACTTAGCAGTTTTAATATCATATTTTTCAAATATTACTTTTTCATTTTAGCAATTAGTTCGTCGATTAGCTCTATATCAATGACTTTACTTGCAATAATAGTTTTATCATTTGATTGTGGGAATCTACCATAAGTACTTGTCATTATTTTAAAGCTATTTCCACCAAATACAACATTTCCACTATATCCGCAATCACCATTTGCTGCAAGAACAGATTTAGTTTGACCAGGCAAATAAGTGTGTGCAAGTTTTATACGATACTCGCCTTCCTTATCATTTTTTAAATCGTCATAAGTTCCTACCCAAGCAACCCAACCTTCACTATACCATTTACCATTGCCTGAACCATTTGTCTCGTCAACTTTGTCAAAATTATGAAAATCTTTGCTTATTGACCTAAAAGTAATAAATAGTCTTCCGTCAGGTAACCATTCTGCTTTATGTCTTTCGCCATTTACAGCAGCCAAAGCTTGTTTAGGTTTGCTCCAAGTTTTAGCTTCGTCATTTGATATAGAAATCAAACTGTTCATTTCCTTATTTCTACCTTTTCCGTTACTTCTTGCAAGCAACATTAACTCGTCACCTTCACCACCATCGCTACGGATAACTTCAACTTCGCACATAAATGCCTTTTTCTCTATGCTTCTGTGTTCTGAAAAATATTTTTCAGGTGCAGACCAATTCATTTTACCATTTTTATCCAAGGTTAAAATACTCTTGTAATTGTATGCGTAATCGTCGTGGAAAAAGCCCATCCAACTATTAGTCCAATTTCCGTTTTCGTCTTTAAGTTGAGTTAAAGATGCCATTGCAACGATTGGAGCTACAAAGTTTTCGCCTTTTTTATTATTCGCATCTAATCCGTAAAAGTTTTGGAATTCCGTCCAACCAGTAATACCATTATCACTAATTGACGCATTAAAACCATTACCCTTGTATCTACCACCCCAAGTTGGACAACCACTAATTAAAACATATTTAGAAGTTTCGTTATCTGTTCCCCTGTTTAACCTTAATTTATAAACAGTTGGTGTTTCCATACTATTTTCCCAACTTTTTGGCAAGTCTTTTATTTCTGTCCAAGTCTTTCCGTCATTAGACACTTTACAGCCAATAGCCCCTTTACCGTGACCTTTTGAATAGTAAATAACTAATCTTCCATCATCAAGCTCTACTGCATCTGGGTGAGCAAGATAGTCTATGCTGTCATCAACAACATCATAACCATAAAGACCCTTGTACTCGTCTGCAATATCCGCAGGCATAGCTGTCGCATCTAAATCGATTTGCGGAATAGTGTAAGTGTCCAAAAGTCTATCGTCTTTAGGTGAACAACCTGCTAAGCAAAACATTGCTACTGCAACAACAAGTACGACAAAAATAATTAATTTCTTTTTCATAACTGCCCCTTTCATTTTATAAAATTAACCTAAATCAGGTTTATTGTCAATTACAACTTTATTGTTTTTAAAGCCTTCAATATCAAAAATGATAATTTCGTTATCTTTATCTGTATTAAGGATAGCCCCTGGCACATAAAGTGCTTTTTGTGGACCTTTTTTAGTCCAATATCTACCAAGATTAAATCCATTTATCCAAACATTGCCCTTACTGAAATTGTCTAAATGTACAAAACAATCTTCTTTACTTGTAGCTTTAAATGTTCCGCGTAAAAATACTTGTTCTTGATTTTCAACTTGCTTTTTAAACTCAAGTTTATCAAGATTATCCATTGGCAAGCAATAAACATCATATCCAAACAAAATTTGTTTACCAAACACAATTCTTTCTAAACCTTTTCTGTCTTCCATATTAGTGCCGTAATTTATTCTGCCCATACAATCTACAAACACGCTAATTTTTTTCTCGCCGTCTACGCCACTCATTAGTAATTTGTGTTTAGTACCAAAAATTGACTTTTGATTATTCCTATCCATTACAGCAACTTTCTTGTCATCAATATAAACATGTGCTATATCGTGTACCCCTTCAATATAAAGCGGTCCCATATTATATTTGCCTTTCAATTTGGTCTCATAATAAATATAACCAAAATTTTGACCAAAATACTCCATACTCTCAGGAGTCGCGCATCTATATTTAGTACCGATTTTTGATAGGTTATCTGAAAGTTTAGCACTCTCTTGCAATGTGATTTCGCCAATAGTCTGCAATTTTGGGCTAGCAGGTAACGGCTCTTCGCTTAAACCTTGTGCTTCTAACATTACCTTTCTTACAGCGTGATAAGCAGGAGTATAATCACCCCATTCTGTCAAAAATGCACAATAGTCATAACTTGTTATTGTAGGGTGAATTTTGCCTTTATCAAAATTAGAACCCGCCCAAAATCCAAAGTTTGTACCGCCGTGGAACATATAAACATTAAAGTTTGCGTCCATACTCAAAAAGTCTTTAATCTCGTTTACAACTGAAAGACTTCCCCTAGTATGATGTTTTTCGCCCCAATGGTCAAACCAACCACACCAAAACTCACCGCAAAATAACGGCATATTCTCCTGAAATCCGTCAAGTGCGGAAAAAGCACCTTTTGCATTGCTACCGAAATTTAATACCTTATAAACTCCGTCAACAGAACCACCTGATAACATATTGCACCAATTACCATCTGCAGTAAACAACATTACATCCATTTCAAGCTTTTTATATAAGCCTTTTATAAAATCAAGATACTCGTAGTCATTAGCGTAACTGCCATATTCATTTTCTACTTGCATCATAATGACATTTCCGCCATTTGACTCTAAATGTGGTTTGATTTTTGCAAAAAGCACGGTAAACCAATCTTCCACGTGTTTTTTATAAATCTCGTTATTACAACGCAATCTTAAATTTCTATCTGCAAGTAACCAAGCTGGAAGTCCGCCAAAATCCCATTCTGCACAAATATAAGGACCTGGTCTTACAATTACATACAAACCGACTTTTTGTGCAATTTCAATAAATTTTTCAACGTCTAACATACCATTAAAATCGTACTGACCTTTTATAGGTTCGTGCAAATTCCAACAAGTATAAGTCTCAACAGTATTAAATCCGCATAGTTTAATTTTTGTTAATCTGTCTTCCCAATATTCAGGCAAAGTCCTAAAATAGTGCATTGCACCTGAATAAATATTAATTTTTTGACCGTTTAATAAAAAATCTTTTCCTTTAATCTCTAACATTTTATTACCTTACAACACTTTTTACAATTTATTTATAAAATTTAGTTTTATATTGAATATTATAACATTTTATTACTTATAATGTCAATAAATTTTGAAATTAGAGAATTAATATCTAAACAGATAAAAATTGCAAAAATAATTAATCTTGGAATAAACCTTTGGACGAAATTAATTAGATTACAGTATAGATGAAAAACTGATAAATTCAAGAAAAGATTGTCTAACTAAAACCCAAGAATTGCAGGAATTGCTATTAAAATTCTCGGTTTTGCAGGTGAAGAAGAACTGCCTTTTTTATTAGTTTTTCAAAAATAAAATATATTTTTAAATCGTCTGATTTAAACAAAAAAGAGTGCGTTTGCACTCCTTTTTGTTTGTTTTAATAGAATAAATCTATTGTAAGTTTTTGAGTTATTACATTTATAATAATCTCGCTATCCGCACTTGTTATACTACCTTTGTTTATTATTAAACTTGCAAGTTTAACTTCTGCACTCAAGCTATTAAATACTACTTCATTATTTGCTAGTTCTCTTAAGTATGCACAATCGGATGCACTGATTCTTCCGTCACCAGTTATGTCACCTAGTACAGATAAATATACTCTTTTTTACTATTAACCCCCGATTTTTGAAAGGAATATTGCGTAAAAAACCTAAAATCATAATTAATAACTTTACACAAAAAGTTACACCCTGAAACTTTCGTTTCAGGGTGATTTAAATTAAATAATTTTTAAGTAGTTTTATCACAATTTAAGAAATTTTATGGCTTGATTTTATTGTTAATAGATTTATATTTTATAACTTTCAACACAATAAATCTTTTTAATGGGCGTATATATCTGGCACATAATTCATAATCAATGCCATAAGTGGCAGTGTTAATATACTAAGTAGCGTACCTAACAAAACTAAGTTTGCGGCAGTTTTTTGACCTTTGCCAAGCATCTCTGCAAAATTTAATGTTATGCTAGCAACAGGGGTTGCGGCAAGTATAAATAATGATTGCCTAATATAAAAATCTATTGGAATAAACCAAATTAAAACAAGTCCTAGCATAGGCATAATAATTTGTTTTACAGCTACTATAAAATATTGGAATGGTGAGCCAAACATTTCCTTAAAAGTAATGGTTGCAAGACGCATACCCAAAATTATCATACAAAGCGGAGTTGTCATTTTGCCTAGCAATTCCACACAATTAAACACTTCGGCAGGCAGTTTAACGCCACAAATAAATAACGGCAAACCTATAACTAAACCTAACATTGCGGGATTGATAACCGCTTTTTTAACACTTATGTACTTTTTGTCACCTGTTATTAAATATGATGCAAAAGTCCAACCGATAAGATTTAATCCTAACAAAAACATAACAGATAAAACAACTGCATTATTTCTTATTGCTTCTGGCATTATTGCCTGCAAAAGCGGAACACCCATAAAACCGCAATTGCCAAAAGCCGTTGCTATGGTTGCTATCCTATATTTAATATCCTTATCATACTGCTTTTTCAAACAAAAATATGCAATAAGTATTACGCCAAGTTGAAGTACTCCTGCTAAAACAAAGGCAACTATCATTTTCCAAAAGAAATCTAATGAAAAAGTTGCATTTAAAAAAGAAGTAATTGTTAACATTGGCTGACAAATATACATTAAGACAACCGAGAAGGCAGAAATACTTTCCGCACGAATCAACTTGCATTTTACAGTCAAAAAGCCCGGCACTGCATAAGCTAACATTGTTGCCACTGCTATTGCTGAAGTTATTAAAACTTGCATATTCTACCTCCTACCAAAATATTAAACTTTTTAATTAAATTTTGCAAGCGTTTTAACACTAAATTTTATTCATTTATGACAAATTTTGAGATAATTCCGCATTTCCCTACAAAAAAGTAAAAGACAGATATAAAATCTGTCTTTCTTTATTATATTATTAAATCTTTAAAACTATTAATAAACATATCTGCAATATTTTTAATAGCGTTATGGTCTTGAGCGGACTCTTCGTCATATACACCTACAACAAAAAACTCACCTGCTTTTGCACCTGTAACGCCTTTTAAAATATCTTCAAAAACCACACAGTCTTGCGGTTTAAAATTTGTATGACTTATTGCTTTTAAATATATATCTGGAAAACCCTTTCCCCTTTTAACCTGTTCGCTGTTAACTACACTGTCAAAGTATTTTAAAATGCCGTTTCTCTCAAGTGCAGGTATAGCAAGCTCTAAACTAAGTGATGTTGCAACGGACATTGAAACACCATCTTTTTTTAGTTTTTCCAAATATTCGGTAACATAAGGCTTTAGCAATATCTTGTTACAATAGGCTTCCTTTGCCATATCAAGCCATTCAGCAATTAAATCTTCTGGGCTGTCTTTAAGATTAAATCTTTCTATTGAATATAGTGCAGTATCCATTACACTAAGATGATTTATACATTTCATATAATCGCTTGGAACTTGAATCCCGCGTTTAGATAAGTAATCGTAATCAATTTGTTTCCAAAGCCACATAGAATCAAATAAAGTGCCGTCCAAATCAAATACTGCATACTTTATGTTTTTAGGTAAACTCATTTATTTTCCTCTTTTAATTTTACTTTTTCGCCGTCCAAAATCATATTAGTTGTTCTAATAGCACACATTTTTCCGCACATAGAACAAGTATGTCTATTTTTTGGCGGAACGCTTTCATAATATGCTCTTGCCTTATCGGGGTCAAGTGCGTACTTAAACATCTCTTCATAATCAACTTTGTGTCTGCTATCTGACATTTTGTTATCAATATCTCTAGCGTAAGGAATACCTTTTGCAATATCCGCAGCGTGTGCCGCAATTTTAGTTGCAATCAAGCCTTCTCTTACATCATTTGCATCTGGCAATCTTAAATGTTCGGCAGGTGTAACATAGCACAAAAAGTCTGCTCCATTTGTGGCAGCCACCGCACCACCAATTGCAGCTGTAATATGGTCATATCCTGGTGCAATATCGGTAACAAGTGGTCCTAACACATAAAACGGTGCGTTATGACATAGTTTTTTTTCAAGTTGCATATTGCTTGCAATTTCATTTAATGCCATATGTCCCGGTCCTTCTATCATAACCTGCACATCTTTCTCCCACGCCCTTTTTGCAAGATATCCTAGCTCAACCAGTTCGCCGATTTGTCCCGAATCAGTACTATCATCAATGCAACCAGGACGCATTGCATCTCCTAAACTTATTGTAACATCGTATTCCCTTAAAATATCAAGTACTTTATCGTAATATTCAAAAAATGGATTTTCTCTACCTGTCATTTGCATATAAGCAAACAAAAGCGACCCACCCCTAGATACAATATTCATTCTTCTGCCTTCACGCATAAAACCTTCCACAACTCTTCTATTGATACCTGCGTGAATGGTAACAAAATCTACACCTTGCTTTGCGTGTGCTCTAACAACTTCCAAAAAATCATCGGGAGTAATATCTACAAGTTCTTTTTCCAAATAACCTATTGCATCGTACATTGGTACTGTGCCTATCATTGCGGTAGACTTGTCTATTAATTTTTGTCTAAAGACATTTGTTTTTCCACAATTAGACAAATCCATAATACCTTCTGCACCATATTTTAATGCAATGTCGACTTTTTGCATTTCCAAATCATAATCACGAAAATCTCCAGAAACGCCTAAATTGACATTTACTTTTGTTCTAAGTCCGCTGCCAACTCCTTCAGGCGACAAATTTTTATGGTTTATATTGCAAGGGATTGCAATTTCACCGCAAGCCACTTTTCCCATAATATATTGTGGGGAACGTCTTTCTTTTTCCGCAACGATTTTCATCTCGGGTGTGATTATTCCTTTTTTAGCTGCTTCCATTTGTGTTGCATATTCTCTCATATAAATCTCCATAAAAATTGTTAATAAATTTAATTGCTTTTTTTATTAGCTTTAAAAAACTTTTCGAAGGTTAATTTTGCAAAATAATACCGATTTTTGATATATTAATTAAAAAATTTCCAAAAATGATTTGTTGGTCCATTACCTTTTCCAAGTTCAAGGGAGTGCTTTATCGCACCTGTCACATACTCTTTTGCAAGTTTAATGCTGTCATAAACACTGTGTCCTAAAGCAAGATTACTTGCTATGCTACTTGACAAAGTACAACCTGTGCCGTGAGTGTTTTTTGTATTTATACGCTCGGTAACAAAGGTATAAACTTCTTTTCCGTCATACAAAATATCCATAGCATCGCCGTCATAATGCCCGCCCTTAACAAGTACATTTTTAACCCCTAAGCTATGTATTTTTTTGCAGGCAGTTATCATATCTTCTCTGCTTTTAATTTTCATTTGCGCAATGCACTCTGCTTCGGGGATATTGGGCGTAATTAGTGTAGCAATTGGTACAATAGTTTTAAGTAGCACTGCAATACTTCCTTCTGGCATAAGTGCTGCCCCATTTTTTGCATACATAACAGGGTCCACAACAATGTTTTTAGGTTTGTATTCTAACAACTTTTTATATATTACGTTAATTGTCTCAGGACAAGATAGCATACCTATTTTTACCGCATCAACTTTAATATCTTCAAACACAGCTGTAATTTGGTCTGCAATAATATCACTATCCAAATCTCTAACAGATATTACGCGAGAAGTATTTTCCGCAACAATTGCAACTAAAACACTCATTCCGAATACGCCGTGTGCTGACATTGTTTTTAAATCTGCTTGAATCCCTGCGCCACCACTACAATCAGAACCTGCTATTGCTAAAGCTGTATACATAAATTTCTCCTTAAAAAACAAACTCTCCCTAATAGGAGAGCTAAATAGTTATATTTTTGCTCCCTACACTGGTGTTAACCAACAGGTTCAAAGGGTTAGGCGGCTGCCTTCTCAACTCCAAAGAGTACCCCTGCATATTCTAGTATATAACATTTTTATTAAATTGTAAAGACTTTTTTTATTTATTAAATAAA
>OFGN01001137.1_pt1 | contig 21508 bp, 20 predicted proteins | sample 1521821 | NCBI WGS metagenome assembly OFGN01 (sample SAMEA3504094, study PRJEB24116) | mouse gut metagenome | biome: mouse gut; feature: mouse-associated habitat; material: faeces | place: Denmark | collected 2011
ATCCGATTATCAATACTTTCAAAGAACTTTTAAATATTTTTAATACCCATTAATGAGTATAGCTGAATGAAGGAATAATAGGCACCATTGAATAAACCTTGGCAGCAAGGCTTCCGTCCTCCTGATGGGAAAAAGTCATCATAACCGGATTCATTCTGCAATAGACATTATAGATGCTCACATTCCAGATTCTCTCGTTGCCGCGCCTTGTCTTCCTCCGGAAATTGCAGCCAAGGTCAAGGCGATGATAATCAGGCATTTTTGCATTATACGGTCTTGAAAACAGAAGCGACACTCCTAAAGCATCCTCTAAAGTCTGCTCAGGCATAGTAACGCGATTGCCGCTGTGCCAGTTCCATGCTGCTGTCATATCTATGTTGTCATTGAAGCGGTATGTCGCCATAAGGGTCAGCTTGTGGCGGTTGTCAAACCTGTCATAGAACCAGTCAGGATAAAGGTCCGCAAAAAGCCTCTCGCTCCAGGAAAGCGTATAATACAGAGTGGCACTGAGCTTTTCCGATACATAGCCAACTTCAAGCTCGGCGCCATATGCACGCCCTTTCCCGCTGGCAAAATTGTCTTCCCACCCGTTTATAGGAGGGAATATTGAAGTGGTTCCGGAATAAATGATGCAGTTATCCATCGTCTTATAATAACCTTCCAGATCCGCATGCCAGTACTCGGCGAAACAGGAATGAATCCCCAAGGCTACCTGTTGTGAACCTGACGGCTTCATCTTCGCTGTTGAAGGCATCCAAAGATTGGTCGGAAGATCAAGGAAGATGGAAGATAATAAATGGGTATACTGAACCATCGAGGTATATGACGCTTTTGCGGTGATGAAAGGTGCAAAAGCATAGCTGGCGGATATACGGGGCTGTGGATGAAACCAACTTTTGCCGCTACTGAAATACGCGTCCAGACGCAGGCCCAAATCCACAGTAAGACTACCATAAGCCATCCTGTCCTCAGCATATAAAGAGAGCTCGTCTGACATAAGCAAATCCGAATCAGTGTTCACAGAAGGCTCTGAATTCCAATATGAGGCGGATGTCTGTCTCAAGGGAGCATAACGGCTGTGCTGATAATCCGCGCCGACCTTTATACGGTTATGCTCCAGTGACAGCGTATAGCCTAATTTGGCTCCATAAGCATCCGTATGGCTCAAAGTCCTGTCAGTATAAGATGCTTCAGCAAGAACATCGTCTGCAAAATTCAGATAGTTTACATCGTCTGATATATTGGAATATCCCCGCGAAAAATAAGCTAAGGCATCCATAACGGACCTGCTGTTGAGGCGATGTCTCCAACTTGCGGAAGCAGCCAGGTTACCCCACTTCATTTTCAGCCTCTCTCCGCTTTCACCCTCATATATCTCCTTACCGTAAAACTTCTCGTAACGCCTTTCCGAATAGTCCAGCCAATCGGTTCCTCCGAAAAACCGGAAAGTCACTTTGTCAGAAGGAGAGGCATAGCAGGTAAGGGAAGCATTGGCATCCATAAAAGAATAAGAAGCCCTGGTCTGACTGTCCTTCCCGGAATTGTCTATCGCTATGACAGGGGCAAGAACGGCATCAAGCCAGCTGCGCCTCACCGCAACATCAAATGTCAGCTTATCCTTTACTATCGGGCCGGAAAATCGGATACGCCCATCAAGAAGGCCTATTGAGAATGAGCCTCCGAAATCACGCCTGTCCCCTTCAGATGTAGTTATGTCCAGCACTGATGACAGCCGTCCGCCATACCGTGCAGGAAAGCCGCTTTTGTAGAACTCTATGAAGTCGGTGACGTCGGTATTGAACGAAGAGAAAAGACCGCCGAGATGGCTCACCTGATAAAGCGGCACACCGTCAAGAAGGAAAAGGTTGTCACTGCCATCGCCTCCGTGGACATACAGTCCTGACATCAGTTCCGTACCGGCGGAAACACCCGGAAGATTCTGAATGACTTTTATTACATCAGGACTGCCAAGGACAGCAGGAGCTTCTGAAAGCATTTTACGGTCAAGACGCACAAGGCCTGTATGTATGGACGCGGGATTGTCCTGCGCAGTCACCACCGATGCCGCTAAAGTATCTACGCGTGAAGACTCCTGACCTGATGACAATGCACAAGACAAAAGCAAAGCGCTGCTAATAAAGAGAATACGATACCCTTCCATAAGTAAATTCCGCCTGTCCTTGAATAAATGTTTCCGTGTTATAGTCATAGTAGGCGCAATTGACCAAGGCAATCAGAATACCATTGCGGAACCTCACAATGCTTTCGCCGTGTGTGAACTTGTTGTCGATATTGGATACCTCCTCGGTCCAATCTTCCCACAACTCAGAATCTCTCTCATTATGAGCCATATATGTCACAGCACCGCTATTATCCACCTTATATGAAAATGAGATAAACATCCCTGATCCTGAAATACCTGTTCTATATTCATTGGTCCGTTTATCAAAGTCAACAGCCTGCATAGGTATTTCCAAATCAAAAAACGTCTCTTGATCATAATCCGATGCAGGAAATATTCTCTGAGATGTTTCCATCATTGCTCTGGCATAATTGAGCGTCTTGAATTCCTCCACAAGATTTGTGTTTACAATCCCATCTCCATTTATGTCTATCGGCTCACCCTTAAAAATTATAGATTCACAGACATAACGTCCTCTCAGGTCATCGCAAACCTTATTAAGAAGATCTTTAGTATGGTCCGGCTTCTCACATCCGGCAAGCAGCAGAAAAGTTGCAGAAACTAACGCAATCTTTTTCATTCCACAGTCAATTACATTTTCTCAACTTTACCGGCAGCCCGGGCGTCCTCACGGGCTTTTTGCCGTTCATATTTCATGCGGTATTTTTCTATTGTGCGGGCATCTTTCTCCGCCTGTCTTGCGGCATCCTGCAGGGCTTTCCTCTTACGTTTGCGTTCCTTGGCAAGACGTTTTTCCTCCTTGATACGTGCTTTTTCCGCATCACGCTCGTCAAGTTTCTTCCATTTCGCTTCCTGTGCTTCCTGTCTGAGCTTTTTCTTCAGAGCCTTATCCGCAGCCTTCTGTTCCTTTGCACTCAAGACTTTTACAGAAGCCGCAGTATCAGAAACGGACAAGCTGTCACTGCCCTGCCGCACATTCAGAGAATCCACAATGTCCTTTCCGATTCCGGAAGCAAGCGAATCCGCCATGGCCAGACTGTCTGCCCTCGCAATACTGTCAAGGCGCTCCCGGGCAGCAGCCTCCCTCTTGGCAGCCAATCTTTCCGCCTCCCTTATCTTGCGCAAAGAATCACGTACCTGAATCTGCCTGTAAACATCGTTCATGTATCCCGGAAAATAGATGTCTGTCTGCATGAAGCTGGCTCTCGGGCGGGCCGCATAACGTTTTCTCTCGCTCGGTCTCAATGACAGCGGAGTGACTGAGCTGCGGTCAGCCGGACGTTTCGCAGGATCCCACCTGAATCCCTTGAGCTGACGTTCCTCACGTGAAAGCCTTACGACAGGATATCCGTCATTCTTGGCTTCCTCGAAATAATATATCCTCTGAAGCTCGCCATCCTTGAAAGTGGCTGAAAGCATCTTCGAATCAGTCTTGTTGACCGTGGCAAGCGCGTCATTCTCTTCTATATAGAACAGGGCAGACGCTCCCCCGAGCACGTCAAATCGGCGCAGGCCCCCGTTCCCGTCAAAATAGGCCATCATCTCTGTACCCTTTATCTGGTCAAAATGAAGAGAATCCTCCTGTATGGTTATGAAAGCGTCTGACATCAGCATAGCCTTGTCCATTGTCCCTCCGCTTACCGACACATATATGCTGTCTGCCGTATATTGCCTGTTGGCATCCTGCCATATTATAGGGTCACGGAAAAACTGCGCGAGAGAGTCAAGGTCGCAGTAAACAAGAGAATCACAAGACACCTGCATGTCCTTCTTGTATATCTTGACATTGCTGATTGCCTCCAGGAATCCTACTTTTGACGTATCTTCAGGCTCCTTGACTTCCACAACCGGCTCAACAGGGAATCCTGCAGAAGAAAGCGAATCAGACGTTCCGAGCGTATCGACCGGCATCGCCAATGAATCAGAAGGCATAACAGAATCCTTATCGGATGGCTTTGCCACGGAGACAGGAGCACCGGACTGTTTACCTTCAGCCTTGCCTGTCTGCCCGAGGGATGTCTTCCCGGTTGCCTTGCCGGATGACGGTGAAGAAGCCGGACGATAATTAGGGTCGTCTTTTGCAGCTTCCGCCGCAGCCTTTGCGGCCTCTTCAGCAGCCTTCTTCCTGAAAGTTCCGACCGGGTCCACCTTAAGGTCCTCAAGACGTTTTGCAGCAGCCACTACATCCATACTGTCAACATCACACATCCTGAGAGTATAATAGACCAGTTTATTCGCGCCAAGATAGACAGTATCCACAGCACCATTTCCCGAATCGGTCTGCGAAATCACAGCCGGCTTGCGCGTCATCGTAACCTTGGAGGAAGAATCAAAATACTGTATGCGTCCGGCAAGCCCGAATACATTTCTTGTAGTATCGGTAATCTGGGCATTTCCAAGCATCTCGACATCAGCCGTATTCCTCCAGAAGAACAAGCTGTCGCACCATCCCTCCTGTTCTTCAGACATCACATGCACCCGTTCAGAGAAAAAGAACACTTCCCGCGAGCGGTCATACCAGCCGTTGCCGGAAGACAGCATATTCTCGTCCTTCCATACATCGGTGGCACGTCCGAAAGTAGCCAGATTAATGTCAGATTCGTATTTGAGCGAAATGGTCTTGACGAAAACCGAATCGGTGAACATGTTCACATCATCAGTAAAGACAAACGTATTTATCTTCGAGTCATACGTGCCGCGCATGCTCTCTATAATCTGTCCGTCCTTGTCCCTCATTGCACCTCCGCCCTGAAAAACAGCCACGGAATCCGCTGTGTCATAGTCAAGATGGCGAGTCCTCAACGTATTGTGGTCCTTGTCCGTCAGTTCCACCACAGAACCGCGGAACTGCGCAAGATTGTCATCTACCAGATAAGTGAGCTTGTCGCTTGTCAGCACCGTCTCATCCTGGAGAATGCTGACATTTCCCCATGCATCAATGACCTTCGTATCCACATTCCACAGGGCAGTGTCACAAAGAAGGAAAGTGCCGTTATGAAGAAAGCGTGCCGGACCGACAACTTTCCTGTAGCTCACCCCGTCAATGTCAAGCATCTGCGCGGACTTGGCGCTCAACAGCACGACAAGGCTGTCCTGCGTACCTTCACGTCCGTCACCACCACGCGCCTGCCCCCGTGAAGCTAACGAAAGACAGAGCACGTAAGCCAAGATAATTGCAGCAAGTCCCTTAAACGACCTCATAGGCGACAGACCTACTTGCGGATTTTCTCATACCAGCCCTCGCGTTCAAATACACAGTCCTTGAACAGAGGGTCAATGACGATATAGGTGCTCTTTATCTTAGAGTCGATGAATTTGCTTATGGCATCCATCTGCATCTTCTCCTTGGCGGCCTTCATCAAAAGGGCATAGTCGCTGGCAAAAGTTGCCGGGTGCGCAGGAAGTATCTTATCGACCTTGATTATCTTGTACACCGTGTTGCCACTGCGTCCCTCATTATCGAGCGACTGGAAAGGCTCTGAAATCTCTCCCTCCTTAAGCTCTTTGATGGCGGCATAATCCTGCGGCTTGAGCTGGTCAATCTCAAAATATGACGACCCGGTATTAGGGTCTGCCATCTGGCCTCCGTTGGTCCTCGTAGCCGGGTCTTCAGAATAAAACCTTGCAGCAAGAGCGAATGTCACAGCCCCGTTGGCAAGCTCGGTCTTGAGGCTGTCAAGCACCCTGAAGCCATTTTCGCGGTCCTCGGAAGTATATTCAGGTTTGAGAAGAATATGACGCGCATTGAACATGTCACCCTTCTTGTCCAGCACCTCAATGAGATGAAAACCGTCCGGTGTCTCCACTATCTGTGACACGATACCTGGCTTGAGAGACATCGCCGCATCAGAGAATGCAGGCCAGAAGATGGACTTCGAGGCCATTCCAAGCTCACCTCCCTTTCTTGCGCTGCCCGGATCCTGCGAATAGATGCGGGCAAGGGTAGAGAATTTCTCACCGTTTATGATACGCTCACGGATGGCAAGAAGACGTTCCTTTACTGCGATGTCGGCAGCTTCCCTGTCAGGATATATGCATATCTGGCTCAACTGGTACATCACCGGCACGACCGGAAGATCCTCCGGCTCCACGGATTCAAGATACTTCTCCACATCATAAGGAGTAAGCTCCGGAATCTTGTTTGCGATTTCACTCTGCATCTGCTGCTGGAGAGTCTGGTCCTGGATTGCCTCCCTCCACTCCTGCCTGAGCTTATAGATAGGCTTTCCGAACTGTTTCTCGACCTCCTCGTCACCGCCATAGTTGCTGCGGAGCATGTCTATCCTGTTGCGCAACTCACCTTCTACCATATCGGCATTGACCGCGATGGAATCGAGTCTCGCCTGCATGAGAAAAAGCTTTGCGGACATCATCTGCTCCAGAATTTCGCATCTTCCTGTCCTGTCAGACATCATTCCGTATGCCCTCATCTTCTGCACCTCTTCCTCGAGCTGCGAAATCATGATCATCTCGTTTCCTACCACGGCGACAGTCTTGTCGATTATTCCATCAGGATATTTCTGTGCCGATGCGGCAAACGACATGGCAAACAAAGCCGACGCTACCGCAAATCTCTTGATGCAGAGAATATTCATATCACTATAATATTACAAATTGTCCATTTTCGCGCGCGTCATTGAGCAAATCCCGTTCCAAGTCTGAAATCAGGCCCTGCTTGCGTGCACTAATTATCATATCCTTTATGAGCGGCGTGCTGAATTCAATCGGAGCACACCTGCCGGCCTCCGTCACATTCGACACATAGGCGACATTGGTCACACCTGACGTGTCAGTCCTCTCTATCCAGCCCGGCTTTACCGAAGCCATGACAGAAGCATATTCCGGTCCGAACTCCCAGGCAAGCTCAGCGATATCAATCCACTCGTCATCCCACGTGGTGAACTTGAACGCCGCAGAAAAAGCCATGCTGTCCGCAGCCATCACATCCCCGGCCTCAGAAGAGCACATCCTGTCCTTTATCGGCTTGAGAAGCGGCGATTCCGAAGGAATGCTCATGAATCTTGCCTTCACGACAGGCCTTTGAAGAACGAATTTCTCCGGAAACCTCTCATAATAGCCGAGGACCTCCTCCTCAGCTACCGAAGTGTCAAGCCTCTCGTTGACATAAAGCTGCTCATACCTGTATTTGAGCAGGGAAGTCCTGTAGTCCTCCAGTTCCCTGGCGACATCTTTCTCGGACTTGGACAGCTGTTTCTGCGCAATCTCCAGAAAGACCTTATCCAAAGCCCATGTTTTCATATACTGGGCGGCAAGACGTGCACTGTCCTCTGGAGCAATCCCGTCAGGAATTACGCTCCTAAGCTCACTCAGGCGCAGCTTGCTCTTCCCTACCGCCGCTACAGCCGGGTCATTGCCGAAAAAGTCCGAAATCGCCCTGCACGACACAAATGCCGACAGGACGACTCCCAGAACCATATAATATATGACCCGCTTCATCAGCGATTATCTCGAATAGTTAGGCGACTCCCTTGTAATTGTCACATCATGCGGGTGTCCCTCAATATAGCCGGCGTTGGTGATGCGCACGAACTTGGCATTGCGCAGCGACTCGATATCATTTGCACCTACGTAGCCCATACCTGCACGCAGACCGCCGACAAGCTGGTAAACAACCTCTGACAGAGTACCCTTGTAAGGCACCTGAGCCACGATTCCTTCAGGAACGAGCTTCTTGATATCTTCTTCCATATCCTGGAAATAGCGGTCTTTTGATCCCTGCTGCATGGCTTCAAGAGAGCCCATTCCGCGGTAAGACTTGAATTTCCTTCCGTTAAGTATGATTGTCTCTCCCGGTGACTCCTCGACTCCGGCAAAGAGCGAGCCGGCCATGATTGTGCTTGCACCGGCTGCAAGAGCCTTAACGACATCTCCGGAATAGCGGATTCCGCCATCTGCAATGACAGGTATTCCTGTACCCTTGAGAGCCTCGGAAGCCATCATAACAGCAGAGAGCTGAGGCATTCCGACACCGGCAATAACGCGAGTAGTGCAGATTGAGCCTGGTCCGATACCGACCTTCACGGCACTTACGCCTGCATCGGCAAGGGCTTTCGCGCCTTCTCCGGTAGCGACATTGCCGGCAACTATCTGCATATCAGGGAACGCGTCACAAGCCTTTTTGATGACTTCAAGCACTCCGACCGAATGTCCGTGCGCCGTATCAATCACGACAGCATCGGCACCCGCGTCAGCCAGCATTCCGATACGCTCCACAGTGTCAGCCTTCACTCCTACGGCAGCTGCCACAAGAAGACGGCCCTTGGAATCCTTTGACGCAATCGGATTATCCTTGATTTTCATAAGGTCCTTGTAGGTAATCAGTCCCACAAGCTTTCCGTCAGCATCAACCACCGGAAGCTTCTCAATCTTGTGCTGGCGCAGAATATCCGTCGCCCCTGTAAGGCTGATGCCTTTCTGTGCAGTCACAAGGTTTGATGATGTCATTATCTGTGAAACAGGAATCCTCGGATTGTCCTGGAAACGGAGATCCCTGTTGGTAACGATTCCGATAAGGAAGCCATTAGCATCCACGACAGGAATGCCGCCGATATGGTGAGTTGCCATCATTCCGAGAACTTCACCGACTGTAGCCTCCGGACGGATAGTGACAGGGTCATAAATCATACCGTTCTCCGCCCTTTTGACACGGCGCACCTGATTCATCTGCTCCTCTATCGTCATGTTCTTGTGTATGACACCGATACCGCCGGCACGGGCCATGGCTATGGCCAGCTCAGCTTCGGTCACAGTGTCCATTGCGGCAGAGACGACAGGGGTCTTAAGAGAGATTTCTTTAGTGAATCTTGTAGAGACATCCACACTTCTCGGCAAAACCTCAGAACGTGCAGGAATCAGCAAAACGTCATCGAAGGTAAGTCCTTCGGCAATCTGTGAATTTACAAAAGTCTGCATCTCGAAATAAAATTTGGCAAATGTAACCAAAAAGATTGAAAATACGTATGATAAAAAGCTGTTTTCGCAATCAAATTGCAAGTTAATGCACCAGACGTCCCTGAAATGTGTCACGCTGGGCAAGCCTTGTGTCAAGCAGCCTCAAAAGTTCGGCATTGCGTATAAGCCCCCATGGAGTCTCGTTGACAAATCGTGGCGGGACTTCTCCGGCAAACCTCTCGATAAAAAGTCCCGGCCTCAGCCTTTCAAGCATGTCTATGAAAAAATCAATATATTCATCAAGAGCAAAGCGCTCAAAATCACCGGGACGCTCAGCAAACTCCTTTTCCATCCTGGTTCCCCTGACAATCTGGAGCTGGTGGAATTTGGCGGAAAGAAGCGGCAGCTCATTTATCAGCCCGCATTCCTCAAGCATCATTTCACAGCTCTCCCCCGGAAGCCCGAGGATGAAATGCGCGCCCATGTCGATTCCGCGCTCAGCAGTCATCCCGACCGCATGCCTTACCGCCGCAAAATCATGGCCGCGGTTTATGCGGCTGAGAGTAGTATCATAGCATGACTCTATCCCATATTCCACTATCACAATAGGAGCCGTACGCATAAGCCTGTTACTTCCATCATCAGCTGACCCGGCAAGTGTCCTGCTCCAATCCTTCAGCACCCTGCCCTGAGTCAAGTCCGCCAGGAAATCCAATTTCCCCTCATCCACGCAGTCAGGCCTTGTCCCTATCACGATGCCGACCACATCAGGATGGGCCAGAGCTTCAATGTACAGTTCCTTCAAGCGCTCCAATGGAGCATATGTATTTGAGAATGACTGGAAATAGGCAAGATAGTGCTCCGTATTGCGGTAACGCACCTTATGGAACTCAATCCCCTCGTCAATTTGCCTTGCGAGACTTTTGCCCGCAGTGCTGTATGATGGGTGGAACGCAGCGTTATCACAATATGTACAGCCCCCACGGCCTACAAGCCCATCCCTGTTGGGACATGTGAATCCGGCATCTATCACAATTTTCTGAAGACGCTCACCATACTTCTTGCGGAAGTACCCCACAAAGGAATTATACCGCTTTCCCTCAGGAAAGCCCATTTTCTGAAAACCACTTGACATATCCTGCAAATTTAATCATTTTCGGGAAAAGTCAGTTCAGCACACTTTTTCATCCGACCGGCATAGCCTGACTTTCGGAAAAAATCCATATTTTTGCAAGGATGCGACGTGAGAAATGGCATGAGACATAAACAGAATCGCAAAGCAGGAGAAAAACAGGCAAAACATGAAAAAGAAAATCACAATAATCATTGCCGCAATGGCTGTAACGGCAACCGTAACGGCATCAGCACAGACAAAAAGGATGGCAGTGACGGGACTGTCGGAAGTAAACCTCAGAGAAGAACCGGACTACACGGCAGAGATGGGAACACAGGCACTCATGGGAACCGTCGTGGAAATCACAGGCGAAAAAGGCTATTGGAGGCAGGTGACAACACCGGAACCTTACAGCGCATGGTGCACTGAACTTGGCCTGACAGAAATGAAGCATGACCGGCTGGCAGCATACATCGCCGCACCGAAATATATCTGCACCTCGCTCCACAGCAGCGTAAGGCGCGGTGCATCAGCAAATTCCGAGCAGATTTGCGACCTTTCAGCGGGAGATCTCGTGCGCATCGTTATGACAGAGGGCAAAAATCCAAAGCCGTCAATCAAAAAAGGCTGGGCAGAAGTCATGCTTCCCTCAGGCACCAAGGGCTGGACTCCGGAAAACGACCTTGCCGACTTCACTTCCTGGGCACAGGCCTTCAGGACGAAAGAAAGCCCAGAGGCCATAATAGCGACAGCCAAAAGCCTGCTTGGAGTACCTTATCTATGGGGAGGAGCATCAAGCAAGGGAGTGGACTGCAGCGGATTCACAAGACTGGCATGGTTCATGAACGGCAGGCTGATTCCCCGAAATGCCTCACAGCAGGCTGCAATCGGAAGAGAAATCATAATGCAGGCTGACCACACAGTGACACCGGACTCGAACAAGATTAAAGCGGAGATGCTGAAGAGAATCAAGCACCTCAAGCCAGGAGACCTTATATTCTTCGGTACGCCCGAGACTTTTTTCAAAAAAGGGAGCATCACCCATGTGGGCATCTATCTTGGAAGCGGAAAATTCATCCACTCGTCGCACTTCGTGAGAATCAGCTCATTGATACCGGGAGAGGAAGACTACTATGACAACTCATACCGTCTCATAAAAGCCCAAAGACTGTTCTCATGGACAGGAGAAGGCATCACGCCCGTAATAAAAAGCCCGGCCTACTTCCTCCAGGAAGAATAGGCCGGACCAGTAAGTTTCATAAAGATTTTACAGGAACCATACTCCAAGCGACACTGTGAGCAGAACACGGTCTGGAGCCAAATTGCGGTAAGGATGTATCCACTGTCCGCCCAAACCGGCATAAAAGCGCGGATTATCCCTGTTGTTCAGGCTATACCTCACCATGACGGACGGCTTAAGATAATGCACAGGAGTAGGGGCAAAGGTAGAGTTGCATTGCGCACTCAATTCGATTATATCACCTGACTGAAGGAAAAAGCGGCGTGCAGCTCCAAGTCCGAGAAGCACATCCGAACTATAGTTGCGTGTAGTGGTACGGTTATAAAGTATCAGTGACATGTCAGCAGGCACGAACAAGGCCCAGTTCCTGTCAATACGCCAGCCAAGACGTACCCCCAAGTCAAACACGCTGAGATCCTCTTTTTTGAATCCGTCGGAAACAGCAAACTCTACCGATTGATAAAAATACTCATCAATCGTACGTTTTCCCTGTTGCTTCTCCTGAGCCACGGCGGCAGCACAGCAGAACAGCAATGCCACGGCCGAAAAGACAAACTTTTTCATAGTCCTGATATTTTAAATTATAAAAAGAAAATGCGCAACTTTTCAGATGTTATCTGAACTTTAGCTTAAATATAGCAAAAGTCGAGAGCTGAGGGAAAATTTATTTTCACTATGCCGAGACCAAGCGTATATATGAGCGACAGTTCAAATATAAGAAAAATATTCTTCCTTCCGCGCATCCGGCACGCAATAATTACGCATTTCCTTAACGGAAGTACATGTCCTGGCCCTTTGCTTCAAACATATTACGGCTCACTTTTTATCCAGAGCCATAGAATAAAGAAGGGCATGGCGTGCGCGAAGACGACGGGGAATCAGAGTGGAGCCGTCAATAGACTGCAGGGTATCCAAGGCCGCGCCTGCATCTGAGTCCATAACGGATTCGGCCGCGTCAAGGCGCCTTGCCACATCGGCATCATTTACGCAGGACTGGCACAGGATTGCCGCCAAGATTGCAATGAGAACATATCCGGCATGACACTTCATAGGCTTTAATCAAAGGTTAGCAATTGACGGCGTTCTTGCAAGACGTCTGCGACACTTAATGCATAATCAATATTTTTTATTACCTTTGCGCTCTGATATTGACACAACAATACTTAATTTACAATAACATGAACCTTAGAGTTTTCAAAAAAGACATCGAGTACTTCGTCGGGGAATTCATTGATGACTGCGCTCTTTTCACAGCACTCAACCCGCACAAGGACACTGACGAAATCGCACAGATAGTTGACGAAGCCGTTGACCTTTACAATGACCTCAAGAACAGGGCAAACCATCCTGAGGGAAACAAAAAGGCTTACTATGACGGACTTGCCAAAGAGATGTTCGAGAAGATTGACACACTCTGCGAGAAGCTCAGCACAATCGTTTCGAAAGAAGCATAATCCTTACACGGGAGACCGGCGGTCTCATACGGAAAGGGGATGACCATAAATATAACTGGCCATCCCCTTTCTGCATTTTCCAAGATACCTGTCAGGCATTTTCAGCAAGATGCTTTTCCCATGCCCATGCCGAAGCAAGCGTCTGCTCCAAGGTACGTTCAGCTTTCCACCCCAACTCCTTGTTGGCCAGAGACGTGTCGGCCCAGATTGCCACGACATCCCCGGGACGGCGCGGAGCAAATTTATAATTGAGCTTCAGCCCGTTTACCTTTTCGAAAGCCGTCACCAGTTCATATACAGAGACAGGACGGCCGGTTCCGATATTGAAAATCTCATAGTCCTCCTTCATCTTTCCCTCCAGCATTCTCGAAACGGCTGCCACATGGGCTTTTGCAAGATCAACAACGTCTATATAATCCCTCAGGCATGTACCGTCCGCGGTCGGATAGTCGTTCCCGAATATGCTAAGGCACTCACGCTTGCCAATGGCGGTCTGAGTAATGAACGGAACAAGATTGTTAGGTACACCTCGCGGAAGCTCGCCTATCAGAGCAGACGGGTGCGCCCCCATAGGATTGAAATACCTCAAGGCAATGCCCTTTACAGGCCACTGGCCGTCTTTGCCGTCATATTTGGCGGTAGCAAACACGACATCCCGGAGAATATCCTCAGACATCTGCTTTGTGTTGCCGTAAGGAGAAGTGGCTGGCATACGCGGAGTGCTTTCAGTTACAGGAAGTGTTTCCGCCTCCCCATACACTGTAGCTGAAGACGAGAACAGAACATTGCATCCGCTGTGGCTTTTCGCAGCCTCAAGAATATTCAGGAAAGACAGCAGATTGTTCCTGTAATACTTCAGAGGCTCGGCTACAGATTCTCCAACAGCCTTGAAAGCTGCAAAATGAATGACTGCATCAATAGCATAATCTGAGAAAAGCTTGTCCACAGCGGCAGAATCGCAGCAGTCGATTTTCTCGAACGGGATGTCATCACGTCCAGTTATCTTCTTGACGCCTTCAAAACATGTCATGTCGCAATTTGACATGTTGTCAGCAACAACGACCTCATAGCCGGCAGCTATAAGTTCGACAGTCACATGGCTGCCGATGTATCCGGCCCCGCCGGAAACAAGTACCCTTTTTTTCATACCTATCAATGATTTTCATGTTCTGCCTTATGCAGCCACAAATTAAACACAAATCTCACAAAGATAAGCATTTTGTCGCGATTGCATATATAAAAAGAAAAACGTTTGACATGAGCAGAATAATTTATATTATTTTTGCGCCCGCATCAGCAGTTTTAGTTTCAAAGACATGAGAAAGACATCAAATGCAATACTGACGCTCTGCGCCATGGCTGCCTCCGCAATCTGCTCTTACGGACAGGACAGTTCCAAGGCTGCCGCATTTCACACGGACATACAGTCGGAAGCTGAGGAAATAATGCACGACCCGGCATTTTCCCAGTCAACATTCAGCATCTGCGCAATGACAGGCGACGGACGCACCATTCTTGACATAAACTCCGGCACTATGCTCGTGCCCGCATCCAACATGAAACTCATAACGACAGGAGCGGCCATAAGCAGCCTTGGCCCGGATTTCCGGTTCAGTACGTCCATAGGCTACAGCGGAACCGTCACATCCGGCGTGCTTCACGGTGACTTATATATAATAGGAGGAGGCGACCCCACATTAGGCTCAAAGGACTCCATCGCCACAGAAATCGGAAAGACATTCTCGCAATGGGAAGCCATGCTGAGAAAAGAAGGAATACGCAAAATTGAGGGCCATATAATCGGAGACGGAAGATGGTACGGAGGAATGGCGGAAGAACCTACCTGGCTTTGGAACGACATCGGAACATATTACGGCACAGGAGCTACCGGCCTTATGTTCTACGAGAACATGCAGTCATTCCTCGTCAGTCCCGGAAAAGCGGAAGGCGAGCCTGTAAACATCAGCCCGACATATCCACAGGCGCCATGGATGGAGTTCCGGTATTCATGCTCCACAGGAAAAGCCGGCACAGGAGACCAGCTCTACATGTACACAAGCGACCTTGCTCCCGTAGCCGAGATACGCGGAACCTTCGGGGCGGACATGTTCCGCAAACGTGTTGACTGCAGCAACAAGTTCCCGGAATATACATGCGCAAAATATTTTGCTGACTATCTTGACGCCCATGGCATCCCATGCACGAAAGGACCGGGGGATTTCAAGCTCGACAGGACATGGATGGATTCGGATGAGCAGACAGGAACAAAGCAGACGGAAATAAAGACAATCGGAAAGACGGAATCCCCTGCCCTGTCAAGAATTGTCTTTGAGACAAACCATGCGAGCAACAATCTTTACGCAGAGGCACTGCTGCGCACATTGGGCAAGACCATATGCCAGGACGCCGAATACGGTGCGGCCATAAAGGCCATGACAGGGATTCTTGAAAAACTTGGCATAAGCACCTCCAAAGGAATACATGCACAAGACGGAAGCGGACTGTCAAGACAGAATTATGTATCCGCGGAATTTTTCTGCAAATTCCTGACGGCAATGATGGACACTCCTCATTTTGAGGACTTTGCAGGCTCACTCCCGTCTCCTGGAGAGAACGGGACCTTGAGATATAACATGAAAAATACCGCCGCACAAACCAGGGAGCGAATCAAAGTCAAAAGCGGTTCCATGAACGGAGTGCGCTGCTACAGCGGATATGTAATCCCGCGTGAGGGCTGCAAGGACGAAACGATAGTATTCTCAATACTTGTCAACAACTGCACATCCCCAAACTGGAAAACCAAACCTATGCTCGACAGGCTCATGGAAAGTATTGCGCTTATGAACTGACGCTATTGCCCCTTGAAAAGAGAGCGGCAAAGTGACGGTACATCAGCGACTTTCACAATCTCGATGTCACCGAAGCGCTGCCCGGAAGTTTTTCCCTGTCCGGAATTTTCCGAAGAATCATCAAGACTGCTGAAGCTTGACACATAGATTTTACGGAATCCCAGGCGGGCCGCCTCAATGATACGTCTATCCGTCTGGGCGACCGGACGAACTTCACCGCTCAGTCCGATTTCACCGGCAAAGCAGACATCTGAAGGTATCGCAAAATCAAAATTGGACGAAAGCACGGCGCTTACAACAGCCAAATCGCACGCGGGGTCGCTGACCCTTAGACCGCCAGCCATATTCAAGAACACATCCTTCACCCCGAGCTTGAAGCCGGCCCTTTTCTCAAGCACCGCAAGCAGCATGTTCAGACGGCGGACATCAAAACCCGTCGCACTGCGCTGCGGAGTGCCATATGCCGCAGAACTCACAAGCGACTGCACTTCTATAAGAAACGGCCTTGTCCCGTCAAGCATCGCGCTTACTGCCACACCGCTGAGTCCTTCGTCATGCATCGGAATCAGCATCTCGGACGGATTGCTCACTTCACGTAGCCCCTTGCCCGTCATCTCAAATACGGCAAGTTCCGACGTTGAGCCGAAACGGTTCTTTATGCTGCGCAGAAGCCGGTATGTACCGCGGTTATCCCCCTCAAACTGAAGCACCACGTCCACAATATGCTCCAGAATCTTAGGCCCGGCGATGCTTCCTTCCTTGGTTATGTGTCCGATAAGGATGACAGGCACACCGGTCTCCTTGGCAAAACGCAGCAACATGGACGCAGTTTCCTTTATCTGCGTGACTGAACCCGGAGACGACTCGACATTCTGAGAGAACATTGTCTGCACTGAATCGACGACCATCAGGTCCGGCATCATTGCACGGGCTTCCGCCACAATATTTTCCATAAGTGTCTCGCTGTATATCATGCATCCGGAGTCATCCCCTCCTATACGAGCCGCCCTCAGCTTGACCTGCTTGGCGCTCTCCTCACCCGTCACATACAGGGTACGGAGTTCAGGACAATGGAGAGGTATCTGCAGAGAGAGGGTCGATTTGCCGATTCCAGGCTCGCCGCCAATAAGCACAAGTGAACCTTCCACAAGGCCTCCGCCAAGAATGCGGTCAACTTCATTATTGTTCAGCGATATGCGGTTTTCAACAGATGAACTTATATCTGCAAGCGGCATTGGCTTGTGCCCAGAGCCAGGCACGGTAATCTCCGCTCCTGCCCTCTTCTTTCCGGTTGCGACAGTCTCCTCCACCATAGTATTCCATTCCCCGCATGCAGGACAACGCCCCATCCATTTGGGACTTTCATTTCCGCATTCCTTGCAGAACCACACACTTTTAGTTTTAACCGTTGCCATACTTGAAATATTTTCAGTTGCCACAAATCTTCCTATACAATGACCCGGACAGCCTTCATCACTGCTCCCGCCCATGAGGGCATAAGGACATCACAGGAATACAAATTTATCATAATAATCCGATTCGCCCAAGGCCTGCAGATACAAAAAAAGATATTGTTCTTTACAGGACAATATCTCGGCATCAGGGCAGAAAAGCCCATTCTGTCTGCACTGATTACTCAGCCTTGCAGCAATCCTTTACAGAGCAGCTGTCACAGTCAGCACATTTTGTGCTGTCGCATTCTGCTGCCTTGTCGCAGTCAGCGCACTTCTCTGAGTCACAGTTTCCGCAGCACTCTGTTGCAGCAGCAGACTCACACTCTGACTTAGAATTGCAGTTGTTGCATGCGCATGAAGATGCAGCAACCATAGCAGCGGCAATTGCCAAAGACATAAATACCTTTTTCATGGTCATTTATATTAAAAGGGTTAAACAAAACACTAATCTGCAAAATTAGATTTCCTTGACCGTTTATGCAAGAAAAAACTCATTTTTTGCACTAAACAACATGAAAACATCATTTGTCCAGTTCAAACACCTCCACATCGTGGATATTTCCCTCATCAATATGGAAACGGAGAGCCGTCCTCACGACATGAAAGCCCTGTATTCCCGCAGCCCCGGGATTCATGACAAGCATACCGCCGCGCTTGGGGTCACGCATGACTTTCAGGATATGGGAGTGGCCGCAAACAAAAATATCCGGCCTGTATTTGTCAATCAGCTCTCTTGCGCGCGGATCATACCTTCCCGGATATCCACCTATATGCGTCATCAGAACTTTCATGCCCTCACATTCGAAAAACCTGTACAGAGGGTGTTCAAAACGCAGTTCATAATTGTCACAATTGCCGCTCACGCCTACAAGAGGCTTGAATTCCGCAAGAGAGCCGGCAAATTCAAGCCCTCCTCCGAAATCACCGGCGTGCCATATCTGGTCCACAGGCTCCAGGAACTCACGAAATCCCTCACTGAAGACTCCATGAGTATCAGATATCAGTCCTATATACATACTCCCTAAATTTGTCCACAAAAATAACAAAAAGCCTGGAGTACATCGTCAAGTTCGCCTGTTAATCGATGAGTTCCGAAAACCTGCCGGACAAGCCCTACAGAATAGCCACGGCATATAAGTTCCAGAGCGTTATTTTACGGGAGCGCGTAGCGCGTCTTTTTCGGGATGGAGCACAGAACATGCTCACTTTCATGCGATTACAAATATAGGACTCCCTTCGGAGCATCACATATTCATAAAACATTAATAATCATAAAATTATACTCACCGAATCAACCAATTCATTAAATTGAGCCCGCCCTGTTATTGTCATCAGCAATGTGTTTCCAACTTCTTTATGCAAATCTGAAGCATATTGTGTCCAATTACCGCTAGTCCATGCAAGCTGGCCGTTTTTGGCTATCCAGAGCATATCATCCATATCCACAAAGTTAAGCCCCTGCAGGGCTTTTCTTTGCTCACACTCGGCAAAATGAGCAAGCTCATTCTGCCGAGTGTGAGCAAAGTTAACAGGATTTCCCGAACAGAATGCATACGGGCTGACAGAATAATACTTTTCCGCCATCGGGTCCATCGTGGTCCAGCGGGAGGACAGCGGGAAGACAGAGGGTGGTAGTACCTTGCGCCATAGTCGAGGTACGGAAAACCGGAATTTTTCAAAAAATCTCCAGGCAATCGCAAGAATCACCTGGAGACATGAACCTATTTTAGCCTAATCATTTTTCCATTGTCTTTGCATACGCTTCGACGAGAGGATAGGCATTGATGAATACCTGCGGGTCATAATCAGGCAAAGGTACATGACCATGATCCGAAGCACGGACTTCCGACCATACGGAGTCAGCAGGCAAAGAACGCATGTGAAGACGGCGGACAAAAGATTCCGAATTTGAAAGGTGGGCACGGGCAACACTACCGCTTTCGGGAATCAGTGTCAAAATATAGTCCGTCTCATTGGATTCAGGAAGCATCTCTGCCAGGACACCGTTGGAATCATAAGAGATTATGCGGCAAAGCAGCTCAGGCTCGGAAGGCAGTTCATAATATAAGGCATAAAAATTCTGCTTGCCGCAATAGAACGAGTCCTCGGAGAACTTTTCCAAGTTTCTCCTCTCAAAAATGTATGCTGAGCTGCCCAATGGGAAAGGAAGATACAGGAGAGGCTCAACTATTTGAAAATTATTGGCACGGATGACGTCAGGTATGTCTTGATACGGTTTGCGTATCCTTTCCAGCAATACGCCTAAATCACTTTGCAACTCTATCCAACGGACTTTCAGAGGTTTATCCCGATTACGCTTATATGTTACACGGGAAGAGTAATATTCTGACAGCGGACCTGAATACAATGCCTGCCAAGCTGAGTCCAAACTGCTGTATTGAGGCCGCTCATTTATCCTGATGTACTCACGGCAGGTATGAGCTGGGTAAAAATCTAAACGGCAATAGCCAGAAATATAGTCTTTGTCGTCAGTTTCATTACCCCATTCACCCGTATTCGTACGTTTATTCCTATAACTCAAATGGAACTCCGTATCTTGGTACTCCGGCTTCAAGCGACAATACACCTTATTGGAATCACTGCAAACCACATCGTATAAAATTTCAGGCGGATAATAATAAGCGGAAATGTATTTTCTGTCCTTGTCTTTCTCGAAAATATAAGCTGAATAACCATCGTCTTGAAAATTAAGGCAAAACATCGGACTTGAAATGCTGAAATTCCTGTCAATGCCACCTGATGGGCAATCCAAGTACTCAGGCTCTGGAGGGGTGCTGCATGAAATTACAATGACAAGCAGAGCGAAATAAATTAAAGATCGTCTCATAATATTTCTAAAATAAATTATTCAATAACAATGAAAGCTTTGACAGCCAATCATCCGTTCCACGGTTGGATTGGACCATTTCGTTGATGTTCTCCTGAGGAACATCTGATGTGCGGTTTTCATCCTGCGCTTTGGTCATAATTCCCGTTTCTTTATGATCCATTCCGAGGGAATGACCAATTTCATGCGCACCGGTCGTGCTACGCTCTTTTGTTCCGGGCTTGGTGATAGAATATGATTTTCTTATTGTTATATTAAATTTTTCATCAGTTTGCCCAGCAGTATTCTCAGATATTAAACCTTCATCATTTACAATATATGTATTTGAGGTTTTATTTTCTGATTTTTCTTTAAGCCTGGTTGTTCCAAGTTCTAAAAGTGACAATTCATATTTTATATTATAAACTTTTCCCGATTCATCCGTATATGTATCTCCAGTTCTGCTGTTCCAAAAAGAAACAGCAGCGTTTATTTTATTTCTATTAAATTATCCACCAATCAATTCACAGCGCACGCCTCTGGCTTGCAGGGCGGCCGCCATATCCGCCGGATAAGCCAGCTTGGCCGTGCCGTAACCCTTATAAAAAACCGTTTTTGTTTTTCCGTTTTTGCGGTAAACCTTAACCGTCAGACCGTATGACATTTTATGCTCCAGCTCCCAACGGCTATATTTCAAATCCACATGGTCAATATCCGCCAACGGCACCGGATAGGGCAGGCCAGTATTCAAGACTAAATTATCCTCATCAAAGAAGAATGCGCCGCCGCCCTTTCGGTCGGGGTACTTGCTTCTTTTAATAAACATATAAGCCGTAAAAACCAGCACCGCTGTCATTGGCAAAAAGGTGAGTATAAAAGAGTACATTTTTTAGTAGTCCGCCTTTTCCTCACTAATAAATTCGCAGTCAGCCTGCAAATCATCGCGCACAGAACCTTTCCAGAGCGGAATACCATAATGATAGGCCGCCTTGGAAATCATATGACCGCCCACCGGTGAGGATATGGCAATGAACAACAAAGCCAACAGGCTTTGCACACAAATTCCCACGCCAGACCAGGCAAAATAGATGAAAGCGGCCAACATAAAGCAGATAATACCCATTGTGCTGCCTTTACCTAAGGCGTGCATCCGGCAATAAGTATCTGGAAAACGCAAAATACCAACCGCGCCGCCCAGCAAAAACAGAGCGCCGGCCAAAACCAAAAGCGACACCACAATTTCCAACAAAAAGGTCATCTCAATGCGCCTCCCTTTTACTTGTTCCGCTTGTTGCGGTTCAACTGCTTCCGCATATTTCGCACATTTTTCTCGGCAGTTTTCTGAATAGCAGCCTCGGCCTTCTGCTGAATAACCTCGGCAGCGTCGGCCTCTTTCTTCAGATCCTCGGCCTCTTCCACATTCAAAATAATATTAGTATTGTTCACAATATTACCACTTTGAATGTATTTACTCAGCGCGACCATACCAATAAAGCCCAAAATTGCAATCACCAG
>OFGN01001142.1_pt1 | contig 21399 bp, 20 predicted proteins | sample 1521821 | NCBI WGS metagenome assembly OFGN01 (sample SAMEA3504094, study PRJEB24116) | mouse gut metagenome | biome: mouse gut; feature: mouse-associated habitat; material: faeces | place: Denmark | collected 2011
AAAAAATGAGTTGCTATCTTATGAACATGTAAAATCTCGTATGTCTAAGAAGTTTGATACATTTAGTATTGGTAGATTTACAGTAGCAAAAATAACTGTTAAAAACGATGTTGTTAAATTGTATCTAGCGCTTGCAAACGACTCAATTGATACAAAATATTATACAGAAGATGTTTCTAGTGCAGAAATTTATGACCAAACTCCAACATTACATAATGTAAAATCTAAACGTGGTTTGAAATATGGTATTGAGTTAATCAACGAGATTATGTCTTCTATTGGATATCAAAAAGTAGAAGGTTATGAACCAGTAGATTTTGGAGCAGAGTTTGCACCAGTACCAGTTGCAGAGAAAAAGCAATATATTGCAGACCTTATGAAGCCAGTAATGGATGTTTCTGAGTGCAATGTAATAACTAACGAATTGGCTTATGATATGCTTACAATTGTTAAGAGTGATGAGTATACAATAAACAAATTCTATCCAGTTATTAAATACAGAATGTATACTGATGATTTAACACATTGGTTTGAAGATGGTGAAACTGTTACAATTGCTAAATTGCAAGAAAAAGGTGTGTTGCCAAAAGTTGAGAACTTGTTCCTAGAAGTTCATGGTAGAGGTGTACTTGACCGCAAACTATTTGTAGAAGCACATTCTTACGATATGAAAGCAGTTAAAATGATTTTGCTTACTGATGGTGAAGTTATTCAATACAAATAATAAAATATACTAAATTAATGTACTTTGTTAATTATAAGGTATAAGTGTATTTAATGGAATTATTTATAAATTATTGGTTAAAATAATTGCTAATTGTGATTATGTATATTTATGATTATCAATTTATAATGTTAAATAAAAATAATGACTTTTGATTTTCAAGGTCATTATTTTTTTGTTTTTAAAATAAGCATACAATGATTGTAATAAATTATATTTTAAGTGAAGAATAAGCAATATTTAATCTGCATAATACGTAGTACAAATTACATTATAATAATTAGCTTAATTAATTGCAAATAAAAATATATGCAATTAATTAACAAAATTTTTATTTTTTAAATATTGTGCAACATTGTATTTTTAAAGGCGATAGAAATATAATGCTTGAATTAAATAATGTGCAAATATAGCTTGTTTTTGAAATATTAAACTATAAATAAAAAAGCTTTGAGTAAATGTATTAATTCTATTTATAATAATAAATTGGCGTAGTTATATATAAATGGATATAGCTGTGGATATAATTTATTATAGAATAAAATTTGGTAAAAAACATTGCAAAAGATTTGATTTTATGGTACAATACTAAATGAGGTGTTTTATGGCGTACGTGTCAATATACAGAAAATATAGACCTTATGATTTTGACGGCATTGTCGGACAAGAGCATATTGTCAGAATATTGCGTAATCAAATTAAGACAAATACAATTGGTCACGCATATTTGTTTACCGGTACTAGAGGTACAGGTAAAACTTCTATTGCAAAAATATTTGCACGAGCTGTAAATTGTACTAATAACAATAATGGGCAAGCTTGTGGCGAATGTGAAGTTTGCAAAGAGTTAGGCGGTACAAATAACCTTGATATAATTGAGATTGACGCTGCATCCAACAATGGTGTTGACGAGATAAGAGAACTTAGGGAATCTGTCAAATATCCGCCTGCTATAGGGCGATTTAAGGTGTATATCATTGACGAGGTTCATATGCTATCAATAGGAGCGTTTAATGCACTATTAAAAACCTTGGAAGAGCCACCTAGTCACGTTATATTTATTCTTGCAACAACTGAAGTTCATAAACTGCCGCAAACTATTTTATCAAGATGCTTGCGTTTTGACTTTAGGTTAGTACCAACCAAAAGCATTGCAGGAAGGATTAAATATATCTTTGACGATATGGGTATTAAATGTACAGAAGATGCTTGTTTTGCAATTGCGGAAGCTGGTGACGGCTCGGTCAGAGATGCACTCTCTATTGCTGATATGTGCGTGTCTTATGGGGAAGGCAATGTTGATTATAACGTTGTTTTAGATGTTTTAGGACAATCTAATCCAAACATTATTTTAGATATAGTGGAATGTACATTAAACGGCGATGTAAGCACAGCGTTAACGCTTGTAAATAATCTTGCAAACTACGGCAAAAGTATGAGTATTTTATCACGCGATATAACAAAAATGTTCCGTAATTTGTTTGTAGTGCTTAATGTGATAACTCCTGAAAAGATATTGAGCTTACCAAGTGAAATTCTAGCTAGATTAAATGAAATGCGTGGTATGGATAGTAATAGAGTTCTTCAGTGCGTGGATATTATGTCTTGTGTTGAAGCTGCTATGAGATATAGTAGCATGCCAAGAACTTTAGTAGAGTCAAGCATTGTAAAATGTGCTGACCCACGAGCTAATATCGATTTAACAGGTATAGTTACCCGTTTAAAAAGTTTGGAAGATAGAATTGCAACGGGCAATTTTGCTGTTAATAACAATTCAAGCGAAGTTAAAAAGGTTAAAAGACAATTTAGTAAATCTGCGTGCTGTGGATTTTTGATTAAATCGGCAAGAGATTTGAAGAAATACGCACTTTATAGTGAACTTACAGAGCTTAATAAAGACAATTTCAGTTTGGATAACGGAGTTGTAATGATAAGACCTGCAAGAGCAAATATGGCAGATATTTTGCTTATGCCTGAATATTTGGACTTGATTAATAATTTACTTATAAATGAGTTTGAAAATGTTAAAGGTGTCAGCGTTGTAAAAAGTGATAAAATTGTAAATATCGATGATGACATTGCTTTTGTTAAAGGTATGTTTGACAGTGATATTGTAAATACAAAATAAATTAAATAAAATCATAACAAATAAATATTAGTATTATTGGAGGATTTATTATGGCTAAATATGGTGGATTTGGTGGCGGTATGGGTAATATGCAGCAGCTTATGAGACAAGCACAAAAAATGCAGGAAGATATGATGGCTGCAAAAGAGCAACTTGCAGAAACAGAAGTTACTGGTACAAGTGGTGGCGGTATGGTTGAGATAACTATGACTTGCGATAAAAAACTTAGTGCAGTTACTATCAAACCTGAAGCTTGCGACCCAGAAGATGTTGAAATGTTGGAAGATTTGATTATTGCTGCTTTTAATGATGCAAATGAAAAAGCAGAAGCGGAAAGCCAAGCAAAAATGGGTGCTTTTGCAGGACTTGGACTATAATGCAATATATTGAACCTATACAAAAGCTAATTGCGGAGTTTACTAAACTTCCCGGGGTGGGTTTAAAAACTGCAACAAGATACGCATATTCGATAATCAATATGACTCCTGACGATGCGATTAATTTTGCAAACACAATTATGGATGTAAAAGAAAATGTTCATTTTTGCAGTATTTGTGGTAATTACACAGACAAAGATGTTTGCGAAATTTGTTCAAGTCGTGACAAATCGATTATATGTGTAGTTAAAGAACCTAAAGATGTTATAGCTTTTGAAAAATTAAAAGATTTTAAAGGTGTGTATCATGTTTTGAATGGTACACTTAATCCTCTTATGGGGATTGGTGTAAACGATATTAGAATTAAGGAACTGCTTGCAAGGCTTGATGGTGTAACAGAAGTTATAATGGCGACAAATTCTGATGTTGAAGGGGAAGCAACTGCAATGTATATTGCAAGACTTATAAAACCACTTGGGATAAAAGTCACAAGGCTAGCTCACGGTATACCAATAGGTTCGGATATTGAATATGCGGACGAAACTACATTATCAAGAGCATTGATTGATAGAAGGGAAATGTAAGGCTAAATATGTTTAATTGTTTAGCTGTATTAATAGAATAAAAAAGCTTTATTAATAAATTTTTGTAAAATAAAAAATTTTATCTTTTACTTGATTTTTTTGTAAAATAACTATTAAAGTTTTTTTGCCTGTAAAAGAAGTATTTATGAAGAAGAAAATTTTAATTAGCTTATCTTTACTTGTAATTTTGATATTGGCTTTGTGTGGTTGCACTAAAGATTTGCCTTATAATGATTATTTAGTGTTGTATAATCCTAAAGATGACGGTATGGAAGTTGTAAAAGACTTAAATGCTTTTTCTGTAATGGAGCAAGCTTTTGATTATTATAAAAACAATAACAAATACAAAATGACAGTAGATTTTGTGTTTAATGCGTCACCTAATTTCGCTTATCAAGTGACTTCTCAAACAGTTGTAAGAACAGATAGCGAGTATTTTGAAGAGAATATAATTATGGGAACAGGTGGTGCTAAAAAACATAATAAAGGCAACCAATTTTATTATGCAGGTGAGAATAACTTTAAATCAAAATATATTGATGCAAAAAGTATGACACTTGACGAAAAAAATAATAAAGTAACAGCCGATTTTTCTAAAACTGATTGGGGGAAATTTAATCCTACATTTGAAAATGATGGTATATCATCTGCTTTGGATAAAGTTAATAATCAAAAAACAGCTTTTCACCAATATAATTTAGGCGATAATTATCTGTCAAAAGATACAGATAAAAAGGTTTATCTTAAAGACAATAAATATTATTGTTCGGTTGTTATAAATACTAAAGATATGACAGACGATATTTATCAAACAGCTGTGGTTAAAGCAATTGAAGCATCTACTGGTGGGAAATTTTTAAGATTTGACGAAAATACCAGAATGGTAGCGGAACTTGAAAAGGTAGATGGCACTTTTAGATTTACGCAGTTTATTTTAATGGAAGATTATTCAGGTAAAGTTTCTATACTTGAGCTGAATATTTCTCAACAATATTGGCATAAGTCTTATTATGATGCAAATAGTTTAAAGGCACCATTTGAAATATAAATTTGTGATTTAGATAGTTAAAATTCAATTTAATACTTGTGTGAAAAGGCTCAAAAGCTTACGAAAATCGGTATTAAATTGCTATGGGGTAAAAATGAAAGAAAAAATTATTGGAAGAATTAAAAAAGATACTGCGTTTTTTATGCTTTCCATATTAGCGGGATTGATGATATCAATAGGCGGTATTGCATATCTTTACATAACCAGTTTTGACAGCAATAGCATTGCTTTAAAAATGGCAGGTGGCTTGGCATTTACAGTTGGCTTGACTTTTATAATATTGTTAGAATTTAAGTTGTTTACAGGATTGAATTGTGACTTAATTAACACTAATTATAAAGAATGGTATAGGTTAGTTGTAAGTTTTCTTGGCAACTGTGTTGGTTGTTGGTTTGGTGCATTGCTTATATTTAAAACACCAATCGGCAGTGCGGTTATGGCAAGAGCAATCGAGCTTTATGAGAGCAAATTGGCATTAAATTTGGGTGTGACTATTGCATCTAGTATATTGTGCGGTATATTTATAACAATGGCTGTGCTTGGATACAGAGCGTGCAAAGATAACAAAATGGCTGCTATATTTGCGATTATTTTCCCAATTTTTATATTTGTTATATTAGGGGTTGAACACTCTGTTGCAAATCAAGTGTATTTTGCTTTGGCTATACTTGGTGGTAAACCATTTGTAGGACAAATAGTATTAAGCACTTTTATAGTAATGATTGGTAATATTATAGGCGGTATAATTATTCCTGTTGTGCTATGGGCAAAAAACAAACTCATAAGTAAAGATAATGACAATAAAAATGCAGAAAGCGATAAAAACAATTGATTAAAAGATTATCAAATATAATAAAACAAACAATATATAAGCATTGCTAAAACGCAGTGCTTTTTTTATTTATAAAATCTTTGAATTTTATTTATTAAGCCAAAAATTTTAATTTAACCCCGATTTTTGATTAGTTTTGCGGTATTTGAAGCAATCATAAACATAAAATTGTTGATTTTTTAATTTAAAACGATTAAATCTATTACATATATAATTGCTTTGTCAAATATTAATCCTTTGGCATATATTAAGAGTATAATTTAAAATATATGGAGGGAGTATGGATAAGCAAAATAATGGTTTTACTCGTTCTACAGGTAGCAGGGTATATGATGACCAAAATAGCATTACTACCGCAGGAAATGAATATACGATAATGAGCGATGCGCACCTATTTGAAAAAATGGCACATTTTAATAGAGAGAGAATACCTGAAAGAATAGTTCACGCAAAAGGTGGCGGTGCTTTTGGCGTATTTACTTTGTTACGAGATATGTCTGAATATACAGATGCGGACATATTTTGTGGGGAAGGCAAACAAACTGAGATGCTAGCAAGATTTTCAACAGTAAGTGGCGAAAGGGGTTCTGCTGACACAAACAGAGACCCACGTGGATTTGCTTTGAAATTTTATACAAGGGAAGGTAATTACGATATTGTTTGCAATGATACACCTGTATTTTTTGTGCGTGATGCTATTAAATTCCCTGATTTTATTCATTCTCAAAAGCGTAATCCTGTAACAAACCTTAAGGATATGAATGCTTATTGGGACTTTTTGTCACTAACTCCAGAGTCTATGCACCAAGTAATGAGATTAATGTCAGATAATGGTACACCAGACGGATTTAGGTTTATGGACGGCTTTGGCAATCATACATTTATGTGGTATAAAAAAGACGGAAGTTATGTGTGGGTAAAATACCATTTTAAATCAAAACAAGGTATAAAAAATCTAACCGACGCAGAAGCAGTAAGGATTGCAGGTGAAAACCCTGATTATGCGATTCAAGACCTGTATGACCATATAAAAGCAGGAGATTATCCTGCGTGGGATATGTATGTACAAATTTTAACACCAAAACAGGCAAAAGAATATCGTTATGACATTTTTGAAGTAACAAAAGAGATTTATGAAGAAGATTATCCATTAATTAAAGTAGGTCAATTTGTTTTAAACAGAATACCAACAGACTTTTTTACAGAAATAGAGCAGGCAGCTTTTTGTCCAGGAAATCTTGTAAACGGAATTGGTGCATCACCTGATAAAATGTTAAACGCAAGAATGGTATTTTATGCAGACACTCAAAGATATCGTTTGGGAGTAAATTTTGAGCAATTGCCATCAAATAAACCTAAAAACAAAGTTGCAAACTATCAAAGAGACGGCAAAATGGCAACAATAATACCAGATATGCCTTTTCCTAATTATTTCCCTAACTCTTTTGGTGGGGTAAAACCTAATCCAGTAGGCACTCCACCGCCATTAACTAGCTGTGGTTTTGTAAAAAACTATCCTATGCCAGTAACTGCAATTGACTTTGAACAACCACGCAGATTTTATGAGAAATTAACAGAGCAGGAAAAAATAAATACCATAAATAACATTTGCGGTAGTTTAGGAAAAGCGATTGTAAGGATTCAATATAGACAATGTGCTTTGTTTTTCATAACATCGCCAGACTTAGGTTCTAAGGTTGCCAAAAAGCTTGGTTTGGATATAAATAAAGTGATTTATCTTGCAGGTTTAACACAAGAAGAAAGGGCAAGACAAACAAGTGACAATAATTGTAAATAAAATATCGTATAATGAAAATTATAATAAAAAGCTCCGAAAATCGGTATTAAATGAAAATTAGTTGCTATTGACATTGTGCAATTTTTGTAATATAATGAGTATAAGAATATAATGTTTTTTTAACATCTAAACTAGTGCTTCATATAAAAACCTTATATTTTTAAAGGGGGAAATTATGGGTAAAAAAGCTACTATTGTAATTGGCTCAGTTCTTATAGCATTAATCACAATAGGTTTATTTGTATGGCTTGCAGTGGACTTGACTTTGCCACCAAGGTTTGAGATAAATAATAGTAAACTCATTGTTAAAGACTCTTATAGGACTGAAATTGATTTGACAAATGCACAAATAAGTCTTAGCAGTGATAAGTTGGTGCTTACAAAAAGAATCGCCGGCACAGCTGTGGGGAGTAAGCGTAAAGGTAGATACACAATAAAAGATATAGAAACGGAAGTTTATCTTAGCATAATGAGATTTGGTGAAGAGTACATTTTTATCAAAAATGGCGATAAAAGATACTATATTAACTTGAGTACAAGCGAAGAAACTTTGGAGCTTTTTAACAAATTGCTAGAAGTTAAAGAATAGACAAAAAGTTATTTTAAGAAATATTGTTTTGAATTAGGATTAAATTGTTAATAAAAATATCGCGTAAAAGTTTTTATGCGGTATTTTTTATTTAAACATTTCATCAAAACAAAAACATAACTAAAATCTGCATAATTTTTGATATTGACATTTAAGGTTGTATAAGCTATACTTTAATTAAGGGAATAATTTTTAGGGGGATATTTTATGGATAAAAATTATGAGTCATTATTTACGCCTTGGAAGATTGGTAATGTAGAAATCAAAAATAGGATTGTTATGACATCTATGGGCGGAACATCGCTATTTGGTTGGATGGAGCCTAATCATTTTGATAAGGAAGCTGCAAACTTCTTGCTTGAGAGAGCAAAAAATAATGTAGGTTTAATTTTGCCTGGTATTGCACCATTAAGCGATATACTTATGGGAAAGTGGCTATATCAAGGCAAAGGCAAATTTAAAAAGTTAAAAGAGTTTATGGAAGAATTTCATAAAACAGGTTGCAAATTGTTTGTGCAATTGACTGCGGGCTTTGGTCGTTCTCTTGCTATAAACGATATTATGATAAAAGCACTGCAAAATAAGGCATTGGGTACTTTGTTAAAACCTATACTTGATGTTAGTTATTTAACAGCAAGTGCATCTGCAACGCCAAATCGTTGGTATGAAGAGTGTATATCTCGTCCTTTAACAATAAAAGAAATTAATCAAATGATTGAAGCTTTTGCAAAAACATCAAAGCTACTTATGGAAGCAGGTGTGGACGGAGTGGAAATTCACGCTGTACACGAAGGATATTTGCTTGACCAATTTACAATGAAATATACTAACTTGAGAGATGACGAGTATGGTGGTTCTTTTGAAAATCGTTACAGATTCCCTGTGGAAATTGTAAAAGCGATTAAAAAGGAATGCGGAAAAGATTTTCCTGTGTCACTTAGATATTCTGTTGTTTCTAAAACAAAAGACTTTGGTAAAGGTGCTTTGCCTGAAGAGACAGATTTTGTGGAAGTTGGCAGAGATATGGAAGAAAGCGAAAAAGCCGCAAAATACCTTCAAGATGCAGGTTACGATATGCTTAACTGCGATAACGGAACTTATGATGCTTGGTATTGGGCTCACCCAGGACCTTATATGCCACAAAACTGCAATTTGCAAGATGTTGCTCATATCAAAAAATTTGTTGATATTCCTGTTGTATGTGCGGGTAGAATGTCTGTCGGTCAAGCGGCTCAAGCTGTTGCTAATGGCGATATAGATGCTATGGGCGTTGCAAGACAATTTTTAGCTGACCCAGCTTGGGTAACAAAATTAATGCAAGACGATATGTCATCAATAAGACCTTGCATTTGCTGTCATAACGCTTGTTTTAATATGGCACATTACAAAGGTGTAGGAAATGCCCAAACCATTCACGATAATGCCGGTATGGCAAGGTGTGCTATCAATCCGGAAACAATGCACACAAAAAAATATAAAATTATTAAAGCCAAAAAACAAAAAAATGTCGCTGTTATCGGTGGCGGTATAGGCGGTATGGAAACTGCACGTGTACTTGCTCTTCGCGGACATAAAGTTACTTTGTTTGAAAAATCAGATAAACTAGGCGGCGTATTTATTGCAGCAGCTGCACCATCTTTTAAGGAAAAGGACAAAGAACTTATAGACTGGTATAAAAAAGAAATGGTAGACCTTGGAATAGACATTAAATTTGGCACAGAGATAAAAGATATACATTCCTTAGATTTTGACGATGTAGTTGTTGCAACAGGTAGTATACCTAGAAAACTACGAGTTAAAGGTGTGGATAAAACTATTGAAGCTTGTGAATACCTGTTGGGAGAAAAACGAGTCGGTGATAATGTAATTGTTATAGGCGGTGGTTTGACAGGCTGCGAAATAGCTTTGGATTTGTTTAACAAAGGCAAAAAAGTTACAATTGTAGAAATGAAGAATGACTTAATCGCAGTACCTGGTGTTTGTCTTGCAAACTCTTCTTACTTGCGAGATAAATTCGAACTTCACAGTGATATGGTTGATGTTAAGTTGGAAACTTGTTTAAAAGAAATAACTGATAACGGAGTTATAGTTACTGATAAACAAGGTAAAGATTATGAAATTTTAGGAGATAGCGTGATTATGTCTGTAGGTTATGTTCCATATCCAATTGACAAAAAAGCAAAACTTGTCGGAGATTGCAAAGCAGTTGGAAATTTGCGTACTGTAATCCAGCGTGCTTGGGATGTTGCAATGAAGATATAATTTAGCGTAAGAATAAATACGAACCAACTTTTAGATTGGTTCGTATTTAAATTTTTATTATATACTTACATTATTTAATTAAATCAATTTTTTGATGCTTGAATAATTATTTAAAATATGCTGAACTATTAAGGTAATAAAGATTACATTAGGGAGTTATTATGAAAGCTATAAAAAAACTTTGATTGTTGCTATTTCGGCGACAATGTTTATATTTATTTTAGTGTTAGCGGCTTGTAGTCCGAATGTTCCTGAAAAATACAAAAAAAATTGGACTAACGATACTGAATTTGATAGTACTTGCTATAAAACTATGCAAATGACAGGCGACGAATTAAAAGTATTACAACTGACAGATATCCATTTTGATGACCACAATAATAAAAAGCAATGGACACTTGAACTTATAAAAAATACAATTGAAGTTGCAACTCCAGATTTAATTGCAATTACAGGAGATTGGGTTTCCACAAATAAAAATAAAGAGCGTGATAAAGCGACAAAAATAGTGTTTGATTTGATAGATAGCTATAATATACCTTGGATAGTGTCGTTTGGTAATCACGATGCAGAAGGTGAACTTACTAAATATGATTTTGCAGATATATTTAGTGGGTATAGAAATAGTCTTTTTGATGTTGGTTTCACCAATTTAAAAGGTGGAGCAGGTAACTATGTAGTTGTAGTGGAAAAAGACGGCAAACCTGTGCAAGCAATTGTAACTATTGACTCCCATAGTGCAGTTAAAAAGTGGAGTACAATTTACGATACAATAGGCAAAGACCAAATAGAGTGGTATAAATGGGTAATGGGCGGAGTGCAACAGCTATATAAAGATGCAGGCGGACAAGGTGTAATACCTTCTATAAACTTTCAACATATTCCTGTAAACGAATATAAAGACAATATGAATAATCAAGAATATTATATTCTTGGAGAAAATAAGGAAGATAGCTATCCAGGCAAGAAAAATACAGGTTGGTTTACAGCCCTAAAAGAAATAGGCAGTTGTAAAGGCGTATTTTTTGGACACGACCACGATAATAATAAAATTATTAAATATGACGGAATTTATTTAGGATATGGGGTTCAGTCGGGTTGGTGTGAAGGCTATGCAGAAGATAATTTAAAAGGTGGCTTACTAGTGACATTAAAACTAAATGGCGATGTTAACTTAAAGCAAATATTATATCAAAATTAAATAAATTAGATAAAGGCTAAATCTGAACATTTTATTAAATTGTATTTAATACGGAATTTTTTGAATTAGTCAAAAATTGTCTTTTGAAACTCAATAAAAAAATTAAAAACACTACAAAATCACTTTAAAATATTCAAAGCGATTTTGTTTATAGTAAAAAATTGGCTATTGACATAATATATTATATATGTTATAGTATTATTGCATTTAATGAAAATTAAAGAGAAGTTTTAGCTGGAAAGTTTATTAGAGATTATGTATAAATGCTTTTAGAGAGAGAAACTGAAGAAAAGAAAAAGAAATTGCAGAAATATAGAAAGTCAATAAAAAATTAAAGTAAAAATTAGTTAATATTTAAATTGCACTTATCGATTTTAGGAGGATATTATGACTAAAGTAGTAATTTTAGGTTATGGTGGTAGAGGCAGAAATTATGCATTACTTTGCAAAAACGTAGCAAACAAAAGCAGTTTTGAAATTGTTGCAGTAATAGATACTTCAAAAGATAAATTAAGTTTAGCAAAAAAAGAGTTGAATTTGCCTGACGAGATGTTATTTGAAAATCTTGATGATTTTTGCAAATTGCCAAAGATGGCTGATTGTATGTTTATTTGCACACAAGATAAACAGCATCACGAACACGCTATTAAAGCTTTAAATTGCGGTTACAATTTGCTTTTGGAAAAACCTATTGCAACCACATTAGAAGATTGTGTCGACATTGCAAAAGTCGCAAATGAAAAGGGACTTAAAGTTGATGTTTGTCACGTTTTAAGATATAGCGGTTATTATGAAAAAATAAAAGAAGTTATGGACAGCGGTGTTTTAGGTAAAATCATTTCAATTGAACAAGTTGAAAATGTTGCTTATTGGCATCAAGCACACAGCTTTGTTAGGGGAGACTGGAAAAATAGCGAAGAGTCTACACCTATGATTTTAGCAAAATGCTGTCACGATTTGGATATCGCTGTTTATCTTGCAGATTCAAAATGTAAATACGTTTCTTCAATTGGTAAACTAAATTATTTTAATAAAGAAAATGCACCAAGCGGTGCAACTCAGTATTGTCTTGGTGGTTGTAAGGCAAAAGACAAATGTCCGTATGACTGCGAAAAAATTTACATAAAAGATTTAAAAGGAAAACCTTCAGCAGCATATAAATACGCTTGGCCACAATCAAGACTTATGTCAGATAGTACTGTTACTATACCAAAATTGTATGAAGCTTGCAAAAATACAGATTTTGGTAAATGTGTATTTTTATCAGATAACAATGTTGTTGACCACCAAACTGTACAAATGGAGTTTGAAAATGGTATTTCTTCAACATTGACAATGACTGCGTTCAGCGGTAAATCTTCAAGTAGGGAAACTGTTATTCGTGGTACTTTAGGTGTTATGTATTGTCATACAGATAAACCTAAGTTTATTTTGGAAGTGTATGGCAAAAAGCCTAAGAAAATTAGCAGAAGTCTTTCTGCTCGTGGCTCACACGCAGGCGGTGACGGAAAAATGATTGCAGCATTAAGAGACGGGGCTGCAAAAACAGATATTAATATGAGTTTGGAAAGTCATTTAATGGCATTTTTAGCTGAACAATCAAGATTGGAAAATGGTACTCCAAAATATCTTGAAGAATATAGGAAATAACAAATTTAGGAAGGTGAAATTATGAAAAAGGGGAAATTTATGGATACAAATTCTAATTTAGTTCACAAAGCAATAAAAAAATATCTTAATTGTGAAATGTCAGAACTTAGTCTTTTAGGCAGCGGTGCAAATGGCAATGTATATTATTGCAAAGTTTCAGAATTTCCATATACGCTTGCGTTAAAAGTAACTGATTATGCGGAAATGTTACAAAAGGAAGTTGATACAATAAACTTTATAAATGAAAGAGTGGATATTAAATTGCCTAAAATATTTTTTTGTCATATTAAAGATCAAGAGATTGATAAAAACATAATGGGTATGTCTTATATTGACGGCGTTGGGGCAGACAAACTAAATTGGATATTTAAAGGAAAGAAAAAGAAAGAGTTTACAAAATCTGTTATCGATAATTTTTTAAAACTTCAGCAAGTTACAAATGATAAGTATGGTGTAGTTGGCGGAGAGCAGTATGATAATTGGATTGATTATTATCGTCCGTTTGCAAAAGCAAGAATAGATTTTCTTACACCGCTTGTGCAAAAAGGTGAATTCCCAAACTGCGTACTTGAAATTTTGCAAAAAGCATATAACAAGCTTGATATTATTTTGCAAGATGTCGGAAAGCCTACTTTGACACACGGCGATTATTGGGTGCCTAATTTGTTGGTAAATAAAAAAACTTTGGAATTTGTAGGTTGTGTAGACCCATTCAATTTGATGTGGGCAGAGAGTGAGTATGAGATTTTTGCAATGATTTTATATCCACAATTGAAATTGTATAAAGAATATAAATCAAAAGTAAAGTGTAGCAAGTTGATAGATTTAAAAGCACGAATGTATTCCTTATTTTCCGAAGTTTATTGGTTTGAACTTTTAGGAAAAGGCAGTTTTGGTTTTATGAAATGGGTAACAAAAATGCTTGAAAAAGAGTTTAAAAAACACAATCTTTAATAAATTTAATACATTTAAAAAAATTTGTTAACATTAATTTTACAATTGCAATATGGATAAAAATATTGACAATTGTCTAATTTGATAATATAATACGATTATAATATTTGTGGAGGTAATGGTTATGGCAAATAGTTCAAATTCAAATAATAACAATAAACAAAAAAAGACAAAGTCATCTGGTGGCGGTAGCTCTTGGAGTCTTAATAAAGTAAGCTTTTATGCTCTTTGCGTTGTCGCATTTATGTATTTATTAGCAATGATTTTTTCTTTAGTAAAAGTTGCAGCATTAGCAACAGCTGCGACAATCATACAAAATATTGCAACAGCAGTAGTTATTTGTGTTGCAGCAGTAAACGCTTGGAGATTTGTTAAAGGAAAGCAAACAGTTTGGAAAGTTTTATATGCTTTAGTTTTACTTATAATATTGGTAGGCATTGTAGTACCACTAGTTGTATGATTTAAAAAGAGAGTTCGCTCTCTTTTTTTATTTGCAAATTTACTTAAATGTTTTACAAATATTTATTGGGTTATAATAAAAATATTTAATTGCTACTTGAAATAGTAAAATTTGTATGTTATAATATTTTATAATAAATGTCTTATGACAAAAAAAGGGGATAAATATGGCAAATAGATTTATTTTGAATGAAACATCTTATTTTGGTGCAGGTGCAAGGGCAGAACTAAAAGGCGAAATCGCATCTCGTGGTTTTAAAAAAGCATTTATAGTTGCAGATAAAGACTTGATTAAGTTTGGTATTGTGGATATGGTTACTTCAGTACTTGGTGACATTGAGTATGAAATATTCTCAGATTTTAAAGCTAATCCAACAGTTAAAAATGTAAAAGCAGGTCTTGCTGCTTTTAAAGCATCAAAAGCTGATTTTATCATTGCAATCGGTGGCGGTTCTTCAATTGATACTTCAAAAGGTGTAGCGATTGTCGCTAATAATCCTGAATTTGAAGATATTATTTCACTTGAAGGTGTTGCAAATACTAAGAAAAAGTGCGTTCCTATTATTGCACTTCCAACAACTGCAGGTACTGCTGCTGAAGTTACAATCAACTATGTTATAACAGATGAAGATACAGGAAGAAAAATGGTTTGTGTTGACCCTAACGATATTCCTGTTTTATCAATTATCGATGCAGAGCTTATGGCAACAATGCCAAAAGGACTTACTGCAGCAACAGGTATGGACGCTTTGACACACGCAATTGAAGGTTATATCACTAAAGGTGCTTGGGAACTTTCTGATATGTTTGAAATTAAGGCAATCGAATTAATTGCTAAAAACTTGCGTGCAGCAACTGCAAACGGCAAGGATATGGTAGCTCGTGAAAATATGGCACTTGCTCAATATGTTGCAGGTATGGCATTTTCTAATGTAGGTTTAGGTTGTGTTCACTCAATGGCACACCCATTAGGTGCAAGGTTTGATATTCCACACGGCGTTGCAAATGCTTTGTTGTTGCCAATAGTTATGGAGTTCAATATGCCTGCAGCCAAAGCAAAATATTGCGATATTGCAAAAGCAATGGGGGTAGATATTACAGGTATGACACTTGAAGAAGGTGCAAAAGCCGCTGTAGATGCAGTTAAAAAATTGTCACTTGATTTGAATATCCCACAAACTCTAAGGGATATTAATATACCAAAAGAAGCGTTAGAGCAACTTTCTAAAGATGCTTTTGCAGATGTATGCACAGGCGGCAACCCACGAGAGATTACACAAACTGATATTTTGGAATTGTACAAAATAGCTTACTAATTACCTGTTTACAAAGCTTTTGCTATTTAAAATTTATTATAATTACTTAAAATATTAAATGGTAAAATATAAAATCCTATAATCAAACAAAAAATTACGGCAAATTTAATTGCCGTAATTTTTGTATATTATAAATAATATCGTATTTTCAATGTAGAAGAGTAGCCACTTGGAGTTTGGTGCAGGATTAAGTCATTTTTATCCATAACTTGTCTCATAGCATTACAAACCATAGGCATACGATTTTTAAGATTTAAATCTTTATGAATATTTAAAGATATTAAATCTAAGTAAGCTTGTCCATTGTTTTTTGCTAACTGTTTTAAAGATTCAATGTATTCTCTTATATCTTTTGTTCTAATTATCATTTCAATTTCCTTATTATAGAAGATATTAAATTCAAAAACAAACTTAATACTAAGTTTAAATTCATTTTAACAATATTAAAAGTGAATCTCTTTTCTCTTGTGGTAAATGTTTTAGTTGATTAATTATTTGTTTATCTTGTTCATAGTGTGGGATATCGCTATAAAAAAATTCTTCTTCAGTTATTCCGCAAACTTGTATTATTTTTAATAATACTTCTAAGCTAGGCAAAAAATCTTTTTTACACTCCAATCTATTAATATATCCCACATTCATATCAATATCAATTGATAATGCTTTTTGAGATAACTTTGCTTTATTTCTAAAATAACCAATCCTATTTATAATTTCTAATCTGTCCATAATAATCTCATTATCATATACTATTATTATAAATTTATTCGATTAATAAACGGTACTTGTTGTACAAAGCAAAATCACATTGTATATGTATAATTATTTAAAATTATGCACATATATTGTGATTTTAGCTTTACAAATAATACATTGTATGTTATACTAATTATAATCAATAGTTTAAGGAGTGAATTATGAAAGTATTAAACACTTTTACCCCTATAATTTCAAATGATTGTGAAATATTAATATTGGGAACTTTACCTTTGGAACAAAGTAGAAAAATAGGAGAATATTATTCCAACAAATCTAATAGATTTTGGGAAATGATATGTACTTATCTAGGTGTTAATATTCCAGATAACTATAATGATAAAGTAAAATTACTTTTGGATAATAAAAATTGGTCTTTGGGATATTATTGAGACTTGCGATATTGACGGCTCAAAAAATTCTACCATAACTACCCCAACTTTTAATGATATTAATTCTTTGATTAAAGATAGTAATATCAAGCTTATTTTATTTAATGGTAAAGATTCTTATGAAATGTATAAACAATATTTAAACGATATTGATATTCCTGCTTTAGCTATGCCGAATACTAGTAGTGCCAATTGTCATTTTAAACAAGAAATATGGGGAAAAGCTTTAGGTATGTTTAAAATTTAAGCTAACAATTATAACGAAAGTTCATTTGAAAAATAGATATGTTTAAAAATGTATTCTATATCTATCTAATATATAATAAAAAATTAATGGAGATAAATAATTTATGAAGAAAAAAATTAGAAATTCAAAATTTCGTGTGGTAGGTTATTATGAAGAATCGCCAAGTGTAATTAATTATTATGGAAAAACAAAAGGGCATATAGGGCAATATGTTAAACTCTATGAAAGGTGGATATGGCTCTATGGTCCTAATAAAGGTCAAGATTATACAAAAGACATTGGGATTGAAGAAGTTCTAAAAGCGGAGGAAACTAAGTAAATAATAAAAAATATGTTAAGAAAGATAATTTTATAATTCGAATAATAAAAAAATAAACAGAGTTGTAGTATTAATTAATATAAGTATAGTTATGGTTAATCTTTTATAATAAAAACATTAATAAATTATTGGAGTTTTGTATGGGAAAAAGATATGAAATTAAATCAACTTATGAACCTGGCACAGAGATTAAAGGAAAACCAGCGAAATTTTTAAATTTCATTGTTTTATGTGTCTTGCTTACTTTTTGGGGACTATTTATTACTATATCAGTTAAATCATTTATTTTGTACTCAAATAACAGAAAATTGTATTTAGAAGAACAAGAACAATATAAAACATTTTTGCTTGTGGAAGAAATTGAACGAAACCCTGGTGTAGCTTGGGAAAATTGGTCTAAGTTGTGGGGAGAAAATGGTATGACTTGGGAAAAGTTAGGATATAGTTGGTCAAATGTTGAAACTGAGTGGGAAGAACGTGGACTAAAAGTAACTTGGCAGTATATGACGGAAATAATTAACGATAGTGGAAATTATATTTATTATGACTCTTTCACAAAGCGTCTATTTGACAAATTGAAAGGAAATATTTGGTCAGAACCAGTAAATAGATGGGGTATTGCATTAGGAGTATCCATTATATCGCTCTTATTAAGTATTTTTTATTGGCCAATAGTCATACTATTAAAAAAGTTTTTGCGTCCAAAATGGGTTACAGGTGGTGGTAAAAAAATTGAAATTCACGAAATAGATAGTTAGAAGTAAATTATCATATAAATGAATAGATTATTGTAAAAAAGACCGTAAATTTAAAGCGGTCTTTTGTATACAATAAATTAAATATTATTTAAAAATTAAGACAATAAATACTTTAAGTACCTTTGTGTGGAGTTACAATGGACTTGTAAGGAGCAGAGCGACGAAATAACGAGCTTATGTGCGAGCGTCACATTATTTCGGAGATAACGTTAATACGCAATTAAAAATGACTTATCGGAAGATAAGTCATCATAATGGAGCTATTAGCGGGACTTGAACCCGCGACCTCTTCCTTACCAAGGAAGTGCTCTACCGACTGAGCCATAACAGCATAAAATATTAAATTAAATAGTATTTTTACATTTTTTTATAACATTATAATTATTAGGATAAAATGTTAAAAATCTATTGATTTACTAATGTTTTTACCCGCTAATTAAATATTTACCAAGGACGTGCGCTTCCGTCCTACGAGCATAGCTCTTGTCGGCTTTGTCTATAAATATGTCACAGACATATTTACTTTACGAGTCGCCCCAACTGAGCCACATCAGCAAATTATAAGCTAAATTTTTTATAATTATAATATAAATTCAATGAGTTTGTCAAGTAAATTAATATTTTAATAAATTAAAAAAGTTATTGCCATTTATTTGATTTTTAATAAAAAATACGCTAAAATATATTATCAACATAGAGAGGTCGCCTAGTTTGGCTTATGGCGCACGATTGGAAATCGTGTAATGTGAAAGCATTCGAGAGTTCAAATCTCTTCCTCTCTGCCAAACAAGGGTATCCAAAGTATTGGATATCCTTATTTTTTAATATAGGTTTTGATGAAAAAGTTTAGTTTGTTGTTATTCCTAGCGTTATTTTGATTTTATACTGATATTAAAAATTTTTTAAATAAAGTCAAAATAAATTCTACTTAGTATTGATAATGTAAATTTATTATGTTATAATTAAATAAAAGTTTAAACAATATTATTAAGCTGTTTTTATAGCTTTATTATTAATTATTAAAAGGGGAATATTATGCAAAAATCTATAGATAAGAATAAAATATTAGACGATAATTTTAGTGAATTATTGAAAAAGAATGAGAATTTTGAGCAGTTTGATGCTGTGTTTGTAGATAGTTTTGACAAATATCAACAAAAAGATTATAAAACAATATTAAATCCACAAAACAAAAAAGGTATTAAACTTTGGGCGTGGAAGAATGATAAAGCAAATGCAGAATTTGCAATAATTTGTGGTGAGCAAAATTTAGAAAATGTTACAATTTCTGTTTCTGATTTAAAGGCGGAGTCTAATATTATTGGTTCAAAAAATGTAAAAGTTTCATTTATTAGGGACGTAAAAGCGTATACTGGGCACGCAGGTTGGTATGCAAACAATCCTGCCAATATTATGCCTAAAGGGGAAAGAGAGTATTATCCCGAAGTTATATATTCTGATTCTCCAATAACAATTAATAAAAATACTTTTCAATTAGCTTGGCTTGAAATAAATACTCCTAAAGCTATAGCTACAGGCGTGTATCAAGGTGTTATTAGTATAAATGCCAGTAACACGGATAAAGTTATTGAACTTAATTTTGACTTGGAAATATTAGATATAGTTATGCCAGATTCAAATAAATATTTGTTTGATGTTGAGTATTGGAGTCACCCATACAATGTTGCTTATTATTATGGTGTTGAACCATTTTCAGACAAGCATTTGGATATTTTAAAACAACATATGAGTTTATATAAAAGTCTTGGCGGACACGCTATTACTGCAAGTATTGTTGAAGAAGCTTGGGGCGGTCAAACTTATGGTGGTGACAATAAAATCCATTATCCATCAATGATAAAGTGGATAAAAAATCTAGAAGGGAAATGGGAATTTGATTATACAGATTTTGACAAGTGGGTACAATTGAACAAAGAAATAGGCATTGCAGACAAAATAATTTGTTATAGTATGATGCCTTGGAACAATGTTATAAAGTTTTATGACGAGTCAAAGAAAAAAATGCTTAAAATAAAAGCAAATGCAGCAAGTAGCAATAAGTATAGTGAGATATGGTCACCATTTCTTACTGATTTTATAAAGCATATTGACGAAAAAGATTGGTTTGATAGTACCTATATGGGCTTTGACGAACGCCATAATATGGGTACTGCAATTAATTTGATTCTTGATACAAAAAATAAAGACGGAAAAACATTGAAAATCTCTGCAGCATTTAATGATTTTAAGCATAATACTTCCGTTTTTGATAGACTTGACTATGCGTCAGTGGGTTTGCAGCAAATTAGAAACAACTTGCAAGATTTTAAAACTCAAGTGCAAGTAAGAAGAGCCAATAATCAACAAACCACTATGTATACAGCTACCGAACATATCCCAAACAGCTTTACAAAATCTGTACCTGTGGAAAGTTATTGGACTATTATGTTTGCTGGCTCATTAAATAGTACGGGTTTTTTGAGATGGGCTTATGATGCTTGGGTTAAAAATCCGTTAGATGAGAGTACGCATTGGTCATTCCCTGCAGGCGATTGTTTTCTTGTTTATCCGTCAGAAAAAGACGATAAAGTAAGAGAAAGCAAATTTACATTGCGACTTGCAAAATTGGACGAAGGGGTAAGAGATGTAAATAAGCTTTATATTATGAGAGAAAAAGATGCTAGCATTGCACAAAAAGTAGAAGAATTATTTGCGAGCATTAAAGGTGATAGCGAAAACAGCTATGAGTTTTATACAATGTCAAAAACTAATTTTTGGGGCAGAAAAGCAAAATGGCTTACAGAAAACGGACGAAAACAAATGCTGTTAGATATGCAAAATATTAAAGAAAAAATTTACGAGATATCTAAAGAATATAGCAAAGAATAAAAAAATATCGTATGTTATATATAACAAAAAAATAAAGACCACCAATTTAGGTGGTCTTTGGTTTGTATAAGAAAACCACGTGCTAGGCACGTGAGTTCAAAAGATGTTAAACATAT
>OFGN01001153.1_pt1 | contig 21079 bp, 6 predicted proteins | sample 1521821 | NCBI WGS metagenome assembly OFGN01 (sample SAMEA3504094, study PRJEB24116) | mouse gut metagenome | biome: mouse gut; feature: mouse-associated habitat; material: faeces | place: Denmark | collected 2011
GAGTAGGGGTAATCTTTTTGGCAGTAGCAATAATATGTCTAATGGCAATAGGGGTGCTGTTGGGTGCTACAAGTGCAAAAAAGGATAATGCCAATCTATTTGGTTCAAGTAATAAAATTGAAAATGTAAACGAAACAAGTGAGGTGGAAATACCACCAATATCCGAGGAAGTGTTGCTTGATGGAACAACTTGTGCAGAGCAAGCAACAAAGTGGACAGAGGCAATAAATAAAGCACTAACAGGAAAACATATTTTAGTTAAACTTAATAGTGACTGGGTTGCACAAACAAATTCAAGTTATACCACTGCTTTTGGAGTGGATACTGGTAGTGTGTTAAAATATTTTGATGTTGGTAGAATTTATATTCATGAAAACATATGGCTTACAATAGATTTAAATGGTCATAAAATTGATAGAAATTTAAAATCCAAAAATGCAAGAGATTGTGGTGGAGTAATTCATGCATATGGCAATCTTATAATCAAGGATAGCCAATTTGATAATGATGCAATTTTGGAGGCATATAATAAAAATCCTAATATTGATTTTAAAACTATAATCAGTGGTGGCATTACTGGTGGCAAGACGATAAATGATGGTGGAGCAATTAAATTTTACAACACTCTTATTGTTGAAAGTGGTATGATTTATGATAATTACGCAGACACACAAGTTGCCAGAGGTGGTGGAGCTTTATATGCATTGAATCATGCCAATTTGATTATGAATGGTGGCTTAATTTTTAATAATATTTCTAATGGCAAAGGTGCTGGCATTTATGCACAAGATTCAACAATGGATATGTATGATGGAATAATTCTTAATAATCAGTCAAATATAAGTGGTGGTGGCATTTATGCTGAAAATGCGACAATAAACATTAGAGGTGGAATTGTATCAAAAAATCAAGCTCAAGGGAATGGAGGTGGAATTTACTCAAAAACTTCAACTCTTAATATGTATGATGGTATAATTGAAAAAAATCAACTTCCTACAGCACCTAGCCATGGCGCTGGTGTGTGTAATGAAGGAGTTGTTCGTAATTTTGGGTTGCAAATTGATAAGCCTGCGTATTTCAACATGTATGGTGGAAAAATTAGAGATAATTTTTCAGCACATGTTGGTGGTGGATTGATGATAGGTTGGGGGACAACAGCTAAAATTTATGGTGGAGAAATTACTAATAATGTAGTGTATCGTCATTCTGCTGGTATTTCTATTTTAGATGGTTCAAGCTTAGAAATGTATGGTGGCAAAATTTCAAACAATAAAAATGATTATAAAACTTCCGATGCTGTAGCTACTTGTGGTGCTGGCATAAATATTTTTCGATATTCATCATTTATAATGTATGGTGGTGAAATTAGTGAAAATGAGATTAAAAGTTCATCAGGTTATCAGGTAAATGGTGCTGGTGTTACAATTACAGGAGCAGGTAGTGCAATATTATATGGTGGAGAGATAAAAAATAATAGGCTTATAAATTCAGGTGGTGGAGCATTTGGTGCAGGAATTTATTTGTACCACCATGCAGCAGGTGGTCTTGCTGCACCTGTGCTTAATATTGCAGGACCAGTTAAAGTATATGAAAATAATATTGATGGCAATCCGTCAGATATTTATTTGAGTAGTACTGATAAAATAAATATAACTCAAGCTATTAGTACCGAGAGTGATAAAGTTTATGTTGGAGTCAGTCTTGCAAGTGATTATGGCAATAATGCTTTTACAAATGGTTATTCAGCTTATAATAGTGGAGTAAATCCAAAGAATATTTTTTATAATAATATAGGCAATAGTTTAGCAATGCAAAGTGGTAATGAGGTTGTTTTTGGTGAAAATATTTTGAAGGTTGTAAACTATGATTTTATTTATAAGGAAGATAACACAAGAAAAAATTATAAGGATAACAATTTGATACATAGTGCAAATGATTTTGATAAGGTGCAAAGAGCTAATAATGGCAAATTGATTATTGGAAATATTTCACCAAACACTAAGTTGACTGCTTTTGTTGAAAACATACTTTTTGACAAAACAAAGCTTATTATTTATAATCAAAAAGGTGAGATAGCTTATAATAAAGGTGTTTATGCTGAAGGTGCACAAAATATGTTTGTTGCTACAGGTTGGAAACTAGAGACATTATCAAGTGGTGGAGCTGTGTTGGAAACGGCATTTGTCTCTGTGCTTGGTGATGTAGTTGCGGACGGAATTATTAATGCTCTAGATATAACTTACATAAATAGGATAGCAAAAGGCGAAATAAAACTTGAGACATTGAGCATAGAAGAACAGCTTGCAGCAATGGTGGATAACAAAGGGAAAGTAACCTCAACAGATGGAAAGATATTGCTTAATGTGATTGGTGAAAATACTGAAACTAATAGTTATTTTGAAAGCAATAATAATATAACAAATGATTATATGCTTTGGGATTTGAGCATTGATAGCGTAACTGGCAAAACATACCGAGTTGGCAGTGAAATAACAACAGCAAGCTTAGTTAATAATGCAATCATTGGAAATATAGCACCAAAAACAAAAGCAAGTGATTTAAAAACAAGCTTGGCAAGTCAATTAGGTGTTGACATAAGCCAAATTGTAATATACAAAGCTAATGGAGTAGTTGCAAGCGACGATGATTATGTCGGAACTGGATGTTATTTTAATTATAATAGTAAAACAATATACCTAAGTGTATTAGGAGACTTAACAGGCGATGGAGTAGTAAATACTGCAGATATAACATATTTGAACAGAATAGTTAACGGCAATGTTGTGCTTAATACAAACGATATTAAAGATAAACTAACCATACTATCTGCAAGTATACAAAACAAAGGAAACTTGACCACAGCAGATAGTGAAACATTATTGAACTATATCGGTGGAAATGCTGATATGACTAAATACTTTTAAAGATAAACGAGGTAAAAGGCAAAGCTTTTACCTCGTTTGATATTTCCCACAAAAAAGTTATTTTGTGGGGACCACAATATTTTAATCGGACTGAAAGAATGCTTTCAGTCCGTGGTTTTTTATGTTTTGTGTCATCCCGAGTGTAATCGAGGGATCTCAAACTGTGCGTGTGGATAGTAAAATGATAATTTTTATTGAGCTCAATAATCTAAGTCCGAGATTCTTCGACTGCACTTCGTTTCGCTCAGAATGACATGACCAATGTCATTCGATGTATTTATTTTGTCATCCCGAGCGTAGTCGAGGGATCTCGGACTATGCTTATTGAGTAAAAACATTACATTATCAAGTCTGGTCAAAGTACAACAAAGTTGAACTTTGCATTTGGTTAGAGAAAGAAAAAAACAATCGCAAACTGCGATTGTTTTTATATACTCATATTAATTTTGCTGTGATTTTATTGTTAACTTGTATATTTAAAATATTCTTTAATTTATTTATACTTTAGCACAACAATTAATTGTTTGTTGGAGCACTTTGCGCTGAAACATAAGCTTTAATTTTGTACTCAATATCGCCTTCCTTAATAATCAAAGGAATCCTATCTGTGCTCAATTTCAAGCCGTTGTAGTCTTCTGAAGTTTGTTTTGACAAAGTAACAACCATTGGTGCACCTGTTCCCGGGAAAGTTTGGTTTAGTGTAAGTTTAACTTCGTCAGCAAGAATTCCACCTTCACTTTCTCCAAAAATTGGAGTTATAGCACTTGCTTTGTTTTGGGCAACTGTTAATGTTTTCATTTTAAAATCACTTACGCTAAGCACTTTGGTTGAAATAGCAGTGAATTTGCCGTTCATATAACTACTTCTTGCAATGTGATAAAGCATTAAGTTGTCATAATAAGGTTTTTTAATCCATTTGCCAACTTTGATTTCGTCATTTGTCTCCACGCCATCAAAATTAGTGCTGTAGTAGCATTTTTCATTGTTATAGCTGATATCAGTTGTTTGATTGATATTTGTTTCTGGTTGACTTCCACTATGTCCTGTTATGGCAATGTTTTTGTAGCTTGCAACAGGCTCAAAAGAAGGTTTGAAAGCAACTTGAGCAAACATTGTGCTGTTGTCCTCAAGCTTTGTGTCAATAGTAATTACAGTGCCTGAAAAGTTTTGCAATTCATTTTTGCCAATGTTTATCGTTTGATTTGTCAGTCTTTCAGTTGTCATAACGCTGACACCTTTAATCACACTGCCATCCTTTAGGGTGCGAGTAACATCATATGTTATTTGTTCGTAATTATCCCATGGATCAGAAAAAGTTTTGTGTGGAGGTTTGCTTATGCAACCTGCCAAAACAACTGCCAAAACGGCAATAATTATTGTAAATAAAAAGATTTTCTTTTTCATATTAACCTCATTTATAGGGTGTAAATTGATAAATGCTCATTTTGATTATTTGCAAAAAATTGTTAGCTAAAACAAATTTTAAAATATTTATAAAAGCTGACAAATTTGTTTAACAAATGCTATATCGCCACAATAGCTTTTGTGAAAATGTATATTTTCTTATTAGCTTATTTATTATAGCATATCAAAAGGCAACTTGCAAGTGCAAAAGCATTGATATTGTAAGTTTAGCATATTTTTGCAAAAAAAACAATAACTTTATTGCCTTATTGCAAAAATCTTTAAGAATTGCCTTGAAAGGGGGCTTAAATCGTGATATAATAAAAACTGAAAGTATTTGCAATATAGTTTTTATTGTTATTTAATTTGTGCAAATATAATTTATTCTAAAAAGGAGTTTAGCTAGAGGTAATATGGCAGTTCAAGTAATTTGTGGAAAAACATATGATACAGTGCGTGTCGCTTTGCTAGAGGAAGTAAGGCAAAATATGTCGCTTGACAAAATAAATTACATAATTGTTCCCGATAATCTTGTGCAAACAGCAAAAAGGGAAGTTGCTAAGTTATTGGGTGGCTGTACATTCAACATAAAAGTGTTGAGCCTTTTGCAATTTGCAAATGAATTTGTCCCACAAAACAAAACTCTTTTGACTAATGAACAAAGCCTTTTTATTTTCAAATCAGTGATTAAACAAAATGCAAAACAGCTCAAATCTTTTGGCAAAATTGTGGATAATGATGGCGCAATAAGAGAAATTTTTGCAATGCTAAACACTTTGGCACAAAGCAATATCGACCCAAACAAATTGACAAAAGCAGGGGAAAAGATAGGTGGTATTTTAGGTTCAAAGGTTGTTGATGTCGCTTATTTGTATGATAAGTTTTACAGCGAAATTAAAGATAAATATTTTGATAAACATATCATTTTTGATGCTTTTGCAAAGTGCAATTTAAGCGAAAACATCAAAGACAATGCAAATGTTTATTGTCTTGATTTCAGTTTGATGACAGCAGAACAGATTGGGTGTTTGCACAAGATTGTAATGTCTCAAATGCCATTGTCTATTGGCATTGTTTGCAACCAAAATGCTGGCAATTCACGCATTTACCCACGATTTTTGACTGATTTTTGCAAAAATTTGTCCGAAAACTATGGCTTGCAAGTGGAAATTAGCAACGCACAAGAGGATGAAAATGCTCTAAGAACTGCCTTGCTTGACAATTTGTATGCCTACAACATTGCCAGCCAAAATATTGATAATAATATTGAAGTTTGCAGTGCACAAGATATCGCTTTGGAAATAAAAGGTGTTTGTCGCAAAATTAGACAAGCTGTTGTTGAAGGTGGAAAAAGATATAAGGATATCTGCATTTTTTGCTCAGATATAGCAGCCTACAGCAGAGATATTCAAAGACAATTTGACATTTTTGAAATACCATATTTTTTGAAAAAAAAGAAAGAGCTGATAAGTTTTGACATAGCAAAATTGTTTGTTTCGTGTTTGCAAGTTTTGGAGAGTGGCTTTGCTTGTGAAGAGGTGCTTATATTTAGCAAAAACACTTTGCTCGATATTGACAAAGATGATAGAAATTCTTTTGAACTTTATGTGAGAAAATATAATATAGATACAATTCAATTTTTGACAGACTTTGAGCAAACAGACGATATGCTGTGCGAGTCAGCAAATGCTGTAAGACAAAAGATTGTAGTTTACTGCAATGCTTTGCTTGGAAACTCTGATAATTTAAGCGTGCAAAATATCAAAGATTTTTATCAAGCAGTTTTGGGAGAGAATGGATATGAAAAATATCTTGCAAATTTGCTTTCTAAAGAGGGCGAGACTGCAAAAAGAAATGCAGAGTCTGCATGCACCAAATTGTTTGAAATTTTAGAGCAAATAGGGTTTTTTGAACTGCAAAACAACAATAAAACTCAAAATGATTTTTGTGCAGACAACAAAACTTGCCAAATTGATGATAAACAAATTGCAAAAGAGTGCAATATTGGTGGTCAAGATTTTGCGTTGTATAAGGATATTGTGTACAGCATACAAAACACAAAAATTGGAACAAGCAAACATTTTGCTGATAGCATTTTTATCACTGATGATAATAAACAAATCGAAAACAGACAAATGCTTTTTGTGATTGGTGCAAATGATGGCGTTTTGGTTAGGGAAAGCAATGGTATTGGACTTTTCACTTACAATGAACTTGTAAGACTAGAGCAACAAGGTGTGCAGTTTACACCAAGTGTTATGGAAATCAACTACAATGAAAAGTTTGAGGTCGTTCAGCTTTTTGCAAAGTGTGAAAAAATGATTGTAACCTACAACCAAGCTACCGGCGAGCAAAGCATAATTGTAAAAGATTTGTGTAAACTTTTGAATATCAATGAGAAATCACTTGTTGGCGATAACAATGAAATTGATATGGATTTTGCGAAATATGCTGTGAAAATCGGCACTAAAAGCAATGCAAAACAAGAATTGGCGCATTATTACAGCGAAAGAATGCGTGGAATTGCAACAGGAAAAGAAGATGTTTTTGACTATTTGTATACTAAGCTTGACGGAGCATATAATTATCAAAATATAATAAAACAAAAAGATTTTAAGTATGTAAAGCAAAATACTTTGGGTTGGAGCAAATCGGAAGACAAGACTTTTGCAAGCATTTCAGCTGTTGAAAGGTATTTTGATTGCCCGTTCAAGTTTTTTTGTGACAGAGTTTTAAAGCTTAAGAATGTGCAAAAGGGTGGATTGGATATTGCATCGATAGGCAGTTTTATGCACAGAATACTTGAAAAATTTTTCAGAAAATATAAAGATTTTGAAATGTCAGAGGACTATGTGTATCAAATTGCAGATGAGCTTTGCGATAGCACAATCAAAGAGGCAGAGTTTGAATTAATAGGCAAGTCATACAGCGAAAAAGTTTTGCAAAACTCACTTTTCAAAAAGGTTAAATATGTGCTTTGGAAACTTGTGCAAGTGGCAAAACGAAGTGATTTTGAAACTGCAAGCACAGAGCTGACTTTTGGATTTGACTGGTCAAAACTGCCACCATATGAATTGAAACTTGATGGAAAAAGTTACTTTGTGCGTGGTAAAATTGACAGGGTGGATAAGTTTGGCGATTATATTGCAATCATTGACTACAAAACAAAAAGTTCCGTCAAATACAGCATTAAAGAAATTTATTATGGTGAAAGATTGCAACTTTTGATTTATTTGAATGCCTATATGAGCAATTTTGACATTCGTCCATTTGCCTTGCTATATATGCCGTTGCCATATTCATACGCAAAAGAAGAGGCAAATTCTGCCTTTAAATATTCTGGACTTGTTATGGATTTGGATGAGGCTATTCAGCATTTTGACAGTGGCTTTGAAGAAAAGGCAACATGCGCATTGCCTCTTAATTACAACACCAAAGGACAAGTTACGGATAAGGATAGGCTTAAACAAGACGAACTTAAAATTTTGAGGGAGTATGCAGATAAAGTTGTTGCACAAGCAATCAGTGAAATAGAAAGTGGTTATATTGAGGCAAAGGCGGAGTCTTGCGATAACTGCGAATATGGCAGAATATGCCTTAAGAAAAACAACCCACAAAATATGCGAAAAAAATACAGCAAAAAACATTTTTCAATAGCAGCAAAAGAGGAAGACGGCAATGGCTGAAATCAAATTTAATCGTGAACAAACTGCAATAATAGAACATAGGGCGGGCAATATGATTGTGTCTGCCTCTGCTGGCAGTGGAAAAACGACAGTTATGCTTGAGCGTGTGCTTAGAATAATTGAGGAAGGCACCCCTATTGATAGAATAGTGATTTTGGCATTTAACAACTCTATTGCTGCAGAAATAAGAGGGAAAATGTACAAAAAGCTGACACAAGCACTGCAAAAAGATTGTGCAAATGCAGAGTTTATCAAGCAACAAATTGATAAACTGCCTTTTTGCAATATTATCACAAATGACTCTTATTGCAACAGAACATCTGCTGAGTTTTTTCAGATTCTTGGCATTGACCCAAGTGCAGAAATAACCTCTGAAGTGCAAAAAAAGATAATGTTTTCCAAAGCTTTCAAGCTTGCATTAAGTGATTTAAAAGAAAAGAACGACAAAATTTTCGAATTGTCTTTGAAATTTGGTGGCGATGACAAATTGCTTGAACAAGTCATAACAATACACAACTATGTTTCCACTCAAGCAGGTGGAATGGCTTGGCTTGACAAGGTTATCAGTGGTGTTTATACTGACGATATTTCAAAATCAAGTGCAATGAGCTTTTTGTTTGATATGGTTGCTGTTCGCCTTAATTATTGCAAAAAAGTTTTGGAAAAAACACTTAAAAACTTGTCAGTTTATCCTGAACTTACCCTTGCGTTTGAGGGATATTCAGAGTTTTTTGATAGCCTAAAAAACATAAAAGATTATGATTTGTTTGCAAAACATATTCAGCCATTTGTTATAGCAAAAAAGCCAACAAAAAACAAAAAATATGAAAGCGTTGATTGGGATGTCCTTGAAATTGATTACAAAGACCTTAAAAAGCAAATTGAATGGCTAGCAAAAAGATTTTCAAAAAGTTTGGCAAGTGTTCAACAAGTGCACCAAAAAACCATTTGCGATGTCAAATTGTTGGTGGAGTTGTACAAAAAAACACGACAAAATTATACCCTAAGCAAGCAAAAATGTGGGAAATATGATTTTGCTGATTTCCCGGGCTATGTGATACAATTGCTTTCCAACGAGGCAATTCAAAAGGAACTTTCTGCACGATATGATTATATTTGTGTGGACGAATATCAAGATACCAACTATGCCCAAGAGGAGATATACACAAAAATTTCAAATGGTGAAAATTTGTTTATGGTGGGCGACAGCAAGCAGAGCATTTATCGATTTAGACTTTCTGAACCTAAGATTTTGCTTGACAAATACAATGACTATATTGAAAATCCTGAGCATGGCAACACGATAAGGCTAGATTTCAATTATCGCAGTGACAAAGGCATTGTGGAGTTTGCAAATGCAATTTTCAATGAAATAATGACCAAAGATTTTGGTGGCATAGACTATTTTGACACCGATCAGTTGCAATATGGTGCAGATTACAAAGTACCTCCTTCAAATCCGTCTTATGAAATACACATTTTTAATGAGGAAAAACAAAAACAAGAGGTGCAAAAGACTTTTGATAAGGTGTATTCTGTGCGAGATGACGAGTCAGGCAAAAGTGATATTAGTCCGTCCTACAAAGAAGGATTGTTTATTGCTGAAAAAATCAAACAGATTAAGAAGTTATACAAAATATATGACCCTGCAATACAAAAAACTAGAAAGGTTGAATATTCAGATATTGCATTGCTTGCACGCACAGGCAAAGACAATGTGAGGGATATTGTAAGGGCAATTCAAGACAATCAAATTCCCATTGATGTCGCACCACTTTTGAAGGAAACTGGCGTTTACGAGGTGGATATTGTAAAAGATATTTTGCGACTTGTTGCAAATGAAAAGCAAGATTATCCACTTGCAGCAGCACTTGTCAGCTTTTGGGTTGGTATGGATTATGACGATTTGTTGGATATTAGGGCAAAGTTTGCAGATACGGAGTATTTTTGGCAGGCAGTAAAGCTTGATAAGGAAAACGAATATATTAAAAAACTTAATAACCTTATTGATGATTTACGCCTAAAATCCTCATATATGAGCGTAAAAGACTTGGCTGATTATCTTGTTTATGACTTTGGCTTTGACAAATATGTTTTGCAGTGTGAGGGTGGAGAGTTTAAGCTTTCTGCATTAAAAACTTACCTTGCAACGCTAAGCGAGTTGTCTGTGGATTGCAGTTTGCAGGAATATGTTTCAACTTTGACTGATGACAAAATGGAAATTAAGGGTGGTGCAAATGGCAATATGGTGCGTGCAATGACTATTCACAAAAGCAAAGGCCTTGAGTTTCCGGTTGTTTTTGTTTGCAATATTGAAGATAATCTTGGCAGAAAAAACACACCAAAATTGCAGATAAACAATGACGCTGGCATTGCAATCAATTACTTTGACGAAAGTGCCATGGTTGCAAGACGAAATCTTGTTTTTGATATATTAACCGAAAAAAACAAGCTTGAGGACAAAGCCGAGGCAATGCGATTGTTTTATGTTGCACTAACAAGACCAAAAAATCACATAATTTTGACTGGTTGCAATAAGGCAAAAGACCTTTTGCCAAAAAGTCCATTTGATGTTGAAAGCTTTTTGGATTGGATTATTGTTGCAGCAAGCAATAATCCTAAAATTGAAAGTGCAATCACAATGCATAGTGATGACCTTCAAAAAAGTGCCAATATGCAAAGGTATTCCTTCAAAAAATATCAAGGCAAAAGTATTCCAATAATCGACAAATATCTTAATTTTGAGTACCCAAACAAAAAAGCTGAAAATTTAAGTATAAAATATAGCGTAACGGAGATAAATAAACAAAGTGGCATAAAAGCTATCTCACTTGAAGAGCAACCAGATGACTTTGAAGACGAGCCCTACGGAAGATACGAAAAAGCAAAAAGAGGCACAAATTATCACTCTGTGCTTGAAAATATCGACTTATCTGCAACCACTCAGGAAAAGGCGCTTGCAGAACTTGCAAAAATGGTTGAAAAAGGCATTTTGACTGCAGAGGATGTGCAGGATATAAATGTCGATGAAATATTGTCAATTTTAAATCATCCGATTATGGATATTGCACGCAAAAACAAATGTTATCGTGAGCAAGAGTTTTCTTTAAGCGTCAAAGCTTGTGAGGTAATGGATTGTGATTTGGAGGATGAAATTTTTGTACAAGGTGCCATTGACCTTTTGATTGTTGGCGAACAAGTGATTGTGGTTGATTACAAAAAATCAAATGAACCTGAAGAAATGCTTGTACATAGGTACAAAAAACAACTGCAAATTTATAGTTTGGCAGTGGAAAAAGCACTTGGTAGAAAAGTGGATAAAGCAATGCTGTTTATTATCGGTGTGGGCAAAGTGATTGAAATTTAAAGCTTTATTCAATAGTGCAACAAGAAACAAGTGACACACAAAATAATATTAAAAAAGCAAATTTTTTTCGAAATAACCATTAAAAATCGGTATTAAAATAAAAAAATCGTACTACATAACACTTTAAAAGGAGAAAAATATGTGGTACGATACTTTTTTGTTTCAATTACAAAGCTTTGTTGATATGTTTAATGGAGCAACTTTTTATTGGGGCAACTTGATTAATGGAACAACAATTACAATTTTGCTTTGCGCGATTTTTACAATTGCAGCAACTATAGCAATGATTGTCAATGGAACTGCCAGTAGCGAAGTAAAACTTGGCAGAGCCTTCAATAAAATCAAAATGTTTATGGCGAGATTTGGAGTAATTCAAAAAGGGAATTTTATTCATTTCAACAAACTTTGTTTGAGAAAAATGCCTGCAAAAGTTAAAAAATCTTGCATTAGATTTATTTTCAATCCAACAACTCAAAGCAAAACAGCACTACGACGAGCCTTGATTAATGCGGCTGACAGAAGTTGCACAAATGCATTTATTGCATATATCATTGTTTATGGTTTGGGTGCAATTTTGGCTATTGCTACAATCGGTTTAGAAACTTTTTATCTTGACGGCAACAACTTGCTTTTGGCTGTAAGCTTGTTTTATGGTGCATCTATTCTTATTGTAATGGCTTTGCAAATGTATTATATTAGCAATAAATATAAGGATGTTGATATGCAAATTTATTCTGAAATAGTTTCAAGATATGTTGGCGATGAGCAAGCAGAAATATTTGTGGAAAAAGCTCAAAACAAAACGATTGAAAGGGCTGTGGATAGCATTGACGAGCTAAGACGAATAGTTTATGGTCTGATAGAAAGTGGTGCGTCTAAGGAGTTATTATCGCTGTTTAAGGACGGCTTGATGAGCGTTGCGTCAACAAATTATAACAGTACTGCCGACCAACTGCGCTTGGAAAATATTGTGAGTCGAATTAATAGTTATATTGCTTGACAAATTTGACTATTGAATCACAATTTTGCTTTGCACAATAGGTAAAAAAATCTTGGTTTCTGTTCACTTCGCTAAAATTACTAGCTAAATGTCTGCTGATGAAGGCAGACATTGCCTTTTAGGTGGAGTGAATTTGTACACAACCCCATAAAAAGGTTGTTTTGTATAGTTGTAGGAATTTTTCAAACTTTTTGAAAAAGGTATTCTGTTAATATGACTTTGACAATGTCATCTTGAGCGAAGTCGAAAGATCTCAAATTATGCTGTTGAGCAAATAAAATGTTGCGTATTTATTGACCAAATAAAGTAGTTGAGAATAAAGAAAACAAGTGTAAATTTTAATATGGCGTAAGCATATTATTGCTAATTGCAAATTTATTTGTTTTTATGCAAAAAATGCCTTGCCAAAAAGCAAAAATAATGTTATCATATAAAAGTAAAAGACTTTTGCTATGCTGGTAAAATACATATACAAAATTGTAACAATTTATTGCAATTTTTGCGTAAAATGTAATACAGATAGTGAAATTGAAAATTTTCGGAGGATATTTGACTGTGGACGCAGATTCGAAGTGTTGCAAAACAAACAATTTAATAAATCTACGCCACGGCAATAACTGATTATTGCTTATTAATTTGGTATTTGTGGTGGCGTGGTAAAATCACGCTATTTTTTATGCAAAAACACTGCAAACACAATTAAAGGAGGGTAATCATGATTCAACTATTTTGCACTAACGAAAATGAAAAAGTAACAAATCTTGATTTTAGCACGATGAAAAATCGTGATATGCTTAACAATAAGTGGATAAGACTTGTTAACCCAACAGATAAAGAGATTGAAAGCGTAGCAAAGCTTACAGGAGTGGACGAAGGAGCTATCAAAGCACCTTTGGATGATGAAGAGCGTTCTCGTATTGAAATAGAGGACAATTACTCCTTAATTTTGTTTGACATACCAATTATTGAAGAAGAGGAAGAAGGATATTACTCATATTCAACATTGCCATTGGCGTTTATTTTAACTGACAAATTTGTCATAACAGTTTGCTTGAAAGATACAGCTGTTATGAGAGATTTCACTTTGGGCAGAGTAAAAACTTTTTCCACAAACAAAAGGTCAAGATTTTTATTTCAAGCTTTGTACAACACAAGCACAAAGTTTTTGCAATACTTGAAACAAATTGATAAAGCCAGTGGACGAATTCAAACAGAATTACATAAGTCCACAAGAAATAAAGAGTTGTTCCAACTGCTTGATTTGGAAAATTCCTTGGTTTACTTCAGCACCTCATTAAAAGGTAACGATGTTGTTATAAACAGACTTATAAAAACAAGTGCAATCATCAAATATGAAGAGGATCAAGAGCTTATTGAGGATGTTGCAGTTGAAAACCAACAGGCCATTGAAATGTCAGGCATTTATCGTGAGATTTTGAGTGTAACCATGGAAGGTTATGCAAACATAATCAACAATAATCAGAACAATATTATGAAAATCTTGACATCCATAACTTTGCTTTTGTCCATCCCAACCTTGATTTCTGGAATATGGGGAATGAACACTTGGGTTCCGGGAGAAGGCAAGTGGTATGGCTTTTTGGCAGTAACTGTTGTAACCGTGATTATTTGTATTGTAGTTGGCATTTTGTTGCATAAAAAGAAACTACTTTAATTTAAAAACATTATTAAATACAATCAATTTTACTAAATTGTTTTAAAAATTATTGCTTGTGTTTAATTTTATTAATATCAATTCAAAATAATTTAATAAAAATTCAATAATAATATTCAATTTATATATTATATAAAACATTAATCTGCTGATAAGGCAGATTTTTTCCTTGTACCCCACAAAAAGGCTATTTTGTGGGGGCCCCTTATTCGCTAGAAATGATATAGTGTGGTGTCATTCTGAGCGGAACGCAGTGCAGTCGAAGAATCTCGGACTAGGCTTGTGAAGTAAGACAAAAGCAATCATTATTATTTGCATAAGCAAAGTGGGAGATGTTTCGACTGCGTTTCACTTCGCTCAACATGACAGGAACATTGTCATTCCGAGTTAAGGCGTAGCCGTAGTCAGGGGTTCCCACAAAATAACTTTTTTGTGGGGAGAAGGGGGAATCTAGGACTAGGATTGTTGAGTAGGATAAAATTTCTGATTGTAAAACAAAAAACACGGCTTTTTCAAGCCGTGTTAATTTGTTTTGTAATAGGGTAGTGGATATGTTTATATCCATTTAGTCATTAGTCAAGCTCATAGTCGCCAATACCAATGTCATTTATATTGCCTTTCTTTTTAGCATTGCCACCTTTTGTGAAAGCAACAATAGTAAGGATAAGCAATATCAAGATAATACCACCAAGTACGCCTGCAATGATAAACCACAATGTGTAATCAGCTGGGTTCTCACGGAATACATTAAACTCGATTGTTCTTACAACTTGATTGTTGTTGTCTTTAACTTCAACTACAATCTTGTTGAACTCGCCAACTTTCAAATTGTTAGGGTCGCCTGATTTAATTGTTTGAGTATATCCGTTTGCAAGACCAAGGTTCAAATTGATTTTGTCAACATCTTTAGCAACAGTGAAAGAGTAAGCATTGATATCGTCATTGATTGAAACACCAGTATCAATTGTAGCATTGCCACCATCTGTAACAGTTACTGCACTGATAGAAGGATGTTTGCGGTTAACTTTGATATAAACTTCTTTAGTTGTAACTCTGTCAGCAGCTGTAACAACAATTTTGATGTTATTTTCGCCGATTGCAAGGTTAACAATGTTGTTGTTTGCAAGTTCGCCGTTTACAAAGATTTGAGCGCTAGCATTTTCATCTGCACATTCAACCTTTGGTTGCAAAATATCAATTGCATTTTCTACAGTGTAAGGACCATAGTTGCTAATATCACCACTAAACTTAAAGCTGTCAAGCTTGCTTATTGTGATATTATCGATTGTTACATTGCTTGCTGGATTTGCAAGTCTAGTGATATGGATAATATATTGTTGAACAATGCTGCCAGTTTGAATTTTAAATTCATAAGGCAATGTTCCTGCTGCACCATTAAAGAACTTATCAATATCAATTGTATATGTCTTTGTACCATCAATAACATTTGATTGAGCAGTTGTGTTAATTACAAGAGTAGTTACATTCTCATAAGAGATTTTTACTGTGTACTCATAAATACCTTTTTCATAGCTTACTTGGTCTTTACCCACTTCGTCATACAAAGGCAAACCGATTGTCTCTGAATTTTGAGTGATAACCAAAGTGTCAAGACTTGGAGTTTTGTGCTCACGATTAATTTTTAATGTGTAAGTAACTTCTGAATCGTCAAGTGCAACTTTGATTAGGTAAGTTTTACTTGTGCCGTAATCAATAAATCCAATTTCGTAAGCGTTTTCACCAGCAGGAATAATTTCGTTGTTGCAAGTTATTGTAGCAATTGCACCTTCTGGAATAGTGATGTTGATATAAAGCTTATCTGTTTGATTGCCACTATTAACAGTCAATTCGTAATCATATTTGGCTTTATCAAACTTTCCAGCAAATAAATCCAAACCTGTGCTTGCCAATACTTTCAAAGTTTCAAGTTTAGCATTTGCACCTTTTGATTCCTCACGAGTGATATGAACGATATAATCCATTGGATTAGCAAGATTTGTGTTTTGAGGAGTAACAGTTACTTTCAAAGTGTTATTTCCTTCGTTCAATTTAATCAATGTGCCAATTGTTGTTGCAGTACCATTCATTTCAGCACTTATTGTTGCTTTGTTACCTTTTGCAACTGCGATAAGATTGAATACGCTAATGCTGTAAGGAACATTAATGTTGTAGTCTTTCTTAGCCTCTTCAAATTTATTGTCGCCTGTCAAATAGTTAACATTGTCATTACCAATAAGTTGGAATTCTTTCAATGTGTTAATTGTTTCAAGATCTGATGTTGGAGCATAAAGTTCAATTGTGTAAATCATTTTACCACTGCCATTAACAGAGTTTTCAGGAGTTACAATAATGTTGAATTTATAAGTGTCAGTTGAAATATTATCAAGATTGATATATCCGATACTACCTGAAACTGTAGCATTAATATCACTTTTTGTAGCTTGGATGAAAACTTTATCTACAGCTGTGTCTTGTGGCAATTGAATCAAGTAATGGTTATTTGTAGGGTCAAATGCCAAATTTAATTTGCTATCTGCATTGTCAGCATTTTCCTCATTCAAATAAATTTCCAAACCAGCCAATTTTGCATCTGAACTTGCAGCCTTACGAGCGATATTGATAGTGTAAGTTTTTGTGCCTTCAGTTACAAGACCATCAGTACCTTTGTGAGTAATTACGATTTTAGTAGTTTTACCATCTTGAAGGGTGATTTCTCTAGTGTGTATTGTTTGCTTTTTACCATCAGCTGTATCGTTAGTTGTTTCTCTAAACATTTGAATGGTAGCATTAATGAAAACTTGAGTGCTGTGTCCTTCTGCATTAATAGTAAAGTTAACTTTGTTTGTAGCAAATGGAACTTCAATTGTAGTAGGGTATGTCAATTTGCTAGGGTCGGTACTATCTGCCTCAAAACTGTCAAAGTTAATCAAAGGATTGTTATGAGCATCATTTCCGATATCAATACCAACAATTTGATAATCTTGTTCAGTGTTAACAACTTCTAATGTGTAAGTATTGCTACCAACTGCTTGGTTAGAGTTAACTTTAACATCTTTTTTATTAATACCAGTTGTCAAACCAGTATAAGTATATGTGTAAGTTTTGTATGTGCCATATTGACCATCCCCAACAATTTCGCTATCAGCAGTCAAACCAGTTAGAGTAGAGTCATCAGTAAGAGCGAATCTGAAGTATACATCTGTCAAATCAGTTGAGCCATTCAAAGTGAATGTTTTTGAAACAGTGTCAAAGCTGAAGTCTCTGCCTGTTGAGTCAACTACTTCATCAAGATCAAAAACAAGAATCCATTCAGTATCGCTAGTTCTAAACTCAAATCTTACGATGTCGCCTGCAACACTTTGATTTTCCACATAAATTCCATAGCTTTGAGTGTTGCCTGCAGCAGATGTAACAACCATTGCATAGTTGCCTGCTTTCAATTGATATTTAGCATTTGCGCCTTCGCCAACTTTTTCAATTTCTTCGCCATCTTGTGTGATTACAAAAGTTGCACCAACAGAAAGAGTGGCAGAAAGGTTACCCACGCGAACATGAACGCCGTCAATTTCTTTTTCACTTGCTTTTGGCAATTCAAACTTAAAGTTTCCACCAACATTGCTTGCAGAGACTTCTTTGTTGTCGCCATAAGTCAATTTCAAAGCGCCATCAATAGCAGTGTTAATGCTGATTAGTTCAAATTGAATAGTGATTTGAGTTGTATCCCCTTGAGAGTTATTAACATTCAAAGTGATTGTAGAATCAGCAGTAATGTTTGTAACATCAAAATTACCATTGTTATTAGTATTAATACTTGAAGCTGATGCAGTGCAGTTGGTTGCACTAATAGAAATGCTGTTGCTTATACCATAACCAGCAAGAACAGAAGGAACGATGTTAACTTTAGTTGCACCAGTCAATCCGTTGCTTTGTCCAACAGGAACACGAACTTTGTATGTAGTTGGATTATCTTTGTTAGGGTAGTCAGGGTTAAGACCTTTCTTGTCCTCAGCAATGTTTAGCTTTTCGTTTTCATTAGATGTAACTTTAATGTTGTCAAGTCCACAATAAGTTTGAGTAACAGTTAAAGTGTAGTTTAACTCAGTTTCAGTTGAAGATGTTGAACCGTCAAGTTGAGCCTCTGAATAAACTGAAATGATAATTTTAATCTGCCCCTTAGGATTATATGCATCTCCGTCAAGTTTTATCTTGTATATTCCAATATGAGGATTTTCTGCGTCATAATGATCAACCGTAACTTCGTTGTCTTTATCTCCCAAGAAAACTTTAACTCTTGCACCAGATTGTCTTTGAGATGGTCTAATGTAAAAAGAATCTTTTGATGCTTTTTCAGCTGTATAAGTAACTTGTTGCTCAGCCTTATCTTTTCCATCTGCAGTTGTTCCAAGTACAGGAATACTTGTGTGATTTTCTTGAGTTGGAACGCCATCTTCGCTTACCCAAAGAGATTGCAACAAATTGTCATCAGTCGCCTTTCTAAGTTCAACAAAGCAATTTGTGTCGTCAATAGTCAATTTGTTAGTTGCACTTGCAGATGCTGTGTAAAGCACGCCTGTTTCAACGGATGAACCTGCACCTCTATAGTTGTAGTCAGCAATAAAGTTGTAGTCAGCACGATCTAACTTGAACTCCATTTTTGGTGTTTGATTACCTTCGGGTGTAGGAAGTGTAGCGTTTTCATCATATTTCAATTTAATTTTAATAATCAAAGGAACGCTTGCAGAAACTTTTTTGCTACTATTGTTTGATGCCATATAGAAATGCAAAAAGCCGTTTGAGTTTCCAGTTACTGTATCAAGCTTGATATCGTACTTAGACTCATAAGCTCCTCCGACATTTCCCGTTTCAACTTTTTGGTCACTGCTGTTTGCAGACCAATCTTGTACGATGATGTCATTAGCAAGCGGACTTGAAATCCAAAATTCAGCTGAACCCCAAATTCTAGATGCGTCATCGTCATTTTTCATCTTTGCAGTGATCGTAAGTTCAACCTCGCCACCCTGAAGAAGCACACTTCTGCTTAGTTCCATTTTTACGGTGCTTTCTGTATTGGTAACTGGCACTTCATCGTCAACAGTAGCGACTTTCAAAGTTGTGCAACCAACAGCAGCGCAAAGAGTGAACAAAACAATCAGGATAAAAAAGACTAAACTTTTTCCAAATGTTCTTTTCATATCTAAAATCTCCTTTCATTTTTTGCCCACGATATGAAGGGCATTTTTTATTGTTTGGCAATGCATTTTTTTGCATTACCTGTTGTGATTTTTAAGATTGATTTTCAATGCTTTTTTGAAAAGTTTTTCTCCTCAAATCCCGTACTAAAAAACAACCTTAAAAGTGAATCGGCAAAAAGCCATTCACGATTACGAATTAATTATACCAAAATGCTCAAAGTTATGTCAAGTATAATATAAGTTCATTTTTTACCTTACTTATTATATGCGTGAGTATTAAAACTATTCGTTATAAAAATCGCCTAATTTTAGTCGCCAAAATATGCAGTTTAAAATGTGTGAAAAATTTGTAATTATTCAGTATTTTTTACAAAAGTGTCGATTTTCGACGGAATATTTTTTCATTTATTGTGCTAATTTTCCATAATTTTACTGCAAAAAGCCTTGATTTTATTGCTTTTGCATTGTCAAGTGTAAATTTTTGCTAAATTTTGTCAATTTTATGCAAAGTTCTGTTTAAAAGGCAATTATACTCAATTTTTTGCTCCGATTTTTTAAGTATTTTCAAAATTTTGTCTTCAATATTGTGTATTTTGGAGCATAACCTTTTGTAATATTTTTCATTTTTAGTTGCCAGTTTTGCACAAGTTTCAGCAGTCATTTTTTAACAAAATGCGACCTCAAAATGTTGTCTTTTTAAGTACAATTTTAGGTGAAAAAAGTGACCTAAAATTTGCAAAAAATTTGACCTAAAAACAGACATATTTATGTCGAAAAAAATGATAAAAATTTTAATGATTTTTTCTCATATTTTGGACTGATTTTTTATTAAAATTTTTATCCAAATTTTTCACTTTCAAATTACTTTACGCAAATTTTTGTAGCCTTATTTTTAAAAAAATTTCATCAAATTATATCCTTTTCTTGTTCATTTGAACGACTCTTTTTCTGTCATCCCAAACAACATTTATTGTCATCCCGAGCTTGTCGGGGGATCTCAAATATAGTTATTGTAAGTTATCTTGATTTACTTTTTCAGTCCTCTCAAACAACTTTTTTTGTCATCCCGAGCTTGTCGAGGGATCTCAAACCTTCGCTCATTACGACATTTTAGAGCGATTTTCTTTTTTAGAAAATCAGCTTACTTGCAGTCGAATTCGCTTTTCCCGACCAAACGCAAAGTTTCGCTTCGCTGTACTTTGGTCGGACTTTATAATGTGTATTTTGTATTAACTCAGCACACCATGTCTGAGATTCTTCGACTACACTTTGTTTCGCTCAGAATGACAATGGCAGTGTCATATCAAACAACATTTCCTGTCATTTCGAGCACCTAGGCCTGACATCCCGAGCTTAACGGGGTCCCCACAAAATAACTTTTTTGTGGGGTATAAGGAGGGATTTCAAACCTTGTATATGCAATATTTTTATCACTAAATTATATGCAGTAACAATAAAAAATTTCTGATATTCATGTCGATTTTTGATAGATAAAACAAATTTATAGAGATAAATATTGCATTTTTTATTTTGCAATATAATCGTTTTTTGAGTACAGTGACAAAAAAATAAAGCTATAAAATAAAGCTATAAATTGAACAAAACATTCATCAATTAAACTATAAGGTAATAAATATTTAAAATATTATATATAAATAATCAATAATATTTTTACATAATATACATTATACAAATATGTTTGAAGATTAGTCACTCAATCTATTTTTTTGTCTGTGCAAATGTGATACTAAAAAAATTTGAATATGAACTATAACAATGCTTACTTTTTCTTTACTCAACAAGCAACATCGAGACTCTTCAATTACACTAT
>OFGN01001161.1_pt1 | contig 20929 bp, 16 predicted proteins | sample 1521821 | NCBI WGS metagenome assembly OFGN01 (sample SAMEA3504094, study PRJEB24116) | mouse gut metagenome | biome: mouse gut; feature: mouse-associated habitat; material: faeces | place: Denmark | collected 2011
CGAACCTGTTTTTATTATATCAAGGGAGGTTTTTTACACAACGCTAAAGCTATTCTAACCACCCGCAGAGCAGGTGGTTTATTTGTTCTCCAAAGTTCCGTTTTTCGGATCATCGAAAAACTCCTCAATGGAGAACAGGGCCATGCCCTAACAAAAAAATCCCCCGCGGCAAAAACCACGGGGGATGTATTTCTATTGATTTCGCATCACAATCCGAAAGGATTAGTCATACAGGTTCTGAGCGATCTCAGGATCGTCCATGTTATCAGCCGTGAACCACTGACATCCTGTGTCAACGTCTTCTACGGTTGCGCCTGTTGCTGCGTTGTAAAGCTGCTGGATAACTGCTTCACCCATTGCAACGGGAGCCTGTGTAATACAACCTGCGAATGTGCCGTCTTTTACAGCCGCTTTGATAACCGCACCGGAGTCAAAGCCAACGCCTATAACGTCCTTGCCCAGTTTGCCGATGTTCTCATTCGCTGTTACCATACCTTCTGCAGAGTGCTGGTTGGAACCATAGATACAGATCGTATCTTCTTTGTTCAGCAGAGTCTGGCAGTCGATAGCGGAAAGCTCGGATGTAACCTGTGCCGGAACCAGAACTTCGATTACTACATCGCCGTCTTCGGAACCTTTGTTCTCGATCTTACAGTCATTGACATACTTATCGTTACCGATTACGGAAACAGTCTTGCCGTCTGCTGTGATCAGCTCATTCATCTTATCCATAAAGCCAAGGCCACGGTTGATCAGAGATTCGCCAGTAGCATCCTGGTTCATAACGCCGATTCTTACCTTACCTGTTGCGCCTGTAATCTGATCTTTGATCAGCTTGTAGGTCTCTTCCGCTGCCATTTCACCTGCCGCATAGTTATCTGTGGAGCAGTTAGCCCAGATAGCGCCTTCGGGAGCACCCGGTACGCCGGAGTCAAATCCGATAATGGGAATACCTGCGTCCATTGCCTGCTGGATACCGTCCAGACATGCGTTTGTATCAAGTGCCGCAAGACCGATTGCTGCCGGAGCTGCGTTTACAGCGCTGTTTAACATCTGTACCTGGTCAGCGATATCAGATTCGGAGTTAGGACCTACAAAGTTCATTGTTACGCCAAGTTCTTTCGCTTTATCCTCGGAACCTTTCAGTACTGCCTGCCAGAACTGATGCTGGAAGCCTTTGGATACGATTTCAAAATGAAGATCACCTGCAGGTGCCGCTTCATCTGCCCCCCCGTCTTCCTCAGCGGGTGTTTCTGCTGCGGGAGCTTCTTCTTCTGCTGCGGGTGTTTCTTCCTCAGCAGCGGGTGTTTCCGTTGCCGGCTCTGAGGTGTTGCCGCAGCCAACCAATGTTGCTGCTACCATTGCCACACAGAGCAGGCTTGCTAAAACTTTCTTTTTCATTCAGTGTTCCTCCTGTTATTTTCGGCATTTCAGCCGTGATATTTTATTATGTAAAATGCTGTCTCATCGTTTGGATGAGACTTTGCATATTCACATCTACTCGCTATTATAGCGTAAATTTAACAAGTTGCAAGTACAATTTATTACTAAAAATGGTAAAAATTTTACTGAAAATTGTGTTTTTATGACTATTGCTATTCCACTTTTTTATTCTTTAATACATCAATGTATACAGCGATGATCAATACCAGTCCCGTAATGATCTGCTGCCAGTTTGCCTGCAGCCCGATAAACGGAAGGCCGGTTTTCAGCATCGACATGATAAATACGCCAAGCAGCGTCCCCGCCACGGAACCGGAACCGCCGTTCATGGATGTTCCGCCGATGATCGCACCGCCGATAGCATCTAACTCAAGCCCTGCGCCTGTTCCCGGCGCAATTGCCTGGAAGGTTGCCGCATACGCGATGGCACCAAGTCCCGCGAAGAAACCGGATATGATATATGCGGACATCTGGTACTTAATCACGTTTACACCGGAGAGTCTGGTCGCTTCTTTATTAGAACCGATCGCGATTATGTAACGTCCCACTTTCGTCTTGTTCAGCACAACCGACATCAGGATAACCAGAAGCAATACCCAGACAAAGCCAAGCGGAAGCTTCACAGATCCCAGACCCAGCTTAAAGATACTCCGAAACCAGCCGTTCTCGCTGCCTGCGGGGGGCCAGTTCTGAGAAAGTCCTCCGGTTGCAAGGGAGCCAAAGCCACGGGTTATCATCATGGTACAAAGCGTTGCGATAAACGGAGGCAGTTCCAGTATCGCCACCAGCGCACCGTTTATGGTACCTACCACAAGCGCGGCAAGCAATGTCACCAAAAGTCCTACCGCCACCGGCATACCCTTATGATTAATCAGAAAGCCGCCGAGCAGACCATAACAGATAATACCTGTTCCTATGGATAAGTCAACACCGCCGGTAATCAGGCAGAACGTAACACCGATTGCCATCAGAGTCGTATAATAGGAGTAATCCATAATACTTAAGATCGTGGAATACTGCCGGAATGCGGGGCTCGCGACACAGAAAAATCCAAATAACACAATCAGAACCGCCACAACTACTATTTTCTGGGTACCTATTGCTCTTACGACCGGATTCTCCGTAAAAGCATTACCCTTTTTCACATTATTTGCCATCACATAAGCCCTCCTATTTTCTCAGTGTTGCCGCATGCATGATATTCTCCTGGGTTGCCTCGGCGATATCGATCTCGCCCGTCTTCTTCCCTTCGCACATCACCACAATACGGTCACTCATTCTCAGTATTTCCGTCATCTCAGAGGAAATCATGATGATCGACTTCCCTTCTGCCACCAGTTCGTTCATCAGGTGGTATATCTCACTCTTTGCTCCTACGTCGATGCCCCTTGTGGGCTCATCGAAGATCAGGATGTCGCAGTTCCTTGCAAGCCACTTCGCGATAACTACCTTCTGCTGGTTGCCGCCCGATAAGTTCACCACAAGCTGGTCCACTCCCGGCGTCTTCGTCTTTAAGTCCTCCACGTACTTCTGCGCCACTTCCTTCTCACGCCTGCTGTCAATGAAGATACCCTTCATGTAATCCTCAAGGCATGCCATCGTCGTATTCTCCGCCACCGTCTTCGCCGTTACGATACCGAAGCGCTTCCTGTCCTCCGACAGGTACCCGATCCCGCATTTTACCGCGTCCATCGGCGTCTTTATATCAACCTTCTCTCCGTTTACATAGATATCTCCGCTCTCCTTCGGATCCGCTCCGAACAGCGCCCTGGCTGTCTCCGTCCGGCCTGCCCCCATCAGGCCGGAGAAGCCAAGGATCTCCCCTTTGTGCAGCTCGAAGCTCACATCCTGCACCATCTTTCCCGCGTTTAAGTGCTCCACCTTCAGCACCACCGGCGCCCCGGGCTTTACCGTGCTCTGTGTCTTCGGATCTTCGTAAATAACACGCCCCACCATCATGTTGATGATATCGTCTTTGGTTGACTCCGCCGTGATTAACGTCCCCACATAACCGCCGTCACGCATCACCGTCACCCTGTCCGTGATCACCTTGATCTCGTCCATCCTGTGGGAGATATACACAATCCCCATCTCCTTTTTCCTCAGGTCGCGGATGATCTTGAACAGTTCCTCGATCTCCGCCTCCGTCAGCGCCGCGGAAGGCTCATCGAACACGATCACCTTCGCGTCATGGGAGATCGCCTTCGCTATCTCACACATCTGCTGTTTTCCTACCGTCAGCCGGCTCATCTTCTCCGTCGGATCGATATCTATGTTCAGGATTCCGAAGAGCCTCTTCGCCTCCTCATTCATCTTCCCGTCGTCGATCAGGCCGCCCTTCATCGGCTCCCTGCCGATAAAGATGTTCTGCGCCACCGTCAGGTGCCCCATCATATTCAGCTCCTGGTGCACGATTACGATTCCCGCGTCCTGCGCTTCCCTCGGATTTGTGAACTCCACCTCTTTCCCCTCGTAGGTTATCGTTCCCTCATCCTTGGAGTAGATTCCCGTCAGCACCTTCATCAGTGTCGATTTCCCGGCTCCGTTCTCGCCCATCAGCGCGTGCACTTCGCCTTTTCTTACCTCCAGGTTTACATGGTCCAACGCATGTACTCCCGGGAAGGACTTATCGATGCCCTTCATCGTCAATATCACTTCACCCATAAGTCCACCCCCTAATTCTTTCTTCTTCTGCTGCGGATATCAGCGGTTACGGCAATCAGTACGATAATGCCGGTGATCACATACTGCCAGTCTTTCTGGAATCCCATGGCAAGAATACCTTCCTGCAAAAGGGAAATGATCATAACGCCGATAAAGGAACCTCCGATAGACGCAAGCCCGCCGGACATGGACGTACCGCCCATTACACAGCTTGCGATTGCTTCATTATTAAATGTATCACCCAGTCCGGGCTGTATCGTTGTATAAGCACCTACAAAGAAAATCGCTGCAATTCCCGCGCACATACCGCAGATCACAAATGCCAGCATTTCCCATTTTTTCACATTAACGCCGGAGAGCCTTACCGCCTCCTTATTCGAACCGAGACAAAGAATATAACGTCCCGCTTTTGTCTTTGTCAGGATCATGGCAAAGATGATCATCGCAATCACCAGAATAAAAAGTCCCGTAGGAATCTGTACGCCGCCTTCCGTTCTGAATTTTACCAGATTACGATACCAGCCGCCCGCTTCCGAAGACTGAGGCCAGCTTATGGTCTGCGTTTTTGTAAATACGGAACCTACACCCTTTGCCATCTGCATGGAAGCCATGGATGTGATAAAGGACGGCAGGCCGCAGTAAGCTACCAGATAACCGTTGATCACGCCGAAGATCACACCGACCAATATACTTACCAGAAGACATACCGGCAGGGGAACGCCCGACTTTGTCAGAAGCTGTCCCGAGATCAGAGCCGCCGCAAACATCACGGGACCGATCGAAAAGTCGATACCGCCTGTCGCAATAACAAAGGTTACGCCGATCGCAAGGAATCCCAGGAAATAGGAATAGTTGAGCGCGCTCAGTATTCTGTTATAACTCAGGAATGTGGGGCTTAAAATGGCAAAGACTATGTACATCAAAATAAGTACACAGCACAGCACCAATCTGTTAAACCCGATTTTTTTGACTAATGCGTTGTTTTTGATTTTGTCCACCTTACTTCTCCTCCTAATTTTAGTTCCGTAAGCATCGTACGTTCGCTTACTGATTTTAGTTCCGTAAGCTCTCTTCCGATGCCCATTACAGCGGAGTTATTTACGCCTGCTTCGCATTCGTAAATCCTCCGGGGCATCGTACGTTCACTTACTGATTTTAGTTCCGTAAGTTCTCTTCCGCCTGCTTACTGATTTTCATTATTTTCTCAGCGTTGCCGCATGCATGATATTCTCCTGGGTTGCCTCGGCGATATCGATCTCGCCCGTCTTCTTCCCTTCGCACATCACCACAATACGGTCACTCATTCTCAGTATTTCCGTCATCTCAGAGGAAATCATGATGATCGACTTCCCTTCTGCCACCAGTTCGTTCATCAGGTGGTATATCTCACTCTTTGCTCCTACGTCGATGCCCCTTGTGGGCTCATCGAAGATCAGGATGTCGCAGTTCCTTGCAAGCCACTTCGCGATAACTACCTTCTGCTGGTTGCCGCCCGATAAGTTCACCACAAGCTGGTCCACTCCCGGCGTCTTCGTCTTTAAGTCCTCCACGTACTTCTGCGCCACTTCCTTCTCACGCCTGCTGTCAATGAAGATACCCTTCATGTAATCCTCAAGGCATGCCATCGTCGTATTCTCCGCCACCGTCTTCGCCGTTACGATACCGAAGCGCTTCCTGTCCTCCGACAGGTACCCGATCCCGCATTTTACCGCGTCCATCGGCGTCTTTATATCAACCTTCTCTCCGTTTACATAGATATCTCCGCTCTCCTTCGGATCCGCTCCGAACAGCGCCCTGGCTGTCTCCGTCCGGCCTGCCCCCATCAGGCCGGAGAAGCCAAGGATCTCCCCTTTGTGCAGCTCGAAGCTCACATCCTGCACCATCTTTCCCGCGTTTAAGTGCTCCACCTTCAGCACCACCGGCGCCCCGGGCTTTACCGTGCTCTGTGTCTTCGGATCTTCGTAAATAACACGCCCCACCATCATGTTGATGATATCGTCTTTGGTTGACTCCGCCGTGATTAACGTCCCCACATAACCGCCGTCACGCATCACCGTCACCCTGTCCGTGATCACCTTGATCTCGTCCATCCTGTGGGAGATATACACAATCCCCATCTCCTTTTTCCTCAGGTCGCGGATGATCTTGAACAGTTCCTCGATCTCCGCCTCCGTCAGCGCCGCGGAAGGCTCATCGAACACGATCACCTTCGCGTCATGGGAGATCGCCTTCGCTATCTCACACATCTGCTGTTTTCCTACCGTCAGCCGGCTCATCTTCTCCGTCGGATCGATATCTATGTTCAGGATTCCGAAGAGCCTCTTCGCCTCCTCATTCATCTTCCCGTCGTCGATCAGGCCGCCCTTCATCGGCTCCCTGCCGATAAAGATGTTCTGCGCCACCGTCAGGTGCCCCATCATATTCAGCTCCTGGTGCACGATTACGATTCCCGCGTCCTGCGCTTCCCTCGGATTTGTGAACTCCACCTCTTTCCCCTCGTAGGTTATCGTTCCCTCATCCTTGGAGTAGATTCCCGTCAGCACCTTCATCAGTGTCGATTTCCCGGCTCCGTTCTCGCCCATCAGCGCGTGCACTTCGCCTTTTCTTACCTCCAGGTTTACATGGTCCAACGCATGTACTCCCGGGAAGGACTTATCGATGCCCTTCATCGTCAATATCACTTCACCCACATCATCACCCGCCTTACCTTCCTTTTTTATGCCGTCCCCGGTTTTACGCCGGGACAACAAAAGACAACCGGCATATGACGCCCGTTGTCTTTTAGTATAAAGTTTCTTTCTTTTATTTGAAATAGAATATTATCCGCAAAAGGGGGAAATTATTCCTCATCAGCCTCCCGGAACGGAAACAGAAGTTTCTGGTTTTCCTCCGTGTAGATCGTCTCTTTTGTGATCAGTACCGAGCCGGATTCCACCACTTTCGGCACCTCCTGGCTTCTCGCCGCCTGATATGCCATGGAAACTCCAAGATATCCCATATTCAGAGGCCGCTGCACGACAATGGCGTCAAATATGCCGCTCTCGAGAAACTGTATCTCCTCCAGAGAACTGTCAAATCCCACCATATCCACTTCGCCGCCAAGCCCCATGTCCCGGACCGCCCTTGCCGCCCCTGCCGCGGAATACTCATTCAGCCCAAATATGACATTCATGTCAGGATTTTCCGTCAGCATCTCCCTGGTCTGGGCATATGCCTTATCATAGTTGGAGTCACAAAACCGGATATCCGAAATCCGGCTCTCAAATTCCCCCAGCGCATCCCTGATGCCCTTCTCCCGCTCCACCGCGGTGGATACCCCTTTCACATGTCCGATGATGCCGATCACGGAATCTTCCTTTAAAAAGGGCTTCATATACGCCCCCATCTGATACCCCGCTTTCAGGTTGTCCGTAGCCACAAGGCAGCACCCCACTTCTTCCTCCATCACGGAATCCAAAACCACCAGCTTAATCCCGACTTCCTCCACCTTTTTGGCATAGGGCAGCGTCCTCGTGTAATCCCCCGGCGCCAGCACAATGGCATCCGGACGCATCTCGACCGCCTCCTCGATCATGCTATTCTGCATCTCGATTTCCGTCTCCGAAGAGGGCGCAAGAATAGTCAGTTCCACATTTTTTTCCAGCGCAGCCATCTCGGCTCCTTCTATCACATCACTCCAGAACGCATTGGCATCATCCATCCCTTTCGGAATCAACACGATCCGCACCAGCAGTTCATCGCCGCCCTCATCACTCTCGCCGCTGGAATAAAAAAATACACTGATTGCCGCCAAAATCGTTACGGCGACAAGCCAAAACAGAATATGGTTATGGTTGTGTTTATTTTTCATATCATCCTCTCATCAGATCCGGCAGCGGCAGGTGGATACTCACCCTCACTCCTTCTCCCTCTCTGCTCTCATAGGACAGCCCGTACTGCTGACCATAATAGAGCTGAATCCTGTGATGCACATTCAGCACACCCACACCGTTTTTCCGGGTGTCCGTCACTCTTTCGTCAAACACATGGGAAAGCTGCTCTTTTGTCATCCCCACACCGTTATCGATAACCCGCAGCACAACCTGATCTTCCAGAAAGCCTCCCTCTATTCTGACAAGCCCCTTTCCTTCCTTATATTTGATCCCATGGTAAATGGCGTTTTCCACAAGGGGCTGTATGATCAGTTTGACCGTTTCCATCTGCAAAATAGCCGGTTCCACATCTATTTCATATTCCAGTTTGTCCATATACCGCATCTTCTGGATCGTCAGATAGCTGCGGGTATACTCAATCTCTTCCTGCAGTGTCACCATCTCATTTTTATTGCTGATGCTCTTCCTGAGCAGTTTTGCCAAAGACGAGGTCATCAGTACCACTTCTTTTCTGTTGCCGCCCTCCGCCATCCAGATAATGGAATCCAGGGTATTATACAGAAAATGGGGATTGATCTGCGCCTGCAGCGCGTTCAGTTCGCTCTTGCGCTTCTCTCTCTGTTCGGCATTGTTCTGCTCGATCAGCTCCCTGATCTGCAGGATCATATGCCGGAAGGAACGAAACAGGTCCGATATCTCATCCCCCGTATCCGGTTCCTCAATCTCCACATCAAAGTTTCCGCTCTCCACGGCTTTCATGGACTCCCGCAGTTTGCGGAGCGGTTTTGTCACCATGTCCGTCAGAATAATGGAAAGGTTCAGCGCCACCCCCACCAGCACGATTGCCATCAGGTAAAACAGATTCCGCAGCCTGTTTGTCCTCGCCATCATCTCATCCAGATCGGTAACGCCCACCATGGTCCAGCCCGTAACCTCCGATCTGGAAACCGTATAAAGTTTTTGTCCGTCCCCGGAAAAAACCACTTCCTCCCCCTTTTCCATCCCCAGGGTAAACTCTTCCTCCCAGAGTCCCGTGTAAATCAGCCTCTGCCTCGGATGGTAGATCAGATTGCCTCCCTCATCCATAATAAACACATAGCCCTTTGTGCCCAGGCTTGTCTTCTCACAGAGCCGGCTGATGGAGCCGAAATTCAGATCCACAAAAAATACGGCGCTTTTTTCCCCTTCTCTGATCTCTCTGCTCAGCGTCACCACCCAGGGAAACTCATCGCTGACAATATTCTGTACATGGGAGGAGGTGATGACTTCCTCCCCCGAAAGCGCCTTTTTGTACCATTCCATCTTTTCATATTCCGCCCATGGATTGATCTTCGTATCGGAGTCATTGATCAGATAACGCCCCTCCTCCCCGATAATACCGATATTGCAGATATCATTTCCGGTATCTTTCAGCGTCTGAAAAAGTTCCGTCACCTTCCCGCCGTATCTCTCCCTCTGCTGGTCGCTTTCCGGCCCGGAAAACAGATAACTTCTGACATCCGAATCTTCCACCACAATCTGCGCAATGCTTTCCATATTCATGATATAGGAATCAATGCTCTCGTTCATCATCTCAATCAACTGGGATGTATATTCAATTGCCGTGTTCCGCACGGCGGTCCTGCTCTGGTTGATGGAAATGACCATAAAGCTGACCACCGCCGCCGCCACAATAAACAGCAGGGAAATATTGATCTTACCCTGCAGGCTTTTTGCATAGCTGCCGTTTTGTTTTGCCATACTTCTCCTCATTTCTGCGTTGTTTTATTACGCATAACGAGTTTGTGACAAGCAACGCGCAGACACAAATCTCGCGATTGAAAATTTTAATTTTCAATCTTTCAGTTCCTTAACCGCTTCGCGTATTCCGTAGGCGTCATGCCCGTATGTTTTTTGAAGATCGAACTGAAATAATGGGGATCGTTATACCCCACCGCCAGCGCCACCTCATAACTTTTCATATTGGATGTCTCAAGAAGTCCCCTTGCCTTTTCCATCCTGATCCTGGTCAGAGCTTCCACAAATGTCTCTCCTGTCGCACTCTTAAAGATCGTGCTGAAATAACTGGTGCTGACACAGAGATAACTGCATACGCTGCCCAGCGAAAGATTCACATTGCCGTAATTTTTCTCCATATAATCGAGTGCCAGCACCGCCTGCTTCTGATTGACGCTCTCGCGTTTTCCCGCGATATCTTCGGAGAGCTTATTACAGAACTTAAGGAAACACACCTCCACATCGGCAAGGTGTCCGTACTCCGACAAATGGTTGATAAAATCCGCCTCCTCCGTTTCCCTGCCGATATCCACCTCATTGTCCTCCAAATTGATCAGGATTGTGAGCACCATGTTCTGGATATGCAGAAGCAGTTTTTTCCTCTCGCAGCCCGAATCCCGAAATTCCTGAAACATCCGGCAGGTATCTTTCTCCAGCTCCGAAAGCCTATGCAGTTTGATCGAAAGTACCAACCTGTCCACCCAGAAGGAGGTACGCAGATAGCCGTTCTCCTTTTTGCCCGAAAAGTCCTTCTCATAGACAAAAACACGTTCTTCCAGCAAAAATCTGTTCTCCCTCGCCCGGAGTACCCCCGCATAACTTGCCGCCCATTTTTCAGGTCCCGCCACGGTCTGCCCTACCAGAATACAGACTTTCATTTTCATAAACCGGCGCAGGGCTTCCACGATACCATTACCCGTTTTTTCAATTTCTTTCAGGAGCGCCGCCTCACTGTCGCCGGAAAAAATACAGATACTCCTGTTTTCGGTATTCTGCAGAAAAATAATGCGCGGATTATCCCGCACCAGCTCCTCACTGATATTGGCAACGGAAAACTCCAAAAGCTCCTGAGTTGTTTCCGGATACAGTTTCAAAAAGGCAGAAGTATCCTCCAGTTCTATCATGGTCACCGCCTGATATGTCCCCGCCATCTTCAGCCCAAAATATTCCAGCCGCGCCAGGACATCCCCGCCGGGGTAATTTCCTTCCAGCAGCCTGCTGAGAAAATGGTTCCGCAGAATCGGCATGTTTTTCTGATATTCCTGCTGGATCTTCTCCAGTTGTCCTCGTTTTTTTGACGCCGCGTCCAGTTTTTTATGTATTTTTTCCAGTTCCTCCACCAGTTCCGTGGAGGTAATGGGTTTCAGAATATAATCCGCCACTTCGTAGGACATTGCCTGCTTCGCATAATCAAAATCATCATAGCCGCTGATAATCACCACCATAATATCCGGATGATGTTCATGGACATAGGCGGCAAGCCCGATCCCGTCCAGAACCGGCATACAGATATCCGTCAGGATCAGATCGGGCTCCGCCTCCTCGATCAGGGCGATCGCCGCCTTTCCGTTTTCCGCGGTGCCGACCAGCGTAAAATCCACATCCTTCCAGGGCGTGTTTCTGCTGATGGCGTCTCTGGTTAAATATTCGTCGTCTACAAGAATTACTTTGTACATGGGACTCCTTACCGATGATAAGTCCGCCCGGACGGGAAACTCTCCTGTCCGGGCCGGGTTGTTTTAATACTTATGTTACATGCCTTCGTCCGTTATTTTTCCTGCCCGGTTACTTTGAGATAGGTCCGGTATGCCTCTTCCCAAACCGCCTCATCCTGAGGCGCATAGTGCGCGATGGGTTCGGAGGCGGCTATCACGCGGCGGGCTTCGTCGATATCTTTAATCTCGCCGGTTGCCATAAGCTGCAGGGCAATGTTGCCGTAAACCGTTGCTTCGATGGGACCTGCGGATACTTCCCTGTGACAGGCATTGGCGGTGAGCTGGCAGAGCATATGGCTCTGGATGCCGCCGCCCAGCATGTAGATCACCGGATATTCCCTGCCGGTGCAGGCTTTGATCTGATCGATGGTATTTCTGTATTTCATCGCCAGGCTCTGGTTGATGCAGCGCACGATCTCGCCGTCGGTCTGCGGTACATACTGGCCGGTCCTCTCGCAGTATTCCCTGATCCTTCGCGGGATATTTCCCGCGGGATTAACCTCCGGTGCAGCCGTATCCACAAAACACTTTAAGGGCTCCGCTTCCTGCGCCATCTTTTCCATCTCGCCAAAGCCGTACTCCCTGCCCTCTCTGATCCACTGACGGCGGCTCTCCTGGATCATCCACAGTCCGATAATGTTTTTCAGGAAGGAAATCCTTCCGCCGTAGCCGGATTCGTTGGTGATATCCAGTCTGGATGAGGTTTCGTTGATCAAAGGCTTATCCAGCTCCGTTCCGAACAAAGACCAGGTGCCGCAGCTCATAAAGATAAAGTCCTTCTCCTGTGTGGGCACGCTGACCATAGCGCTCTGGGTATCGTGTCCCGCAACCGCAATGACATCGATGTCACCTTCCAGTCCCAGCTCTTCTTTGATCGCCGCAGTCACTTTTCCCGCCTTTGTGCCGCAGGGGATGATCTCCGGCAGGATTCTCTCCGGGATACCCAGCGCATCTAACACTTCCTTCGACCATTTGCCGGTATAGGCATCCATCAGCTGCGTGGTGGAGGCGATGGAAAATTCCGCGTGTTTCTCGCCGGTCAGGAAATACCCCAAAAGGTCCGGTGTGAGCAGGATCTTATCCGTCCGGTCAAATACCTCGGGCCTTTCCCTGACAAGGGAGAGAAGCTGGAACGCCGTATTAAACTCCATAAACTGCAGCCCGGTGATGCCGTAAAATTTCTCTCTGTCAATCAGTTTAAAGCTCTCTTCGATAAGCCCTACGGTTCTGGCATCCCGGTAATGAATCGGATTTTCAAGAAGCCGTCCGTCCTTATCAAGCATACCAAAATCCACGCCCCAGGTATCGATACCGATGCTGCCAAAGCCGCCGGCATGTTTTGCCTTTATCATGCCCTGCTTCATCTCAAAAAACAGGCGCAGCGTGTCCCAGTACATCGTATCGCCGATGATCACCGGATCGTTGGAAAAACGATGTACCTCCTGTAATGTGATCTTCTCTCCGTCAAATTCTCCGATAATCGCACGCCCTGACGAGGCGCCGAAGTCAAACGCAAGTACTCTCTTACTCATAATCAATGTCTCCTATTCCGTTCCAATCGTTTAATCATATTCAAATATCCCCTGAACCGCATCGGATATGTTCATAATGGTTTCATATGGCACATGATCTATTTTGCTGCATACTCTGACAGCCGGATCGATCAGTTTTATCTGCTCACAGATGACAGTCCCTTTTGTCCCCTCTTTTCCCTCCGCCGGAATGTGAAGCGGTCCCGCCGGATAGCCCCCCAGCATGGGACAAACATGAAACACATTTGTATATTGTATAAAGGAATTTTTGCTGACTATAATAAAATAATTTTTGAAACCCGTTGTTTTTATAATATCTCCCTGAAAAAAGTCCCTCACAAAATCTCCTTCCCGATCGGCTCTCCCCAGTCAAATTCACATATGGAAATTTTTCCGCCGTATTCTTCCAACCTCTCTTCAAAAGTCTTATGTTTCCATACTTTTTTCAGGACAATTGCATCACCTGCAACATCCATCTGCAGCGTATCCGATATGTTTATATTCAATTTTTCCAAAATATTTTTGGGAATCCGGATACCCTGGCTGTTTCCCCATGGTTTTAAAATAACCTGTTCCATAATACCTCCATTCCGCCCTTCTTCCATCTCCAGGCAACCGTTATAACCGTATATACATATCATACCCTGAATGGTTCACATTATCAACACAGGATAAACGAAATGGTAAATAAACCGTAACAGTTCAGCCGAAAGGCCGAACTGTTACAATAAATCCCGGTACAGATCATACCTTCCGTACCGGGACATATTGTTTCAGCCTACTTTATTTTACAGTCTTGTAAATCGGTCCGTATGTGGAGCATGCTCTGTAATCAGCACCTTCTTTGTCTGCCGTGCCGAATGCACCCCATGCTGCCGGACGGAAGATATCGTCTGCCGGTACATTGTGCATCGCTACGGGGATTCTCAGCATGGAACACATCGTGATCAGGTCGGCACCGATATGTCCGTAGGAGATCGCGCCGTGGTTAGCGCCCCAGTTGTTCATCACATCATAAGCACTCTTGAAGGGGCTGCCTTCCTTGCCGTCCGTTCTCGGCGCAAACCATGTGCAGGGCCAGGTATAGTCCGTTCTCTTCCAGAGCGTATCGGAAACTTCCTCGGGCAGAGCCACGGTCCAGCCTTCTGCGATCTGCAGTACGGGACCTAAGCCTTTTACAAGGTTCAGACGGATCATGGTTGCAGGCATTTCCGCTTTTGTCTCAAATCTGGAGGAGAAGCCGCCGCCGCGGAAATATCCGTTGTCAGCCGCACACCACTCGGTTGCATCCATAATTGCCTTCTGGTCTTCTTCCGTGATATTGTACCATTCTTTCATGGTCGGATTGCCGTCCTCATCCTTACATACGCCGGATGCGTCCAGACAGCATGCGCCGGAGTTGATCAGGTGGATAAAGCCGTTCGCGTCTTTTGCGTGGCCTTCGATATCATAGCCTGTCACTCTCTTTACGGAAGTATCGCTCCAGCAGGTACGCACATCCGCAAACATCTGTGCTCTGTTGGTAAGAAGCTTCATAAACAGCATGCCCAGTCCGTTCAATACATCGTTTTCCGTTGCCAGAACGAAAGGCTCCCTTGCGCCGTTCCAGTCGAAGGATGTATTTAACATAGCCTCCGGGAAGTCACAGTTAGGCCAGTGATCCGTCCACTGTCTCTGTCCCTGGAAACCGCCGCAGATCGCATTATGTCCCACAGCTTCCTCCTCACAGCCTTCCGGCAGATTCGGATTGCCCTGGTACAGATCTTCGATGATAACAGCCATCTTTGCGATAAATTCCCAGTCTTTTTCTTTCTTTTCATCGGAACTTCTCACGAAGTCAGGATTCTTGTCCCAGCCTTCCTTGCAGTTTGCCTTGATCCATGCAAGTGCTTTCTGATAGTCGTCCTCGTTGTAAATATGTTCATCTATTCTGCGGATGATCTCTACCTCATCGATGGATTCCACACGCATACCAAGATATTCCTCAATAAAGCCCTGATCGATGATGGAACCGCCGATACCCATCGTTACGGAACCGATCTGGAGATAGGATTTATCTCTCATGGACGCCGCTGCCACTGCCGCACGTCCGAATCTGAGCAGTTTTGCTTCCACGTCGGCGGGAATGGATGTATCGTCAGCTTCCAGCACTTCATGCCCGTAAATACCGAATGCCGGCAGGCCTTTCTGTGCATGGGTAGCCAGTACGGATGCCAGATAAACGGCACCCGGTCTTTCCGTTCCGTTGAAACCCCATACCGCCTTGATGGTCTGCGGATTCATATCCATTGTCTCGGAACCGTAGCACCAGCAGGGAGTTACCGTCAATGTGATCGCTACGCCTTCTTTTCTGAATTTCGCTTCACAGGCTGCGGATTCCGCCACACGTCCGATCGTCGTATCGGCGATCACAACCTTCACCGGCTCGCCGTTGGAATATTTCAGGTTTTCCTCAAACAATTTCGCAGCGGACTTCGCCATGTTCATCGTCTGCTCTTCCAAAGACTCTCTTACCTTTAATGCGCCTCTGCGGCCGTCGATCGTAGGTCTGATGCCGATTACCGGATAGTCACCGATATATCTGTTTTTTGCCATAGTAGATTTCCCTCCATAATCATTGTTGATGTTTTAGTTGCCCTATAAGCTATAGTATACAACATTTTTCAAAAATTGATAGTCTCAATTATATTATTATATGGACAATTTTTGTGATTTTTCTGGACTTCCTCGCTCCTTTAGGTTACAATTACCCGTAAAGCAGGAGTAATCGGCATATTTTTAGTGATTGTCTCCAATTTTATGTAAGAATCAGCAGACGCCCCGGCAATTTATGAACAATCCGCATCACCGAAAGGAAACCTTATGAAAGCCTTTCATGAAGTAAGAAATTACGCCTCCGACCTGATGGTCTGGCACAGAGAATTTGAAAATATCAGCTTTATCGCCCACTGGCACAGAGAGATTGAACTGCTCTATATCAAAAAGGGCTCCATCCGTATGCAGGTTACAAACCACGCCTTCACCGCCAAAGAAGGGGATCTTGTGGTCTGTGATACCGGCGAAATCCACTACAGCAATTCCTGCAGCAGGGGCTCCATACTGGATTTCATTATCTTTGATACCGGTCTGATCAGCAGCCATTATCAGCATCACAGCTTTGCAAAGCCCCTCCTTACCGCCGAAGAACTGGAAGCCTCCGGACTAAAAAAGCGCCTTCTGGCGCTGGAGACACTGATCGATATGGAATTGTCCGATAAAAAGCCCTACTATCAGGAACTCATCCGGGCGGCACTGCAGAATTTCTGGTTCCGGCTTCTGCGCATCATGCCCATGGACGAGGGCGGCAGTACGAAAAACCGCCGGACCGTTATGCTGGAAGAGTTTCAGTCCCTTCTTTCTTATATGGAGGAACATGCCTCTGAAAATATCACCTTAGAGATGGCCGCCGAAAAGATGCATTTTTCTCCGAGCCATTTTTCCAAAGTGTTCAAACAGCTTACCGGCACCGGATTTGTCCGATATTTAAATACGATCCGCATCACCCTTGCCTCAGAGCTTCTCTCCCGCTCCGATTTACCCATGATCCAGATTGCCTTTGCCTGCGGCTTTCAGAATGTGCGGAATTTCAATCGGGTTTTTAAGGAGATCACCGGCTCTACCCCCTCCGAATACAGCCGGATCGCAGGAAATGAACCACGGAATTTTACCTATTATAAATCCAATGCCGATATCATCGCGGAGGCGGAAAAAGATCCGATAACGATCGTAAAACAGACCTGATCCGGGCAGTCCCCGGAGATTTATCCTCAGGACTCTTTGCCGCATCACTCCCCGGGTTCAAGCAGTTCCTGTTCCACGATCTTTGCCGCACATGCCACAAACTTTGCACAGGGGCGCTTCCGGTAATATTCCGGCGTCCGCTCGGATGGACGCGAGGAGCTGTCCCGTCCCAGAATATGCAGCAGTTCCCAGCAGATCAGAGAACCGTTTTCCTCTTCAAACTTCGCCGTAAGATCTCTGGTCCTCTTATACACTCTCTCCCTTGCCTTAAGGTCCGTCGGCTCCACATCCCCCTCCGCAAGTCCGGTAAGCAGCGCCATCGCCGATACCGTCCCGCAGACTTCCCGCAGCCTGCTGATACCGCCTCCTAAGGAGTTTGTCAGATTCATGGCCGTCTGTCTGTCGATGCCGAAGAGATCCGCATAGGTGGAAAAAACTGCCTGGGCACAATTGCATCCGCCAAGAAACGCCTCCACCGCCTGCTCCTGTCTGGACTCTTTCAGTACCGCTTTATCCGCCTGTTTTTCGTTGTCATGCTTATCCCTGTTATCCATCTTATTCCTCTCTCCGAATCCTGCTCTTTTTTTGCCGGATTTTTATCTCCTTATTTCCTGAAAATCTCTCTTTTTACGGTCTGTCCCCCTGCTGTTTTCTCGCCCGGTGCCTTGCCATGATCTCCGCCTGCCTGCGCCTTCTCTCCTGCTCCTTCCGGTAACTCTGGTAAAAAATGAAGCCGCAGACTGCCACCGCCCCAAGGGATACGGCAATGACTGAGACGGTCAACACCGGGAATCCACCGGATTTTTCCCGATCCTTTTTCTCGTTCCCGCCGCTTTCCGCCTGGTCCGCGTTTTCTTCCTTTTTGTCCGTAAGGCCGTCCACCCGCTCATCCATTTCCTCCTGTGTCAGCCTCTCCCCGTCCTCTCCCGCCGGCTTCTCTTCTTCCTCCGCCGGCGTCTCTTCCTCCTCTGCCGCGCCCAGTTCTTTTGCCTTTGCATCGATCTGCGCCCTCAGAGCCGGATTATCATAACAGGCAAACCCATAGTTGAACAGGGCGATGGAATCCTCATAATGCTTCGGCTTTTCATCTTTCAGCACAACACAGACCAATCTGTGCCCGTCTTTTTTGGCAAAGGTGACAAGTGTCTGTCTTGCCGTATCCGTATAACCGTTTTTTCCGCCTGTCGTATATTCATAAGGCTTTTTCCCGGAACGCTGACATTCCGGCAGCATACGGTGCTTATGCCGCAGATCGATCGCATCCGGCTGCTCCGGCGTCGCATCAATATGATAATAAACGGTTGCCGACATCTCCAGCAGCATCTGATTTTTTGCAAACGCCTGACCGATCAGCGCCATATCGTAAGCGCTGGTATAATGATTGTCATCGTGCAGCCCGTTGGCATTCACAAAGTTTGAATCTGATCCGCCCAGTTCCCGCACTTTCGCGTTCATCATCTCCGTAAATCCCTCTATGCTGCCGCCTACATGCTCCGCTATTCCGGAGGACACCTCGTTTGCCGATTCCAGCAGCGCCGCATACAGACATTCCTCCATGGTAAGCTGCTCCCCCTCATCTATGCCAATATTGGAAGAACCTCTTTCTATCCCGTATACCGCCTCATGGGAAAAAGTGACTATATCAGTCAATTCGCTGTTCTCCGCCGCCAGCAGACATGTCAGCAATTTGGTAATGGATGCCGGATACTGCCTTTTATGAATATTTTTCTCATACAATATGACGCCCGTGTCAATATCCATCAAAATAGCGCTGTCCGCCACTACCTCCGGCGCCGTAGATGCATCCAGCGCCCAGTCCGGTCCTGAGGGAAGCTGCTCCAGGGCCTGTGCATCCTCTCCCTCTTCCGCGGCACCCACGCTCATACACTGTAATATCAGTGACAATACCGTCAGAACGATTGTCACTTTCCATCTTCTCTTTTTATTCTTCATAGTTTAATCTGTTTATTTATTTTCCGCTTCCATTATGATCCTCAGAAATAAGGTTCACAATTCCATACAATATTCTTCCCGTCCGAATATGCCACAATTGTCCCCTGCATATCCGTCCGCCGCACTTTTACGCCCGCCTCCCGCAGCCGCTTCAGCACTTCCTCATCCGGATTTTCTTTTTCTCCCTGATCATCACAGCTTATCACCGCAAACGCCGGAGAAACGGCGTTCAAAAATTTCTTTTTGCTGGAGCTCTTCCCGCCGTGATGTCCCACCTGATATACGTCCGCCCTCAAAGACAGCCCCGGTTTTCGGCTGTTATCCACCATATCGTTTTCCGCTTCCTTCTCCGCGTCTCCGGTGAACAAAAATGTATTCTCCCCAAAGCGCAAAAGCAGCGCAATGGAAGAATTATTGGACTCCTCATACACGCCGCTTGGTGCAAGTATTGTAAACCGGGCTTCTCCAAGCTGATATACGGCTCCCACCTCCGGCATAAGCGGCACAATGCCCTTTTGCTTTAATGTCTCATGCAGAATCTCTTCCGTCCCGCTTCCCTTCACATAGTCAGGTAAAAATACCTGCCCTGTGGGAACTCCGGTTAAAATGGCGGGGGCGCCGCCGATATGATCCTTGTCCGGATGAGTCAATATCAGATACTCCAGCTTTTCCACCCCCTGCTCTCTCAGATAGCTCTGCAGTTTTACTCCCTGTGTATCATCCCCGCAATCGATCATCATGGCATATTCTCCGCAGAGAATCAAAGTGGAATCCCCATGCCCCACATCCAGAAAGTGTACCTCCAACGCCCCTTCCGCTTCTACGGGATTTCCGGCATCTCTCCCGGGTTCCATAAAAAGCAGGCACAACAGCGCCGCCGCGCAAAAAAGCAGCAACAGGAGTCCTCCCCGCTCTTTGCCGAAACGAGTCCCACCGCTTTTTCTATTATATGACCTAAATAATCTCATATTCCAGTCCTATTGCATCCGTCAATCTGCATAAAGCCTGATCCCAGCATTTCTCCGGCTCCTTATCCATCGTAAAGCCCTGATAGGAAACGCCTCCTGTCATAGTGACCATACCGTTTTCGTATTTCACCGTACAAAGCAGATACTTTACAAATCCCCCGCTTCCCGCCTCCTGCTCCGCGCTTTTCAGAAGCTCCTGCGCCTTCTTCGGATTATATGCCAGCACCTGTTTCATAAAAAGCGGTGTGCGCTTTCCCTTTACGGCAGTAAGGATCTGAGGGCGCACCGACTCCCAGGCCGTAAACTCCCACAGTTCCTGCATTTCCTGCTCTTCCTTCGTATAAAAATCCCGCCTGATCCGTCCGTCAATACTATAGCTGACATATGTATCGACTTTTGATTCCATCAGCAGAAAATCAGAAAAAGCATCCGACATCAGAAACTTCTGCATAAATTCTTTTATATTTTTTATCCTTAAGCAAATCATAGCGCTGTGTCCTCTTTATTTTACTGCTTATCATCTTAACAAAAAAAGCGGCCGCACGCAACCGCTTTTCCACATCATCCTCTTTTCCTGTTGTCAGATACCATTTACCCAATCCGTAAAGATCTCCCAAAAATAACAGCTCACTCCGTTTTCAGCGCCCGCATGGAGTTCATAATAGCGATCACCGCCACGCCCACATCCGCAAAAACGGCCTCCCACATATTTGCCATACCGAAGGCTCCCAGTATCAGTACAAGTGCCTTGATGCCAAGGGCAAAAACAATATTCTGTCTGACAATCCCAAGCGTCTTTCCGGCACACCGCATCACCGCCGCGATCTTTCGCACGTCATCGTCCATCAGCACCACATCCGCCGCCTCTATCGCCGCATCGGATCCCATACTCCCCATGGCAATACCGATATCCGCCCTTGAGAGCACCGGCGCATCATTGATGCCGTCGCCGACGAACATCACAGCTCCGTGTTTCTTTCGGATCTCCTTAAGCCGGGTCAATTTATCCTGCGGAAGAAGCTGGGCATGGACTTCCGCTATTCCTGTCTGCTGCGCTACCGCCGCGGCGCTGTTCAAAGCGTCGCCTGTCAGCATCGCCGTAATGAGACCCTGATCTTTCATACGTTTCACCGCATGCTGCGCTTCTTCCTTGATCACATCTGCAATCACCAGATATCCTGCCAGTATCCCGTCTACCGCGATCAGGACTTCCGTTCCATAAGCGC
>OFGN01001177.1_pt1 | contig 20676 bp, 10 predicted proteins | sample 1521821 | NCBI WGS metagenome assembly OFGN01 (sample SAMEA3504094, study PRJEB24116) | mouse gut metagenome | biome: mouse gut; feature: mouse-associated habitat; material: faeces | place: Denmark | collected 2011
CCCGGCAGCGCCATCGGAGCTCTGCCGGGCACCGGAACATCCACACCCGGAGCCGAAAGGTCCGGTTTGACCTGGCCACCCACCGCAAATCCCCTGCCGCTGTCTCCCCAGAATGCGCCGGTATCATCCGTATAAGTCGAAACAGTGATAACCTCCTGGGCATAAGCCGGCTCTGTCAGCGTGATCTCCGGATCAGGCTGCAAAAAGTAAACCTCTCCCCCAAGAAAACTCTTTACCGGCAGCCACATATGGAAAGAACCTGCATTCCGCATCTTAATACGCCAGAGCCCCGGTGTAGGATTCTCAAAGCGCAGTACCATCAGCGTTCTGCCGGAACTCTGCTCTGCCAGTTCCGCCTCCACATAGACCACCGTGTTCTCAAAAATAAAATTGATCCGCTTAGTACCGCTCACGATACTGCTCAGCACCGCGGTGCTCTCCCCTCCCGGTGATACAAGAATAATGGCAAAAATCTCCGGTATGCTGCCCCAGATCTCCAAGGTAAACCCGTTTACCCCTTCCCCGCTCCGCAATTCCACATCCCTGTCACCGCTTCCGCTGAAATGTCCCGCCTGATTCCCTTCGTTTCCGCCGCATACCACAACTGCCCGGCTGCGCTGCAGCGCTATATTATTCAAAAACTCCGAAAACAGGGAAGTCCCGTCGTGTGGTCCCATACTGCTTCCCATCCCCAGACAATATACAAGAGGTTTCTGAAAAGGCTCACAATAACTGTCCATAAAACGATATCCCAACATAAGATCCGTTTCACTGTACGCCTGAGCTCCCTCCGCTATATAATAAAACTGCCTGAGTTCTTCGCCCGCCTGTCTGCATTTTACGATAACATATTCCGCATTGATTGCGCCGCCGTATACTTCATCCCCCACTCTGCCGCCGGCAGCCCCTGCCACGGCACTGCCATGCCCCGTCTCATCCCGGCTCGGCACTTTCATAAACGGATTTTCACTTCCAAGCGCCTCATTGATCTGTGCCTGCGTATAGACCGTCCCGAACGGAACATCCATAGAACCCCGTTTTTTTATACTGTCATTATTCCAGCGTCTCATGCGATCCGCCATATTTTCATCCTGACTCCCGGAACCTGTTCCATAGGGAATCGTCTGGTCCCAGATCGCCAGAATGCGGCTGCTTCCATCCTCCCTGCGGAAAGCCGGCAATGTATAATCGATCCCTGAATCTGCGATACCGATTATGACATTTTCTCCGGTCAGCGAGAGCGGAGGCTGCTGCACCTGCAGAATACCGGACTTTAAAAGCGGAAATGAGACATTCTGCATGGGGGCATATAATTTAGGCAAAAATCGATAAGTATAGTTTGTATATGATAATGGTGCCAACAGACTTTTGTGGATAACCAGAGCCCCTAAAATATCACTGATCTTCATGTAGCAAAAGTCTGAAGACAGATTACCCATCTCCTCCTCCAGCGGCCAGAAATCAAACAGGGCGCTGTAATAATCGTTACTGTAAATTCTTTCTTCACAGGAAGGCATAAAAAGGCCTCCAAAAGCACTTTTTTTACCATATGCTTTCGGAGGCTTTTCTGTTCTTCGATCTCTCTGATCTATCTGGGCAATAACCGATTACTTCCCCGCTTTTACGCTGTTTTTAATTATCACAGTATTTCTTCACAATACTCTCAAACTCTTCCCTTGCCTCTGTAAATGCTTTTAGCAGTTTCTGGGAAAACGTACCGCTCTGACCGCTCATGACCATCTGATATGCTTTATCCGTATTATATGCCGCTTTGTAAATTCTCTTTGACGTAAGCGCATCATAGACATCCACCAGAGAAACAATCTGAGCCGCAATGCTGATTTCCTCTCCCTTCAGCTCATCAGGATAGCCGTTTCCGTCATATTTTTCATGATGATGTCTGGCAATATCATAAGCATAATCATAAAATTCTTTATTCTCCAGATGGATCACCTTCTCTATAATCTCCGCGCCTTTTGTCGTGTGAGATTTGATCACATCATATTCATCCGCCGTCAGCTTACCGGCTTTCAGTATAATATTATCCGGAATCACAATTTTCCCTATATCATGCAGGCAGGATGCCCATCCGATCAGGTCGATCTTTTCCTCCGTCAGTTCATATTCCGGGTAGAGTTTCATAACACTCGTTCCCAGACAGAAAGTCAGTTCGCGAATCCTTTTTATATGCTGTTCCGACTCCAGATTCCTGAATTCCACAATATTACTCAGGGATGTGATCAGAACTTCTTTTGTATGCCTCTGTTTGTCAGCCATGATCTTCAGCATGGCATTCTGCTTTTTCAGCTTTTCGGTCTGATTTTTCACCATAACCTCGAGCTGCGTCCTGTACTGAAATACTTCAATGACATTATCCACAAGCTGTTTTACCACTTCGGGATGAAAAGGTTTTCTAATAAAACCGACAATACCATATTCGTACCCCTTTTTCTCATGCTCTGTTGTCTGTTCGTCCGTGAGCATCATAAATGGTATACGGTTCATGAACCTTTTCTCACTCAGTCCGCGCATCACCTGGAAATTCTCTCTGGCAGGTATCATAATATTTACGAGTACAACAGCTATGGATGCTGCATGTTTTCTTAAAATATCAATGCCTTCTTTTTCATTGGAAACCGCCTGAACTTTATAGCTATCCTGAAAAATTTCTGTCAGTTTTACACGGCTGTCATCATCGTCTTCCACAATCAAAATCGTATCTCGCGCCATTTTGTGTTCCTGCCTCCCGCTCTTTTTATAGTTTGACCATCACAACACTTTTGTTTCTGAGTTTAAAAACAATTCTGCTCACATGTGACGGCAGTATATATCTGATCGTACTGATTTCAACAATGCTTCCCTCATAGGCATTTCCTCTGACAATGACCGCCTTCATATCCTGATCGGTCATATTCGCCAGCTTGGAGACTTCCGCATCCAGATCAGCCAGTTCATGATCCTTTGCCACGATCGCAGCATTCAGCTTTTTAATCAGTTCTTCCGCATCCTCCTTATCGGGCGGCAGCGTCTGCAAAATACTGTTCCAGCGATCCTCCAACATCATCAGCTCATCCAGTATCTGTTCTCTTTTTCTCTCAAACACTGCCTGCTGTCTGTTATAGAGCGCATTTTTACCCACTTCCAGCACGGTTTTGATATGGGACTTATTTCCAAGATTATAAGTATCCACACCTTTTACCGCTCTGGTCCTGCCCCCAAGAAGCATACCCTTGCTGCCTGATACAAAAACCTTCTCCATTGTATTAATGTTGCTGTTCATAATATAATTTGCCCGGATATTGCTGCCTGCGTCAATATTGGCCGCCTCAAAAAAGCTGCCGGAAACTTCTCCCCCCGCCTCAATAAAGCAGTCATTTTTAGAGCAGCTTCCTTTCTTTATCATAACATTCCCGCCCGCCACAAGCTTGCAGGCCTCCACGTTATGTTCTACAATAATATCTCCCGTAGCTGAAATATATCCTCCGGAATAAACACTGCCGATCACATAGACCGAACCATCCACTTCCAGTTTTCCCGTAACAGCCGTTACATCCTCCCGCACGATGATCATATTGGATATGATAATCTGTCCGTTTACATACTCAAATTTTCCGTTCATATTAGACAGATAGGTCACTCCGTCCGGTGCGATCGTAAAGCCCTTACCTTTTAACGGTTTCTTTTCGGCTCCCTCATTGGCATGAATCACTTCACCGAAAACATTTTCACCGTCTTTCCCCTTTTCCGCAGGATGATAGATGGCAATTTTTTCACCTTCATCCACCATCTCAAACGCTTCTATATTAACATAGTCAACGCCTCCGTCCGGAAGCGGCGCTGGGATACGCGGCAGATCAAGCCGCACAAAAAACTCAAACCAGCCGTTTTTGCCGTCTTCAGCAGGCGTTCCCTCCGCGATCAGAATCTTTTCATTCATCCTTCTTTTCCTGATCATCTCGGTTATCGCCCCGCGCTTTATCCCGTTGACAATTCCTCTTTTTTTCAGCGCTTTATAAATATCGTCCTCCGTAACTATATTGCCCGCAACAAACCGGATAAACGCATATACACAATTCCCGTTATCCTCCACGAAAATACTGAAGTCTTTTTTCGTCATGGAACTGATATCTATCCCCAGCTTATCGGCAGTCATATAAGTCGTTGTCTTTTCTTTTAAAAGATTTTCCCGTTTCTCTTTCATATCCGATCCGGAAAAGATCAGTTTCGCATAAGATGACACGTCCAGTCCCGCTTCCAGCCCCAGGCGGATCTCTTTCATCTGCCAGTGGCTGAATAAACAGTTTGTATAGCATGAAACTTTTAATTTCTTTTCCAGTCCCAGACGAATCTCCCGCATCTGCATCCAGTTATACTGGTCATCGGCATACACGGAAACATTCAGTCCCTCATAAAGACCGATCCTGATCTCATAGATCTGCTGCACATACATATCATCCGTCAGCCATGTATCTATGGAAAGTTTATCTTCCAGAGCAAGCCTTATCTGTTCCAGCTCATCATCCACAAACCCTCTTTCCACATATGGCAAAAGATTAATCGATGAATAAAGGGAAAGCCGAATCTGCTTCATTGTTTCATAACTGTATGTAGGATCGGCATATACCGAAACATCCACCTTATCCTTGATTCCCGTGCGGATCTGTTCCATCTGAAGCCAGTTGAACTCCGGGCTCGAATAAAGCGACACATCCAGCCCTTCTTCTTCTCCCAGAAGAATTTCCTGATGCTGTTCCGCCATATATTCCGAATTTTCCGGCATCGTATATCCGGCTCCCTTGCGGGGACTGTGATCCGTATTCATGCGACATGTCGTCCTTTCCGTTTTTAGTATGTAGATTTCAATATTATACTATAGCCAGTCAGAAAAGTCCACTGTTCCCGTTTTTCTTTTTTCCGAAAAGCCAAAGTAATATAAGCCCGGCTGCCGAACCGGCAGAGAGCAACAACAGCAACATAAGCGGTGCCTCATCTCCTGTCCGGACGCCCGTTTTTTTCACACCTTCTCCTTTCGGAATCTCTTGATTCTCCGCTTTTTCCGGATTCCCTGCGCTCGTATATTCTTCTCTGCTTACTTTCCGTCTCAGAACAATTTCTTTTTCCGTCACCTCCGGTTCGGTCTCCACGATTTCGTATAATGGGCAGCCCCCGCCTTCCGGTCTGTAACCGGCCAAACGTTTTCCATATAATATCGTTTCCGTCCTGTCTTTATCCTTCAGTTTCTTTCCATTGTGTTCCGCTGTCAGTTCTATCTCATTTATTATAATACTTCCCACCTCCGGTGACACACATGTCATATAGACCGGCGGTTTTACCCTGCCGAAGTCTCCTCCCACCGTCCCAAAGCAGAGGCGGAATTTTGTCACATGCTCTTCCTTTGTCTGCAATTCCTTCGGGATCAGCAGCCGATGATTCTCCTGTGTGGTTAATCCGCCCTCCCACAGGATCCAGCCATCGCTCCGATTCGTCATATACTCCGCATCATAAAGCAGGTCTTCATTATAAGTACCCGTCCAAAGTTCCGTCAGATACAGTTCCGGCGGCAGGTGATCCGTCATTGTAAACTGCTCAAGGCTCTCCCCGGTCAGGTTTCTCAGCACATCCACAGTATACTGATAAGTATCCCTCTGCTGTGTCATTTTAATCGTGGATTTTTCAATTTCCAGTGCTTCTTTTTCATCGTACATGATCAGTACATCTTCTGACGCTCTGTTCCATGTCTCTCCATTCAGAAAATACAAACCTGTTTCTTCCGTCAGCACCTCCTCCCTGTTCCCCGCATTTTCCGTATTTTCTTCATCCTCCATGTCTGCCTCCCCCGCCGCTTTTTCCTGCTGCAGCCGAAACACAATATCCTCCGCATAGCCATAGCCGTCCGGCGCCGTATGCTCCGACAAGAGATAGATCCTGCCAATCTGCAGGCCTTTGATCAGGTGCCCTTTCTTTGCGATCAGCTCCTTCCCTTCAGGAAGTTCGCTCTCTTCCTTTATCTCCATCAGATATCCCCCGGCGTCCCGATAAAAGAAATGTATCTCCTCCGCTCCGGACACCCAGGAAGCAACCGGCGTGGAAAGATACTTTCCGTCGGCGTCCTTTTTCAGGTTTCCTGCCGCATCCGTCTCGATCTCCCTGATTTCCAGCACCGCCCCGTCAATTTCTTTCCGATTCACAAGATCCTGCTTCGTCATAACAGTTTGTGTCTTTCTGTTCAGAAATAATCCGATATGCTCCTGTTTTTCGGTATTCTGCCCGCCTTTTACGCCATGATAACCGCCGTCTATCCAAATCTCCTTTGAGGAAGTCAGATAACCCACAGGCCCTTCGAGCTCTCTCACATAATATTTTCCAAGCGGCAGATCCTCATCAAAAACAGCTTTTCCATCCTCACCGGTGATACCTGTCGCGATCAGCGTATCCGCAGGGTAAAGTACCTCCGACTCATCCCGCAGTACCCATTTTCCGGTATCCGCATCCAATATAACAGCCGTCCTGATATCTTCCCCTGCATACAGCCCATATACCGCGCCCGCAAGTACACTTCCGCTCTCACCATCCTGTTTTTCTATCACAATTTCCAGTTTCTGCCGCTCATTTTTATAATCGGCACTGTGAAAATCAAAGTTCACATTTTGCTTTTGGGCGGTGATCTCAAACTCCGTCTCTTTTGTATTCAGAACAAATCCCTCTCCCGCCGTAGTCTCCACGATTTTATACTTCCCGATATAAAGTCCTGCCGCATAGCCCCAGCCCCTTTTATCCGTAACGATCGTTGCGATCAGATCTCCTTTTTTATGGATCAGATAATCCGCCGCAGAAATCTGATATTGATCAAACAGATCCTTTCTCAGTTCCTGACTGTAGATATCCTCCGCCGCTATAATTTCAAAAACCGCTCCTTTTACCGGTGCATCCTCATATTCAAATATCCGATCCTGATGAGCGCTCTCCGGCAATCTTTTAACCTCCCGAAAGGGTTCCGCTTTCAGCTTATCCAGCAATGTCTCCTGATCCCCGTGAGCACCTGAGAGCTGTTCCCCATGCTTTGTGATCTCAATGATACCTTTCTGCTCCTGATTTTCCTGTATTACGGTTACCGTGAGATTCCCGTACTCATCCATCAGCGCATACTTATTGGTTCCCATCTGGCCATCCGGATACACCGAACCGTTATTGATCGTAAATGTCACTTTCGGAAGGGGCGTATTTATGATCTCATAACCATTTATCATTTCCGTACTTTTATCCAGAACCGACTGTTCACTTCCGTTGACCACATAGCCCTCCGGTGCCGTAATCTCCTCCAGTTCATATGTGCCAATCGGTATCTCCTGCGGCAGTGTTATAAAGCAGTCCTTTATCATATCCTCCTTTTTCAAAAAGCCGGTCCGAAAGGGATGTGCCTGTGTTCCGGTCATAATCTTCGCATTGGGATCATAATAGCTCATATAGCCCTTTTCGTCATATTTCCAGTTTAAAGCGATAAGGCTCTCTTTGCTTAACTCCATGGAAATGCATTTCAGGCGATACTCCGCTCCCTCCTTCAAAACAGTCCCCCTGACAAACTCCTCCGCTTCTATATAAGTACCCGGAACAACAACAAACTCCCGATCCGCTTTTAAAATGCGTAAATATGCCTTTGTGATCGTGTTGTTGATGATACGCTGCTTTTGTAATTCCCTGCCCTCTCTGCTTTTCATATTTTTATGGTCTCCGTAGCGTATCCCCTCTTCCGGCGTATAGGTTTTCTCCACCCTCTGCTTTGTCGCATCCGTATACAGAACACCCCCGTCTTTTGAAATACTGACAAGAAACGGTTTTGCGGTGACATGATGCTCCGGCGTTGTTGTCTCTGCGATCACATAGGTTCCGTAGGGCAGTTCCGGTGTAACGATACGCCCGTCCGCATCCGTAAACATCTCTTTTACATGGTATCTGTTCGGCACGCCGTCCGGCTCAAGCCACAGCCGATCTCCCTGCGTCCATTCCTCATGCCCGCTGCGCTTATAAAGTACAGCCGTCTTTTCTCCGGAAAAATCATACTCATAAAATGTCATGATATCATCCGCGGTCCAGTTCTCCCCTATCGGTGCAATGCTGCCATCCTTCACACCCCTTAAGTCGCTGATCAGATACACGGAAAACCCCGCTCCCTCGATCGGCTTTAACTCTGTCTGAAGAGTATTATCAGAAGTTTTTACAAACTGAATACCCTGTTTGATCACATGGTCTCCGGAATAAACCGATTTTGATGAACTGTTGTCATCCGCAGTCAGTTCATTATCTGCCTCCTTCGCCGTCTCATCCCTGTTTTCTATCTTGACCATCTGCCATTTGTAGGTAAGTGTTACGGGATATACCGCCTCATCCAGCATATATCCCTCGGATGCCTGTACTTCTTTGATATAATAACTCCCCAGTTCCAAATCCCCGAACAGTGTTTTTCCCGGCGTATCCTCACAGGCAATCTCTCCGCCCGGATTTTCGATATGACGGCTTCCGTCCGTATTCAAAATATAACCGTCCCCGTTTCTCTTCGGCGTCCTGCCTATCACAGCGGTCTGCACCAGCTCATCCTTCCGGAAGATAATCCCTGTCTTTTTATCCTGATGTCTGATATCCTGTGCCGCATAAATACCATATACCGCCCCATCCAGCAAAGCATTTCCCTGCTCTGCTGCCGATTCGCTTTCCGTATCGTATTTGATCAGCTCCACCGCTCCCAGTGTTCTCTCGTTTGTCAGATAAAATTCAGCTATTTCACCGCCCGCAATAGTCTCACTCTTCTCATTTGCCTCCCACACATAGCCATTAGGCGCTGTTATCTCTCCTGTGCCGTAAGTATAAGTTGCCGCTTTAAATGCTTCCTCCTGCTCTGCCAGAGATTTTTCCGCCTCCTCCTTCGTCACTGTCACTCCGTCATAGGAAGCGGAAAACTCAGCCTCCTTTGTCACGGAGTATTCCGCATAACCGTTTTCATCCGTGATGACCGTTGTGAGATACTCCCCATCCTCAAAAATCTCCACCTCACAGCCGGAAAGTCCGACTCCGGTCTGCCAGTCGCTCTTATGTACTTCGATTGTATAGGAAGTTTCCGCCCTTGATGAAATATTCTCGATCTTCGGTTCTTCGGGATCTGTCGGTTCTACCGGCTTCTCCGGCTCCACCGGCTCCACCGGTTTGACGGGAGGCGTATAGATTTCCGTTGCCGCCTCCTTATAGACAATCAGAAACTGTGCATTGGGATGATCCGAACGGTATTCATAATAAGCATAACTGGAAGTTCTCGCCGCAGAATAAAAGCTCCAGATGTACATTAGCATCTTTTCCATAGATTCTTCCGAAGAAATGTTCAGCATCGCCCGGGCTCTGCTTTTTACGTTTGTCTCGCTTAAATTCTCACTTTCCATCATCAGCCACGCCGCAATCTGACACGCCACATAGGTCGCTCCCGTCACATCGGCATGGCTTGCGAAATAGCCGAGACGCCCCACCTTTTTTTGATAAGTACCGGGATCTGCATGATAGAGATAGGAATTCCGGCAGGACTTTCCGTAACTGATACACAGGGCCGGGACTCCGCCAAGTGTAATCTTATAGATCGTTCCGTGCCCTGTCCCGGAATAGCCGGTGGAGGAAACTCTGACTTTCGCCACCTTTTCTCCGCCCTCTAATGCTCTCGGTGATATGGCGCGGCGTCTTGTGACTTTGCCTTTTTCTTCCCAATCCTCTAACGTTTCACCTGCCTCATAAAGTTCTTTTAACTCTTTCAGCGTCAGCCCTTCATAGACGGTCCCCTGAAAAAAATCCCACGCATCCACTCCGCGCTCCAAAATGTTGATGCACTCCGACAATTCCTGTTCCTCGTAGACATCCTCTTCCAGCTCCACAATCAGTCCCAGCAGAAACTCAGCATATTCTTTCTCATAGTCATACAGATTGTTCCACCATTCCTCATCATAGGTAAGAAGATCCTCAAACCCGTTCGGACAGTAAAATTCCAGCCATTTCTCCACTGTTTTGTGGTCCTCTTCCACAAAATGATACTGCTCCTTTGGCAGTACAATCTCCTCCCCCGGATCATTCCCGGATACTGTTCTTTGTACCTGCTCCGCCTGCTGCTCTTTTTCATCCCGCCCACCGGTATTCTCTGCCTGATCATCCTTCTTATCTGATACATTTTCTTTTTCCGTAACGTTCTCCTTATCCGAACCATTCTCTTTTTCCGAGGTATCCTCCCGTTCCTGGACGCTCTCCTTCTTCTCTTCCTCTTCCTTCCGGGAACTTTCCTCTTTACCCGGAGCAGCCTCCGTCGTATCCTCCCCTTCTTTCTTCTGCCCGGTTTCCTTTTCTTCCTCTATTTTCAAAATTTTCTGATTCCGTTCCGTATCCGAACCCTCCGCCGCATAGACATCTCTCAATGCGCCGGTATAAGCATCCGCCGAAATACTGCCAAATACAAGTGCTGCGCACAGCAGCAGGCAGGTAATCCTGTTTTTCATTTTTTTCATCATAAGTCATCCCCTTTCCAATGTAAAACCAACCTCTTCTCCACAGATCAGGCTGAGTTTCTTTCCATCCGGACAATTCACACGTAATACCCCTCCCTTTGTCTCTTTCCTCACCTGCTCAGGTACTTTTATCTTAAATACCGGAATATCTGCCCTGGAAATAAGTTTTTCCGTCAGATACGCGGTATATAAAGTTTCCTCCTTTTTCACCCTGACCTGTCCGATATAACGATATCTTTCTCCCTTTTTCAGCGCAAAAAGCGGTGCCGTCAGTATGGTAAACCAGATCAGAAGAGGAATCATCAGCAATACTCCAATCGCTATCGCCGCCAATGGTATTGTAAGGTCCGGAAACTCTCTCTCATCCTTCTTATCTCCCGGCGTAATTTTCCTGAACTGATACTTTTTAACAGAGGGCTTCGGCGCCGGCACTTCCGCGTCTGTTTCCGATTCCGCTTCCTGCTTTGTGCGTCCATCCCCCCGCACTGTTTTTACATCTCCTGTCAGCAAGACATCCGTATATCCATATTCCTCCTGCTCCGTCAGAATCTCTACGTCTCCCACGATCCGGCAGGCATCATACCACATCACGGCCTGCCATGCCGCCGGATAAGACTTATCGTATGTTTTGAGGCCTCCGTACTCACAGACGGCACTGTACTTAGTCGGTATTTTGTCCTCATCCTCCCCGGTCACTTCATAGACAACATACAGCAGATCATAGCTTATTCCCTCATAAGTGATCGTCTTCTCAATTCTTTCCAGATCATTATCCGGAAGCCCCTCCACTTTTCTGTTTGTCGTGACTACATCCGCCCCTTCCGAACTGCTTCTTCCGGTCTCCTCTACCATAATGGAAGCCTCATCCAACACATACGTCATTCCCTCTTCCACTACGTATCTGGGAATCTGCGTGACCTTATCCGCATTCAGAGGAACGGTCCTTGAAATTTTCATTCCCGGTATCCGAATTACTTCCACTGATTCCTTTTCGGAAATATGATAATTTACCGGTCCCTGATCCTGCGCCGCCTGTACCTTATATGCTCCCTGAAAAAACAGCACAAGCGGTATGAGCGCCGTTATCCACCGAAGCACTCTGTTTCCTGATACAATTTCTTTTTTCATTTTTCCCTTCTTTCTGCGCACGATCATCCTTCCCCATCAGCACAGCTCCAGCCATAACAGTTCTGACGATACCCCCATTCCCCTATAGCCCGCCGATACCGACACTTGTGTCAGGTACGCACGGACACAAATCTCAGACATCACAAAATAAACTTTTGTAAACCGGATGTTAATGAAATAACATTTTTTGGAATGATAAAATTGAAACTACAGATAAATAAATGATATAAAATAATTGATAATAGACTCGGCAAAACTACCGCCGTTTCGTTATGTAGTTAGTATGATAACATCGTTTTCGGGTTCCTGCAAGCTTTTTTTACAAAAAATTTCACATTAAAAATTCTATTGCTGAAACAGCCGCCCCAAACGGAGCGGCTGTCTCTGTCCTGCTTTTATTTTTCTTATACCTGAGTTGCACCGTCCACTGAAAGGATCTCTCCGGTCACATAGCTTGCAAGGTCGCTTGCCAGAAACAGTACCGCATTTGCAACTTCCTCCGGCTCTCCGGGCCTGCCGAGAGGAATACCAGCGGAAATCCGCTTCACCATTTCCTCCGGAAGCGCCGCCACCATGTCCGTATTTGTCACGCCGGGCGCCACGGCGTTCACACGGATGTTATCCTTGCCAAGTTCCCTCGCCAGGGATTTTGTCAGTCCGTTTACCGCGAATTTGGAAGCCGGATAACCGCAGCCTGCAGCCTGCCCATAGATACTTACCATGGAACTGGTGTTGATAACGGAACCGCCGCCCTGTTCCTTCATAATCGGCGCAGCCGCCTTTGTGCAGAAAAATACCGCATTGACATTCAGCCTCATAATTTTCTCAAAATCTTCCGGCTTGTAATCATAAAGAGATTCCCTTGCGGAAATTCCCGCATTATTGGCAAGAATATCGATCCGCCCGAAAGCTTCCTTCACCGTTCCGATCGCCTTCTCCACCTCGTCATACTGATCCAGCGCAGGACAAAGCCCCATCACTTCCGCTTCCGGCATCTCCTCTTTCAGTTTGCCGAGCGCCTTATCCACGGTCTCCTGTCTGGAACCGAACAAAGCCACTTTAGCCCCCGCCTGAATAAATTTCTTCACGATCTCGTAACCGATCCCTCTGGTACCACCCGTTACGATCGCTGTCTTTCCTTCCAGCATTCCTGATACATTCATAAGATTAACCCTCCTGTTATAGACTTATTGAATAAACTGCATATATTCAGTATACTCACTAATCCTTACTTTTACAAGAAAATATCTACATCTTAGAAATTCTTCTCCTCCTCAATCCATCTCCTGATATTGGAAAATTCAATCTCCAGTTCCCCATCAAATATTCCTACCGCCACAGACTCGTCCAGTCCATAGATCATGGGACATACCTCACTTTCAAAAAAATACACGATCAGTTTCTGCTGGCCGGGATCAAGTATCCAGTATTCCCGCACACCCGCTGTCATATACTTGGAGAGCTTTTTCGTATAATCCTTCCTCCTCGTAGACGGAGAAATCACTTCCAGTACAAAATCAGGCGCGCCGTATATTCCCCATTTTTTTATTTTATCATTCCGGCATAAAATCGCCACATCGGGCTGAACCATCGTCTTTTCATCACAGTCAAGCTGCGTATCCATCGGCGCGATAAGAGGGCGGCAGGAGCCGCCGCGTTCCATAATGAAATTTGCAATCTGGCGATACACTTTCCCGCACGCACCCTTTTATTATCCGTTTTTTACCCGTTTTATCTATCCTGTTTTCTTCTTGCCGATGCCTTCAATATCTCATACACTGCCGCAAACAATACACCTGCCACGGGAAACAGCAATCCGCCTCTGCTCCACTCCCCCGTATAAAAACCATATCCCAGAAATACCGCAGTGACAATCAGCCAGTAACTCCCCGGAAAATAGGAAAGTTTTTTCTCGACTTCCTTGTTTTCCACCGTGTACTCCTCACGCTGCAGCCGCTTGTTATAACTGCTCTGCACGATGCCCGCCCTGACGATCAGATGTACCCCCACCGCCACAAACAGCAATACTATATTCAAACAGCCTGCCATCACCATATCCCCGGCCGAAAACGCAGCAGCCAGCATCAGAGGAATAGCGCCCACAATACAGAGCACTATGCCGGATATTATCAAAATCCGAAAACTGCCTGCAAACTCATTTTTTCTTTTCTCCACAATCCCTTCTACTCCATACTGCAGAGAAAAAGATTCCTTTTCCAGATATTTATACCGATCCAGTTTCATTCCGTTATAAATGCAGATTGCGGTACCCGCCGATACAAACAAAAGCACAAACACGATCCCGATCCCTGCCGCCCGATCCTCCGATACCCTGCCCGCTTCCTCCAGCGCCGAAAGCTGCAAAAGGACGACCGGGCTCACAATAAAAAGAGAGATTGCCGCCGCGATCCTGCCGCAGACTTCCTTCGACAGGTCCATAAACGCATTTGCCTCCTCCGCCGAAACCGTCCGCCCTTCGGAAACGTCCCTCCTGCCGGCAAGCCCCGCATCTTCCAGCTCATCCTTTAAAAGATAATCCGTGCTGACTCCGAACACCTCGCTCATCTTCAATATTTTATCCAGATCGGGTATCGTCGCGCCGACCTCCCATTTTGAAACGGACTGTCTCGAGATATTCAGTTTCTCCGCCAGTTCCTCCTGTGACCAGCCCATTCTTTTCCGTAATGCAATAATCTTCTCCGCTAAAATCATCTCATCCTCCTCTCTGTCTCCTCCACGATGCCTGTGAAGTACCCATATCTTACCCCGGTCTGCGGTTGCAGGCTACCAAAAGGGGCTTGAACTTCCGCACCAGACGGTTGCATTTCCCCATATTTCAGGCATTTTACGAACTTTTTGTTCTCTCCGGCTGCAATTTGTCCCTCTCCTGAAAACAGAAAAAGCGGCTGCACGATACAGCCGCCTCATCCTGATCCAAATTCGTATTTTGTTTCACTCTGCTGCCATTATTCCGCTTTCACTTCATTCAGCTCCTCAATCCGCTGCACCGAGTTGCTCCTGATATCAATAACCGGTCCGCCCGTTCCCTCAATATACTCCCTCGTGATTGTCACCCTGCCGATATTGTCATCTTTCGGAATCTCATACATGATATCCAGCATAAACTCTTCGATCAGTGCCCGCAGTGCCCTCGCACCGGTCTCTTTTTTCAGCGCTTTCTCCGCAATGGCTTCCAGGGAACCCTCATCAAATTCCAGCTTCACCTCATCCAGTTCAAGAAGCTTCTGGTACTGTTTTAAGATGGCGTTCTTCGGCTCTTTTAATATCTTTACCAGCGCCTCCCTGTTCAGCCCGTCTAACGTAAACAGAATCGGCAGGCGGCCGATAAATTCCGGAATCATGCCATACTTCCGCACATCCTCCACCGCCACTTTACTGTGGATATTTTTGTCTTTATCAAACCTGTCCTTCAGTTCCGCCTGATAACCGATGCCGGTCTGTTTGGTCAGACGCTGTTTGATAATCTCCTCCAGTCCCGGAAAAGCACCGCCGCAGATAAACAGGATATTCTTTGTATTGACCGTGGCAAGAGGCACCATGGCATTTTTACTGTTTGCTCCCACCGGCACTTCCACTTCGGAGCCCTCCAAAAGCTTTAACAGCCCCTGCTGTACCGACTCTCCGCTCACATCCCGTGAATTGGTATTTTTCTTTTTGGCTATCTTATCGATCTCATCGATAAACACAATGCCGGTTTCCGCCTTCTCCACATCGTTGTCTGCGGCCGCCAGCAGTTTTGTAATAACGCTCTCGATATCGTCGCCGATATACCCGGCCTCCGTCAGAGAAGTGGCGTCCGCGATTGCAAGCGGCACGTCCAAAAGCCTTGCCAGTGTTTTGACAAGGTAGGTTTTACCGCAGCCCGTGGGACCGATCATCAGCATATTGGATTTTTCAATTTCAATATCGTCCATCGTCCCCGTAGCCACCCGCTTATAATGATTGTAGACCGCAACGGAGATCACTTTTTTCGCATGTTCCTGTCCCACCACATACTCATCGAGCTGCGCTTTTATTTTGTGGGGCGCCGGAATATCACTGATATTAATCACGGGCTTTGATTTTTCGCCCTCTTTTTTCTTTTTGATCTTCTGCCTGCTGGGCACACCGCTCAGGTTCTGAAGATCCGCAAGGTTGATAAAACTGATATTCGGAAAACCATGGGGCGGCATTCTCTGTGTCTTTCCCCCATCCTTTTTCTCCGGCTCTTCCTCTTTTTCCTCGTTCTCCACAATCTCCGTATTCTCCGGCTTCTTCTCCTCCTGCACCGGAGGCTTTGTATTCGCCGCATTTCCCATCATACCGCTGAAATCATAAAAAGGCGGCATCATGCCCTGATAATTGAACTGACTCATGGAATCCATGGTTTTATGCATACAGTCATCACAGACACAGATATTGTTCGGCAGCTTGAACATCCTGCCAGCCTTACTCTCAGGCCTGTGGCAGATTAAACAAACATCTTCATAGCCGCCCTGCCCGTCATCATTTCCGTTTTTATTATTATCGTATTCCGCCATTTTTTCTCCTATTCCAGTTCCGCATATACCCTCCCCGTGCACTTTCCCAAGCTTACATTTACGGCTGAAAGAGCGCATCCGTAAATGAAGCTGTGCACCGTTCGGGTATATGCTGTTTTTTTATTCCGGTTCCGCATATGCGGATTATTTTTATTTTCTCCCCAGTTTCACGCTGATGATCTGTGATTGATATTCTCCCTCTTCGTAGCGCATGATCTCCACTTCCACGATCTCACCCACCGGATAATAACGAAGCATCTCCGACAGTTCATTCATGGTACTCACCTTGACTTCATTGATCGACACAATGACATCGCCCTTGCGGATGCCCGCCTTGTCCGCAGGTCCGTCCTCATTTGCCTCCCGCACATACACGCCGTCCGGTATGCCGAACTCTTCCGCCTGTTTCCGCTCCACATTGGAACAGCTTATGCCGAGATAGCCGCTCTCATCCTCCCGCAGCCTCTCCCGGATCTCTCTCTTTTTCAGGTTATCCAGCACCGGGATCGCATCGGAGATCGGGATGGCATAGCACATCCCCTCCACATCCACGGAACTGATCGTCATCGTATTGATTCCCACAACCTCACCCGAGGCGTTGATCAGCACGCCGCCGGAACAGCCGGGATTCATAAACGCAGTCGTCTGAATCATGACACGATCGTCAGATCCGTACTGATTGCCCATCTCGTCATAACCGCCGCCCACCGGCATATTGGTAGCGCTGACAATGCCTGTGGTCACAGACTGCCCGAGAAGCAGGGCATTCCCGATGGATATCACCGCCTGTCCCGCTTTCAGCGATGTGGAATCCCCGAGCCTCGCCACAGCGATGGCCGCTTTGGTCTCATCGGAAATATCCGCAAGAGGAACCGCAAGGACTGCCACATCGAGATCATTGTCATATCCTTTTACCATGGCATCCGCATCGGTCTTATCCACAAAGGAAACGGTGAGATCCTCAGAATCCGCCACCACATGGGAATTTGTGGCAATCAAAAGTTCCGTCTCGTTTTCCCCGATGATAAAACCGGAACCGCCGCCGTCATATTTCTCATCGTCCCAGTAGTAACTGTCGTAGGTATAAACCGCATTGACGCTGACTACGGTGGGCATAATCCGCTCCACCAGTTCCGACACATCCATCAGATTTCCCTGCGCCGGCTTATGGGTATCCTCCACCGTCCCCTCCGTATTTTCAGGCGCATCCAGATCCACCTGGCCGATCTGAGGATTCTGAGGCGCGGCCGCCGCCTGCTGCGCTTCCTGCTCATCGGTGTTAAACATGGTTGCCGTATAATAAATTCCGCTGATACAGAGTATCAAAAAAGCACTGATGCATACGCCCCAAAGCACCTTTTTCCCCGTACCCGTTTTCTTTTTCCCGCCGTTGTCACCGGCGCCTGCATTTCCTCCCTGAGGGGCGTAATTCCCCTGCTGATAACCTCCCTGATAAGCATAGGGATTCCCCTGAGGCATATTCCCATAATTCTGGTTCGGATAATTATTGTAACCGTTTCCGCCCCTTCTGCCGAAATCATTCCCGTAATATCTCTGATTCTGCCAGTTATTCTGATAGGGATTCTGATAATTGTAATTTCCCGGTCCCGGCTGCTGCACCGGCATACGCCCCTGAGAATTCCGTACATCCGAATCTTTGCCGCCCGATTCATTCCGCGCAGCCTGATTTCCGTTTTCCGGCTGTCTTTGCATATTCGGATTTTTGTCGGAATCCCTTATCTCATCCGCCATATTTTTTAGCTCTTTTTCCTTCTTTTTCTGTTCTTTCTCACTCATCTTTTTCCCTCGGCCTGCATAATTGTCCCCGTTTTCAAGATACCCTTTCCATACATCTCCACGATTGTCCTTATTTTTTCAACCTCACTCCACCGTCACCGATTTCGCAAGGTTCCTCGGTTTATCCACATCGCATCCGCGCCCCACTGCCACATAATAGCCGAACAACTGCAAAGGTATGATCGCCAGGGAATTGGCAAATACCGGTGCCGTCTCGGGGATATAAATCACATAATCCGCCGCCTTCCCGATCTCCCGGTTATCCTCCCCCGTGACTGCCATGACAAAAGCGCCCCTTGCCTTGACTTCCACGATATTGCTGATCATTTTCTGATAAAGTTCCGGCTGGGTGGATACCGCCGTAACCAGCGTCCCCTCCTCGATCAGCGAGATCGTGCCATGTTTTAATTCCCCTGCCGCATACGCCTCCGAGTGAATATAGGAAATCTCCTTTAATTTCAGCGAACCTTCCAGAGAGATCGCGTAATCGATGCCTCTTCCGATAAAGAAAATATCCTTCGCCGCCAGATACCGGTTCGCAAACTTCTGGATCTGTTCCTTCGTGTTAAGCAGACGCTCGATCTGATACGGCAGCCTCTCAAGACATCCCAGCAGATGCTCAAATTCCTCTTTTCCAAGGGTTCCCTTTACCTTTGCCAGCTTCATTGCCAGCAGATAGAGCGCCACAAGCTGTGCTGTGTAAGCTTTTGTCGTGGCCACCGCGATCTCCGGTCCCGCCCAGGTATACAGCACATTATCCGCCTCCCGTGCAATGGAACTGCCCACCACATTTACAATGCCCAGAATCCGGAAGCCCCGCTTCTTCGCCTCCCGCAGCGCCGCCAGCGTATCCGCGGTCTCCCCGGACTGGCTGATCACAATGACCATCGCGCCTTCCTCCAGGATCGGATCTCTGTATCTAAATTCCGATGCCAGGTCCACCTCCACCGGAATCCTCGAAAGGCGCTCTATCACATACTTTCCGGTTACTCCTGCATGATAAGCGGAACCGCATGCCACGATATGAATCTTTTTCACCGCTGCCAGTTCCTCGTCGCTCATATCCAGTTCTTCTATCCTGATATCGCCCCTCTGAATCCTGGGGCTGATCGTAGCCGTCACGGTTTTCGGCTGCTCATACATTTCTTTCAGCATAAAATGTTCATAGCCCGCCTTTTCCGCCGCATTTTCATCCCAGTCAATCAGCACCGGCTCTTTCCGGATTTCCTCTTCGTCAATGTTATAAAAATGCATATGGCTGGCATGGAGTTTTACGATCTCCTGATTGTCCACGTAAGTAACCCTGCGGGTATACTTCAAAATCGCCGGTACATCCGACGCGATAAAACATCCCTCTTCATTCTGGCCGACGATCAGCGGGGAATCCTTGCGCGCCGCAAACAGGGTATCAGGGTGCTCTGCAAACAGTATGCCCAAAGCGTAGGAACCTTCCACACGCCTCAGCATACGAAAAATCGCTTCCATCGGATTTCCCTTATAATAATAGTCGAGCAGATGCGCCAACACTTCCGTATCCGTCTCCGACACAAACACATAACCCTTTTTTTCCAGAAACTTCTTAAGCTGCAGATAATTCTCGATGATCCCGTTATGCACAACGGAGATCGTCTCTTTCTGATTGAAATGCGGATGGGCATTTTCGTTGCTGGGCACGCCGTGAGTTGCCCATCTCGTATGACCGATACCGCAGCATCCCGGCATATCCGCGCCGCCTCTGGTCAGATTCTCCAGCACTTTCAATCTGCCGATAGACTTTTTATAGTTGATGCCCTCTCCCCCAAATACCGCAATTCCCGCTGAGTCATATCCTCTGTATTCCAGCTTAGAGAGCCCATCCAAAATCACCGGCGCCGCCTGTTTTTCTCCTATATACCCAACAATCCCACACATAGCATACTCCTCCCGCACATCGGAATCTTAGTCTTTCCGCTTTCCATCCCTCAGTCAGTGCCAATCCCAATACGCCCTGTTCATAGTATATTTCAAAATCCGCCTCTTTGACAGTCTTTTATAATTTTTTCCTAATTTATACCCTAAAAATTTATAAATACTGGTCACACACATCGGCAGAATCAGTCTGCCCTGCCCTTCCTTTTTCAGATACTCCGCCGTCTGTTTCACCAGCCTGAGTCCCTCCGATTCCGCCGGCACGCTCTCAAAAACCTCCGGATGCTCCGCCTGGGAAACACCCATGTCAAAATTCCTGCGGAACTGCTCCTTATTGGTATACTGATGGGAATGGATTACCTCCGCCTCCGCCGTATAGGCAATCCGATAGCCCGCCCTGATACAGCCCGCCGCGTAAACCATATCCTCATTAAAAATCGCATGTTTTAAAAAACCGCCCTGCTTATCATAGATATCCCGTCTGTAAGCTGCGCAGACATCTGAACAAAAATAAGTTTTAATCCCCAGTTCCGGCAGATCTTCCTTCGATTTGACGCGGCTCACAGGCGGATAATTAAATTCTCTTGTAAAGCGCTCCACGGCTCCTGCCTCCTCGCGGGGAAGCTGCCTCGCATATGAGACCGCGACGGCACTGTCCGAAAGAGGCGCCACCAGACGCTCCAGCATAAACTCATCCGCCGGCATTGCATCATCCGTCATCATCACAAAAACGGGAGCCTTTGACTTCTTTACCGCCTCCCGCCTTGTCCTGCCAT
>OFGN01001194.1_pt1 | contig 20377 bp, 19 predicted proteins | sample 1521821 | NCBI WGS metagenome assembly OFGN01 (sample SAMEA3504094, study PRJEB24116) | mouse gut metagenome | biome: mouse gut; feature: mouse-associated habitat; material: faeces | place: Denmark | collected 2011
TCAACATGCTTTCTTGCCTGATTGCCAGGAAAGCCGGGGGCTGCAGTACGATTGCCAGGGTTCGCAATCCAATCTATAATAAAGAAATTTCCTTTATCAAGGAGGAACTTGGGCTTTCGATGGTAATCAATCCAGAGTATGCGGCGGCGTGTGAGATTGCCCGTCTGCTGAAATTCCCCTCAGCTATTAAGGTCGATACCTTTGCCAAAGGAAGGGTGGAGCTTCTAAAATGCAAAATCAACGAGGGTTCCGTGCTCCATGGGCGTCCGCTTACTTATTTATCTGCAGGTCTCCATTGTGAAGTGCTGATTTGTACGGTGCAACGAGGGGACGAGGTCTTTATCCCGGATGGAAACTTCGTACTTCAGGAAAAGGACGTGATTTCCGTGGTTGCCTCCTCTAGAAAGGCAAACGACTTTTTTAAGAAAATCGGAATGGCGACGAACCGGATTAGGACTTGCATGATCATCGGAGGAGGAGAGACTACTTATTATCTTGCGAAACAACTGTTGTCGATGGGAATCGGGATCAAGATTATCGAACAGAGCAAGGAGCGCTGCAATGAGCTTAGCGAGTTGCTTCCCCAGGCGATGGTGATCTGCGGGGACGGCACGGAGCGGAACCTTCTTCAGGAGGAGGGGTTGCCCAAAGTTCATTCCTTCGTGTCTTGGACCAGCATGGACGAGGAAAATATTATGTTGAGCCTTTATGCCAAGAGCATTTCCAATGCCAAGACGATCACAAAGGTACATAGGATTGATTATGACAAAATTATAGACAGCCTGGATTTGGGGAGCGTGCTATATCCCAAGAATATCACGGCCGACTATATCTTGCAGTATGTGCGTGCCATGCAGAATTCTATAGGCAGCAATGTGGAGACTTTATACCAGCTCATAGAGGGCAAAGTAGAAGCGTTGGAATTCAGGGTGAATGAACAGTCCCGGCTCGTGGGGGTTCCCCTAAAGGAACTGCAGTTAAAGGATAATCTGCTGATTGCCTGCATCAACCGCAAAGGGGTGGTGATTACCCCGGGAGGGCAGGATTCCATTCAGATGGGAGATACCGTGGTGGTGGTAACCACTAATCAGGGATTTAATGATTTAAAGGATATTTTACGATAAGAGAGGAAGCAGAAGAAAGCGATGAATTATTCAATTATCAGATATATTCTTTGCCGTGTCCTGGAGTTTCAGGCAATCTTTTTGGCATTGCCTTGCCTGGCAGCTATTTATTATCGAGAGGAAGAAGGATTTGCATATGCGGCAGTGCTTTTGGCTTGCCTGCTTCTTGGGGTGGCAGGAAAGATCAAAAAGCCTAAGAGCACAGTGTTTTATGCCAAAGAAGGATTTGTGGCGGTTTCCTTAAGCTGGATGGCGCTCAGCGTTACGGGAGCGCTGCCTTTGTTTTTGTCCGGGGAATTTCCTTCTTATACGGATGCCTTATTTGAAACGATTTCTGGCCTGACTACCACCGGAGCTAGCATCTTGTCAGATGTGGAGGCGTTGTCTAAATGCAATCTTTTCTGGCGCAGCTTTACCCACTGGATTGGAGGGATGGGCGTATTGGTGCTGATTCTTGCCATTCTTCCCCTCGCCGGAGGTTATAACATGCATTTGATGCGGGCGGAAAGCCCGGGACCTACCGTCGGAAAGCTGGTGCCCCGGGTGCGGCATACCGCCCGGATTCTTTATGGAATTTATATTGTGATGACGGTGGTCCAGATTCTATTGCTGCTATTGTCAGGAATGCCGCCGTTTCATGCTATGACTTTGTCCTTTGGCACGGCGGGCACAGGGGGATTTGGCGTTTTGAACAGCAGTATTGGAAGCTATTCGATTGCCTCCCAAGCGATTATAACGTTATTTATGATTTTGTTCGGGGTCAATTTCAGCGTTTATTATCTGATCAGCGCCCGCAAGCCAAAGCAGGCGTTTTGTCATGAGGAAATGCGGTATTATCTCGGCATCATTTTTGCCGCTATCTTATTGATTGCCGTCAACATCCGGGGCAGCTTTTCCTCTGTGGCGGAAGCGTTTCATCATGCGGCTTTTCAGGTTGCTTCCATCATTACCACCACCGGATATTCTACGGCGGACTTCAATGCCTGGCCGGAGTTTTCCAAATTTATCCTGGTAGCGCTGATGTTTGTGGGTGCCTGTGCTGGAAGCACCGGGGGAGGAATCAAGGTATCCCGGGTGGTGATTATGCTCAAGCTGGTGAAAAACGAGCTCTCTCATCTGATTCATCCCAAGCGGGTGCGCCAGATACATTTTGAACATCATGTAGTAAGCAAAGATGTTCTGCGGTCAGTGTCTGTATTTTTTATCACCTATGCGTTAGTCTACGGGTGCTCGGTTCTCTTGATTTCGCTGGATAACCTGGATTTTACTACTAATTTTACGGCAGTGGCTGCCACTTTGAATAATATCGGGCCTGGACTGAACCAGGTAGGTCCTATGAGTAATTTTTCCGTATTTTCACAGCCGGCAAAATATGTGCTGATGTTTGACATGTTAGCGGGGCGGTTGGAGCTGTTTCCGTTGCTTTTGCTGTTTACCCCGGCCACCTGGAAACGGTCATAAAGAGGAAAGACCTGATCAACAGAAAAGAAGGGAAGTACACGATGCGCCAAATGGAATTTAAAATGGAACGGACCGGGCTTTTGAAAGAAGGGGACGTTTTGCCAGTGAGCGAGGGCAAGCTGCCAACCTCGTATTATTATACTTTGGGAAAGGCGTATGCGATGTCTGCAAATTATGCCTTTTCGGAGCGCCTGAAATCTAGTGAGGGCAGGGTGACAGAGATTCATGAGACGCCCAAGGGATATTTTGTGACGGTGGAATTCGATGAGTGAGAGGCGAAATGATCTATATCAGAAGAGAGAGTTGTTAAGAGAGTATTTAAAAAGCCTGGGGACTGTAGCAGTGGCATTTTCCGGCGGCGTCGATTCTGCGTATTTGTTAAAGGCTGCCCATGATGTCTTAAAAGAAAACGTATTAGCGGTCACGGTACATGCCCAGTCCTTTCCGGCAAGGGAACTGAAAGAAGCAAAGGAATTCTGCAACAGGCAAGGAATCCGGCAGGTGGTTTGTGAATTTGATGAATTGCAAATTCCAGGATTTGAGGAGAATCGTCCCAACCGATGCTATCTCTGTAAAAGGGAGCTGTTGGGAATGGTGGTGAAAATTGCCAAAGATTATCGAATTACACATGTGGCCGAGGGCTCCAATCTGGATGACGAGGGGGATTACAGGCCGGGGATGCAGGCGGTTTTTGAACTTGGGATCGTAAGCCCGTTAAGGCAAGCAGGGCTTGTCAAAAAAGAGATTCGCCTGTTGTCAAAGCAATGCGGACTGCCCACCTGGGATAAGCCCTCATTTGCCTGCCTTTCCTCGCGATTTGCATATGGAGAGGCCATTACCCGACAGAAGCTTGCCATGGTGGAGCAGGCAGAGCTGCTTTTGTGGAAGATGGGCTTTTCTCAAGTCCGTGTGCGTATGCATGGGGATTTGGCACGAATTGAAATTCCGGAGGCTGAGATCGAAAAGCTGATCGCCAGCGACAAACGAGAGCAGATTGCAGAAAGGTTCAAAGCCTTGGGCTTTTCCTATGTGACTGTGGATCTGCAAGGTTACCGGACAGGCAGCATGAATGAAAGCTTAAAGGGAGGAGACGAATGCACAACCAATTTTCAAGGACAAAATTGCTGATAGGCACGGACAAACTGGAACGTCTTAGCAGGGCGAGGGTAGCGGTCTTTGGCATTGGCGGCGTGGGAGGCTATGTGGCGGAGGCATTGGCGCGCAGCGGCGTGGGTGCATTGGACCTGATTGACAACGACAAGGTTAGCCTTACAAATCTGAACCGCCAGATCTATGCGCTGCACAGCACGATTGGAAGATATAAGGTGGATGTGGCAAAGGAACGGATTTTAGATATCAATCCCAAAGCGCAGGTGACAGGTTCTTGCACTTTCTATCTGCCGGAAACAGCGGATCAGTTTGATTTTGCCTCTTATGATTATGTGGTTGACGCCATCGACACGGTTACGGGCAAGCTGACGTTGATTCAACAGGCAGTGGAAGCGGGGACTGCGGTGATTAGCGCCATGGGGGCGGGGAATAAAATGGATCCCTCTGCATTCCAGGTGGCGGATATTTCTGAGACTTCCGTCTGTCCCTTAGCGAAAGTCATGCGCCGGGAGTTGAAAAAACGGGGGATTTCCCATGTGAAAGTGGTCTATTCGAAAGAGAAGCCGATCAAGCCCCAGGCAGCTAAGGAAACGCCCGAAGAAGCAAACGGACGCAGGCAGACGCCTGGCAGCATGGCTTTTGTGCCTGCTGCGGCAGGACTGATGATCGCTGCCGAAGTGGTAAGGGATTTGACGGGGGAACTCTAATGAATATAAAGAGCAACATGCCAAAGGATTTTTATAAACTGTTTTCCAGCAAATATCTGGATTATTATCAGCTTGCCGTAGTGGCGCTCTACGAGGAATCCAGCCAGTCCTATTCCGTGCTGGGATTGACGGAAGAGGAATGTCAAGAGGTGATCCGTGAGAAGATGACGACGTTCACCCTTGACTGGAGCCAGGAACAAATGGAGGACGAGGGGGAATTGCTGACCAGGGCAAACATGCCGTCGATGATGCTGCGGCGCTTAGAAGGATGGGGCTGGCTTCGGAAAGACTATGACGAGACATTGAATCAATATGTGGTCTCTTTCCCCAATTACAGTCAGATGTTTGCGGAGGTATTTCAGCGACTGCAGCGGGAAGACGACGGCATGGAGCGCAGCAGCATATTGGCGGTTTACAGTCATTTGTTTACTTATTACTCGGATTCCGAAAAAAACAATGAGATTTTAAAAAGCGCTCTATGCACTTCCAAGGCGCTTCAGCAAATGCTTGCCAACATGCAAGAGGGCATCCGGGGTTATTTTGAGGAACTTTCCAGGCGTAAGACATTTATCGGCATTCAGGAAGTGCTCGTTGATGAGATCAATAACAGCGACAGCAGGAAATATGCCATATTGACGACCACGGACAGTTTTTACCGCTATAAAGAAGAGGTCAAAGAACTGATTGACAAAAATCTTTCAGAAAATGAAATGCACAAACAGGCGTTTATCGCAAAAAGTGCAACGCTTGAGGAGGGATCCGTTGCTTGGCGCCGCAATCAAAAGGCTATTGAAATTTGCCAGGAAGCCATGGAACTTTTATTTCAGATTAATCGGGAATTTGACGGTATTGAGCGAAGATATCAAAAGCTTATCGACCAGAAGCGGGTGTTTGCCAAACGGGCGGCAGCCCGCATTCGCTATATTTTAGCTGAAGGAGACGAAGAAGACAGGACGAAGGCGCTCGTCAGGCTTTTGGATAACAGTAAAAACAGAGCGGAAATATTGGAGAGCCTAGGGCAGAATCTTGGGCTGACGCAGCGGTTTCATGTGATTAAAGAAAAGAGTTTTGCACGGCCGAGAAATGCGGTGAAGCGGGAATTTGAGCCGCAGGCTGTGGAGATTCAAAAAGAGGAGCAGGAGTTTGACGATTTTGTGGTCAAGCCTCTTTACACACAGGCGGAGATTGAATCGTTTCGCAAAAAGAACGAGCAGGACGGGGTGTTTTGGGTGACACAAGATACGGTTCACACCGTGCAAGATTTGGAAAAACTGCTGTTTGTATGGCAGGAAGCCACGGAAATTTCTGATCTTGACGTGGCGGCAGAGACCGGAGAAACCTTTGTCACCAAAGAAGGCTTTCGGTACTCTGCATTTTCCATCAGGAGGAATGGCGATGGTTAATTATATGGAACAATTATCAGTGACAGAAGCAGAAAAATTAAAAAAAACCATTGGAAGCTTGTTACGGCAGACCTGCATTCTGCAGGAAAAATACGATCCGGTGACATTGGCGCCTATCGATAATGAGCAGTATGAAATCTGCGTCAGGCACAGGCCGTTTCTGGAATCTTATTTTGAAGTGCTGGGATGCGAATTAGTACATGACGGGCAGGAGCATATTTTCCGTCTCATGGGGGAGGGAGCAGAGGCGGAGCCTGTTTCCAAGATATCCACGGTGCTGATCTTGCTGATAAAGATGATTTACCGGGATAAGATCATGGGCGACAATCTCTCTGCCACGGTGACAAATCTGGAAGAATTGAGGGAATATGGCAAAAATACCAATTTGCTGACCCGCAAATTGACAGATGCGGAATGGAATGAAGCGCTTTCGCTTATGAAAAGACATCAGATGATCGAGTATCCGGGGGCGTTGCGGGACATGGACGACCATACCCCGATCTATTTATACAGTACCATAAACTTATACTGCAGTTCTGCGATGATCCATGAGCTGCTGGAACGATACAGAGAGGAGAACGCCGGGGATGAAGCAGGCGAAGAAACTATTTACCAGGATGTTGATCAACCACTGGGGCGGGATTGACCATCAGGTGATTCAATTCCATGAGTATGTTAATCTGTTCAGCGGAAAAAGCGGCTCCGGGAAGTCAACAGTCATGGACGCCATGCAGGTAGTGCTGTATGGAAGCATCCGCAATGATTTTTTAAATAAAGCGGCAGACGATACCAGGAATAAGAGAAGTGTCTTAAGCTATCTGCGGGGCGCGCAAAAGGATGGTACTGCCAACCGGGAAGACAAAGATTTTTGTTCTCAGATCGTGCTGGAGATTCAAGATACAGGAAGTGGAGCAAAAACTTGCGTCGGCGTGGCGTTTGAAGTGGCAAGGGGAGATCAGGACGTTAACAAATATTGTTTTTTTAGTCATTGGGGTGGATTTCCTGAGGACGGTTATCTGTCAGAGACTGGGATTCCATTTACTTGCCGCCAGATTCAAGATCTGATTCAGGAGCGCAGTGAAGAAAAAAGCACGGGGCAAGGGGCGGTGAACCGTATTTATCCAACGCAGGAAGCATATTTGAACACGGTAAACGACGTGATTTTTGGATATGTGGATCCCGGACGCTTTAAGACGATGGAGAAAAGCGCTATCGCCCTGCGCATGACAAACGGCACGGGGCAGTTTATCAAGGATTATATGTTTCCAAGAAGCAAGGAGGACACGATTGCCGCCATTAGCGATCAGTTAGCGTCATACCGTGAGATCAAAGAGCAGGTAGAAAGCCTTGAGAAAGAGATCGCCATGCTGGAAGAAATTCAGCGTCACGACCAGGCGCTTACGAAAGCGCAGGCGGATCAGATCTTCACGGAAGCCGCCTTGAAGGTTCTTGATATCCAGGATAAGAAAGATCATTTGGCGGCGAAGGAAGAGGAGTTTGCCGGGGTATTGGAAAAGCTTTGCCGCTTTGAGAAACGGCACGAGGAATTAAAAAAGATTGTGTCAGACAAGGGGAAGGAGCTATCCAAACGAAGAGCAGAGCTGTATGCCAGCGATTTTGGAAAGAAAAAGGAGCAATTACAGCAGCTAGAGGAGACCATGAAGCTGTGCGCCAATGAAGTGGCGGACTGGAGAGCTTTGACGAGACGCTTAAGGCAGTGGGATGAGACAGAGGGAATCAGCGAATATCTAAGCAACCAGGTACGGAATTTGCTAAACCAGGTATGCGGCGGCCAAGTAACCGAAGAAGCCGCAGCAGGTTTAAAGCGAGGCTTGAAGGAAACCTTTGACTCGCTGTGCGACGAGTTGAATGATTGCAAAGACAGATGTAGAGAGATACAGAAAGAATACCAGGAGAAAAAAGAAATCCTGGATGATCTCAGGAACGATAAAAAGCACCATAGAAAAGAATTAAAGGAAGCAAGGAGAAAGATTCAGGAGGAATTGTCCGTAAGGCACGGGCGTACGATTCATGTGGAAATATTGGCGGATCTCTTTGACGTCACGCAAGAGTCCTGGCGCAATGCCCTGGAGGGACGCCTGGGCAGGATTAAGTTCGGGCTTGTGGTGGAGCCTCGTTATGCTCTAGAGGCTGCCGCAATTTTTCGTAAGATGAAGAAGAAAGAATATCAATCTGTGGATTTGATTAACACTGACGCCATCCTGCGTGACCACAAAGAGGCGGCGCCGGGAACATTGTACGACGCAGTGACGACGGATATTCCTTATGTGGACGCATGTCTCAAACGTTATCTGGGTCATATCAGAACCTGCAGCACCATAGAGGAATTGAGTGAAGTAAGGGACGGCGTTACCCAGGATTGCTACTCCTACAGCAATTATATGTTCCGACATCTAAGAGAGCAGGACTATCGCTATCAGAGCATTGGAAGGAAAGTTTCTCCCGCACAGATTTTAAAGCTAGAGCAAGAGGTTCACAGTCTCAATCAACAGCTTATCGCTGTGCAGCAGGAGATCGCCACGTTAAAACAGGCGGATGATTTTGAACGTTTACAGCATTTTGAATATCATAAGCTTCGACAATTGGCTGCTTCAACGATGCAGCTGGAAAAATATCAAAATCAGGCAGACCAGCTGCAGCGTGAGATTCAAGAATTGGAGGAGGGGACGCTGATTGCGGATCTGATAGAGCAAAAGAAGCGCTTAAAGTCGCAAATAAAAGAGCTGGAACAGGAAGCATCTGATCTCCACGAGCAGATTCTTCACTGGACGGCGGTCAAAGGAGAAGTGGACAAGGAACGAAAGGACGGAAAAGAAGCTTTGGCGTTGCTTGAAGAGGGCTTTACGCCGGAGCCAAAACTGCAAGAGCAGGTGCTGCAGGTCATGCGTGAGGGCAAGGCTTCCTCCTTTAAGAAAGAAAAGACAGCGTTTTTAGGGAGCCTGCAGAGTACCCAGGAAGCAGAAGAGGAGGCAAGGGGCAATGCCAGGCTTCGGTTTATGCAGGCGTATCCATCCTATCAGTTCGGGGGCATGGAACGGGAAAACACCTGTTACGATGAGCTGCTGGAACGCTGCCGGAGGGATTTTGAACCAGAATATAAGGCGGAATTTGATAAACAGTATGGACTGGTCTACCGGATGCTGCGTGAAAACGTCATCGCTGCCATTCACGGGGAGATCAAGGCGGCGAAGCGCCACCGCCGGGAAATTAATAGCATGTTGGCGAAAATCAAGTTTTCAGACAGTATTTATCAGATTGACATACTCCCTACAGATGATGAAAATCAACAATTCTATGAGATGCTTACAGCGCAGGAACTGGATATGAAGCTGCCAGGGGGCGACATGGAAGGGCAGCTTTGCTTGGGTGAGGATGCGTTCTATCAGAAGTATGAACAGCAGATTCAGCGCTTGACGGATAAATTCATGCCGCCCAGGGATCAAGACCAGGCGGCGAGAGCAAGTCACAGGAAAGACATGGCAAAGTATGCGGATTACCGCACATACTTGAAATTCAGCATGTACGAGCAGGCAGAGGATGCAGATGGAAATCTGCGCAAAAATTATGTCGACGATATGGCGGGACGTGATTCCGGAGGCGAGGGTCAAAATCCGAAATATGTGGCGCTTTTTGCAGGATTCGCCATGCTGTATATGCAGCAGAGCAGCCGGGAATCCAAAATACGCCTGGTTCTTTTGGACGAAGCGTTTTCCAAAATGGATAAGGAGCGCAGCGAGGTTTGTCTGCGCTATGCCAGAAGCTTGAACCTGCAGTTGATTGTCTGTGTGCCAGATGAACGGCTGCAATCATTAATCCGCAATGTGGACTGCGTGTATGCATTTCGCAGAAAGAGCCATCAGATTTCGATGATCCATATTGACAAGGGAAAATATCTTGAAATGCTGCAGGGAGAGACAGATGAAAGAGAACAATAATCTGAAAAATATTACTCTGGCACGGTGGCTGATTCAACATGCTGACAAAGAAGCCTACCGTGCTGGGCGCCTTACAGGGTGGAAACATCCATTGGTAACTTCAGAATTATACCAGGCTGTAGGAGGAAGGAGTCAATTCCTGCAGCAGGCGAAGTGCTTAGAGGAAGAGTTCAACCTTGAAAACAGGGAGAGAATTTTATTTGAAAAGTATAACATGGGGGCAGACATTCGAAAAATTCATTATGACGTGGAAATTGTTCCAGAGCTTTGTGAACGGGAAGGCGTGGCAGATCCCAGGGAAGAGCAGCAAAAATGGGTCGCCAATGTGGAACATTTTAAAGAGCAAGTACTGGACTGCCAATGGCTGCTGCCATACTATGACGGCTTGCTCTCAAAGCTGCGTCAAGGGAAGATCGTTGCGGAGGCAGGAGAAGATCTGCTTTTTCGTTGTTTGAACGCCGTGGCAACGCAGAAAGAGTTTATATGGGAAAGAGTATTCAGTGTCAGAGTGTTTGATGACTCTAAGCTATTTAAGGCGATGTACCGGGACAGGATTTTTAATATTTTGAAAAACTATTCCATTTTTTATATAGAAGGGATGGAAAAGGATGAGCTTTTTGCGATGCATGAAATTCACTCGTATGGTCAGACGCTGGAGTGGAAAGGACCTTTGCAGTATCGTATCATAGAGGATGGCTTGGAGGGTTCTGTTGAACATGGCGGCAAGAAAGAGGCAGAAAGTCCGCTTATAAACACTGCATGGAACCGATATGGCACAGTTTTGAATTCCCAGACATTGGAACATTCGGCGCCTGTTGCGCTGCCTGGATGCAAGAAGATCATGACGATTGAAAACAAGGCAAATTATGAGGATATGCTCTATAGAGAGGATGCATTGTATATTTACTGTCATGGATATTTTGCGCCAAAAGAGGTGAAGTTTTTAAAAGGCATCTTGGAACTTGCAGATCCAGGATGTGAATTTTATCATTGGGGAGATATGGATTTGGGGGGAATCCGTATTTTTCAATTTATCAAGAGTCATGTGTTTCCACAGATTGCGCCTTATAAAATGGATGTTGAATCTTTTCAAGAGGCGTTGAGACTTGGGACGGCAAGAATGTTGAAAGAGGAAACACGACATAAATTGGAGAAACAGGACGCAGGGGTATTGCAGGAATTAAAGGAGATCATTTTGGCAACTGGCAAGGTGGTTGAGCAGGAAAAGTTTTTGTAAATGTAAAAAGGGGCGTCATGACATGCTGCATGCGATGCCAGATGCAAAAATTCTCTCTTTCGATCAGGGCAGGGTTCATGTGGTATCTTATGATGAGACGGATAGCTATCAGGTAACAGAGCTGTTTATCAATAACCGAACATATCTGCTGGACAGATTAGTGGAGTGGGAAGATTAATCAATTCCCACACGGATGCCGCCTTTACGTTCCGAGGGCTGAATCAGCACGGTCACAGGCTGGTTTCCGGGCCATTCAAAAGAATAAGATTCCCCAGAATGCTGTCCGATCAGGTTTTTCCACGAAAGGTCGGTCTTGATCTGCGGGTCGCCGTAGCCATGCTGGCTCATCCAGCAGATCACGGCGTCAGGATCGGCACACAGCGTATTTTGGTTGCTAAGGTTTGACAGCACAATCGGATTTCCATCGGATAAAATGGCTACATAGGAATTATTTCCATTGCCAGTGAGGGTGGAAGTGGCAAGTCCTTTTTGGGACATGACGCCCACTCCGATAAAGCGTACGTCATATTTGCATTCCTGGGAAAAAGCTAAAATATTTTCTGATTCCACAGAGATCACTTCGCCCATTGCAAGCTTGTAGACAAGCACATGCTGTCCGTAGTTCGCATAGTAGGTGACGGAATTGCCGGACATGGTTACTTTCATGAGCGGAAGGTTTTCACCAGTGGCGCGGCGGATCAGGGAGCCAAGAGCGGCCTGGGCAAAATTGTTCTGGGGTCCTAACAGCAGTTTTTCAAATTTGTAATTTTTTCCGCCGTAGCTTTCCCCGCCGATAAATGCGCCAGCCTTGCTGATCAGTACGTCGCTGCCGCTGCAGGTTACTTTTAAAGTTAACTCATTGATTGTTTCAAATGTAAGCATATATTCCTCCATTCTGCTTTTGACTTGCTGGAAGCGTTTTGGCATAGAGAGACGAAAAGCGAGTGTTTTATACGGCATACGCTGGAAGTCAGACTACCTGCACGCCGTATAATCCGCATAAGCCAGCCAAATCTTTTGCAACGCCGTTTCCCACTGCGCTGCATTTCCAGGCTCCCTGGTAAAGATAAATTTCGCCGATCATCATAGAAATGACGTTCGCATAATAGTCCGTCATCTGAAAACTTACTAGCTCTTCTCTGGTCTGGGCATTGAGAATCCGCAGGTATGCGTCCTTGACCATGCTGAAATTGAGATTATCAACGAAAGCGTCATTGATGGTCAGCACGAATACGATTTTTTGTGCCGCGGGATTGAGACGGTTAAAATCCACGGAGATATATTCACGGTCTTCCCGGGCTGATGGATAAAAATGGACGCTGCGGTCTGGGCTGTCTTCCTGTCCGTAAAATACGAACCAGTCGTCCCCCAATACTTTGCCATTTGCGCCTAAAAGAAAGGCAGATACATCCAGGTCGCACTTGGGGTTGTTGACGTTCCATCCTAGGCAGACATGAATCTGACGCACAGAACCGGAGGGATCCAGGAGAACTTTCTGTCCTTTTTGGATTTGCCTGCGCAGGTCAGGGATTGCAAGCTTTGCTATCGGAGCCTGATGCTGCGTCCTGGCGTTTGAGGCGGGAGCGGCATTCTGATTAGAAGATGCAGTATTATTTTTGCCAGATTTATTGATATGTAAGATGGAATTGCGGTCAAGAGGCTGTAACGACCGCATGGGGATATCTATCATTGGAATCCTCCCTTTTGTGTTCATATGCACGCTCGGAATCTCTCAATCTTCTCGTAAAATCAGGCACAAAGAGAATCCGAGCGTACATTTAATGGCTTTCATTCTAACAGAAAAGGCTTTGGATTGCAAACGTGAGAATGACTGATTTCTGTATAAATATGGAAAAATGAAAAGAAATTACAGCGTGAAACATCGTTTGATAAGTTTGCTGATTGTCTGGTTGTGTTGAAAAATACGCAGAATGGAGGAAACAATACTTGTAAAAACAAGGAAAAGCCAGTACAATAGTAGAAGTACATAACTGCAGGGGAAGCGTGAACCATGGATGGAATGTTTCACGAACAGCCTGCTTGTGCAAAAATGCACGGAATGGAGGAAATGATGAACAAAGAAAAAAACAGAAACTCATTCTCAGGATCCATTGGCTTTGTGCTGGCGGCAGCGGGAAGCGCAGTTGGATTAGGGAATATCTGGCGGTTTCCATATCTTGCGGCTAAGGACGGTGGCGGGCTTTATCTGGTAATTTATCTGATATTAGCGCTGACGTTTGGATTTACTCTTTTGGCAACGGAGATCGCCATTGGCAGAAAGACGAAGCAGAGCCCGCTTACGGCATATGGAAAATTGCATTCCAAATATGGATTTCTGGGCGTGCTTGCCTGTCTGGTCCCGATTATAATCATGCCTTATTATTGCGTCATCGGCGGATGGGTGGTAAAATATTTTCTTGCCTATCTTACCGGAGATGGCGTGCATGCGGCAGAAGACGGCTATTTTACCAGCCATATTACAGGCGAGGTACAGCCAATAGTCCTGATGCTGGTGTTCCTATTAATTGTGGCGTTCATCGTAATCCGTGGCGTCAACAAAGGAATTGAGACCTTTTCGAAGGTGCTGATGCCGATATTAATTTTGCTGGTACTTGGAATTGCGATTTTTTCGATGACCATCTCCCATACGGACGACCAGGGCGTTACCAGGACAGGTCTTGAGGGATTGTGGATCTATGTGGTGCCAGACCTGAGCGGAATCACGGTAAAAGGATTTTTTACGGTGCTGCTGGACGCCATGGGGCAGCTTTTCTTCAGCCTCAGCGTCGCCATGGGAATCATGGTGGCATACGGCTCTTATGTCAAGGACGAGGATAATCTGGTGCGTTCCATTAACCAGATTGAGATTTTTGATACAGCGGTGGCGTTTCTTGCAGGCGTAATGATTATTCCTGCCGTTTATACCTTTATGGGCAGAGAAGGAATGAACGCCTCCGGTCCAGGCTTGATGTTTGTGTCGTTGCCCAAAGTATTCTCTGCCATGGGACGAATTGGAAACCTGGTGGGCTGCCTGTTTTTTGCGATGGTTTTGTTCGCAGCGCTGACAAGCGCCATTTCCATTATGGAGGCAGTGGTGTCAAGCCTGATGGATAAATTCCATTTGTCGAGAATGAAAGCATGCCTGATTGAGACGGCAATTGCGATTGTGGGCGGGATCGTAGTCTGCCTAGGCTATAACAAGTGGTATTTTGAATTAAAGTTACCCAATGGGGCTGTAGCACAAATTTTGGACGTTATGGATTATCTCAGCAATAACTTGTTCATGCCTCTGGTAGCAATTGGCACTTGCGTTTTGATTGGCTGGATCCTCAAGCCGAAAACGATCATTGAAGAAGTGGAAAAAGGCGGTGCCAAGTTCGGCAGGCGAGGTCTCTATGTCATAATGATTAAATACATCGCCCCTGTTTTGCTGTTAATCTTGCTGCTGAAATCCGTTGGGATTCTGACGTTCATTTAACGGTTTCCGCATTCTGAGACCAGATTGAGAATCAACGTTTGTTAAAATCATATCTGTGCTTCTTGCCCGTCAAACGGGTCAGGATTTCTTTCCCGTTTGGCTGAGGGCGCTGTTATGATAATCTGCACAGTATGTCACGTCTTCTCCAAACCATTCTGGAGGAGTAAACGCTTTGGCACTTTCTTCGGTGTCGAATTCTACTTCTGCCAAAATCAGCGGCGACAATGCTCCCTCAAAGACATCCAGTTCAATCGTCAGACTGGAGCCTAGAGGGAGCAAATATCTTTTTTTCGAGATCAGGTTGCCGTCCACCTTGGCAAGCAGATGCTGGTAGGCGTCTTTGGTCAAAGGAAGATTATATTCCTTGCGGACCATGAAGCCTTTGGATTTGTAGGTAAGGTAGTATGTTTCATCTTCCCGGCGGATGCGTACCACTGGGTCAGTGCATAGATAACCCTGTTCAATTTGATGAAAGGGGTATGAATCCAAATGCTGCGGTAATGACTTAATTAAAAATTTGCGTTCAATTTCCATGAAAGGTTCCTTTCTGCTCAGTTGTTTTCGCGCATGATCCGGCAGGGGGTTCCGTATGCGACAGAATTGTCCGGGATGTCCTTTGTGACAACCGCATTCGCCCCGATGACACAATGCCTGCCGATGTTTGCCCCGAGAACTGAGACTCCCACCCCCAACCATGATCCCTCTCCGATGCGCACCCCGTCGCCATTCTGCACGATAGGCTGCCGGTGTATGGGAGTGCCTATGTCCTCATAGCCGTGAAGATTGTCCGATATGTACACCCGGTCGGCGGTCAGCACGTCTTTCTCTATTATTATGGATCTTGTTGCATAGATCTCATTGAAGTGACCGATGATGCAGCTGTCATGAATCTCAAGACGGCAATCGTGAGCACCTGTCAGGGGTTCGGCCGCAAGCCAGCTCCTGTACTGTATAATGACATTCGAACCGATTGAAATACCCCCCCCCGCCAATGATTTGCAATGGTTTATGTATCAGAGAATTATTACCAAAATGTGACAGCCTGAACTTCCATTTAAAGGACATAATTCGTTTATATATCCCAAGATGGATTTGATTTAAATTATACATTGCAACTTAGATTATATAAATATTCCATTGGGAGATGTTTTTCTCCATTGTTTTTTTGTAAAGTCGTATCTTTTTACAATTCTGGCAGGCACCCCGACTATTATTGAGAAATCAGGAAAGATGCCTTTCACAACAGAGTTTGCTCCCACAACACAATGGTCTCCAATAATAGTCCCCTGAAGGATAACAGCGTTATTGTATATTTTACAATCTTTGCCTATTCTTACTGGCTTTACGATAAGATCTTGACTCTCTATCGGAATGCTGATATCAGTGTATGGATGATCAATATCCGTAACTGTAACATTATTTGCCAATGCTGTATTTGATCCGATTTCAATTCTTTGTGCACAAGTAATATGGCAATTCTGTTGAACAGAGACACCAGAGTGTAAAATTATAGATGGAATATAGTTCTGAGATCCATAATGGGATATTCCTTCAACTCTGCAATTCGAGAATATGGATACATTTTCCTTAAGGGTGATAAATTTCTTTGTAAATCTTATCGGTCGATATATTATCGTTTTCCCAGAAGATTCTTTATTGAATAAAGAAAAATATATGCCTCGTAGATGAGGAATGAAAGATCCATTATATATGGATGAAAATATAGAGCAAATAATGTTACTCATTTTATCTTATTCAAGCATAATCCTATGGTACTCATCTATTCCCAGTCCGACAGCGTACCTCAGTGCCTTGTCGATTCCGGTCTGGTAGTCAGCCAACGGCAGGTCCTTTATCCGGAGTATTAGCCCGGAGTATTGCTCTGGGGTGGAGAACTCGTCGTCGTATCCGGCCAGGGGTGTGTAGTTGCCGTCATAGTATCGGAGGCATGGGACGCCGCGCATCAGTGCTTCGTAATATGTGGTGGAGTTTATGGCTATAGCAAAGTCGAACGCGGTGTTGTCGATGCATTCATTTACGGTTGTTGACTTCGGGATTATCCGCATGCCGTTCTCGGATGCCAGTCTGGAATATTCGTCGTAGTCAAGGGATGGATGAAGCTTAAGGTGGAATTCCTGCCGGTCGGAGAACCTGCCGAGCATTCGGATCAAATCGCGGTTCTGCTTGTCCATGATGTACTGTGACAGCAGGACGACCCCTCTGCGCATGGGATTGTCAGCCTTCATTGGCCTGCATTCGACATTCTTGGGATAGCCTGCCACTTCCATGCGACCCTCCTCATATCCGTATTTTATGAACTCGTCCTTGGAGTACTGCCCCCAGCACAGCTGGATGTGGGAGGTCAGGTTCTCAAATGGGATGTCATTGATCGGGATGTCCCCGCCCTGTACGAAATATGTGCCTTCCATCAGCGAGTATGTCTTCGCTCCGAGATTCCTCAAATGCTGTGTGAGTATGTTCTCAAGGTTCAGGGTGTTGGCAAGGCATAGGAACTTCCTTATGTTCGAGAGGTCGACCTTAAGGAGCTCATCGATTGTGTTGCAGTAGAATGTGACCTGAGACGACAGTATGAGTCTGTCCTTCAGTGAGAGCCCGCATCCTTTCATACCGCACAGACCTGTGCGCAGACCCTTGAGTATGTTCCTGGGTGAGAACTTTATTTTCCGGTCGCTCCACCGGCTCGTGTCAATGTATGTGTTGCCTTCGCCGAGCCTTGATGCCACAGTGCTCATGAGCTCTCTGTGGTCATTGCGTAACGGATAGAACCCAAACACTGTCAGGACTGGTTTGAGCTCCGTAGTTTTCAGTTCTGTCACATCGAATGTGAACAGGAGTTTTGCGATGGACCTGACAGTCCCGAATGGGTCTGTGTTGCCTCCGGCTTTCCACATCAAATTAGCGCAAAGCACCTTGTTGAGCACTATGCCCCGATGCGTCGCAGTCAGTTTGCTGTGGAGGAGACGGTATCGTTCTTTATTAGTCATAGCTTGAATGAAAACAGGTGACGCCACGGCATGGGATATACCCTGACGGCAAGGAGCGTAACGGATACGAATATGGCGAAACTCACGAATGCCGAAGCCATAGAGACCCCCACCGGACCAAACAGCCTGATGCCTGCCCATGCAAGCACGCAGGCAATGAGGCTCCACGTGAAAGTTATGATGCCGAGAGGCTTGGTCCTGAACGTGTAGTGCGAGAAGCACACGAACATAAGATATCCACCCTGAAACATCTGTGCCAGCATTACCCATGGGAGGAATGACAGAGACCCGAGATAGTCGGCAGGATAGATGGACCTTATCATCACTATCGAAACGAGGTATGACAGGACCACGAACACCACAGTCCCTAACAGGCATAGCCTGATGAGCCTTATCAACGAGTGCTGTTGATGGACGGTCTCATTGGGGGCTTTATCGAATGCCGCCAACTTTTTATAGAGATATGGGGCATATGCGTTGTTGAATGCTGTCAGGAACATCATGACCACCGATCCCCATGTAAGGGCCACTGAATAAAGGCCGTTTTCTGAGAGGTCGCACATGTTTGTGAGAAGGATCTTTTCGACCCCGCCCCTGAACCAGAACGAAAGCGCATGCGGAATTATGGGCACTGCAAAGGACAGTGTCTGCACCAGGAACTCTTTGCGTATCCTCGCTTCAAGGTAGCCGCGTCTGTACAGGATGTAGAGGCTGATGATGCCGAACACAATGACGGAACACATCATGCTGTACACCCTTCCTTGCCAGCCGAGAAGCAGTATTATCACGAACACTACGGTGGTGGCTGCGTTCACTGCCGACTGGGATATCTGGTAGACCCCGAATGCCACAGGCCGTTCCTCGCATCGCCACAAAAGCATGTTTATGTTGGTGATGCCTGTGAACCATACCACCACAATGGCATACATTTGAAATGTGGGGCTTATGTTCAGGCCTCTGTCGATCCACCGGAATATAAACATGTTTATTATCAGGCATACGAATGTCACAACCGTGTTCAGTAGCATCATGTTGGAGACATACGATCGGATCTCGCTCTTGTCTAACTTATTGAACATGACAGGCAACGCCCCGGCTGTGCACAGAAAACAGAATACCGAGAGGATCTGGACATACACATTGAAGTTAGTCACCACACCATAGTCGCCTGGTGTGAGATAGTAGGTGATAAATGGCAGAAGCAGGAATGGAATAGCCTTGTTTATGCCGTCACATACGACATAAACAAAGGAATTCCTCACCAGTGATGAACCGAGTATCCGGTTTATAGACATTTACAGATCCTTATTTTTTACCTATGATGTAGGGGTCTATCTGACTGACGGATTCGTCCATGTCGAGCCAGGCTCGGGCGCATGCCAGGTCGAGTCCGTCGTCGATGTCACATCCGGTTCTCTTGTCCACCACGAATTTGTATGGATTCCTGCCATGGAAATATGCCCATTCGATCATCTTTTCACGCGGAGCCATGAGGATGCCGTCAGTGACGAAGTACAGTGTAGGCAACTGCTGGCTTGGGACGTGCTTCAAGCCGAGCTCGTAGTTGAGCGGGCCATCCTCATTCCAGATGTAACGCTTGAAGCTCTCCACACTCATCAGTGAGTCAAATCCCTGTTCCAATGCCGGATAATATGCTTCGATAGCCTCTCTGTAGTCCTTTGGGAACACCAATGGCGATGTGCATGTTGCCCACAGTATGGTGTCACCGTCGACACTCTCTGCAATATGACGGACCACTTCCCCAAAGGTCTTTGTCTTTTCATCACAGTACTCCGGCGCACGCTTATGGGTGTCAGCTCCGGCTGCTTTTGCCATCTCCAGCATCAGGTCGGAATCGGACGATACCACTATCTTGGTGATATCTTTCACCTGTTTCAGCTGGTTGATTTTATTCACCAGTAGATTTGTGCCTGCAAAGGGTGCCACGTTTTTGTTTTTCAGGCGTGTGCTGCCTGCCCTTACCGGGATGATCGCTGTAATTGTTTTCATATGAGTCATTAATGTTATGTCCTGGTCAATTACAGTGCATCGGCGCGGCAGCGGCAGGCAACGGTCTATTCCAGCAACTCCAGCTTTTCTATCACCGTTTTTCGGTATATCTGCTCGGCAATATAGAAATCCAATGGAGTGTCAATGTCGATCGCCTCAATGTCAGAGGTCACTACAAATCTGGGGTTCTTGCCTATTATATTGCGGTTGTTGATCAGATCCTGCCTTCCGATGACAGTGACACCGAAATTGAGGGCCACCATGTCCGGCAGGTCCTGTGAATTGGGAGCGTTGGACGGATCATAGTTCAACGGCTTGCCGTCAAGCCATAGGAACTCCTTGATCTGGCTTACTGTCGATACGCAGTCGTTTTCGCCACGTTCCGCATAGGCTCGTATGCACTGGGATATGGTTTCTGGTTTTACGAATGGAGAGGTGCAGGGGCAATACATGAACACATCCGTGTCAGTGACCTCACCGAGATTGCGGAAGAATTCACTGCCTGAACATTCGGACGAGGCGTAATACTCCTCCCTGCGGTATGTTTTTACCCCCCCCACTGCATAACATTCGTTAACAATTCGGATGGCGTCCTCACTGTTCGTATTGACGATGATCTCATCAATCTCTGGCACTTGCATCAGGGTGCGGATCTTTAGCTCCATGAGGCATGTGTCGCCGAATGGGCGCAGGTTCTTGTCCTTTACGCGCTGAGATCCCCGTCGGATAGGGATGACAGCAGTGATCTTTTGTTTTGGGTTGGAGACAATCATAAATATGGTATTTGATGACTATGAGAGAGGGTTTGCAGGCTGTTTTTATAATATGCAGAATCTGCGATTGGTCAATATGAAAGCCGCCGGGACTACCTGTCCCGGATGCCCAT
>OFGN01001196.1_pt1 | contig 20369 bp, 21 predicted proteins | sample 1521821 | NCBI WGS metagenome assembly OFGN01 (sample SAMEA3504094, study PRJEB24116) | mouse gut metagenome | biome: mouse gut; feature: mouse-associated habitat; material: faeces | place: Denmark | collected 2011
ATCCAGCTACACAGCAAGCGTGAAACATAACCTTAATAAAGTTGGATTATACTAGTTTATATAAAAAAACAAAAAAAAATTTACAAAAAAATAATTTTTGGGAAATTATGATAATTATAGTGTTCTTAGTTCAATATGGAACGAGTTTTTTTGTGAAGGTGGGACTTAATTATTACTCTTTATTGTTTGCGGTTGCCTTATATGTCTTTGCTCAGGGAAAGGGCAAAGTGTCAAAAATTCTTTCCTGTAAACCTTTGATGGTTGTTGCTAAATATAGTTTTGAATTTTATATGGTGCATGAATTGATGCTGAGAATTTTCAGAAAAGTTTTTGCAAAAGTAGAATGTTTTTATCCAATTAAATTAGTCATCATAGCTATACCAGCATTAATCTTTTCGATAGGGTTGACAGTTTTATTATCAAGAATAAAGCAGAAAAGGTACAGAGGTTCAGGTGTCAAGATACAAGTATAATCTTTTTATAATGAATGGTTACTATTCACAGCTGATTTTTTTGAGAGGGGAATAAAACAATTTATAAAATATGAAATAAGGACTAAAGATTGCGAGAAGATACATAATTGGAGAGATGAACAAGATGAAACTGAAAAAAGATGAAACAAAACGTTTACAAGGCATTGCAATTTTATTTATGTTAGGACTTCATTTGTTTAATAGAAGTGATATTGCTAATTATTATGATGTGAATATATACCTGAGGGGAATCCCTCTCTTAACATATATTTCATATCTATTTGATGCGTGTGTTCCAATTTACTTGTTTTGCAGTGGATATGGACTTTATATAAGTGAAGAATCAGGAAGCAACATGAAAAAGAGAGTACAGAGAGTCTTGAAATTGATAATTCGTTTTTGGATTGTTATGGTTATCACGTGTTGCGTTGGATTTGCTCTTGGAATGCGAGATAGATTCCCCGGGAGTGTTCTGAATTTTGTCCTAAACGCATGTCTGATTAAGAGTAGTTATATAGGAGCATTTTGGTTTGTACAGACATACACAATATTGGCATTATTATCAGGCTGTATTTATAAGCTAATTAAGAAGTACTACTATTGGATTGTACTGCCGATTTCGTTGGTGTTTTATGTTGTGGCATTTGTGATTGAATATATTGTATTGAGCCAAATTGAGGCAGAAGCAATTACACTGTTTGTAAATGCCTTGATGCTTCTTTTGAGGTCACAATTTTCATTTGTGATTGGAATGATTCTGGCAAAAGAAAATATGCTAGATCACTCTAAGATATTATCAAAAATCAGAAATAATCAGATATTACCGTGGCTGTTTTTAATCATTGTAATTGTGGTGAGAGCTATTTTATCCCATATGATATTTGCTCCATTCTCTGCAATTGCATTGATTGTTATGTTTGGAACATATAATTGGGGAAAAACAGGCGAAAAGACACTGCTATTTTTGGGAAAACATTCGACTAATATGTGGTTGACACATATGCAGTTTTATATGATATTTACACCGACACTTGTGTTTTGCTCAAGAAATGCATTTGTGATTATGTTAACACTGGTGGGCTTATCAGTAGCAGCATCTTATGCAGTGGACTGGGTGTATGAGGTAGTGACATTAAAAGGAAGGGGGAGAAAGAATTGAAATTTTAGTTGAAGCAGATAATATTTAAAAACGAAAGAACACAGAAATAATGAAAAAAAGGGAGGAAAAAACATGAAGTGTAAAAAATTAAAAAGCCTGTTTGCTTTTTTACTAGTCTTATGCATGGTATTTAGCACACAGGTGAATCCTGTTTTTGCACAGGAACATGGCACGATAACCGTGCAGGAAGAAGGTTTTGATGATGTGAAGAGTGAGGATTCCATTAATTTGTCGGAGATGAACACGGAAGAGACCGTCTTTGCCGATTCATGGGAGGAGTGTGACAAGTGTTCCATAGATAATCCGCACCTGATTTCTAACGCGGAAGAGTTGGACAAGATTCGTACTCATACCCATGTGGAGGGTGATGCGACAACCATTAACGGGTATTTTAAGCTGACAAACGATATCGTATTCACGGATGATGATTTTAAGGAAGGAGGAGCTTTTTATAATGATGGACATACATGGATATCAATTGGACAATCTGAAGTACTTGGGATAGATGGATTGGGATTGGTATTTTGTGGTAAATTTAATGGCGACGGATATAGTATCAAAAATCTTAAAATGACTCCGAATAGTGATGATAAAAAGCTTCGTTATTATTGTGCATTATTTGCTCGTCTTGGAAATGGCGGAATTATTACGAATACTGTATTTGATAAGATAGAAAATACTACACAACATGCACCTTCTGTTGTAGTTGGAACAATAACAGGTGATAATGCTGAATTGAGCAATATTACCATTAAAGATTGCGTGATTGCGGGAGGTTCTCATATGCCAGCCACTTTTTTGGGGCATGAACTCAAAGGGAGCGTATCTAATGTTATAATTCAGGATAGTATATGTGGCGGTGATTCATCAAATGCAAATGGAGGTATGATTGCCAGGGCAATAAACAATGCTAAAATTAATAATTTGACAATAAAGAATTGTAAATATAAGTATTATTCGTTTTCTGGTTTGCTATGTGGTTCTGTGGATGGTGATAATACTATTGAAGACATCAGGATTACAGAAACGGAATATGCTTTGGCGCATCCTAATGCCGGTGCCTTGGTAGGAACGGGAAATAGTGCAAATCTTTTCATGAAAGATGTGTATCTTGATTTTGTATACAATGCAGGATTACATGGTGGATTGGAAGAATATGATAGCTATAATGTTACCAGTATACCGAAAAATTTACAAGTCACTTTTGATAATGTTAGTCTTAAATACAATTTGAGTGGAAGAAAACCTACTCTTGCAAGGTGGTGGGATGCTGTAGATGAAATGGCAAGAGGAAAAGGATTGGTAAATTTAAGTTGCGTAGACGGAGATGGGAATGAGGCAGAAGTTATTAGTTATGGAGATGCATATTATGTAGTTAAGAACTCATCAGAGGATGAAATTAAATCAACAGAATTCCTTATCGGTGTTTTAAATGGAGGTAAGTTGCCAGAAGATATGGTAGGTGTTGATGGTACATTGGTTACGCCTGTCAAGGAAGGAAGCGTCTTTGGAGGTTGGTATGATAATGTAGAATTGGATGGGGATCCTGCAAGCACATACGAACTCGGTAAAGCATACTATGCTAAGTGGATAGAAGAGGAACCAGGCAATGATAAAGAAGACTTGGCAGCACTTATCGAATATGCCCAGGATGCAAAGAAGGATGAAACCTATAAATATCTGGTACCGAGGGTAAAAGAATTATTTGAAAAGGCATTGGAAGATGCAATTGAAGTAAATAATAAGGAAGATGCAACACAGGCAGAAGTAGATGCAGCATACAATGAACTTCTTGCAAAAGTACATCTTTTGAACTTTACAGGAAATACAGAGAGATTAACAGTACTCGTGGCAACAGCAAGTGGAAAAGTAGAAGAGATGTACACGAAAGAGAGCTGGGAGCCATTTGATAAAGCTTTGAAAGCAGCACAGGGAGTACTTGCAGATGAAAATGCACTTCAGGCAGAGATTGATGTAGCACGTGATGCGTTACAGGCAGCGATGGATGCGCTGGTTGAAAAGCCAATCGATACGAGCAAGTTAGAAAAGCTTGTGGCAGATGCTTCTGTATACGAAGAAAATCTTGAGAACTACATATCATCTACAGCAGAAAGCTTTATGGCAGCGCTTGACGGAGCAAGAAAAGTTCTTGCAAGTGAGAAAATCACTCAGGAAGCAGTCGACAGTGCATATAAAACACTTTTGAATGCAATCTTTGGTTTGAGAGAAGTTCCAAACAAAGACAGGTTAGAAGATCTGCTTGGAAAAGTAGAAGCGATGGATTTAAGCGCATACAGCGAAGAAAGTGCAAACGCAGTGAAAGCAGCAGCGGCAATGGCAGCAACGGTAATGGAAGATGAGAATGCAAACCAAGAGCAAGTAGATGCAGCAGTAGCGGCATTAGAAGAGGCAGTAGCAGCATTAGAAACAAAAGAGGAAGTAAGTGGTGATATCAATAATGAAGGAAATGATAATACGCTAACATCTGATGAAACAGAAGATACTTCCAGGGAAGACGATAGTTCTGTAACAGATAAAAAAGTTGCATCGAACGATGGAGGAAGCAAAGATATTGCAAACAAGACAACAAAGGCTAAAACAGGTACAAAAACAGCAGCACAGACAGGAGATGCTGCGAGTGCGGCAGTACCGGCAGTGGCAGCAGCAGCGGCACTTCTGGCAGTATGGTTTATCCGGAAAAAGAAATAGGTTAGTTAAAGCTTATAAGGCTTAAAAAGAAAAAAGAGATACGGTTAAGAATCTATATGAATTCTTAACCGTATCTCTTTTAAAAAAGAATGGTATAAAGGACTTGTCCTCTGTGCATACTTACAAAAAGCGAAAGGGATAGTATCTTATGAGGACTGTGTTTGCAATTATAACAGGTATTTTGGTTTTTGGTATCAATTTTGTGCTTTATTGTTGTTTAAGGATTGCGTCAAAAGAGGATGAGATGTTAGAATGGGAGGCGAGCAGAGAAAAGAAGGTAGAATAATATGGAAAATATTATAAAGGCATACATGGATTTGGATTACATGAGAGTCTTGATTCTGGTTGCTGGAATTTACTTATGTTATATTGGAATGTTGAAATACCACGAAAAAAAGCAAGGTAAAGTCATGCCAAGAGTAAGGTATGGGTTTGGTTTGCTTTTTATTATATACATAGTATTTTTGTTGGAGCTGACATTGTTGAAGCGTGAGATTGGTTCCGAGTACAGGATAGAACTTGAGGTGTTCTGGTCTTATAAAAAAGTTATTTCGGGACATGAGATAGAATTAAAGACTCAGATTTTAGGCAATATGATCGCATTTCTTCCGTGGGGGATATTGCTTCCTTTGGTTAGTGAGAAAGCAAGAAGTTTTCAGGTAACAATCTTTGGCGCTTTTTTGTTGTCGACAGCGATAGAGTTGATGCAGCTGATTTTTAAATGCGGGCTTTGCGAGATAGATGATATCCTGAACAATACGCTAGGCGCTTGCATAGGATATGGCATAATTATGATAATTGGAAGAATATGGAAGAAAAAGACTTAAATATGATGAAAAATGAGCATAAGGTGACAGAATATTAAAGAATATGCCCAAAAAGCAGATTTTGTGTTGCCTTTTCGAAAAACATTTATTATACTACAAGATAGATGTGGTATGGCGCATGGAAAACGAGTATGGGAGAAGATGATTTATGGAAGAAAGATTTGAGAGAAATACTGAGGAATTGGAGATCGATTTATTAGATATTTTAAGAACGATGCTTAGAAAAGCGTGGTTGATTATTTTGTGCTTGTGTGTGGGTGCGATTCTTGCTTTTGGCTATACGAAGCTTCGTATAGTGCCGCAATATTCTGCAACGGCTAAGATTTACATTGTCAATAGTGAGACGACGATTACGTCAATCTCAGATTTACAGCTAGGTACAACACTGACGCCGGACTATATTGAAGTGGCAAAGAGCCGTCCGGTTTTAGAAGATGTGATTAATAGATTGGATTTGAAGATGACAGCGAATCAATTATTGGGAAAAGTTGATGTTACGAATAAAGAAGGTACACATATTTTAAATATTTCTGCTGTGGATGCTGATCCAAAACTGGCAGCAACCATTTCGAATACCATGTCCGATGTTGTTGCAGACAGCATTGCGAAGATTATCAATACGGACAAACCAAATGTCTTAGAAAGTGCAGTGGTACCTACAGTACCAATTAGTCCGAATACAAGGCGCAATGTTATGGCAGGCGGATTAGCAGGTGCAGCAGCAGCAATGGCAGTCATCTTTGGGATGTATATGATGGATGACACGATCAAGACAGAAGAAGATGTCCGTAAGTATTTAAAACTTACTGTGCTTGCTGCCTTACCGTTAGAGAAACAAGATACGCGCAAGAATAAAAAGAGCGCTTAAATAAAGCGAGGGATTGCAGTGAAAAAAAGCAGAAAAATATTGATATGGCTGTGTATTGGCATTGCAGTTATTGCATGCGGATATATCATCTATCATTCTGTTACAAAAGAGAAGAATCTGACAGTATATGAGGTGCTGAAAAAAGAATATATAATCCCGCAAGATGAAAGAACGAAAGAAGATGAGATTCCGATTGATTTTCAGAAACTTTGGGAGATGAACCCTGAGATTTATGCATGGATCGAGATTCCGGGAACAGACATCAGTTATCCAATCGTGCAAAGATGGGGAGATGATTCTTATTATCTGAATCATACGATTGATGGGAAAAAGGGTTATCCTGGTTCTATTTATACCGAAGGGATGAATCATCGTGATTTTCGGGATTTCAATACGGCTGTCTATGGACATGATATGAAGGATGGCAGCATGTTTAAAGGACTTCACAATTATGAAGACGAGGTATTTTTAAAGGAGCATCCGGAAGTGATTATTTATACACCGGAAAAGATTTTAAGATATGAGATTTTTGCGGCAGTTGTGTATGACGACAGACATGTGATGAATACATTCCGGTATGAATTAGAAGAAGAGCGGCAGCGCTTCTTAGATTCCGTTTATGAGGCGAGAGATTTGAGAAATACCTATCGGGACGACATTACTGTATCACCGGAAGATCGTATCCTGACACTTAGTACCTGTATAGGCAATGAATCTGAGAAAAGATTTCTTGTGGAGGCGGTTTTAAGAGATGAATAAAAGAAAAATCATAGCTGCATTGATGGCAGTAGTTGCTTTGTGCATAGCAGGGATGCTTATATATTATCTGGGGATGCAGAATTCAGGAATGCAGACCTTATCAGAGATTGTGGAGGATGGGAACAAAGATAACGTAGATGAAATTATGTTCGAGGGAAAAAAGTATCGTTATGATTATAGTCTGCGCAACGTGTTGTTTCTTGGAATAGATAATGAAGAGCCGTTTGAGAAAAAACAGGCGGGGCAGGGAGGTCAGTCCGATACGATTCTTTTGTTTTCTATGAATCCTTCCGAAAAAACGATTCGGATGATTGAGATTCCAAGAGATACGATGACAAGGATCAAGGTGTATGATAAGGATGGGGATTTTCTGACAGAAGATACGGCGCAGATTGCACTGCAATATGCCTATGGCGACGGAGAAGAGCGAAGCTGCCGTCTGGCAGAGGAAGCAGTGTCTTATCTGATGTACGATATTCCGGTGAATGCCTATGTAGCATTGAATATGGATGGTATTGAAGAGATTGTGGAAGGCATCGGAGGAGTCGAAGTAGATGGAAAACTGCTGAATGGCAAAGAAGCTCAGAATTTTGTACAGGCCAGAGAGAAAGAGGTAACGGGAAGCAATCTGGAGCGAATGAAAAATCAGAAAGCTTTTATACTGGCTTTTTTTAAAAAATTGAGGGAATCAGGTGCGGAAGATAACAGCATTTATAAAAAGCTTTTTAATTCTGCCAAGGATCAGCTGATTACGAATATAAGCACAAGAGAGATGGAGAAATTCGCGGAATATGAATTGCTGGAGGAATCACAGGTGATTCCGGGAGAAATGAAAGCCGGCAGAGAGCATGATGAATTCTATACGGACAATAAAGAATTGCAAAAAATTATAATTAATCTGTTTTACAAAGAAGTGTAAATGTGGTAAAATGATAAAAGAATATGGTGTTGGAAAGATTAAGGAGGAAAGGATTAGTATGAAACGTTTTAAGACTTTAGTGAGTATAATATTAATGAGCTGTATGTTGCTTGGCATGACTTTGACAGCGGTTGCAGCGGACAGTCCGGAAACAGATGGCATTGTAAGAAGGGTAAGGTCTGCAATAGATGCAGCCGGAAGGCGTGTGGATGTCAGAACCCGAGCAGTTCCGGAAGAATATAAAGCAGCTGCAGCGGCTCTTGATATGAATATGGTTCGTGAATTATTGGGTGATGATTATGTAGAAGGTATGAAGATTCTCGATATCCGAGATGTTTTTATAGCAGGAGATGAGGAACTGGTGGAATGGCCGGTTACAATTACGTTCGAGGTTCCGGGGGTATTAGCATCTACCAATGTTGCACTGCTTCGTTATAATAAGGAAAAAGGTGTATGGGAGAAGCTTCCTTGCTGGGCAGGGAACGGAACAATTACCGCAACTTTTGACAGTTTATCACTGGTTGCATTTATCATTGACCCGGCTACAGCGCAAGGGGTATCCGATGATGATACATCTCCGAAGACGGGAGAAGCTTCCGTGGCAGCTGCAGGTGTCATTGCAATGTTGGCAGTCGTGACAGCTTGCGGACTCGGAAGGAAAAAAGAATTTGGTAAATAAGCCATAGCATACGACAAAAACGTCCGGTGGACGTTTTTGTCGTATGTTAAGGATGGAGAAGATATGAGACTTACGGATATCCACTGCCATTTTCTGCCAAAGGTAGATGATGGCGCGAAAGATGAAGAAGAAGCCTTAAAGCTTCTTGAGATGGAATATGCACAAGGTGTAAGAAGAATCATTGTAACACCGCATTACCGAATCGAGATGTTTGAGACTGCCAGGGAAGAGATTGAAGAGAGGTATCGTTGGTTAAAGGCGCAGGCCAGGCTTTTGTATGAGGATCTGGAATTATATCTGGGCTGTGAATATTATGCGAACTCTGGAATGCTGGAGGATCTGAAAACGCATAGAAGGGACACTTTGGCAGGAAGCCGTTATGTATTGGTGGAGTTTTCCGGTATGGATTCTTTCACAAAGCAAAGAAAACAAGTAAGAGAGCTGACTGGAGCAGGGTATATTCCGATTATAGCGCATGCAGAGCGCTATGAATGTCTGCGCAAGGACATTCAGAATGTGAAAGAATTGATTTTTTTTGGGGCGAAGATACAGGTGAATGCAGATTCCGTTCTGGGTGAGGAAGGTTGGAAGACAAAGGCTTTTTGCAAGAAATTGATGAAGCAGGATCTTTTGCATTTTATTGCATCGGATGCACATCGTACGAAAGAACGTGTTCCGAATCTTGGCAGATGTGCCGAGTATATAGACAAGAAAATGGGACATGAATATGCACAGAGGATTTTTGTAGAAAATCCAGACGAAATTTTTAGTACAGAATAAGGAGACATACTATGAAACAAATCACGATAAAACAGCAGTCGTTAAGCTACGAGATGCGGGAAGAATTAAAGACATTAAGAACGAATATTTTGTTCTGTGGAAAAGACAAGAAGAAGATTGTAGTTACCAGTTGTTTTGCAGGAGAAGGAAAGAGTATGATTTCTTTGAATCTTGCGATGTCCTTGGCAGAGTTAAAGAAGAAGGTTATTTTGATCGATGCAGATGTTCGAAGGTCTGTGCTGGCAAAGGTTCTGGATGTAGGTGAAGTAAAATATGGTTTGACGCATTTTCTTTCCGGACAGTGTGTGTTGGAAAATGCGAAACTGCAGACGGATTTTATGAATCTGGATGTGATTATTGCCGGACCGGAAGTTCCCAATCCAACCGAGTTGTTAAGTACTGATAATTTCAGGGCAATGTTAGAGCGATTTGAAGAGACGTACGATTATATTATCATTGACAGCCCGCCGCTTGGCGTGGTAGTGGATGCTTCTATTATTGCAAAAGAATGTGATGGCGCTATCTTTACGATAGAGGCGGCGAATGTGAAATACCGCATGGCGCAGCAGGTGAAAGAAAAGTTGGAGAAGAGTGGGTGTCCTATTCTGGGAACGGTTCTTAATAAAGTGGACCGGAGACAGAACAGAGGTTATTATAATAAGTATTATGGAAAGAAATATTCCAGATATTATACGAAAGAATATAAAAGAAATATAGAATAAAAACTGCCGCTATCGCGGCAGTTTTTATAGAATAGACTTTTGGAAAAGGAGTCTGTCTGGAGGCAATTATTTATGAAGCAAACAAAAAAGGGGAATGAACTTTTAAGCCGTATAGAAGAACAATATCATACCTTGAGTAAGGGACAAAAACGTCTTGCGGAATATATCGCCGGAAATTATGATAAGGCTGTGTTTTTGACTGCAGCAAAGTTAGGGGCGGCAGTTGGAGTCAGTGAATCTACGGTGGTGCGTTTTGCAGTTCAGATTGGATATAAGGGGTATCCGGAATTTCAGCGGGCATTGGAAGAACTGGTGCGCAACAAATTGAATTCGATACAGCGTATGGAAGTGACTTACGGAAGAATCAGTCAGTCAGAGATCCTTACGACGGTGCTGCAGTCGGATATTGAAAAGATTAAGCTTACGATTGCAGGAATTGATCAGAAAGCGTTTGAGGAGGCCGTAGATATCATTTTGCATGCGAGAAGGATTTATATTATAGGCATTCGCAGCTGTGCACCGCTTGCAAGTTTTCTTGGATTTTATCTGAATCTTTTGTTTGATAATGTCGTGCAGATTCATACGAATAGTTCCAGTGAGATTTTTGAGCAGATGATACGTATCGGAGAAGAAGATGCCTTGATTGGAATCAGTTTCCCAAGATATTCCATGAGGACGTTAAAGGCATTGGAATTTGCCAATAACCGGAAAGCAAAAGTGATTACCCTGACAGATAGTATTCATTCGCCGATGAATTTATATTCTTCCTGTAATTTGATCGCAAGAAGCGATATGGCATCCATCGTAGATTCGCTGGTTGCGCCGCTGAGTGTGGTGAATGCACTTGTCGTAGCGTTGTGTATGAAGAAACAGGATGAGATTGTTCAGACATTGGAAAGCTTAGAACAGATTTGGGATGAATACCAGGTGTATTCGAATGATGAATTGAATCAGGCCAGCGATACCGTAGCATTTGGTCTGGGAGAGGATATATATGAGTAAGGTTCTAGTGGTAGGCGGTGGCGCTGCCGGCATGTTCGCAGCGATTTTTGCGGCAAGAAGCGGCAGTGAAGTACATTTGTATGAAAAGAATGAAAAACTTGGGAAGAAGCTTTTTATTACCGGAAAGGGAAGGTGTAATATTACCAATGCGAGCGATATGGAAGTCTTGTTTGCTTCGGTGTTGACGAATCCTAAGTTTTTATACAGTAGTTTTTATGGATATACAAACGAAGATGTGATTCAGTTTTTTGAGGAAGCGGGGCTGCATACAAAGGTTGAACGTGGCAATCGGGTGTTTCCAAAGTCAGATCATTCTTCGGATGTGATCGGTACGCTTGTCAGGATATTAAACCGGGAACGGGTAAAAATATATTTGCATCAGGAAGTGGAAAAGGTTGTGTCAAAAGAGGGAATATTTGAAAACCTAATTTTAAAAGATGGAACAGCGGTGTACGGTGACGCCTGTATCGTGGCAACTGGCGGATGTTCCTATCAGACAACCGGATCTACCGGAGATGGGTATCGGTTTGCGAAAGAAAATGGGCATCAGGTAAGCGATCTTCTGCCGGCATTGGTGCCGATGAATGTAAAAGAAGGATTTGTAAAAGAGCTGCAAGGTCTATCGCTTCGCAATGTGAAAGCGGCGGTTTATCAAGGAAAAAAACTTTTATACGAGGAGTTTGGAGAAATGCTGTTTACGCATTATGGGGTGAGCGGACCATTGATGTTAAGTGCAAGCAGCGTTGTAGGAAAGCAGTTAAGAAAAGAAGCGTTGAGGCTTGAAATTGACTTAAAGCCTGCATTATCTGAGGAACAGTTAGATCAACGTGTGCTCAGGGAATTCGAAGAATATAAAAACAAGCAGTTTAAGAATGCGGTGCATAAATTGTTCCCGGCAAAGCTGATTCCGGTGATGATTGAGGTAAGTGGAATTGAACCGGAGAAAAAGGTGAATGAGATTTCTAAAAAAGAGCGATTGGGATTCGTACATCAAATAAAGCATTTTGAGATGACACTTACCGGACTTCGGGATTTTAACGAAGCAATTATCACAAAAGGTGGTATTAAAGTAAAGGACATCGATCCGGGAACGATGGAGTCCAAGCTTATCAAAGGATTGTATTTTGCAGGAGAAGTATTGGATTTGGATGCGCTTACCGGTGGTTTTAACTTGCAGATTGCATGGTCTACGGGATATGCGGCCGGAATAGCGGCGGGCAGTCAGGAATCGTAGTAATAAACATGACGGCAAGATAGAATAGAACCAAAGAAAAGAGGGAAGAAAATGGGATATAATATTGCAATTGACGGACCGGCAGGAGCCGGAAAAAGCACGATTGCGAAACGTGTGGCAAAAGAAAAAGGGTATATCTATGTGGATACGGGAGCAATGTATCGTGCATTGGCGATTTACTTTTTGAAAAAAAACATTTTGCCGGAAGAGATAGAGAAAATTACGGATGCCTGCAAAGATGCAGATGTCTCCATCGGATATGTGGATGGGGTGCAGCAAGTATATTTGAATGGGGAAAATGTGACATCACAGCTAAGAGAAGAAGCGGTAGGCAACATGGCTTCCGTAAGTTCTGCTCTGCCAAAGGTGCGTGAGCAGCTTTTGGAGCTGCAAAGAACGCTTGCAAGAGAGAAGGATGTGGTGATGGATGGACGTGATATCGGTACCAATATTTTGCCGGATGCAGATGTGAAAGTATATCTTACGGCAAGTGTGCTGACGCGGGCAAAGAGAAGATATGCAGAGCTGAAGGAAAAAGGCATTGCATGTGATTTAGAGCAGATCGCTCATGACATTGAGGAGCGTGACTGGCGTGATATGAACAGAGAGACAGCGCCTCTTTGTCAGGCGGCGGATGCAGTGTATGTGGACTCGTCGAATATGACGATTGAAGAAGTAGTTGAGACAATTATTCATTTGTGTAAGTGAGGCCAGCATGGAAGTAATAAGAGCAAAGACGGCAGGATTTTGTTTTGGGGTGAAACGTGCGGTAGAGACCGTATATGAAGAGGTACAAAAACAGGGGAACATACAAATCTATACGTATGGGCCGATCATTCACAATGATGAAGTGGTAAAGGACCTTGCAGCAAAGGGTGTGCGTGTGATCAAAGATGAAGCAGAACTTGAGACGATCAAGGAAGGTGTGGTAATTATACGCTCTCATGGCGTATCGAAGCGTATTTCAGATAAGATTGAGGAACAAGGCTTGATACGTGTGGACGCAACTTGTCCGTTTGTAAAAAAAATCCACAATATTGTAGAGAAAGAAAGCAAAGCCGGAAAACATATTGTAATTATTGGAAACGATGCACATCCGGAGGTGGAAGGGATTAAGGGGTGGTCTGAAAGTGAAGTTACGATCATCCAATCAGCAGAAGATGCACAAGATTTTTCCCTGGAGGAAGAGAAGGAAATCTGTATCGTATCGCAGACGACATTTAATTACAATAAATTTAAAGATTTGGTTGAAATCATTCAGAAAAAGCGTTATTATATAAGTGTTTTAAATACAATCTGCAGTGCAACAAAGGAACGGCAGACAGAGGCGAGAGCAATCGCAGAAGCGGCAGACGCGATGATTGTCATAGGAGACAAGCGAAGCTCAAATACGCAGAAGTTATTTGAAATATGCCGAAGTGCATGTGACAATACGTACTATATACAGACACTTGACGATTTGGATATGAATCAATTAAGGTCCGTGGAAACAGTAGGTATTACAGCAGGGGCATCCACGCCCAATAATATAATTGAGGAGGTTCAAAATAATGTCAGAATTAACTTTTGAACAAATGTTAGAAGAATCATTGAAAACAATACATAACGGGGAGGTTGTTGACGGTACAGTCATCGATGTGAAGTCAGATGAGATTATCTTAAACATCGGTTACAAGGCTGACGGTATTATTACTCGTAGTGAATATACAAATGAAGCTAATGTAGATTTAACCACAGTCGTAAAACCGGGCGATACCATGACCGTAAAAGTATTGAAGGTTAATGATGGAGAAGGTCAGGTGTTATTAACTTACAAACGTCTTGCAGCAGAAAAAGGAAATGAAAGATTGAAAGAAGCTTTTGAGAACAAAGAAGTATTAAAAGCATCTGTTTCCCAGATTCTTGGCGGCGGATTGAGTGTTATCATTGATGAAGCGAGGGTATTCATTCCGGCTAGTCTTGTTTCAGACACTTACGAGAAAGATTTAAGCAAATACCAGGGACAGGAGATTGAATTCGTGATCAGTGAATTCAATCCAAGAAGAAACCGTGTGATCGGTGACAGAAGACAGCTTTTGGTAGCAAAAAAAGCAGTGCTTCAGAAAGAGTTATTCGAAAGATTAAAAGTTGGAGATACTGTGGAAGGTACAGTGAAAAACGTAACTGATTTCGGTGCGTTTATTGATTTAGGCGGTGTAGACGGTCTGCTCCATATTTCTGAGATGTCCTGGGGCAGAGTAGAGAATCCGAAGAAAGTGTTCCAGATTGGGGAGACATTAAAGGTACTTGTAAAGGATATCAGTGATACAAAGGTTGCATTATCCTTAAAGTTCCCGGAGACAAATCCTTGGGCAAATGCAGCGCAGACATATGCGGTAGGCAATGTTGTGACAGGTAAAGTTGCAAGAATGACAGACTTTGGTGCATTTATAGAGTTGGCGCCAGGGGTAGACGCACTTCTTCATGTATCACAGATTTCAAGGGCACATGTAGAAAAACCATCTGATGTGTTAGCAGTTGGACAAGAGATCGAAGCAAAAGTAGTAGATCTGAACGAGGCAGATAAAAAAATCAGCCTCAGCATAAAAGCATTGGAACCGCAGAATACTGCTGAGAAAGCAGAAGAAGCGCAAGAGGCAACAGAAGAATAGAATATAGTATAATCTGAATATGTAAAGATAGAGGCTATAGTATAGTCTCTATCTTTTATATCTTGTATCGTATAAATTACGATGTATAAGGAAAGGAAGGAAACAACATGGGATTTTTCACATTTAAAGGTGGGATTCATCCAAGTGACGGTAAGAGTCTGGCGAAGGATAAGGCAATTGTTTCACTTAAGCCAGGAAAAGAACTTGTGTATCCGCTTTCGCAGCATATCGGTGCTTTGGCAAGTTCCATCGTTGCAGTGGGTGACCGTGTATTAAAGGGGCAAAAGATTGCCGAGGCAGGAGGATTTGTGTCGGCGCCAATCTATGCTTCGGTATCTGGTACGGTAAAGAAGATAGAACCAAGATTTACCCCGTCGGGTTCTAAAGTAAACTGTATTATAATTGAGAATGATGAAGCATATGAGGAGGTCGCATATGCTAAGACAAAGGCGCTCGAACAATTAACAAAAGAAGAGATTTTGAACCTGATCGGAGATGCCGGAGTAGTCGGAATGGGCGGAGCAGGATTTCCTGCCAGGGTAAAACTGTCACCAAAAGAGCCTGAGAAAATCGAATATGTAATCGCTAATTGCGCGGAATGCGAACCGTATATTACAGCAGATTACAGAAGGATGCTGGAGGATACCGAAAAGTTAGTGAGTGGGATGCGTGTAGTATTGAAGTTATTCGACCATGCAAAAGGGATCTTTGCAGTGGAAGATAACAAACCAGATGCGATTGCAAAGTTAAAAGAACTTACGAAAAATGAGCCGCGCATGGAGGTAAAGGAATTAAAGACAAAGTATCCGCAAGGCGGAGAGCGGCAGCTGATTTTTGCGGCGACAGGAAGGGCGATCCACTCTGCGATGCTTCCTGCGGATTCCGGATGTGTGGTGAATAATGTGGAGACATTAATTAGCATACATAGGGCAGTAATAGAAGGGAAACCGTTGTTTGAGCGCGTTGTGACTGTAAGCGGTGAGAGCATAAGGGAACCGGGGAATTTTCTGGTATCGCTTGGAATGAATCAGAAAGAGCTCATCGAGGCGGCAGGCGGATGGAAAGGAGAGCCGAAGAAAGTGATTTCCGGAGGTCCGATGATGGGATTTGCGATGATCACACTGGACGTTCCGGTTACAAAAACATCTTCTTCGATTCTTTGTTTATCGAAAGATGAAGTGGAAGAGATGGAGCCAAGTGCATGCATTAACTGCGGACGTTGTGTCGACGCGTGTCCAAGCCGGTTAATTCCTTCAAGGCTTGCAGATTTGTCGGAGCGTTATGACGAAGAGACATTTGTAAAATGGCAAGGGTTAGAGTGTATGGAGTGCGGCTCTTGCAGTTTTGTATGTCCGGCAAAAAGACCGCTGAAGCAAGCAATCGGTTCTATGAGAAAGATAGTTCTGGCGAACCGGAGAAAAAAATAGACAAAGAAGAGAGAAAGGAAAGGTGAATCAACGTGAGTGAGAATTATAATGTTTCTTCTTCACCGCATATCCGTTCCAGGGTTACTACAAATAACATTATGACTTTAGTGACGGCATCTCTTATGCCGGCGGCTATATTCGGAGTATATAATTTTGGAATGCCTGCGTTGGTTGTCCTGAGTATTACTACAGCATCCGCAGTAGCGGCAGAGTATATATGGCAAAGGGCAATGCATAAAAAGATAACGATCAATGATTTTAGCGCGGTAGTTACGGGATTGTTATTGGGATTAAATCTGCCTGCAACTGCACCGTGGTGGATGTGCGTGCTTGGAAGTGTATTTGCGATTATTATTGTAAAGCAGTTATTTGGCGGGCTTGGACAGAACTTTATGAATCCGGCGCTTGGAGCAAGATGTTTTCTGCTGATCTCTTTTACGGGAAGGATGACAACATTTACTTTTGATGGCGTGGCGATGGCAACACCGCTTGCGCAGCTAAAATCCGGGGAAGCGGTAGATACGATGGATATGCTGCTTGGACGTATTCCGGGAACGATTGGAGAGACGAGCGTAATTGCCATTTTGATCGGCGCAATCTTTTTGATTCTGATGGGAATTATTGATATTCGTATTCCGGGAACGTATCTTGCGTCATTTGTGATTTTTATCGTTTTATTTGGCGGTCACGGATTCGATGTTAATTACATTACCGCACATCTTTGCGGAGGCGGTCTTATGTTGGGCGCTTTTTTCATGGCAACAGACTATGTGACATCACCGATTACCAGGAGAGGACAGATTTTATTTGGCGTCTGTCTTGGGGTGTTGACCGGCGTCTTCCGCCTCTTTGGGAGTTCTGCGGAAGGTGTTTCTTATGCGATTATCTTCAGTAATCTTTTGGTACCGCTGATAGAGAAAGTAACTCTTCCAAAACCATTTGGGAAAGGAGGAGAAAAATAATGAGCAATAAGATTGTAAAAAATGCGGCAATCCTTGCGGCAATTACGTTGGTTGCGGGCGCGCTTCTTGGGGTAGTACAAGGAGTTACGGAAGAACCAATTGCCAAGGCAAAAGAGGACGCAAAGCAGGAAGCTTATAAACAGGTATTGAGCGAAGCAGATAAGTTTGAGCCATATGCAGATTTTGATGCGGAGGCGGCTATAAAAGCGGTTGCAGAAATAGAAGGAACGGTTATCGATGAAGTGGTAACGGCAAAAAAGGGCAGTGAGGATGCAGGATATGTGATTACAGTTACCGATAAAAACGGTTATGGAGGAAATATCCAGGTTTCCGTCGGCATCTTACCGGACAAAACGGTAAATGGCATCGCGATCTTGAGTATTAACGAGACTGCAGGGCTTGGCATGAATGCCCAGAAACCGGAATTCTATGAGCAGTATGCCGGGAAGCAGACAGAATCTTTTTATGTATCAAAAGATGGAGGCGATGGAGAAAAGATTCAGGCAATCTCTGGTGCGACCATTACTTCAAGAGCGGTGACAGGGGCTGTCAATGCTGCCTTGGCTTATTATGAGACGATAGGAGGTAGTACAAATGAATAGTTGTATGGAACGACTTTACAATGGAATCGTGAAAGAGAATCCGACTTTCGTATTAATGCTTGGTATGTGTCCCACACTTGCGGTTACGACTTCTGCCATTAACGGTGTTGGTATGGGGCTTTCTACAACCGTTGTGCTTGTATTATCGAATATGCTGATTTCCATGCTCCGAAAAATTATTCCGGATTCTGTGAGAATGCCGGCATTTATCGTAGTTGTGGCATCGTTTGTAACCATGGTACAGTTTTTGCTGGAGGGATTCGTTCCAAGTCTGTATGCATCGCTTGGTCTATATATCCCGCTTATTGTAGTAAACTGTATTATCCTTGGCCGAGCAGAAAGTTATGCATCCAAGAATCCGGTGCTGCCGTCTATCTTTGATGGTATTGGCATGGGACTTGGATTTACGATCGGCCTTACCTGCATTGGTATCGTGCGTGAATTGATCGGGGCAGGAGCTGTCTTTGGCATGAGGGTTATGCCGGATGCATATGAGCCGGTGACGATATTTATCCTGGCACCTGGAGCGTTTTTAGTTCTTTCCGGATTGGTTGCACTTCAGAATAAAGTGAAGGCAATAGCCAAAAAGAAAGGTAAAAAGATAGAAATGTCAGGCTGTGTTGAAGGTGGATGCGAGGCATGCCAAGGATGCAATTCGAAAATATTCTCGGCAGGGGAAGAAAAATAAGAAGGGGAGGAGTACATAAATGTCAGAAATTCAGGAATTAGTGATTATCGCAATTGGATCTGCACTTGTAAATAACGTAGTACTCAGCCAGTTTCTTGGTATCTGTCCGTTTCTTGGTGTTTCCAAAAAGGTAGAGACAGCAGCAGGAATGGGCGGCGCAGTAGTATTTGTTATCGGTATCGCATCTGCGGTAACGGGAGTGATTTATAAATTTATACTTGCCAATCCGGCCATTTTAGGTGGGAAGCTGGTATATCTGCAGACAATCGTATTCATTCTTGTGATTGCCTGTCTGGTACAGTTTGTGGAAATGTTTTTAAGAAAAGCAGTGCCTTCTTTATATCAGGCGCTTGGCGTATACCTGCCGCTTATTACAACAAACTGTGCGGTGCTTGGTGTAGCGCTTACCAATGTACAGAAGGAATATGGAATTTTTACGGGAATTGTAAATGGCCTTGCGACAGCGATCGGATTCTTGATTGCAATCGTTATTATGGCGGGTATTCGTGAAAAAATTGAGTATTGTGATGTGCCGGAATCTTTTAAAGGAACGCCGATTGTACTTGTGACAGCTTGTCTTATGTCGATCGCATTCTTTGGATTCTCAGGCGTGATTTAGGGAGGCATAGGATATGAATATAACAGCAATTATTTTTGCCGCTCTGGTAGTGGGAGGAACAGGATTATTCATCGGCGTCTTCCTTGGCGTGGCAGGAAAAAAATTTGCAGTAGAAACGGATCCCAGAGAGGAATCTATTGGCAGCGTGCTTCCCGGAAATAACTGCGGCGGCTGCGGATATGCAGGATGTCTGGGGCTTGCATCCGCAATCGTAAAAGGAGAAGCAGCGGTAAATGCATGTCCTGTCGGCGGCGCGCCGGTTGCGGATAGAATTGCAGCAATCATGGGCATGGAAGCAGGAAACTCCGTACATAAGGTTGCATTTGTGAAGTGTGCCGGAACATGCGATAAGGCAGGAAGCGATTATACATATTATGGTATTAAGGATTGTACGATGGCCAGTATGATGCAAAACGGCGGGCAGAAATCCTGTAATTATGGGTGCCTTGGATATGGTTCTTGTGTCAAGGCATGTCCATTCGATGCAATCCATATTGTAGATGGTATCGCAGTCGTAGATAAGGATGCATGCAAGGCATGTGGAAAATGTATTGCGGCATGTCCGAAGAAGCTAATTGAGCTTGTTCCTTATGAGCAGAAGCACCTTGTGCAGTGTAGCTCCAAGGATAAGGGGAAGGATGTTATGGCAGCATGCAAGGCCGGATGTATCGGTTGTAAAATGTGTCAGAAGGTATGTGAAGCGAATGCCATTACCGTAGAGGATAATATTGCGCATATCAATCCGGAAAAATGTACCAATTGCGGAGCTTGTGCTGCAAAATGTCCGAAGGGAATCATTTTATGAGACGTTCCATGAGAAAAGTATTAAAGGATGCCAGTTCGTTACTTTGGCAGGATATAAAGGCATTGTGGATACCGATTATGGTCATTGCGTTTTATTATACGGTTGGAAGACGATTTCTTTACAGCATGTGTCCGGTTGTGAGCATAACAGGGTTTCCGTGTCCGGGCTGCGGTCTTACGAGGGCCGGGTTTGCCCTGCTGCGTTTGGATTTTGCACGTGCGTTTGAAATCCATCCGATGATTTATCCGATTGCAGTACTTATTATGGTATTCTTTTTGTATCGTTATATTTTAAAGAGAAATACAAAGGTGCTGAGTAAATGGCTTTTGGGAATTCTCCTGGCTATGATCGTGTTGTATATATATCGAATGATACGATATTTTCCGGGAGAACCTCCGATGAGCTATTACTATAATGCTTTGATTCCGTTTTTGAAATAAGGCTACCGCAATCCCACTGGCTTTAGACGATGGGTTAAGGTAGC
>OFGN01001199.1_pt1 | contig 20320 bp, 15 predicted proteins | sample 1521821 | NCBI WGS metagenome assembly OFGN01 (sample SAMEA3504094, study PRJEB24116) | mouse gut metagenome | biome: mouse gut; feature: mouse-associated habitat; material: faeces | place: Denmark | collected 2011
CCGCAGGGATAGATGCCGCCGATATTGCTTTGCAGCGTCTCATCACGGCAGATGCGAACGGGGGATGAGGTTCTGCTTTCGATGCCGCAGAGCCAGGTTTCACCGGATGCGAAGCCGTGGATTTTTTTGTCCATGTCCTCCATGCCTTCCGCAAAGGCCGTGTTCAGTTTCGGAGGCAGGATATGGGTGATATCCGTCTCCTGATAAGAGCCCTTGATCGCCGGGGAAAAAGGAGAGAGGCGTTCGGAGCAGGCGGCGGTTTCAAGCAGCCCCTGCTTTACAAGTTCCGCCTTGAAATCCCTGTATTTCAGGATCGGGATTTTTCCTGATGCGGCTTCATAAGCTCTTTTTTCCAGTTCTCTTTGAAAGAAAATGCCGGAGAGCGGAAAATCCGGCGCACCGTAATCCTCGGGAGATACGGAGACAATGATCGCGCTGTGGGCACAGCCCCGGTCCCTGCCGCTGTAACTCATACCGTTTACGGCAAGATGCCCCTCCTCGGAGGAAGCGTTCACGACATAGCCGCCGGGACACATGCAGAAAGAGTATACACCGCGTCCGTCCTTTGCCTTCGCGGTCAGTTTATAGGGCGCGGCGCCCGGGATGGATACAGCGGGAGATTTTTCGATTTCGCAGGCTGATTTTTCCTGTGCTGCATTGACTGCGGGAGCAGGCTTTTTTACATCGATGCCATACTGGGATTTGTTGATAAAGCACTGCGGATGCTGCACCCGGAATCCCACGGCGAAGGGTTTCGCTTCCATCCGTAATTGTTTTTCATATAACATGGACAGCGTATCTCTCGCACTGTGTCCTATTGCCAGTACCAGTACGTCCGTTTCCAGCCATTTGGAGCCGTTGATTTCCACAGCGGTGATCCGCGGCGAATCTGCGGGATTATTTAATATCCCGGAGTACCTGATATCCGTCATGCGGCTGTCAAAATACACTTCGCCGCCAAGAGAGAGTATCTCCATCCGTATGTTTTTTACGATCTTTTTTAACACATCCGTACCGAGATGAGGTTTTTGATCATATAAAATACTTTCCTTTGCGCCAAATGTCACAAAGGTCTCCAGTACATGGGTGTTCCGTCCGTATTTATCTTTTACGAGAGTATTCAGTTTTCCGTCGGAAAAAGTACCGGCTCCCCCTTCCCCAAACTGTACATTGGAATTTGCCTGCAGCGGCACTCCCTTCCAGAAGGCTTCCACGTCGGCGCTTCTTTGTTCCACATCTTTTCCGCGTTCCAGCAAAACCGGACAGAAGCCCGCTTTTGCCAGTTCCAGGGCACAGAACAGTCCGGCAGGCCCGGTTCCGATAATAACGGGGCGCCTGGTAAGCGCTTTTTCTCCGGTCACCCGGAAGCGGAACGGGACGGATATGTCTTTGCCGATATCCTTGTCCCTGCTGCGGCTTTTCAGCAGCTTTTCCTCATTTCTGCACCGGGCGAGCAGTGTATAACTGTAAAACAGTTCCGGTTTTTTCCTGGCATCCAGGGAACGCTTTGCGATCCTCCAGAACAAAATATCCTCTTTGCCGCATTTGAGTTTTCGGCACAGAGCGTTAAAAAGCTGTTTTTCGGTATGGTCTATGGGGCATGTGATCTGGTTGATGCGAAGCATGGGGGGCCTCCTGTCTATAGTTCGGATTATTCCGCAATGTCATTTGGTTCAGCCATTTATCCGGCTTCTGTCTGCCTGAACTCTTTGTTTATTGTAGTTTATGGAGGGCGAGAGCGTCAATATCAATTATGCCATAATTTCTTCGTAACAGTTCAGCATATAAAAATGTGTGATGAAAAAATAGAATCCGCCCTTTTACCGTAGGTGAACTTAAAATAGGGCGGATTCAGTAACAGTGCAGCCGAAAGGCTGAACTGTTACAAATAGTATGTCCGGCATGCAAAATTTGGCAGGAAACCGGTTGACAAACAGATATGCAGCAGGTATAATGATTGAGTGCGTGTATAGGAGTTTTCTATGTTAGTGAATTTAACGGAACTGTTTGCTTCGCAGCTCGGGCATAAGGAAAAACGAGAGATTATGCCGGAGATGGAAGTGTTTCAAAGCGGTACGGAAAGTTTTCGGATATTGCGTAAAACACCTGTTAATTTTACCTTCACAAATCTTGCTTCCGGTAAGGTTCGAGTGGAGGGAGAGGCGGAAGTTGTACTTTTGATGCAGTGCAGCAGATGCCTGAAGGATGTGGAGCAGGAGATAAAGCTTTCTTTTGAACTGGATGTGGTATCGCCGGAGGTTCCGTCTGAAGATGCTGATGGCGAGGCCTTTATGGAAGGGTACGGCCTGAACGTGGAAAGCCTGCTAGACAACGAAATATTAATGAGCCTGCCGACCAAGGTTTTATGCAGACCGGACTGCAAAGGAATTTGCAGGGTGTGCGGAAAGGATCTGAACTTGGGAGAATGTGGATGCGATACCTTCGTTCCGGACCCCAGGATGGCGGCGATAAAGGATATCTTTAACGCAAATAAGGAGGTGTAACGTATGTCTATTTGTCCCAAGAATAAATCTTCCCGTTCGAGAAGAGACAAGAGGAGAGCAAACTGGAAAATGTCTGCTCCGACTCTCGTGAAGTGCAGCAAATGCGGCGCACTGATGGTACCCCACAGAGTATGCAAGAGCTGCGGTTCTTACAACAAACGGGAAATTGTTAAAGTTGAAGCGTAATGAAATGATGAAAAGCCTTCTGGTTAATATCGGGGAGGCTTTTTTGGTATTTGGGACAGATAATGTGAAGGAATGGTCCGGTCCGTATCTGAACCGAATATAAAAAATATTAAGAATTTACGATGAAATATTTAATATATTTTATATATAATTGAAGTTTTCGGAAAATTCATATAGTATAATGTGGAAATGTAAATGGGCAGGAGGAGAGATATGAAAAAAGTAATACGGAGAATTGCCATCGTGCTGTTTTCAGTTATCTTTATCTGTTCGGCGGCACTCAATGTTTTTCTTTGGAGGCTGGCTGTGCCTTCGGAAAATATCTGGAATATTCATTTCCCGGATGCCAATTCAAGGGAAACTTACGATACGATACACCATGTCAGAGAAGCGCAGAAGGTGAGCACGGGTAATGGTGTAAAGGTGGGGATTCTGGACTGGGGATTCGGGTTTGAAGAGCATGAAGGGCTGTATGCGGGAGGCAAAGACTTTACAACATACGGATATCATGAGGATAATTTTAAGCACACCAGTGAGCACGGTTTCTGGATGGCGCAGACGCTGAAAGAGATTGCGCCGGATGCGGAAGTTTATGCGCTGGGGACTTATGTGCCGGATGATGAGGATGCATGGGTGGATGCGATGATCGAGGCGGTTCACTGGTCAATGGAGCAGGGGATGGATATTCTGACCTTGTCTCATCAGGCAATTTCCGGAGAAAACAGGGAGCGGTTTGATGCGGAGATTGATAAAGCGGTGGAACAGGGGATTGTAGCGACGTTTATCCATTATGATAATCCGAACAATATCCTTCCCTGGGGAATCTGGGAGGACGGAGGAGAGGGGTATTATAACCGGAAGGCGGATATCAATATTTTTCAATATGATTATAATACGTTATTCGTTGACAATTATAAAACGGCTTTAAAAAACCCGGATTTTGATAAGAATTATAAAGAAGAGCTCTGTATGTCCATTTCCTCCATGTCCGTAGTGACAGCCGGGTTTGTGGCCATTTTGAAAGAAGTGGACGATACGCTGACACCTGCCCAATACAGGGAGATACTGGTGGAGACAAGCCGCCCCGTGGAATATGAAGGAGAGAGGGCGGAACATGTGGTGGATATCGGTGAGGCGGTGCGGTATCTGACACATGGGAAATAGCAAAAATTTTTGGCGTATAGCTGTTATCAAATAAAAAGATAGCAGCTGTTTTTTTATTTAAGGGTGTTTATAAAACCTGTTGGTTATTGACAAAATACATTCTTGACAATAAGACTACATAATGTTATCATAATGAAAGACTACAACTTGTTGTCATAAAATATGGCAGGAGACGGAAGGAGGAAATTATGGTACAACAGATATCCAATTCCGAACTGGAACTGATGAAGATTATCTGGGCAAAGGGCGGAAACGCGCTCTATGCGGATATTATGGAGGAACTGGTAAAAACGGGACGTATCTGGCAGAAAAATACGATTATAACGCTGTTGTCAAGGCTTGCGGAAAAGGGTTTTTTAAAAGTGGGCAAAATCGGTCATCGAAACGAGTATACCGCCGTGATATCCGAGGAGGACTATCAAACGACACAGACACAGATGCTTCTCAACAAACTTTATGAAGGAAGCGCAAAAGGGCTTGTATCTGCACTGATCCAAAGGGAAATGCTTTCTGCCGAGGATTATGAAGAACTGAGGCAGTTCTGGGTAAAGGAGAAAAAAGGAAAAAATGAATAAATTGATCAAAGTGGTTGTCTCGCTGTCACTTTCCGGTTCGCTGCTTATTCTTGTTTTGCTTCTGGGTAAGCCTTTTCTCAGGGACAGAATCAGTAAACGGTGGCAGTATTATATCTGGCTGGTTGTTATTGCCCGTCTGCTTTTGCCTTTTTCACCGGAAAAGAACCTGATGGGGGTTTTGTTCGAGCAGGCGGCACGGACAGGATTGTCCGCAGAACCGGCATCGGGAGAAAAGGAAACATATAAAAGTATAGAAAATATAGCTTCCGGAGATGATGACGGCGTGGATGTATATGAAGAGGAAGGCGTACTTTCGGATGAGACCGGTTTATCTCCTGAGCAATCGGAAAAAACAGCATGGCTATCCGGGGCGGCGACAGGTCTGTTTTATCATATCGAAGATAATATCGGGATGATCTGGATAAGTATGGCAATGATCCTGCTGATATGGAAGATCGCGGGGTATCAAAATTTTGTCAGAAGTATCAAAGCGGGCAGTGAGGAAGTCTCCGATATAGAGTTTTTGAATATTCTGGCGGCGGCACAGGAACAGATGGGGGTAAAAAGGCAGGTGGAACTGCATACAAGCGTGTTGGTTTCAACACCGCTTCTGCTGGGCTTATTTCATCCCTGTATTGTGCTGCCGGATGCCGATCTGTCCGGAGAGGATTTCAGGTATGCGGCGCTTCACGAACTGGTACATTACAGGCGGCGTGATATTCTGTATAAGTGGCTGATGCAGATTACAATCTGCCTGCATTGGTTTAATCCGCTGGTCCGGCTGATGGGGAAGGAAATGAGCCGTGCCTGTGAGCTTGCCTGTGACGAGGCGGTAATTGGGAAGCTGGATAAGGCGGAGCAGATTGCCTACGGAGATACGCTGCTTCGCGCGATAGAAAACAGAGGACAAAAGGGCGGTGGAAATCCACTTGCCGCTTTGACGCTCAGCGAGGGAGGAGAACTGATGAAAGAGAGATTGCGGGCAATACTGGATTTTAAAGTGAAATCTAAAAGGATTATGGTGTTATCTGTTATGCTGGCGGTGTTCTTGATGCTGGGAGCGGTAATGACAGGGGTGGCAGCCCCTGCGGAAGGCTTAGAGACGAAAGCATCCGGTGATGTTTTCGGTGCAGGAGGTGATCGGACGGCGCTGCCTGAGATGGACGATAATCAGGCTTCTTCACTTTGGGCAGACAGTATGAAGGAGGCTTCTAAGGCAGAAGAATATTATGAGAACGGAAATCTTCCGGGATTTGGCAGAGCATTTTCCGTGATGGATCAGACATCTCAGGAGGCATGGCTTGAGATAATTTACTATGACAGAAAAATTGCCTTTTTTTCGGTTTCTTTGCAGGGACTTGAAGCGGAAAGCCCTTTGGTTGACAGATTTGCGCAGAAAGCGTATAAAGACGGAGAAATTGCTTTTTTCTCTGTTCTGGCAGGGTATATAGATAAAGATGCCTTGGAGGGGTGGCTGAATAAGGCGGCCGGAGAAAAGGAGTTTGGTTTTGAGTCGGTGCTGCTTACCGCGCTGGATCGGGATTGGGAGAAAGAGGCATTGGAAGAGGAACTTGACAGACGGCTGAATGAAGAGTATGAAAGTTTCGGTATCACAAGAAACGGCAAGCTGCGGTACTATCAGGGACAGCTTATCAACATTTTCCTTGATATGCAGCAGAACAGGTCCTTTTATACACTGGATATGAATCCTGACGGGACAGTAAATATAAAAGTTCTGCGGGGAGAAGACGGCAGGATATATCAGGTAGTATATATGACGGATGCGGAGGCGGAGGAGCTGCTGGGAGAGAGATAAACAGGAAAAAAGTTTATATGGTAGACAAAACATGTTATACTGTGTATGTATTGTATAGGATAAATGCGGTCGGAGGAAAGGAGGCGGAGTGTGGCAAGAACAGTAGGAATAGGGCATCAGGATTTTGAGAAGATCAGAACAAGCAATCTCTTCTATATAGATAAAACTGATTTTATCAGAGAATGGTGGGAGGCGGAGGATGTCGTGACTTTAATCACCCGTCCGAGGCGTTTCGGCAAGACTTTAAATATAAATATGCTGGAGAAGTTTTTTTCACTGGGCTATGCGGGCAGAAGCGATTTATTTGAGGGGCTCTCTATCTGGAAGGAGGAGAAGTACAGACAACTGCAGGGAACATACCCTGTCATTTCCTTAAGTTTTGCAAAAGTGAAGGAGACTTCGTTTTCTGGTGCAAAAAAGATGATGTGCCATATTATCAGGATGTTGTATGCCGATCATGAGTTCCTGTTTGCCAGTGATAAGCTGAATGAGGAAGAGAGGGCTTTTTATCAGAAGATTTCTGCTGACATGGAAGACTATGTAGCGGCAGATTCCCTGAATGTGCTGTCGAAATGTCTGATGAAATATTACGGAAAAAAGGTGATATTTCTTTTGGATGAGTATGATACGCCGATGCAGGAGGCATATGTAAACGGGTACTGGGGAGAGATGGTCTCATATATCAGGGGGATGTTCCATTCCACATTTAAGACAAATTCCTGTCTGGAGAGGGCGTTGATGACCGGGATTACGAGAGTCAGCAAGGAATCTGTTTTCTCGTATCTGAATAATCTGAAGGTGGTGACAACGACTTCGGAAAATTACGAGGAAAGCTTTGGTTTTACGGAGAAAGAAGTTTTTTCCGCTTTGGATGAGTTTGATTTGTCGGACCATAAACAGTCCGTAAAAACCTGGTATGACGGATTTACTTTTGGAAAAAAGAAAGATATTTATAATCCATGGTCTATCATAAACTATCTTTCTGAAAAAAGAATTGGTGCGTATTGGGCGAATACCAGTTCCAACTCCCTGATCGGTAAGCTGGTACGCGAAGGCAGCAAAAATATAAAGGAGTCCTTTGAGAATCTGCTGCGGGGGGAATCTGTCCATGCCGAGATAGATGAACAGATTGTGTATGATCTGTTGGATCTGGATGAGAGTGCCATATGGAGCCTTTTGCTTGCCGGCGGTTATCTGAAGGTGAAAAAGCATGAAGTGGTTATTCTGGATTACGGCGACATAAAACAGAAATATGAACTGGAACTGACTAACTTTGAAGTAAAAGCCATGTTTCAGGATATGATCCGAAAGTGGTTCGGCAGTGTGAATTCGGATTATAATGAATTTATCGGGGCTCTGCTGGCAGATGATCTGAAAGCCATGAATTTTTATATGAGCAGAATAACATCGGAAGTGTTCAGTTATTTTGACACAAAAAAGGGACCTTCCGGCGGTGAGCCGGAGCGGTTTTATCATGGCTTTGTGTTGGGGCTGATGATCGAACTGACCGACAGATATGTTCTCACATCCAACCGGGAGAGCGGTTTCGGAAGGTACGATGTGATGCTGGAGCCCAGGATGGTACCGGGAAGGGCATCACCGGTATGGAAAAATAATGCAATCATTTTGGAATTTAAAGTGCAGGAGAGCGAAGAGAAGGAGTTGTCCGATACGGTGCAGGAAGCACTCAGACAGATCGAGGAGAAAGACTATCAGGCAAATTTGATCGCAAAGGGGATACCGAAGGAATGTATCAGGAAATACGGATTTGCATTCAACGGGAAGAAAGTGCTGATTGGCGGATGTGATAGGATTTAAAATAGGAAGATTATAAAAATCGATTATAAAAATCAGGAACAATAGTTTACATTGTAGACGGATTATGATATACTGTTTACAGTGTAAACTATTTTTGCTTACGGATCTGCAACAATAAGGTAAAGAGAGCTACTGTCAAAGAAAGGGAGAGGATCATGCAACAGACTATATTAACGCCGGCAGAATGGAATATCATGGAAAGCCTCTGGATAAAGGCGCCGAAGGTCGGCAGTGAGATTGTGGGTGATTTAAGAGAGGCGGCCGGTTACAGCAGGAGCACTACGCTGACGATGCTGACGCGGATGACAAAAAAGGGTTATCTGGAATGTTCGGAGGATGAAAAGGGTATAAAAACCTACATTCCGCTGATCGACAGGCGGGAGGCGGTGCGGCAGGAGACGGATCATTTTCTGAACCGGGTTTACCATGGGAGCCTTTCTCTGCTGATCAGCACCTTTACGGAAAAACAGAAGCTCTCAAAGGAAGAGATTGATGATCTGTATGAGATTCTGAGAAAGGCGGAGGAAGAACATCATGATTAACTGGATTATTACATCATCCATGCTGATTGTTGCAATACTGGCTGTCAGGAAATTTTTCGGGGACAGGCTGACGCCCGGCGCGCGGTACGGGCTTTGGTTTCTTGTACTGTTACGCCTTCTGATCCCGGTCAGTTTTTTCCACAGCAGCTACAGCGTGGCAGAACTGACGGAACAGGCGGGCAGCATACTGAGACAAAGGTTTTCGCAGGAGCCGGAGCAATATGTACTTACGGATACGGAATATATGACAGACAGACCTGCTGTTGTGGGTTCCGATGAAAAAATATATCCGGAAAGCTATGGGGAAACAGAAGAACATATATATGTTCCGGCAGAAAGTCCCCTTAGTCTTTTTTCCGGGGAAGGCGCCGTTTTTTATGTGATCTGGCTGACAGGAATGGGGGGAGTCGGCGTTTTCTTTCTGATGATAAATCTGTTTCTCAGAGTACGTATATACGGTGACAGAGAAGAGATCGATGAGGAGGAACTGGAAAAGCTGGGACTGCGTTCGGAAGTTTCGGTGTATGTCACAGGATTTGTGGAAACGCCCTGTATTGCGGGGCTGAGGGGAGCGGCCGTTTATCTCCCGGTATCTCTGTGGGAGGAGTTATCGCAAGAAGGAGAGGATCAGGAGAAGAGGGAAAAAGAACTGGGTGCCGTGATCTGCCATGAAAATATTCACTATCGGCATGGGGATCAGCTCTGGAGCCTGTTAAGGCTGTTTTGTCTGGTGCTGCACTGGTATAATCCCCTTGTCTGGGCAGCGGCACTCATCAGTAAGCAGGATGGGGAACTTTTCTGCGATGCGGCTGTGGTCAGGGAGATCGGAGAAAAGAACCGCTTTGAGTATGGGCGTCTGCTCCTTCGGATTACGGCGCAGGAGGACCAAAATGCGGGAAGGCTGTTCGGAATTTTCGGATATGCAGGGCTCTGTAATACGGAAATGGCGGATACGAAAAAGCATATGGAGCAGCGGATCAATATGCTTGCAAAAAGGCCGAAAAAAAATACCGCGGCGGTTTGGTTTGTCCTGTTAGCCGCTCTGGCAGCGGCGGCATGGCTGTTTACCGGGGGAAGAGATGTGGCGGAAAGAGAAGTGGATGAAAAATTTGTACCGGAAGGTGGAGCGGCCCGGAATGATCTGTCCGGAGAAGCGGCTGCAGGAGCCCTGTTCACGGATGGTACGGCGGCGGGATATGATATGGCGGATGAGAATGCGGAGGGAATATTAATTTTCGGCGATGAGGCGGCAGAAGGCGGTTTCTTTCCGGGGAGGGAAGAGACGGAGGAAGTCAGAAAGAGAGCCCTGCAGGGGATGAGCGAGGAAGAGATTGACGCGCTGACCGTTTATGTAAAAGATTACCATAACTGGCTGGAATACAAGTTATTATATGAAAACTGGGAGAGCAGGCTTTTGGATAAAGAGAATGCGGCCTGGCATTTTATCGATGAGAGCGGCACGGTACTGGCGGGATGGAGATTGGAAGACGATCCGGCGGATTATCTGGAACTGGGAGAAGAAGGACGGGAAGAGCTGATGCGGAAATACCCGGAGTTCGGACAGATATCGCTGGAGGAACTGAGGGAAAAATACGGGGAGCCTTATTATGAGGAAAACCGTTATGGAGCGGAAATGGTGACAGAGCGTATCAGGGAACTTACCGCCTCCGCGGAGAATGAAGTTTTTCGGACAGATGTGGAGGAACTCTGCAGTGCGCTGCAGCAGGCTAAGGACACCCATAAAGCGGTTTATGTGACACAGGCACATGAAATACTGCATGATATGGAATATTTTCTGCTGCGCTATTCTCCGCAGGATGTATCACCCTACACCACGGATAAAACGCTCTCCGGCAGGTATTATGGCGCGCTGGAAGTGTGGAAGGCATGGCGGGAGGGAAGGCTCTGAGTTTACCGTCCTTTGCTTTTGGGAAGCTGCTTCTAAATCGGTATGCCCTGTCATATCCTGTTAAAAAGGACAAAGGGTATGGGGCAGGAAAGAAATGGCAGGATGGTCAAAGGGAACAGAGGATACATTATCGGGAAAGCAAGCGGCAAAAAAGGAGAGAGGAGCTCTGTCTGTGGAACAGAAGCTGGAACTGTCCCATATGCTGCGGCAGGAGCAGGACTATAACAGAATGCAGATGGACCAGAGGGAGATGCTGGTCTACGGAGCGAAGAAAAAGAATCGGACGGAAAGAACATATAAAAATGCCGGGGCAGGAAGCGGCTACGGCAGAACATCCATGCTGCAGGCGGCAGAGGCGCAGGAAGCGGAAGCGGAGATAGCATGGGAGAAGATGCGGAAGCGAAACCGGATATCCTTTGTGGTACGCGGTTTTGTTTCCGTACTTCTTTTTGTGATCGTGCTGCTGATGCGGTTCGCAGGGCTTAAGATCGGCAGCGTGGATTATCAGAATCTGGTCAGTTCCCTGCGGAGCGAGGAGTTTGTAAACGGAATCGATCTGGAAGAACTGCTTCCGGACATGGAAGCCGGGGATGAAGATCAAATGTGATGCTGCCGGCTGTTAAATGGTAACAGTTCAGCCTTCGGCTTCCCTGTTACGGAATCTGCCCATTTCAAGTCGCCTTCGGCGAGGGGCAGATTCTTTTGGCTCAATTTACATGTTTTCACGGACTTTGCAGTAAATGCAAAGTCCTGGGCTGAACTGTTACGTTAAATGAACAGAACAACCTGTGATAAATTGACATATTATTTTATGTATGCCGAGATTGAATTACCGCACATAACTTGTTATACTATAAAATAAGTTGTAAATCAGGCGAGAGGTATTGCGGATATGGCAAGAACGGTGGGGATCGGCATTCAGAGTTTTGAGAAATTAATAGAGAGCCGCTGCTTTTATATCGATAAAACTTATTTTATAAAAGAATGGTGGGAAAATCAGGATGATGTAACCCTTATCACACGTCCCCGCCGGTTTGGCAAGACGCTTAATATGAGTATGCTGGAATACTTTTTCTCCATAGAATACAAAGGATGCGGACATGCCTTTGAGGGACTGAATATATGGAGAGATGAGAAATATCGTGATTTGCAGGGAACATATCCGGTAATCGCGCTCAGCTTTGCGGATGTGAAGGAGGCATCTTTTACGGAAGCAAAAAGAAAGATCTGCCAGATCATCAAAATGATATATGATAAAAACAGATATTTGCTGGAAGGCGGACTTCTGACAGAAAATGAAAAAGAAAATTTCTGTAAAATATCCGAGGCGCTGGACAGGGAAGATAACAATGTTTCGCTGTCTTTAAAAATGCTCTCGCTTTATCTTTCGCGTTATTACGGAAAGAAGGTAATTATTCTTCTGGATGAATATGACACGCCCATGCAGGAGGCATTTGTAAACGGATACTGGAACGAACTGATGCTGTTTATACGGAGTCTTTTTAACTCCACCTTTAAAACAAATCCCTATCTTTTTCGGGCGGTTATGACCGGAATAACAAGAATCAGCAGGGAGTCGGTGTTTTCGGATCTGAATAACCTTGAGGTGGTGACAACCACGTCGGAGAAATATGAAGACAGTTTCGGGTTTACGCAGGAGGAAGTGTGGGAGGCTCTCAGAGAATGCGGGCTGTTTGAAGAAAGGGAAAAAGTCAGGGACTGGTATGATGGTTTTGTTTTCGGAAAAAAGCGGGCGATCTATAATCCCTGGTCCGTATTAAATTATCTGGACAAGAAACGTTTTGCCCCTTACTGGACAAATACCAGCAGTAATGCGCTGGTGAATAAACTGATCCGGGAGGGAGATGCTGAAGTCAAAATGATCATGGAGGATCTTTTAAACGGAGGGACGCTTAACATTAGAATTGATGAACAGATTGTATTTGACCGGTTAGAGTATCAGAATGAGGCATTGTGGAGCCTTTTGCTTGCGGGCGGGTATCTGAGGGTGGAAGATTTTAAGACGGATGAAGAGTGGGGCGATGAGGAATATGAACTTGCGCTGACAAACAAAGAAGTCCGTCTGATGTTCCGGCAGATGGTCAGAGGATGGTTTTCAAGGTCCGGTTCGAGATATAATCAATTTGTTCAGGCGCTTTTGTGCGGCGATGTAGAGGCCATGAATGTCTATATGAATGAGGTGGCGCTTTATACATTCAGTGCTTTTGACGCAGGGAAAAAGCCATCAGGGAAAAATCCGGAGCGATTCTATCATGGATTTATACTGGGATTAATTGTTGATTTATCCGGCAGATATAGTATCACATCGAATCGCGAATCCGGGTTCGGGAGGTACGATGTGATGCTGGAACCCTGTAATATGCACGATCCGGCGATTATTCTGGAATGTAAGGTTTTTGACCGGGGAAAAGAGAAAACGCCGGAAGATACGGTAAAAGCCGCCCTCAGACAGATTGAGGAAAAAAAATATGCGGCAATGCTGGAAGGAAAGGGGATCAGCCCGGAGCGGATTCGGGAGTATGGATTTGCTTTTGAGGGAAAGAAAGTGTTGATTGGGGAGTGCTGACGGGATGGAGAAAATGAGCAGGTTAGCTTTGGATGATGAAATATTGATGCAGGTGGAAAAACCGGCAAGATATATCGGGAAAGAAATAAACAGTGTGGTAAAGAGGCCTGAGAGCGTGGAGATCCGTATGGCGATGTGCTTTCCGGATGTGTATGAGATCGGGATGTCCCATCTGGGGATACAGATCTTATATGATATGTTCAACAGTTATGAGGATGTCTGGTGCGAGCGGGTGTACTCGCCCTGGCCGGATCTGGATAGGATCATGCGGGTGAGAGAAATTCCGTTATTTGGGCTGGAGAGCCAGGAACCTGTGAAGTATCTGGATTTTCTCGGGATCACATTACAGTATGAAATGTGCTATACCAATATTCTGCAGGTGCTGGATCTCTCGCAGATTCCTCTGCTTGCAAAGGACAGGACGGAGGATGATCCGATCGTGATGGGGGGCGGCCCCTGCTCCTATAATCCGGAACCTATCGCCGTCTTTTTTGACTTCTTTTATATTGGAGAGGGAGAGACAAGATACCGGGAGATTCTGGATATTTATAAGGAGAACAAGGCGGCGGGAGGGAGCCGTGCGGATTTTCTGCGCAGGATCTGTTCCCTGCAGGGAATCTATGTGCCGGGATTTTATGATGTGTCATACTGTGAGGATGGCCGGATTGCGTCGATGGAGCCGAATATTCCGGAAGCGCCGAAGCGGATTACCAAAAATATAGTGACGGATTTTGACGGGGTGCCGTATCCGGTGAAACCGGTAGTTCCCTTTATCAAGTGCGCCCAGGACAGAGTGGTGCTGGAGATCCAGCGGGGATGCATCCGGGGCTGCCGGTTCTGCCAGGCGGGACAGCTTTACCGGCCGGTCCGGGAAAAAAATGTGGACAGGCTGAAAGGCTATGCCGTGGAGATGCTGAAAAATACGGGCTATGATGAGATTACGCTGAGTTCCTTAAGTTCCAGCGATTATTCGGAACTGAAAGAGCTGGTGGATTTTCTGATGGAAGAGAGCGGCGAGAAAAAAGTTAATATTTCCCTGCCCAGCCTGCGGATCGATTCTTTTTCGCTGGATGTGATGAGCAAGGTGCAGGATGTGAAAAAAAGTTCCCTGACGTTTGCGCCGGAGGCGGGCTCTCAGCGGCTTCGGAATGTGATCAACAAGGGGCTTACCGAGGAGGATATCCTGCGGGGGGCGCAGCTTGCTTTTGAAGGCGGCTGGACAAGGGTTAAACTGTATTTTATGCTGGGGCTGCCCACGGAGACCCAGGAGGCTATCCGGGGAATCGCCGAGCTGTCAAACAAGATTGCGGCCACCTATTTTGATACTGTCCCCAAGGAGAAGCGGCGGGAGCCGGTACAGATCGTGGCAAGTACGTCCTTCTTTATCCCGAAACCCTTTACCCCTTTCCAGTGGGCGCCGATGTGCAGCGCGGAGGAATTTCTGGACAAGGCGTATGAGACAAGACAGGGCATCTCTTCCCAGCTCAACCAGAAGCGGATCAAATACAACTGGCACGAAGCGGATGTCAGCGTGATGGAGGGGGTGTTTGCCAGAGGAGACCGCAGAGTTGCGCAGGTTATTTTGAAAGCCTACGAAAAGGGCTGTATGTTCGATGCCTGGAGCGAATATTACAGGAATGAGTTGTGGATGGAAGCTTTCAGGGACTGCGGCGTTTCCATTGATTTTTATAATACAAGGAGCAGGGGAAAAGACGAGATCTTTCCCTGGGATATTCTGGACTGCGGCGTTTCGAGAGAACATTTATGGCGGGAGTGGGAGAAGGCACAAAGGGAGGTTGTCTCGCCGAACTGCCGGAAGGCGTGCAGCGGCTGCGGTGCGGCGAAGTACGGCTGCGGCGTCTGTGTGAGAGAGCCGGAAGATATGGCGATATAACAGGGAAGATAAGGCGGTAAATGGCAGCGGAATTAGCCTGCAGGTTATGGCGGTGCGGTATAGGGACAAAATAGCTGTCAATGTATAAAATAATGAGGACAATGGAATGAGTGAACGGATCAAAGTACGGATCAAATTTTCCAAGCACGGAGCCCTGAAATTTATCGGGCATCTTGATATCATGAGGTATTTTCAGAAAGCTTTCCGCCGGTCGGGGATCGATATAGCCTATACGGAAGGGTTTTCGCCTCATCCGGTCATGTCTTTTGCGGCGCCTTTGGGGGTGGGGCTTGAGAGTGACGGGGAGTATCTGGATGTGGAACTCAACACGCCGGAGAACATGGAAGAGGTGAAATATAAGCTGAACGAACAGATGGCGGAAGGAATGGAAGTGCTCTCGGCGGTGGTGCTGCCGGAAAAATCAAAGAGCGCGATGGCATCCGTAGCGGCGGCGGGTTACTATATTACGTTTCGGAATGAATTTACGCCGCCGGAAGGCTGGCAGGAGGCGGTTGAAAGGTTTCTCGCAAAAGAAAAAATAATGATGGAAAAGCAGACAAAAAAGAGTATGATGGAAATAGATTTAAAGCCTGCGATCTATGATTTCCGCCTCTCCTCCTATCAGGAGAAGGATTGCCTGTATCTGATGGTGAATGCTTCAAGCGCCGGAAATGTGAAGCCGGCCATGGTGGTGGAAGCATTGTTTCGGGAACAGGAACTGCCCTTTGATCCGGCATGGCTGATGGTCACAAGGGAGGATACCTACTTAAATCGCGGGACGGAGAGTGAACCCGAGTTTGTACCGATGGATGGGCAGGGGAAATAAATATTGTAAGAAGATACATGTGGTACCGGAATAGGAGATAAATCGATGAGTGATCATGTCAAAATTACCGAAATGAAATGTCCCGGCTGCGGAAGCGCTCTTAGGATGCCGCCGGGAGGGGCAAGATTTGTGCGGTGCGAGTACTGCGGCGGAGAGTATGCCGTGGACTGGAATCAGGGATATATGGCGCCGCGTCAGGCGCCGAACTGGCGGCCTGTCGTTCCGCCGCCTGGACCGAAACAGGAGGAGTCCCCGGGAAAGTATGTCGCGATCGGCATCATCTGTTTTCTGGTGTGCTCCCTGGGCGCGTTTTTTCTGCTCAATACCCGGAGCGGGAAAGAATCAACAGAAGTGGACGAGCAGATTGTTGTTCCGGAGATCGGAGAGGAATACGAAGATACATATACCAAAAGGAAGGACGAGCAGATGGCGGAAAATGTTGAGCTGACCGGGATGCTCGGTGAGATGGTAAAGTCAGCCTTCGGCAAAGATGCGGAAAATGTATCGACGCAGGAACTTTCGCAGATCAAATGGATCGCCGATGATTATGATTTTGACTATTCCTACATCGGCTATAGTTTTGAAGATCCCATAGAGAATCCGGATGCGGAACTTATATGGCTCTCCTTTTCGGATGATCTGGATTTGAAAAGAGGATATGAGGGGCTTTGTGCCTTTAAGGGACTGAAAAAACTGGACAGTAATCAAAATCTGCATCAGTGCGATTTAAAGGGATTAAAGCTGGAGAGTCTCAGTGCTTCTTTTGAGACGCTGGAAGAGGCGGCAGCGGCGGTGGATGATCCCGGTCTGATCAGGGAACTTGGCATAAAGCGCAGTGTGGATAGCCTTGAGGGGCTGGAACTGTTTCCGAACGTGGAAAAGCTTTCTGTGGATGCGGGCAGTTTAAGTGATGTGGACGCAGTGATCCGGATGCGGCACCTGAAGTCCCTTACGCTGGAGGATGCGGACCTGCTCAGCGATTTTTCCATATTCGGCGCGGCAGCAGGTCTGGAAGAGCTTATAATCGAGTCGGAAAACCTGAGATCCCTTGATTTTCTGAAAAAGATGCCGCAGCTTAAGAGCTTCGGGATTTCGGATGGGACGCTTCTGAGCCTGGACGGATTAGAGGCGCTTGTAAATCTGGAAAAACTTTCTGTGACAGACTGTGATGACCTGAAAGAAATGAGTGCCGTGGAAGGAATGGCAGGGCTTAAGGTGCTGACGATAGAGAACGGATACGAATGTGAGGAGCCATCCCTCGGCGCATTGACAAAGCTTACGGAACTGACACTGAAAAACTTCCATTCCTGCGGCTTTATACAGAACATGACGGAACTTACACAGCTTAAGCTGGAAGGCTGCGATATGCCGGAAAATATCGATCTGTCGGGGCTGACGCAGTTGAAAAAACTGACCTGTACGACTTCCTATACCGACAGATCCCTGAAGTTTATCGGCAGTATTTCATCTTTGGAATCCATAAACCTGCGGGGGATGGTGACCTATGAAGATATTTCAGGAATCTTCGCGCTGCCGGCGGTCAGAGAGATTGATATCAGCGGGATAGAATGTGAGATTGATTTTGACAAAGTGGGGGAAAATACGTCGCTGGAAACATTAAAGATGTCCGGGGTGATGCTTTATGAAAATGTGAGCGTCTCCGGCGGTGGCGGCATTGTATATGTGGATTGGGACGAAGTATTTTTAGCGGATCATCTTGACTTTTTCAGATCTTTTCCGAATCTGAAAAAGCTGGATATAGCGGAGAATGAGATAACGGACCTTGGGTTTGCGGAATCACTGGTAAAACTGGAAGAAATTGATTTTTCTGACAACTATGTGACGGAAATGCGCCCTCTGGCGGCAAGTTCGGCTCTGAAACTGGTAAACTGTACGGGGAATCCCATCGGCAATCTGCAGGTACTGGGGGAGGACGTTGTTATTATCGCCGGATAGGCATAACGTGAAAGGAGAAAACGGATATGAAAATGGAAATGACAAGAGGGATGCAAAAATCGATTGCAAAGCACGGGAGCGTGCTGAAGGCGTTCAGGGCCCAGGGAGGAGGAGGCGCCGGGCTGATGGCAGGCGGTATCGTACTGCTGGTCTTTGGCGTTCCGCTCGGTCTGTTATGTCTGCTTTCGCTTGGAAGCAGTGGACTTCTGGTCGGAGCTGTCTTTATGGCGCCGGGACTTTTACTTATACTGTGGGGAGGGGCGCTGAGGAAAAAGAGGCTTGCCAATTATCTTGAATTTTACAGGAAAGACACCGGTTACAGCGAGGAGGAACTGCGGCAGGCGGACAGGGAACTGATGAGCCCTGATGCGGTGAAGATCGGCGGAAAGATGGATAACAGCGGCGGAAAAAACGGTATTATATTTATGATAACGGAGCATTATTTCCTTTCCATCTGGCCTGTGTACGGTGCCCATTTAAGAAAGCTGGATGATATTGTTGCGGCGTTCCATTCCGCACAGATTCCCGGAATCGGCGGTTACCGTCAGAACCTGTTTGTGATATCAAGGCAGGAGATCGGGAAGAAGGGTGTGGAGAATCCTTTTACCAAAAAAGAATACGAGGGATTTGAGTGCGGTATGATGTCGGAACAGAGACATTGCCAGCAGACCTGCGCGGAAGCGATTGAAGAGATGATCAGGAGAGCGCCGCATATTATTACAAACCAGAATATCGCGGTAGACGGCGTGACATATAATCTGCTCAGCATGAACAACTGGCAGGAGGACTGGAGACGGATTCTGGGAGAATAACGTTTGGGGAATGAGGAACCGGAAAGAAATATGAGCAGATACATACAGGGGGCGTTTCGTCCGGATCAGGAGCATGAGCTCTATCAAAAGGAGAAAAAGGCAGGGAAAATACTGCTGCTTCGGAATCATGGTATTTTATATGCTTTTGTCATACGGGATAACCGGATTTATAAAGTGGCAAGAGAGGAAAAGGAAACCTTTCCGATCGGAGAGATTGTGATCGGAAAGGTTGCGAGTGTGGCAAAGCAGTTTCAGGGCGTTTTTTTCTCATTGAAGCCGCACGGAGATAAGGGGCAGTCAGGATTTTTGCAGATGAAAGAATGCGAGGGCCTGAAGCCTTTAAACCGGAAGGCGGACGGGCGCATTCTGTGCGGCGATGAACTGCCGGTGCAGGTTATAAAGCAGGCGAAGGGCACAAAGCCCATGCAGCTCACGGCGAAATATTTCCTGAACGGACAGGCAGTGGTTGTCAAAAAGGGAAGCGGCAGAGTCGCATACTCGACAAAATGCAGCAGGGAAGAAAAAGCCGGTCTGGAGGAAGCTTTTTTGATCTGGCGGGATGGTCTTATCGCAGAGGATGCGGAAAAGAAATCATTTTTTGAGGGATGGGATATTATTTTCAGGACCAACGCGCCGGCGGTTAAGGCGGAAGTGTGGCAGAAAGAGATTATTGACTTGATCAGTCAATTAAATAGAATTGACTCATCAGGTCAAACCAGGACGGTTTACAGCTCTCTCTATAAACCGGAGGATTTTTATCTGGAATTGATAAGGGATCAGCCTCTTTCTTTGCTGGAGGAGATCGTGACGGATGAAAAGGATATATTCGAGAAGATCTCGCACCATCCATACATCAGGCATATTCCGGTGCGCCTTTATGAGGATGCGAAGATATCCCTGCGGAGCGTCTATGCACTGGATACCAGATTAAAAGAGCTTCTCTCGCCGAGGGTATCTATGAAATCCGGCGCCTATCTGGTGATCGAGCCGACGGAGGCGCTTGTGGCCGTGGATGTAAACAGCGGAAAGGCGGCGAAAAAGACGGAGCCGGAGGCGTTTTATTTTCAGACGAATCTGGAGGCGGTGAAGGAAGTCTGCTATCAGTTATCCGTCCGGAATCTGAGCGGTATGATCCTGGTGGATTTTATCAATATGAAGGATAAGCAGCATACCGAAATGCTGATAGAGGCGCTGAAAAAAGAAACGGCAAAAGATTCCGTGCCCACCCGGTTTGTTGACCTGACAAGGCTTGGCCTGGCGGAAATCACAAGAAAAAAGACGTCCCGGGGGCTTGGGTATACGCTGCGGGACTGGAATTGGAAAAGAGGGCAGCATGAAATTACAGGAGATTCATAAGGTAAGAGAAGGAAAATATTTAAAAAACTACGAGCTGATCTATGAGAACAGGGCAGGGCATGAAAAAAAGTATGAGATCGTAAGCCATCATGAGATCAGCGATATCTCCGAGCTTGGCGCTAAAGTCAGCGGGGTTTCGATCGTGGCGCTTTATCAGGGAAAAATATTGCTTTTGCGGGAGTTCCGAATGGGCGTGGACCGCTTTATCTATAACCTTTGTGCCGGCATGAAAGAGGAGGGGGAGACGATGGAGGACTGCATCAGGCGGGAACTCTATGAGGAGACCGGACTTTCCCTGAAAAAGATCCATCATATTTTAAATCCCGCTTTTGCGGCGGTTTCCATCTGTGATATTCTGAACCAGGTGGCTTTTGT
>OFGN01001209.1_pt1 | contig 20222 bp, 18 predicted proteins | sample 1521821 | NCBI WGS metagenome assembly OFGN01 (sample SAMEA3504094, study PRJEB24116) | mouse gut metagenome | biome: mouse gut; feature: mouse-associated habitat; material: faeces | place: Denmark | collected 2011
CTATACGGCTGCATTTCCTGTCCCCCGTTCATTTCTTCCCCTGCCATTCCCAGCCTTCCCTTCTCCCCCGCTCCATAATGCCAATGCATATCCGGCATCCTGGCCTGGCTGCAGGCATTTGAGTATATGCATGACCCAGAAGTCCAACTCTAATCCTGCCTTGCCGCGCAGGCAACCGGGCACTTAAGCCCGTGCACGTCTCAGGTATCCCATCCTACTGCCAACTGCTCCTCTGCCATCATTCTCTGGTAAGCCTGCTCAATAAGGGCCGAAACATTCGCCCTTATCCCCATGCACGTGCCCTGGTACATTTTCCACAGGCCACGGGGATTTGCCTTCCCTTCCCCCACGTGAGCCTCCCGGCTCACCGCGGCGATAAAGTAGTTGATGCTGGAGCGGGCCATCGGCCTTCCCTCCGGAAAGGGCGGCGCCGAAGCCCTTCCCGCTCTATATAGCCCAACAGTTCCCCGCGCAGCCCTTCCGGCAAGTATAATACCCTCCTCTGGCGAGCGTTGTGGTATTCCAACTCGACTACCCCGCGCCCCACAGCATCTACTGTCAGCTGGGGCAACTCCTGAACACGCATGCCTGCTCCGCCCAGCGTTTTAATCAACAGATAGGACTTCTCCTTCCCCATATGCTTTGCCGCAGACAACAGCTTTAAGTATTCAGCACGGCTCAGTTCCGGCTGCTCCTCCCCCTTTTCCCGGCAAAAATCATCCATCTGCCATTCCCGGTGTCCAAGATACTGCACTAGGCCATTCCAGACAGAAATCCGGCAATCCACAGTTACCGGAGAAAAGCCCTGCCCTTCCATATAGCTTTTCCATACTGCCCCAGTTCCTCCCCTTATCATTTTTCCTTCTGGGAGAAATTCATAAATCCCTTTTAGTATCCTGCTGTAGCTCTCCAGGGATGAACTGCTGCGCCCCTTTTCTTTCAGATATTCCAGTAAAAGTTCCATCACTTTTTGCAGGGTGCGCTTTCTGCCCCTGTCGATGCCGGAGGGAAAAATTTCTCCTTCTTTCAGCGTGATAACAGGGCGGATATCCAGAATGCCGCCGGCAAGAGCCGCTACTTTTCCGATCCTGCCGCCGTGTTTTAAATATTCCATAGTTCCCACCGTGAAAAAGATTCTGCCGGTGCTTTTTATCTGTTCAAGGCGGTCGATGGTCTCCTGATAGCCTGCGCCGCTATCCCGCAGGGCGGCGGCTTCTAACACATACTGCCCCTGCAGGACGGTATTGACGGTGGCATCGATCACCGTGATCTGCGCCTTGGGATAATGTTCGAGAATCAGGGATCTGGCGTTCAGAGCGGACTGCATGGAACCGCTGAACTTTGTGGTAATACAGATGCAGATCACAGGCGTCCCTGCTTTTGCGAAAGGCAGGAAGGCTTCCTCGTAATCGCTGACGGAGGGCATCGAGGATTTGGGAAATACGCCTTTTTTGTCGATCATCTGCTGATAAAAATCCCTGACGGTAATATCGATATTTTCTTTTAAATAGTGTTCGTCGTCGAAAGATACGTAAAAAGGTACTATTGTGATATTTTTTTCTTCGGCAAGTGCCGGGGAAAGGTCACAGGAACCGTCGCTGACAATGTGAAATGTTTCACTCATGGTAAAGTTCTCCTTTGCATAACATAGCATTAAAAACCAGATTATTTCATGTATTATACCACATGAAAGAAAAGAGCAATACTATTTTTTGATTTTTCTTTTATAAGAGTTGAAAAGTAAGGAAATACAGTGTAAGATAGAGCAGAAACGGCAGCCGATCAGGCGGCCTTATAAGAGTTAGTATAATGTGCAGATACGGAAACAAACAGAGTACAGGGAGAAAAGAAAATGGCATTAAGTAAAAAACCGGTGACCGGCATGAAGGATATACTGCCGAAAGAGATGGAAATTCGGGATTATGTGATAGGTGTAATCAAGGAGACTTACGGAAGTTTCGGTTTTACATCGATGGAGACGCCTGCGGTGGAACATCTTGAGAATTTGAACTGCAAGGCGGGCGGTGAGAACGAAAAGCTGATTTTCAAGATATTAAAGCGGGGCGAAAAGCTTAAGCTGGAGGGTGATCTGAGAGAAGAGGATATTACGGACGGCGGGCTTCGCTATGATCTGACGGTGCCTCTTGTCCGTTATTATGCGGCCCACAGCGGTGAGCTGCCGACGCCTTTTAAAGCGCTGCAGATGGGCAATGTATGGCGGGCGGATAAGCCTCAGCGGGGACGTTATCGTCAGTTTATGCAGTGCGATATCGATATTCTGGGGGAGGCGACGAACCTGGCGGAGATAGAACTGATTCTGGCAACCACGACAACGCTTGGAAAACTGGGATTTAAAAATTTTCAGATCCGCATCAATGACCGGCAGATCTTAAAGGCGATGGCGGCATACAGCGGCTTTGCGGAAGATAACTATGATGAAGTGTTTATTATTTTAGATAAGATGGACAAGATCGGATCGGAAGGTGTGAAGGCGGAACTGCTTTCTGCGGGATACGAAAACGTGGTGGTGGAAGAGTATCTGGGCCTGTTTGAAGAGATGGAAAAGGCGGAGGATAAGGCGGCATTTATAGCGGAAAAGCTGGAAGGATATCTGCCGGCGGATGTGAGCGCAGGTTTCCGGGAGATTTTGGAGAGTGTAAATGCCTCAAAGGGAGACTTTTTTGAGCTGGTATTCGATCCCACGCTGGTGCGGGGCATGTCCTACTATACAGGGACGATTTTTGAGATAGCGATGCCGGAGTTTGGCGGAAGCTGCGGAGGCGGCGGGCGCTATGATAAGATGGTCGGCAGGTTTACAGGAAAGGATGTGCCTGCCTGCGGATTTTCCATCGGCTTTGAGCGGATCATTCTGCTTTTGCTGGAGAGCGGTTTTGAAGTGCCGGGAGCGGCGGAAAAGACGGCTTATCTGATCGAGAAGGGCGTCTCTGCGGAGGTGATGACAAAGGTGATGCGGCAGGCCCAGAAAGAGCGGGAAGATGGAAAGAAAGTGCTTGTTGCCCGGATGAACAAAAATAAGAAATTCCAGAAGGAACAGCTTAAGGACCAGGGATATACGGAGTTCCAGGAGTTTTATAAGGAAGGGCTTAAATTTTAGAGAGGCGGAAGGGCTCCGCGGACAATAGAGAAACGGAACGCTGGTAAAAGAAGCGCTATGATATTCAGAGCAGAAAGAAGGGAAAAAATATGGCAGAATCAATACAGGGATTAAAAAGGAGCCATCGCTGCGCGGAACTTTCCGCGGCGAATACGGGAGAAACCGTAACCGTGATGGGATGGGTGCAGAAACAGAGAAACAAGGGCGGGATCATATTTGTGGACCTGCGGGACCGCTCCGGTATTTTGCAGATCATTTTTGAGGAGACCGACTGCGGCGGTGAAGCTTTTGCGAAAGCGGAGAAAATGCGCAGTGAGTTTGTGATTGCGGTGACAGGTATTGTGGAAAAGCGCGGCGGCGCGGTAAATGAAAATCTTGTTACCGGGGAGATCGAGGTGCGGGCAAAGCAGGTACGCATACTGGCGGAAGCGGAGACGCCTCCGTTTCCCATTGAAGCGGAGAGCAAGACGAAGGAAGAGATTCGTTTAAAATACAGATTCCTTGATTTGAGAAGGCCGGACCTGCAAAAGAAGCTGATGCTGCGCAGCAAAATGGTGACGGCGATGCGGGAGTTTATGGCAAAGGAAGGCTTTTTAGAGATCGAGACGCCGATTCTGTGCCGTTCCACGCCGGAGGGAGCGAGAGATTATCTGGTGCCCAGCAGGGTGCATCCGGGGAATTTTTATGCGCTGCCTCAGTCGCCTCAGCTTTATAAGCAGCTCCTGATGTGTTCCGGTTACGACCGGTATTTTCAGATTGCCAGGTGCTTCCGGGATGAGGACCTGCGGGCGGACAGACAGCCGGAGTTTACCCAGGCGGACATGGAGCTTTCCTTCGTGGATGTGGAGGACGTGCTGGATGTGAACGAGAGACTGATTCAATATGTCTGCAAAGAGAGCATCGGACTTGACGTACAGCTCCCTCTGCCGAGGATCAAATGGCAGGAAGCGATGGACCGCTATGGCTCCGATAAGCCGGATACTCGTTTCGGGATGGAACTGACAGATGTGTCGGAAGTGGTGAAGGACTGCGGTTTCGGCGTCTTTACTTCCGCTTTGGAAAGCGGCGGTTCCGTGCGCGGCATTAATGTCAAAGGACAGGGGGCTATGCCCAGAAAGAAGATCGACGCGCTGGTGGATATGGCAAAGGGAAGCGGTGCGAAAGGACTGGCTTACCTCTGCATCGGAGAGGATGGCACGGTGAAATCTTCCTTCACGAAATTTCTGACCGAAGAGCAGATTGCCGCACTGATTCAGGCGATGGGCGGCGAAAACGGAGACCTTCTGCTGTTTGCGGCGGACAAAAATGCGATTGTCTGGGGTGTGCTCGGACAGCTTCGTCTGGAACTGGGAAAACAGCTTAACCTGTATGATCCGAATCAGTTTAATTTCCTCTGGGTGACGGAGTTCCCGCTTCTGGAGTGGTCCGATGAGGAAAACCGCTTTATGGCGATGCACCATCCCTTTACGATGCCCATGGAGGAGGACTGGCAGTATATTGATTCCGATCCCGGCAGAGTGCGGGCGAAGGCTTACGATATCGTGTTAAACGGCGTGGAGCTGGGCGGCGGTTCCGTCAGAATCCACCAGAATGATATTCAGGAGAAGATGTTTGAGGTGCTGGGCATCGGGCAGGAGAAGGCATGGGAGAAATTCGGCTATCTGCTCTCCGCCTTCCGGTACGGCGTGCCGCCCCATGCAGGGCTTGCCTACGGCGTGGACCGCTTCGTGATGCTGCTTACCCATGGGGACAGTATCAGGGAGGTGATCGCCTTCCCGAAGGTGAAGGATGCCTCTGACCTGATGTGCGAGACACCCAATGTGGTGGATGAAGCGCAGCTTGAGGAACTGGGGATCGCGCTCAGAGAGACAGAGTAAAAATAAGGTGAGCGGAAAGGGACATGCGGAACTGGAATAAAAAACAGCATGTGCCATTCCGGTGCACAAGACGATTTACAGACGTGTAGCGGCTGGAAATTGTCTTAGGATAGGGTGTGGCGGAAGGGGACATGCGGAACTGGAATATGAGAATTAAAATACTTGCCGGGAGCGCTTCGGAGGAGGTGCTCCGGGAGGAATTTAAGAAGGGGAAAAAGGCGTCGGAAGCCAGACTGGGAGAGCATTTTCTGTTCTACCGTTATTTTATCAGGATTCGCGCCATCGCTTACGAGGAGATAACGAGAGCGTACCTGCGCATCGAGAGCGGAGAGTCGGGGGATCTGCCTGTGACGGAGCATTATCTGATGCTGATTGATAAGCAGGGAAGAGTACATAAACTTCGCATGGAGCACCGGGAGGATGTGGAGGAGGTGTTGTCGTACCTGAAAGAGCATTTTTCCGGGATAGAAATCGGGCATTATAAGAAATGATGAAAAATGTTTACAGCAAAGCCATAGGCGTGGGAGCCTATGGCTTTTTCGCTTCATAGGAAATTGCGTCCTATGAAATAAAAACGCTCCGCGAGGATAAAGGAATATGGCGGCTGATGCAGCCGCGCTCCGGCGCGAGAGTCCGGCTTGCCGGACTCTTTGTTCCTTCAGGATTCCTGTTATTATTTGAGGCATTTTTTTGCAATCTCAATAAATTCAAGGGCGTAGGTGGACAGATATGAGTTTTTCCGATGGGCGATGACCAGTTTGTTGTATAAGAGCGGCTCTCCCACGGAGAATACCTGCATGGGCCAGAGGAAGGCGGTGTGCTGGACATAACTTTCGGGGGCAAAGCTGGCGCCCAGTCCCTGGGCGGCGAGCTGGATGCATGTCTGGTTGTTGGAGGTATAAAAGGGCACCGGAGGCTGGATATGATACTGTTCAAAAAGCTGGGCGGCGGCGCGTCCCGTATTCTGGTCGGGAAAATGCAGAATAAAGGGGTAGTCCGCAAGCAGGCTCAGATCCAGCCAGGGATAGCGGCAATGATCCCGGCGTATGGCTTTTTGGGCGGCGGGATGTTCCGGATGCAGAATAAGCAGAATCTCTTCTATTTTCAGGATTTCGTAATTCAGATTGGGATGGGGCTGCCAGTCGCTCAAAATGGCAAAATCCAGATTGCCGTCTGTCAGCAGCCTGTCCTGAATCAGCCGGCCGTACTCGTAGAAATTGATGTGAACGCCCGGATGTCTGCGGTGAAATTCGGGGAGAAACTGAGGGATCAGACAGGTGCTGCGCATGGGCGGCATGGCGATATTCAGCTCGCCCTTATAGGAGGAGCGCATGTCAGCCAGTTCCTTTTCCCAGTCCTGATGCAGCGTTATCACCTTGCGGGCATATTCCAGATAGCGCTGTCCCAGAAAGGTCAGTTCATAGTGATGTCCGTTTTTGCGGAAAAATTTGCCGCCTGTTTCCTGCTCTAACTTTTGCAGGAATTTGGTCAGGGTAGGCTGGGATATGTAGAGTTCCTGCGCTGCTTTGGTAAGATTTCTGTGTTTGGCAATTGCCAGAAAATACTGTAAACCGATAAAGTCCATAAAACACCTCCAACTATGCACAAATGGAATAATTTTGATTAAAAATATAAATTAGACATATTCTTTCTTTTATACTACACTAAAAACAACGAAGTCGCAACGAGACGTCAATCAGAAAAGAAAGGTTTTAGAATATGAAACAGCAGCTTGAGAAAAGATTTCATCTGTCGGAATATGGAACCACGATCAGAGGCGAACTGTTGGCGGGCGTTACAACGTTTGTGACCATGGCCTATGTTCTCGCAACCGTGCCCAATATGCTGGGGAATGCGGGACTGGACAGACATGTGATGTTGACGGCAATGGTGCTTTTGATTGTTTTGACAAGCTGTGCCATGGCGTTTTACACCAATCGTCCCTTTGCCCTTGCACCGGGACTCGGAAGTGTGGGAATCGTAGCGTCCATGATCGGCAGCGAGGGGATCAGTGCCGATATTGCGGCAGGGGTTATTTTCTGGAGCGGCGTTCTGTTTATGGCGATTTCCTTTCTGGGATTGCGGGAGGCGGTTGTGCGGGTTATTCCGGTGAGCTTAAAACATGCGGTCAGCGCCGGAATCGGACTGTTCATCGCCCTGCTTGGAGCAAAAAGCTGCGGACTGATTGTGGCGGCGGAGGGAAAGAACAATCTGGCATTCGGAGATCTGACTTCTCCCACGGTTATCGTTGCCCTTATCGGATTTATCATTATGCTGGTAATGAAGGTGAAGAATGTGCCGGGAGGTATGATTATCACGATTATTCTGACGACCGTTATCGGGATTTTCTTTGGTGTGACAAGACTGCCGGAGAGCATTTTTTCGATGCCGGCAGGTATGGGGGGACAGTTTTTGAAGGTGGATTTTGCAGGCGCCCTTGACTTTGCCTATATTCCTTTTCTGATAGCGCTTTTTGTGCCGGACTTTTTCTCGACCTTCGGAACGGTACTGGGTGTGGGAGCGAAGGCGGGGTATCTGGATGAGGACGGCAACCTGCCGGGGATTGACAAATGTTTCAAAGTAGATGCGGTTGCCACCAGTCTGGGCGCACTCTTTGGCATGCCGAGCATGACGACATATCTGGAATCTTCCGCAGGCGTGGAGGCAGGCGGAAAGACGGGGCTTACCACAGTGTTTACCAGTATATGTTTTGCGCTGTCCGTTTTTCTTTCGCCCCTTGCTCTGATTATCCCTTCGGCGGCTACGGCCCCAGTGCTTGTGCTGATCGGTATCAATATGCTGAGCGGTATGAAAAATATATGTTATGACGAGATGACGGAATACATTCCCGCCTTTTTATGTGTGGCATTTACCATATTTGCCAATAACATAGCAAATGGTATCTGCGTTGCGCTTCCGGCGTACATGATTTTGAAATGGGCGGCAGGAAAACGGAAAGAAATATCACCGGTCATGTATGTGCTTGTGGGAATATGTCTTTTATATTTCGGCACGCTGGTATAAGGACGGATGATGATATATAAGGAGGAAAGTTATGAGTAAAAGACCAATTATTATTGACACGGATCCGGGAATCGACGATGCGCTTGCCCTTGCTGTCGCGCTGTTTTCGGAAGAGTTGGATGTGCGCCTGATTACGACGGTGGCGGGCAATGTGTCTCTGGAACATGTAACCCAAAACACCCTGCGGCTTCTGCGCTTTTTCGGCAAGGATGTTCCCGTGGCAAAGGGGGCGGCGCAGCCTCTGATTGCGGAGTTTGTGGATGCGTCCAATGTACACGGCAAGACGGGGATGGAGGGATATGATTTTCCGGAACCCGGAGAAGAGCTGCTGCTGCAGGAACATGCGGTCAACGCCATGCGCCGCGTCATCATGGAGAGCAAAGAGCCCGTCACACTGGTTCCCATTGCGACGCTCACCAATATTGCGCTGTTATTTGCCATGTACCCCGAGGTAAAATCCAATATCAAAGAGATCGTTATGATGGGCGGTTCTGCGTCGAGAGGAAACAAAGGGGTGATGTCGGAGTTCAATGTGGCGACAGATCCGGAGGCGGCGCAGATGGTATTCCAGTGCGGGCTTCCCATTGTTATGGCAGGGCTTGACGTGGGATTAAAAGCACTTGTGCTGCCGGAAGACAGCGAAGAGATAAAGAAGATGGGGAAAACCGGAGATATGGCGTATCATCTGTTTAAGAGATACAGAGGCGGGAGCTTCGGCACGGGACTTAAGATGTATGACAGCTGCGCTGTTGCCTATCTGCTGTGCCCGGAACTGTTTACGGTGGAAGAAACTTACGTGGGGGTGGAACTGCACGGGACCATGACCGCAGGATGTACGGTGGTGGACTTAAAGGGATATCTTCACAAAGAGCCCAACGCCAGGGTGTGTACGGATATAGACGGGGATCGGTTCCGTGTCTGGTTTAAAGAAGCCATTTCAAAATGTATTTAAGGAGGAGAAACTGCTATGAACGCATTTATTATGTATGGGGCGGCAATTCTTTCCGTTGCCATCGTTATTTTGATGCTGATTAAGAAAATGGATATTAAGATCACGCTGTTTGTTATGGGGATCATTCTGATGTTTGTGGGCGCGGCGCTGGGAAGTCCCATCGGCGGCGAGGAGTATGCGGGCACGGGGGCCGTGTGGCTCGATCCGCTGCAGGTACTGGTGGATCAGTTTAAGAGCACCATTTCCGCTGCAGGATTTATCATACTGATCCTGGGCGGCTATTCCGGCTACATGAGCGCAATCAAGGCAAATAATGTGACCGTGAGCGTTATGACAAAGCCCATTGCGAAAATCAAATCCGTTTACATACTGGTACCCATTATTTTTCTGCTTGGAAACCTGCTTTCACTGGTTGTGCCCAGCGCCTCCAACCTGGCGATCATTCTCCTGGCGACGCTGTACCCGATTATGATTCAGTCGGGCATGAGTACGCTGACGGCGGCGGGCATTATTGCCACGACGGCGACCATCATTCCCACACCGCTGGGAAGCGATAATGTGGCTATCGCGGCGGAACTGGCAAATACCGCAGAGTTTGCGGGCATGACAGCCACGGATTATGTATTCGGCTACCACGCGAAGGTTTCCATTCCCACGCTGCTGCTTATGGCTGCGATACATTTCTTCTGGCAGAAATACTGCGATAAGAAGAGCAAAGGCACAGTGAACGATCTGGATCAGGTACAGGATGTGGAGGAGATCAAAGGCGGCGCGCTGTTCCGCACGGTATATGCCATTTTGCCCCTGCTTCCGATTCTGCTGCTGATTGTGGTGTTCGCACTGCAGAAAACCGTCGGTATGGAGATCAATATCAGCGTCGAAGTGGCAACGCTGTTTTCCTTTGTTATAGCTGTCATCTGTGAACTGATCCGGAAAAGAAATGCCAGGGAAGTGCTGGGACAGACGGAGAGCTTTTTCAAAGGAATGGGTGGTTCCATGCCTATCGTGGCGCTGCTTGTGGCGGCAAGCGTATTTGTGGCGGGACTGAAATCCATCGGCCTTATCACGGCACTCCAGAATGCCATGACGGGCGTGCAGGGAAGCGGAATGGGCTTTATACTGCCGCTGATCCTGATTGCGCTGACGGCTCTTATCGTACTTTTGAGCGGCAGCGGCACGGCACTTTTCTTTGCCATGGTTCCGCTGATGGTTCCTCTGGCGGAAGCGGCAGGCATCTCCGTATTTGCGGTATCCGTACCCATGGGGCTGGCAGGCAATCTGCTCCGCGCCGTTTCCCCCGTATCTGCGGTTGTTATGATCGTGGCAGGAAGCGTGAAGAAGGAGCCCCTTGAGGTGGTAAAGAGAACGGCTGTTCCGATGGTTGCGGGAACGGTTATCATGTTTGTACTGTCCATGATCATGTTCCTGTAGCAAGGAGAGAGCAGGGTATCTGTGAGACGTTCCTTATAAAAAAGTATTGTTTACGGCGCCATAGGGTAATATCCTATGGAGTCTCTGCGTTTGGGCTTTTTCAATCCTGTTCCCCGCTTTTGTCCGCTCTATTGGGAACAACACGAACCGCCTGTCCATTCTCCCAACGGAAGTACTCATACTCCTTGATCACTGGTCGCCTTTGCAGCCCTGGTCAGGGCTTTTTCAAAGCATTTGACCATTTCTTCCTCCGATAAATCTTTTGTTTTCAGTCCGTATTCACATGTCGGCATAGAAAAAACTCCTTTCAGCTTATTATCCTGTACCATCCTCCCAATAGGAAATATAAGGGGGGTGGATAGAAGTATAGCATACCCCTTCTGCGGGAACAATCCCCGTTCTATATCCCTTGACGGCCCGGATTCTTGCTTAATATGGGCATTGCCTGAAAAAGAAATGTGTGCTATACTTCATTCACGGGAAACCATAGAGCCAAAGGCGGCTTTACCCCTCTTGTATTTTACGGAGGGTTCAAGTAGCCCTCCGAACGAAAGAAAGGGGGGTGATACAATGTATGTTACATATCAGGATTTAATCCAGATCGGTATACTCGTTGTCGCCCTTGCGAATTTGATTTATCAGGTTTACAAGGGAAAAAAGAAATAGCCGCCACTATTCGCAGTAGTGACGGCTGACGCTATAAGCGTTAGGTAATAACTGTTTGTGGGTAGAGCCGCTTCTATGGCTTTCCCTTTTTATGTCTTTAATATAGCATATTTGGTAGTAGAATTCAAGAGCAAAACGTACTTTTATCAGGGTTGTTTCACGAAGGATTTCAATTGATTTTATCTGTCATTTGCCGATAAATTCAATGTTTCTATCTAAAAAGGGCATAAAGCCCCCTGTTTGGCGGATCAGGGTGATGCGTTGATCGCCATCTCCAAATCCGGCATCCCGCAATCCGAACCTTTAATGATTATCCGGGGACTGCTCTCCGGAGCCATCGTTCTCTTTGGGGACAGGGAGCCTGATCAGCACTTTTCTGATACGGTTCTGATAGATGCCCCTCGCCTGCAGCGTAGAGCCGTCCTCTAACGTAACGATCTCATTATTCTTCGGCAGTCTGTCCAGTTTATCGATCATAATGCCGCCAAGAGAATCAAAATCCTCGGATTCCAGAGAAAGATCCAGCGCATCATTCACATCATCCAGCTTCATACCGGCTTCGATCAGGTATGTATGATCATCGATCTGCTTGATCAGTTCGGCTTCGTCCGCATCATATTCATCCCTGATCTCGCCTACGATCTCTTCCAGCAGATCTTCCATGGTGATCATCCCCACGGCGGAACCGTACTCATCCAGCACAATGGCAAGGCTGGTGGACTTTTCACGCAGCTCCACCAGAAGGTCGGAAGTTTTCTTCCGCTCATAGGTGTAGTAGACCGGACGCAGGATTTTATTTACCTTAAACCGGGGGGAATCCTTTGTCAAAAGGAAATCCTTCATATGGACAAAACCGATAATATTGTCGGAATCCTCTTCATAGACCGGAATCCGGGTATACATCGTCTTTTTAAACAGCGTAAAAATTTCTTCGTAAGTGGCAGAGGAGGAGATGGAAGTCATATCGATCCGGGGGATCATGATCTCCGACGCCGTGGAATCGGAAAAATCAAACACATTATGGATATATTCCCGCTCTTCGGACTCGATCACCCCTTCTTCATGTCCCACATCCACATAGGTGCGCAGCTCATCCTCCGTAATGCTGCCTTCCCCGGGTTTTGCCCCAAGGCGGAAGATGCGGATAATGCCCCGGGCAATATTGTCCACCACCCAGATCACCGGTGTCAAAAGGACCATCAAAACCCGGATAATACCGCTGTAGGCGAGGGCGATCTTATCGGCATGGGAACCCGCCCAGGTTTTGGGCACGATCTCGCCGAAGATCAGTACGAGGAAGGTTAATAGTCCGGTACAGACTCCGACAAACTGATTGCCAAGCAGGCGGATCGTCAAAGTGGTGGCGAGAGAAGAAGCGCCTATATTGACGATATTATTGCCGATCAGTATGGTACTGAGCACTTTGCTGTAGGATTCTAAAATGACTTGTACGCGGAGGGCCTTTTTATTGCCGTCCTCGGCGAGGGAGCGCATGCGTACTTTGTTTGCGCAGGTCAGCGCTGTTTCAGCAGAGGAAAAAAAGCCTGATAAGATCAGAAGAACGAGTAAGATAAGCAGTTGTATGACACCAATGGTATCCATGTAAGTTCCTTTCTTTTAAAAGTGATTCTGTATAACAAGATATATTTTAGAGATGTAATACCATATTGTCAAGAAGCATATATTTGTTTAAGGAAAATATTAGAAAGTTTTTATGCGGGGATTATTCCATAAGAAGGGGGGAAAATATGTCTGTTGTCAAAAAATATATGCCACAGATCCTGTTTACGTTAAAGTGCCTGCTGTTCTCCTATATTCTGACAGGAGGGCTTTTGCTGCTGCTGGCTTTTTTGCTCTACAGGCTGCATCTGCCTGAGAAGGCGGTGAACGTCTGCGTTATCCTGATCTATATTATCACATCCTTTTTCGCGGGCTTTATGACAGGGAAGAAGAGGGGAAAAAGAAAGTTTTTCTGGGGCGCACTGATGGGGGCGCTGTACTTTGTGGTGCTGTTTGTGATTTCCGTTATTGTAAACCGTTCTTTCCCGCAGCTTTCATCGGACTTTACGACGACCATGCTTTTGTGTGTGGGCGGCGGGATGCTCGGTGGGATGCTGAGTTAAACAGGAGGCTAATGTCATTTGGTTAAGCCATTTATCCGGTCGGCAGGAGCATAAAATGCTCAAGGAGTCCGTTAAAAAGCATCGGCACTTAGCAAATACGCTTAATTGTCCGCTGCGCTGTTTCACAGGCTCTTGAAAAACAGAGCCGGCGGGAGCGTGGCAACAGAGCATTTTATGTTCCTGCCGACGTCCGGCAAAGCGAAACGAAATGACATTGACCGGGGGCTGCCGGCGCCCGTGTCGCGCCCTAACTGGTCAGATGCCTGGCCAGTAACACATATTCGTACTCATAGTCGATCAGTTCCTGAAAGTAATGCTGATTGATATTGCCCTGGCGGATCAGCGCGCCCACGGAAGGGACTCCGGAAGTCTGCAGTTCTTCTTTGACAGCCTGCGCCATGGCTTTTCCAAGTCCATGGTGGGAGCCATCGATGCCCATATAGAGCATGACATAGGATTTCGGCATGGCGCGGATCAGAAGGATGCGCAGGATGTTCGGGAGCGTAAGCTTTCCGTAGACGGCGTTTTTATAGTCGGGGATGCTGATGAAAAACCCTACCGCCCGATCCTGGTAGTACGCCATTTTTACCATGGGATAACGGATCAGAAGCTTTAAATAGCCGTACAGGGAGACAAATTCTTCCCTGCTGATGGGTTTATAGGCGGGAAAACTCCGGTACAGCTCAATCAGAAGATCGTACACTTCATTTAAGGAGCGGTCAAAGGTGGCTTTGGAAGGGCTCACTATGCGGTAGCCCTCCTGCCTTTTTTGGGAAAGGCGGGAGGAAAACAGGCTGTTTTGGTGGGAAGGTTCCACTCTGCGGTAATGATTGGAGTAATAGCGCTCAACGATCTCATAGCCGGCATGCTGCCACAGTTCGATATAGTAAGCTTTATTATAGGGTTCTCCCGTATAGGAGTGGTCAAAGCGGTTGGCTTTAAAACGGTATCTGATCCAGAACGAAGCGTCCACCGGGCCGGTTATTTTGGTACAGTTGTGTTTCACGGCAATTTCCTGTGCCTTTTTCAGCAGTAAAACAGCGGCTTCCGGTATGTTCTCGCTTTCAAAAAAGCCCAGAAAAGCTTCCGTATCGTCAGGATAGACGGTCAGTATACAACGGCTGACAGGTGTGTCATATTGATCCAGGACAAGCAGAGGGAAGATACGGAAACGGTGGCTGAGCACATGGGTTTCTTCCAGAATATTCCGCTCCTCCTCCGGCTGCTGCATGATTTCCTTTTTGGAATAGAGCCTGCCGGGGAGTTCCAGAAATTTTCGGATATAATATTCTTCTTTTTGAAAGGAAATGATCTGATAGTTCATTTGATGCGTCCTCCGGGGGTGTCTGGTTTCTGGTAAAGTTTACGGATCTGTTTATACCGGGGCAGACAGGCGTTGATCTCGGCGAGATAGTCCTGCAGCCTGCTTTCCGGCAGATCGGTGGTGACGGAGGCGGCGGGGTGGTGGTCCTCTTCAAAGACCGCGGCCGTTTTGATCTCCGGTTTTTTCAAAAGCATATCTTCCAGTTCCTCCACATAGACGTTTTTTCCGTTGGCGGTCAGGATCATGCGTTTTTTTCTGCCTTTCAGATACAGGTGGCGGTCGGCGGAGAGATATCCCAGATCGCCGGTGTGATAGCCGTCTTTGTCAAATTCCGAGTAATGGTCGCTGCGGTTTAAGTAGCCGCCGGACACGCTTTTTCCCGATACAACGATCTCCCCCACGCCGTTTTCATCGGGATCAAGGATTTTTACCGTCAGATTTTCAAGGACAACGCCGTTTGCGGCAGGATCCGGATCGCCGGGGAGAGCGAGGGCGATGACGGAGGAAGTTTCTGTGGTGCCGTAAGCCTCCAGAAGGCAGACGCCCTGCCGGATAAAATATTTTTTGACCGCCGGCTCCGTAAAACTGCCGCCGCAGTAGAGAAAGCGGATGTGCCGCAGCGTATCCAGCAGTCTGTCATTCAGGGCGTCGTACATCTGATATAAAAACAGCGGGACCGTACAGACGACGGTGGGGCTTATCTCAAGCAGTTCCGGTATCAGGTTTTTAAGATCAGAGTTCAGATAGAGCCGCATGCCGGAGATAAGGGTATATAAAATGTTTGCCACACCGGTATATACATGATGGAAAGGCAGAAATACATAGGAGATATCCGATTCCGTCATGGGCGTCCGAAGATACAGGGTATCCCAGTTGGCAAACAGATTTTCCTGTGTCAGCGGGATAGCCTTCGGGACATTTGTGGTGCCGGAGGTGAACAGGATCATGGCGGTCCGTGTCGGATCGGTCCGCCCGGAAAGGGGCAGGGTGAGAGAGCGCCCCTCTTCGATCAGAACCGGCAGTATATCTTCTATACGGAACCAGCAGATATCGGGAAAAAGTTCTTTCAGGGCTTCAAACCGCTGCATTTTGGAGCAGGATACAAAAACGGCTGAGACAGGGATGGCGGACAGCGTATTTTGCAGGTCGTGGGCGGTCCATTCCTTGTCCACCGGAACGCAGGTGCCCACGTAGCCCATGATGGCAAAGTACAAAAGAATCCATTCCGGGGAATTTTCGGAACAGAGCATGATATTCTTATGTTCAAACCCCCGGTTTAACAGAGCTTTTGAAAGATAACGGATGTCATCTATGACTTCCCGGAAAGTGCGCGATTCAAAAGCATCCTTTTTAGCAGTAAAGGGACGGCCTTCGGAGCAAAGTACCCACCGTTTTGCGCTGATATAGGGGCGGTTTGCCCATTTGATATAATCCTCTTCCAGATAGTCGCTGATCGTTTTCATATAAATCCTCCATGTCAGATGTCTGCTTTCTTTTTAATATGATTTGCCGCAGGAATTTTGATTTCCGTGTCCTGACAGCAGGGTGATGGTGCCTGTATCGCCGTCCACACGGATGCGGTCGCCGGTTTTCAGATATTCCGTGATATGCCCGATGCCCACTACGGCAGGCTTTTTCAGCTCCCTGGAGATGATTGCCGTATGGGAAAGGAGCGAACCTTTTTCCGAGACGATCGCCTTTGCCTGGGCAATCAGAAACACCCATCCCGGATCGGTCATTTTGGCGATAAGAATCTTGTCCTTTGTATCGAGTCCGGGAGAAGGCTGTTCGATGACAAGCACCTCCCCCTCCGCGCATCCCGGGGAACAGGGAGTACCCGTATAGGAACCCTCTGCCGGGGCGCGGCGCATTTTCTGGCTTCTCTTTGGGGCTTTATCCGTCACTTTTCCGGAGAAGATAAGCCTGGAAAAAGGAGGAAGGGCGGAAAAACCTTCATATTTTATTTTGCGTGCAAAGATAAGTCCGGAGAGATCTAAAGATAACTCCGCCTCGGCGGCTTCTATTTCTTCACAGGAAAGCCAGAAAATGTCCTCCGGCTGCGCGATCCGCCCCCGGGCATACAGGTTCTCTCCCATCTGCAGTGCCAGGGAGCGCATCAGACCGTAGAGCCGTCCGCGATAGAGACGGGACTTTTCTCTGTTCCGGATGCCCACGGCGGCTCTTTTGGCAAAGAAAGAGGCGATGCCGGTGAGCGGCGGGGACTCTTTGCTTTTCGTAAAAGCAGTATCGCCGGCTGATTCGGTATATCGTAAAATACACCGGATCAGCAGTACCGGATCGGTGCGGAAGGTTTTGCTCTCCAGCTTTAATTCCTCCACGTTCCGGTCCCCGTATTCCCGGATATACTCCTGCAGCGCAAGGGAAAAAGGGGTATCGTTGTCTTTTATGTACCGATAATAAGCTTCATTCGTGTCAATGCGGCAAAGCTGCGCGTGTACGGTTTCTTCTTTTGCCGCTGCCGCCAGCTTTTGCAGCGCCTCTATGGGGCGCATGCTTTCCAGCTTTCGGATGCCGGAGATGGCGCGGTTAGCCGCAAGCGCACAGTCCGGCACATGCCGTGCTTTCAAAAACCCCTTTAACAGCCCGGTGAAGAGAAAACAGTACATGTCATTTACAAGGGTGATATCCCACTTTTCCACGGTCCTGCTCAGCAGTTTATGATAGAACTTCAGCAGGGCGGCGTTATCTGCCCCGGTTGTATCGAGTGAGTCAAAATACCGGATGATTTCCTGAAAATCCTGTTCCAGCCTTTTCATCATCGCGGGACAGGTAAGCAGCAGCCGGAAAAAGGAACAGGTGACTTTCAGGCGGGTTACAGGGCTGATCTGGCCTTCGACGGCGGAGGTTACGGTTCTGTTTTTTACGCCCATCATCTCCTGCCAGATCGGTATCAGGCGACGATGGAAGGGCAGGAACAGCAAAACATCGTACCAGTTGCTGATCCGGTAGTAAATACGCCCGTTTACCGCATCCACCATATGTTTCAGGGTGTCATTGATCTTTTTAACGGTTTTGGGTTCCCGGGTAAGCCTCAGCATCAGATGATGAAAGACCTGGTAGTATGCCTCACGGATAAAACTCTGCGTCAGCGGCAGAGTGATACCGGGGTAGCTTTCGACGATATTGCTGTTGTCGAGTATGATGACGGGCGCATCTGTGTCGATGGAGGTGATGGGGCGCACCTGGAGAAGATAAATTTTTTGCTTCCGTATGGCAAATTCGATATCGCATTCCATGTCAAATAATGTTTTGATCTGACCGGATAAAGAGATCAGTTCCTTAACCTGCCCCGGGGAGAGAAGGGGGGAGAGAGCGGTCCGTTCGTAATAACAGGTGTTGTCCGTGAGATGATAGTAGTAGGTGGTGGCGTCTGTCTTATCTTCCACGATCTGATCCCCGGAGCCCCTTCCGCAGACGATTACGGTCTCGTTCAGTATTCCCTGGGGATTGGCGGTAAAGAGAACGCCGGAGAGTTCCGGTTCGATCATCTCCTGTATAATGACATGCATCGCAAAAGAGTCCGGATTAAGATGATGTGCCCGGCAGTAGGACAGGGTTTTGGGGCGCTCTCCGTCAGCGAGGACTTCCCGGATACGAACAGGGATCTCTTCCCCCGGCACCCGCAGGAAGGTTTTAAACTGCCCGGCGAAGGAATGTTCCCCGGAGTCCTCCAAAGAGGCGCAGGAGCGGACGGAAAAAGATGCGGTACCGGGGAAACGGGTATCGAGGTAAGAGAGGACTTCTTTGTCCTGAAAGTCCTTATCCACGCAGAAAAAACGCGGCACCTGAAAGCCTGCCTCCAAAAGCAGAAAGAGGTTTTTGGCTTTTGAGCCGATGGAAATCGTCGTATGGTTTTCAGGACAGATGATCATGGCAGGTTCTCCCCCAGGGTGTCATTTCATATCAAAGCTTTGGCGATGCGGAAAAGATCACGTCTTTGAAGGCGGCAGCCCATCTATATCGCACCGAAAATCAGGTAAACCGGTATGGTCAGCAGCATCAGCGATTCCTGGATATAGGTATAGCGCTCCACCTTATCCACAATGGCGAAGCGTGTAGGATCTTTCATAAACCGTAAAAATTTTGCGCTCATCCAGGACACATCCAGAAGCAGTGCCAGCACGGTATATTTATTTAAGTTCCACACCAGCAGAAAGTTGGTGATAATATCTACCCAGGTAAGGAGCAGGATGAAACGCGTGGCTTTTTTATAGCCGAATAAGCGGGAATAGGTCACATACTCGGTCTCATCCTTCGGCGCCCGGATCTTTCTGGCGATCTCCCAGATCAGCGCCGGAAAATAGAGCGTCCAGGCGGCGAGGAAGTTTACCCATGTAAAAAGCGGAAGATCGTACTTAAAGCAGGTGAAGGAGATGATGTAAATATTCATGATCATCTGGACCGGGTTGTGGGTGATAAGCGCCAGCGGCAGGCTTTTCTGAATCTTTTTTTTGCTGAAAAACCACAAAGACATCAGGGTTCCATAAATATAGAGGAAGAGAAAGAAGCCGAAATTATTCATAAAAATCAGGTTTAACAGCACGGTGGCCGTGATCAGCAGCGTGACAAAAATCCCAAGGTCTTTTTTGGTTACCCTGCCGGAAGGGAGCGGTCTGTGGGCAAAAAGCCGGCAGTCCAGTTCATAGTCTTTGAAATCGTCCGCGATCCGCAGCCATAGAAGAAAGCTGAATACGGTAAAGCCGCCGATCAGTTCCTGTATGCCGGGCCTGAAGTCGCGGATACCCGCGTTCAGCAGAATGATAAAGTGGATTTCACCGAAGATGATCAGCCCCAGGACAAACCTTGGCAGGATCGGATACATTTCCCTGAAATAGACGGAGAGGCGTTTGCACATGAGGCGTGGGTTCCTTTCGTTTGATGGGGACGTATCCTGCCCGCGGCTTTGGGCTGCTTGGCCTGCTCTTTTGGCGTCATAAAAGGCGGGAGCCCTTATCATAGTACAGCCTTTCCGGCAGGATAGTTCCATAGCAGAATTTTATCAGAAACGCATAAAAGAAACAATGTTTTTTATGATGGAAATATTGCTTGACAAAGTCGTTATACAAGCGCATAATGTATTATACGGACGTATAATACAAGGAGGGAGGAAGGATTCCTGTATCTGACGTTAGGGATGGTCAAACAGGAAGATGGCTGGAAGGCAGACTTTTACGGACTGGAAATGTAAAAAAATAAAAAGGTTGTTATGCGCGAAAACAGCGCGGAAATGAGGATAAAAATGTCAGATACCATCAAAAAACTGGGGGAAGCCGAACTGGAAATCATGCAGGTAATCTGGGACGCTGAGGCGGCGGTATCTTCCGGTTATATATTGAAAGAATTGCAGGGACGGAGAAAATGGCAGCTTTCCACGCTGATGACCTCCCTTGCCAGGCTTGCGGAAAAAGGTTTTGTCAATTGTGACCGCTCTACGGGGAACAACCTGTACAACTGGCTTATTTCGGAGAATGAATATAAGGCGGGGGCGAGCAGGCATTTTCTGGAGAGGCTTTATGATAATTCCATCCGGAATATGATCGCCTGCCTTTATGACAGTAAGTCGATCAGGAGCGCCGATGTGGAGGAACTGCGGGAGTTTCTGGACAAAATAGAAGCGGAGTATACCGGGGAGGAGAAGATTGAAAATTAAAATTTTCAATCGCGAGATTTGTGTCTGCGCGTTGCTTGT
>OFGN01001211.1_pt1 | contig 20212 bp, 10 predicted proteins | sample 1521821 | NCBI WGS metagenome assembly OFGN01 (sample SAMEA3504094, study PRJEB24116) | mouse gut metagenome | biome: mouse gut; feature: mouse-associated habitat; material: faeces | place: Denmark | collected 2011
ATGAACCGGTGGGTAAACCGTGGGGCGAAGGGAATCGCCTTGATTGACGATACCGGACCGAGACGGAGGCTTAGGTATGTATTTGACATATCCGACACGCATATGGGAATCGGCGGCAGGACGCCGAACCTCTGGCGGATGGTGGATGTACAAGAAAAAGCAGTGCTTGACCATCTGGCGGATGTGTATGGGTTATCGGAGAGCGACGCTTCCAGTCTTCCCGCCGCATTGTCTGCAATCGCTTACCAGATGACAGAGGAAAATCTGGATGAAGCAATGGATGGGCTTTTGTATGAAACGGAAGGGTCGTTTCTGGAAGGTCTGGATGAGAATACGATCCGGGTAGAGTTCCGGCGGCTTTTGATGAACAGTGCATTTTATACGCTGTCCGTCCGCTGTGGGACTGACCCGATGGAGTATCTGGAGGAAGAGGATTTTTCCGGGATTACCGATTACAATGCGCTGCCTGTGCTGACATTTCTTGGGAATGCCGTGGGACAGCTTGTGGAGCCCGTGCTCGTAGACATTGGGCGGACGGTGCGCCGGATTTTAATAGAAGAATCTCAGAAAGCGGTTGCAAATGAAACGGACATCGGTTATAATAAATTTAGCACATTAAAGCGTGAAAGTGAAAATAGAGAAGGAGGAAACGAGAATGGAACTGACTTACCACCGCAAAGGGGATTACCTGTTCCCGAACCTGACCATAGAGGAACCGGACGTGTCGATCGGGAAATACGGGATGTTGCGCCGGACGTATCTGAAGGAGAACCGGAAGGGATGGTATCAGAGCATGATGCTGTCGGGGAAACTGGACAATCATCTGCTGGAGATCGAGAAAGCAGCCACGGAGAGGATGGAAGTATTGATGAAAGGGCTGTTGGAGAAATACCCGGCGCCGGACAAGGAGAAAGACCAGATGGCGTGGGCGGCGCACATGAATGGACTGACGGCAATGGCGGAAGAGAGCATCTTGAAGGAATTGGTATACAGCTAAATGAGGAAACAACAGAACAAGATTTGAGTGAAGCAGAGGAAATACAAGCCTCTGCTTTATCTTTGCTCGATCTGCCGACGGTGGAACAGCAGAAACGGGGAATTGAAGAACGGATGCAGGCGTTGTATGCCGGGGAAATTGCGATTCCTGCAGATGTGGTGGATGAGGTACTACGGGGCGGCGGTAACAGGAATGGGAGCCAGCTCCGCATGATCTATAATTTTATGATTGAGCAGACGCCGGAAGAATACACAGAGTTTGTCCGCAGGGAGTATGGCAGAGGCGGCATTGGACTTAACATAGGCGGCACGGAATATTCTGTCTGGTATGACGAGTTAGGGATGCAGATAGCGGTTGGGCATACGGTAACGGACCGGATTCTGGATAAGGCATTTTTGTCATGGGAGGATGTGAGCGGGCGTATCCATCAGTTGTTGAAGCAGGGGGAATATGCGCCGCAGGTTGTGCTAGATGCTGCAAGAGATAATGCCCTGAAAGAACATGCGAATGCGCTGGCGTATATGGAGCATGATATGGCAGAGGGCGTTGCAGAGCTTGTATTTGAGGATACGGAGATTTTTAGGGGCGGTTTTCCGGAGACAGTTGAAAGATTGAAGGGATTGATCGCACAGCCGGAATACTTGTCAGAATTACTGGAGCGATTGGAAGGCTTGGCAGAAGCATATGAAGAAGATCGGTCAATCATGCGGTTTAAAAATTATAATCCCACGAAAATATTGGCGCAGTTCCAGAAATTTGCAAAAAAAGCTGTGCCATATCAGGCAAGGGAAGGGTTTACATGGGAGGAACACCCGGTTTTCATTACGGAAGATGAGATTGATGCGTTTTTACAGGGCGGCGGCGCATACTCTGACGGACGGCTGGCTACGTATGCATTTTTTATCCAGGATAAGACGGATGCGGAAAAAACAGATTTTATTAAAGAAAGATATGGGATAGGAGGATGCAGCCATGCATTGTCCCGCGCTGACAATTCTCATGCAGATTATAGTGGGAAAGGCTTAAAGCTGGCAAGGGGAAGTTATGGGAACCCGGATACGGAAGTTTTGCTGAAATGGCCGAAGGTAGCGAAACGGGTAGCGTATTTAATACAGAGCGATAATTACCTGAAACCATCTGATTATTCCCGTATGCCAGACTATGAGCGGGAGGTTATGGCAGGGCGTGTTGTTCATTTCTATCACCATCTCCCTAGTCATATCATACGTCCCTGGGAAGGAAATCCAGATATGTTTACCCACCGGGATGATGTGGTGAGTCTGCTTCGTAATCCAGATGGGCGGGAAGGCTTGCTGCGGCATATGGACGAGGCAATCGCTGAACTTCCATTAGATTTTGAGGATTATGAACAAAGAGTGCAGATTCTTACGGATCTGCATGGGTATGTGGAAGGAACCTATACGATTTTCCCGGAAAAGAAAAAAGAAGAAGTCCAGATTGAGAACGGCGGACAGTTGTCATTATTTGATTTCATGGATTCGGAAAAAACAACGGAGAAACGGGAGGAAGCAAAGGAAACACCGAAAAAATCAGAAACGGAGAAAAAGAGTAGAAAACAGGAGGCAGATAACGGCAGCCACAGCAAGACTGGAAAATATAAGTACGGCATAGGAAATTTTATCTATATGGATACAGACCATCTATACCGTATTCAGGGGATAAGGAATCGGCATGTATATTTGGAGGATATGGAACATCCGGGCCATAAAGGAAGTATCGTCAGCTTGGAATCCTATGACAGCAGGTTAGCTGTCTGCCCGAACCTGAACCGTCATCTGCTTGTTGGCGAGAATCCGCTTCAAAGGGACAGCAGGGCAATTTACAAAGAATGTCTGTATACTGCGCTTACGGCGGTTCGTAATAGTTCCGTATATGATGTAATCCGTTCCAGGGATGTAGATGAAGATATGGCGTATGATATTGTCCAGAAGGAATTGGATAACCTTATCATACAGAGCCGGGAAAATGCCCCTGTCATGGCGGAAGCCTATGAGAATTGGGAGAATTTCCGGGAATGGATAGCGGAAGATATTTTCCAGAGGACGTATCAGGATTATGTTGCAGACAGCCGGGATGCGGTTGCCTTGCATCAAAATCAAACGTCATCCCCGGAATGGATGAATGGAATAATAGTGGAGGCGGAACACCAGGGGATTGCGGTGTTTGTGCAGGAAACGGTTCCGCATTTACAAAAAGAAACAGAGATTCCGGAGCCGGAAAAAACAAAATCAGGAGAAGAAAAGACAGAAAAACCAACAGCGGAAGAACCTCTGACAGAGGAAACAAAGCCGGAAGAACTTACGGTAGAGGAATCGGAAGAATCATTGATCGAGAACAGAGTGTTTTCAGCAATGGTGGAAGCAGACGTATATCTGGAAGATTTCTCACCGGAGCAGGTGGATGTCATCTATGAAACTGCAGAAAAGGATCTGAACCTTGTGCCAATTCTGAACCCGGAGTTTCCGCCGGAGCAGATGCAGTTGATTGCTGACGTAATAGAGCGCATGGCGGCGAATGAACAGGCGGCGTTCGGGAATGAGATCAACCCGCTTACAAACCATGTGATGAACCCGGAAGAGATCAATAACATCCGAAAAGACCGCCGCCTTCCTTTAGAGCCTGTTGCGGCAGGTACATTGGATGGGACAGGGGAAACAGATAGCATACAGCCGGTGCCGGGGAAACAGACAGGGCAGAAATCTGTAGCAGGCGAGTCGGTACATCAAACAGCAGTACAGAAAAGAAGCAACTTTCATATTACCGACGATGATTTAGGCGCAGGCAGACCGAAACAGAAGTTTCGTGCCAATATGGATGCAATCCGTCTGCTAAAGGAACTGGAATCTGAAAACCGCCTTGCCACGCCGGAAGATCAGGAAACATTGTCACGGTTCGTTGGATGGGGCGGCATCCCGGCAGCATTTGATGATAAAAATGAAGCATGGACGGCAGAATATACGGAGTTAAAGCAGGCTTTGACACCAGAGGAATACCGGGAGGCAAGGGCATCCACTTTAAATGCGTTTTATACTTCTCCTACTGTAATCAAGGCAATGTATGAAGCGCTGGGGAACATGGGGTTACAGCAGGGCAACGTGCTGGAGCCGTCCTGCGGAATCGGGAATTTCATGGGACTTCTTCCGGACACGATGGACGGATTAAAAATGTATGGCGTGGAACTGGACAGCATATCGGGAAAGATTGCGAAGCAGCTCTACCAGAAAAATCATATTTCCGTGCAGGGGTTTGAAACGGCAGAGTACCCGGACAGCTTTTTTGACTGTGTGATTGGGAATGTGCCGTTCGGCGCTTATAAGGTGGCAGATCGGAAGTATGACCGCCATAATTTTATGATCCACGATTATTTTATAGCGAAGTCTCTCGATTTGGTACGTCCGGGCGGTGTAGTTGCAGTAGTGACATCCAGTGGGACAATGGATAAACAGAACCCGAACGCGCGGCAGTATATCGCCAACCGTGCAGATCTGCTCGGTGCAGTACGCCTTCCCAATAATGCGTTCCAGAGGAATGCCGGGACAAGCGTAGTGGCGGATATTTTGTTTTTCCAGAAACGTGACCGGGCGTCTTTAGAGCAGCCGGATTGGGTGGAGATTGGGACAACAGCGGAGGGGTATGCCGTCAATGCCTATTTTGTGCAGCATCCAGAGATGGTGTTAGGGGAATTTACCACAGAAAGCACACAGTATGGAAAACAGGAAGTAACGGTTAAGCCGGTAGAGGGGGCTGTCCTTTCCGAACAGTTGAAAGAGGCAGTCAGCCATATCAAAGGAACCATTACGGAGGCGGAGATTGAAGATTCAGAATTAGAGGAAGTAGATACCTCCATCCTTGCAGACCCGTCTGTTAAGAATTTCAGTTTTGCCAATGTAGACGGGAAAGTGTATTACCGGGAAAATTCCCGGATGAACTTAATGGAACTCCCGAAAATGACAACAGAGCGTGTGCTTGGGATGATCGAACTTCGGAATCTGACGCAGGAGCTTCTGCAGTGCCAGATGGAGGATGGGAATGATGCGGAAGTGGCTATGCTACAGCAGAAGCTGAATACACAGTATGACCGTTTTACCGCACAATACGGACTAATCAGCAGCAATGCCAACCGGAGGGCCTTTTCTCAGGACAGTAGTTACTGCCTGTTAGCGTCTTTGGAATTAGTAGACGAGGAAGGAAAGCTGAAACGGAAAGCGGATATTTTTACAAAACGCACCATTCGGAAAGCAGTGCCGGTGACAAGCGTGGATACCGCCAGTGAAGCCCTTGCCGTCTCCATCGGGGAACATGCAAAGGTGGATGTGCCTTTCATGGCAGAACTGTCGGGAAAGACGGAGGATGAAGTGACAGAGGAACTGGCGGGGGTAATCTTCAAGAACCCGCTGACCGACCGGTGGGAAGCGTCGGATGAATATTTATCCGGCAATGTCCGTGACAAGCTGGCGGTCGCAAAGCAGTTTGCAGAGAACCATCCGGAATATAACATCAATGTGCAGGCATTAGAACGGGTACAGCCGAAAGACCTGGAGGCTTCGGAGATCGAGGTGCGTCTAGGGGCGACCTCGAGCTGTTGACAAAGTACTTTCCCCAAAATCAATATTCTATATATTGTTTTCTATAATCCAAATAGGTTCTATATATTGTTTATAATTACAATTCATCTTTTTAAAGAGGGGGTTTGTCAACAGCTCGAAGTTGGGACGAAGTTATAGATCATCGTATAGAAATTTCTTTAAAAGACATAGATGAACTTCTGTAAGATAGATTATTTTATACTCTTTTTCTATGGAGATGGTGAGATTATGTCTATCCCCTTAGAAAAATGTATGATATACTGTAAAAACAAACAACGAGCGTACATAAAACTTGGTATTCCGATTTAGAATTTCAAGTTTAAGGATATACGAAGCAGCAGAACTTGAAGTCGCAAATTGTGATTTCAAGTTACTCATAGTTTTAAGGTTCCAAGCTGGCACTTCAAAATAGAAAGGGCGATAAAGATGGCTGATACAGAACAAACAGCTCTGACAAAGGCAAATAATGATAATCAAGAAATAAACATTGAATCAGCAGAGTAAGATATAAAAAGCATGATATATGTTATCCGTAACCAGCAGGTTATGATAGACAGTGATTTAGCGATGCTGTATCAAGTAGAAACGAGAGTATTAAATCAGGCAGTAAAGCGTAACATTTCAAGATTTCCAGAAAGATTCCGATTTCAACTGACGAAAGAGGAATATGAAAACTTGAAATCACAATTTGTGATTTCAAGTTTGGAGGATGATAATGGATATGGCGGACGTAGGAAATTGCCATTTGTATTCACAGAACAAGGGATTGCAATGCTTTCTGCTGTTTTGCGTAGTGATGTTGCTATCCGAGTAAGCATTAGGATTATGGACACTTTTGTGGAGATGCGGAAGTATATGGCAAATACCTCTTTGCTGTATGAGCGGTTAAATGCAATGGAGGTTCGCCAGATAAATTACCAAGCGGAAACAGATGAGCGTTTTGAGAGAGTTTTTGAGTACATATCCGAGCATGAGGAATCCAGTCAAAAGGTATTTTTTGACGGACAGATTTACGATGCGTTCAGTCTGATAGTAAGCCTAATTCAAAAAGCAGAGAAAGAAATCACTCTGATAGACGGATATGTGGATGTTGGGACATTGAATTTGCTTTCAAAGAAAAAGTCTGATGTTGCAGTAACTATTTATACGCAGAAACAGACGAAGCTAACGAAAGCTGATGTTAAAAATTTCAATGCACAGTACCCGACATTGAAAATAAAGTATACCAAAGTATTCCATGACAGGTTTTTGATTATGACCGAACGACAGCCTATCATGTAGGGGCATCTTTAAAAGATGCAGGAAAAAAGTGTTTTGACCTTTTTCGCACATTAGCGGGTATGCACCTATCAATTTTTGAAAAAACGTATTATACTAATGTTACTAAAATTTCCGAGCAGGCAAGTCACAATCCTGCTGTCAGACAAACCGTTGCCAGAAAGGGACAAATTTTATATATGGAAAACAATAAAATGAAAGTTTTTGAAGATAGAAAAATCCGCACCGCTTGGGACGAAGAACATGAAGAATGGTATTTCTCGGTTGTGGATGTGGTGGCTGTACTGACGGACAGCGTTGACCCAAAACAATATATCAAAAAAATGAGAAGCCGTGACCCAGAGCTTAACAGCAAGTGGGGTACAATTTGTACCCCACTTCAAATGATTGCGGCAGATGGAAAAAAGAGAAAAATACAAGCGGCTACCATAGAGGGAATATTAAGGCTCGTTCAGTCAATCCCCTCACCGAAAGCAGAGCCTTTTAAGGCATGGTTAGCTACTGTTGGTGCGGAACGAATTGAGGAAACCATTGACCCAGAGCTTACGATTGACCGTGCTCTTGCTACATACCTGCAAAAAGGCTACACACGAGAATGGATAAATCAGCGGTTACAAGCTATCCAAGTCCGTAAGGAACTGACTGATGAATGGCAGGACAGAGGTGTAACTGGAGGCAAAGAATATGCAATCTTAACCAATGAGATTACACGGGCTTGGTCTGGAATGAACACGCAGCAGTATAAAAAGCTGAAAGGCTTGAAAAAACAAAATCTGCGTGACAACATGAGTACGACAGAGCTTATCTTGAATATGCTTGCGGAAACTTCCACAACCGACATATCCAAAGAGGAAAAGCCGACTACTTTTGAAGAAAATCAAAGGGTTGCCCGCCGTGGCGGACGAGTGGCGGGAATTGCAAGGCAGGCTCTGGAAGCAGAAACAGGAAAGCCTGTTATCACTTCCAAAAACGCCGTGGATTTTTCAAAGCTCATTGATGAGGTTGTAAAAGAGGTTGAGCAGAATTAACGTCACTCCTAAGCGGTAGGCCGGAGGTTCAAATCCTCTTAGCGACGTCTAAAGAAATGCCGAGAATACTGGTGTTCCAGAATTCCCGGTATTCTCTTTATCTCCAAGTTTGCTAATCAAAATGGCGTTTCTGCTAATTATTCCAAAAGTTATATAAAGAAGGTGTTTAATAATGGCTCAGAAAGATACAGAAATTATAGTTAAAAGCGATGCAGAAGTTACCATTGTGAAAACAGTGCTTTAAACAAATCTGTAAAAAGAAATATAAAGCGTTTCCCAGATGATTTTCGGTTTCAGTTGACAGAGGAAGAATATGATTTTTTGAGCGTATCAGCAGTGTTGAGTTGAAACAGTTGGAATATCAAAAGCAGACAGGCGAAAAATTAGAGCAGATATTTGAGTACATATTCGAGCATGAGGAATCCAGTCAAAAGATATTTTTTAATGGACAGATTTATGATGAGTTCAGTTTGATAGTGAATTTGATTCAAAAGGCAGATAAAGAAATCAATCTCATAGACAGATATGTGGATGTTTGGACATTGAATCTGCTTTCAAAGAAAAAGTCTGATGTTGCAGTAACTATTTATACGCAGAAACAGACGAAGCTAACGAAAGCTGATGTTAAAAATTTCAATGCACAGTACCCGACATTGAAAATAAAGTATACCAAAGTATTCCATGACAGGTTTTTGATTATGACCGAACGACAGCCTATCATGTAGGGGCATCTTTAAAAGATGCAGGAAAAAAGTGTTTTGACCTTTTTCGCACATTAGCGGGTATGCACCTATCAATTTTTGAAAAAACGTATTATACTAATGTTACTAAAATTTCCGAGCAGGCAAGTCACAATCCTGCTGTCAGACAAACCGTTGCCAGAAAGGGACAAATTTTATATATGGAAAACAATAAAATGAAAGTTTTTGAAGATAGAAAAATCCGCACCGCTTGGGACGAAGAACATGAAGAATGGTATTTCTCGGTTGTGGATGTGGTGGCTGTACTGACGGACAGCGTTGACCCAAAACAATATATCAAAAAAATGAGAAGCCGTGACCCAGAGCTTAACAGCAAGTGGGGTACAATTTGTACCCCACTTCAAATGATTGCGGCAGATGGAAAAAAGAGAAAAATACAAGCGGCTACCATAGAGGGAATATTAAGGCTCGTTCAGTCAATCCCCTCACCGAAAGCAGAGCCTTTTAAGGCATGGTTAGCTACTGTTGGTGCGGAACGAATTGAGGAAACCATTGACCCAGAGCTTACGATTGACCGTGCTCTTGCTACATACCTGCAAAAAGGCTACACACGAGAATGGATAAATCAGCGGTTACAAGCTATCCAAGTCCGTAAGGAACTGACTGATGAATGGCAGGACAGAGGTGTAACTGGAGGCAAAGAATATGCAATCTTAACCAATGAGATTACACGGGCTTGGTCTGGAATGAACACGCAGCAGTATAAAAAGCTGAAAGGCTTGAAAAAACAAAATCTGCGTGACAACATGAGTACGACAGAGCTTATCTTGAATATGCTTGCGGAAACTTCCACAACCGACATATCCAAAGAGGAAAAGCCGACTACTTTTGAAGAAAATCAAAGGGTTGCCCGCCGTGGCGGACGAGTGGCGGGAATTGCAAGGCAGGCTCTGGAAGCAGAAACAGGAAAGCCTGTTATCACTTCCAAAAACGCCGTGGATTTTTCAAAGCTCATTGATGAGGTTGTAAAAGAGGTTGAGCAGAATTAACGTCACTCCTAAGCGGTAGGCCGGAGGTTCAAATCCTCTTAGCGACGTCTAAAGAAATGCCGAGAATACTGGTGTTCCAGAATTCCCGGTATTCTCTTTATCTCCAAGTTTGCTAATCAAAATGGCATTTCTGCTAATTATTCCAAAAGTTGTATAAAAAATCCTGCTAATAAGAAAGGCAAGAGTTTCTGGTTCAAAGATATTAACTTTGTCACAAGTTGGGACGAAGTTATAACATCTACGTAGATAATTGTACAGCTCACAGACCCGATATAAAAAGGGGTATGTACATAAGGAGGTAGCAGATGTTTGAGGAAAGAATTACCCAAATAAATAGAGCTTCAAAGGCTGCTCCAAAGGGTGAAAAGATATTGCAAGGGGTATCTCCTGGATTGCCCATTTTCTTTTTGGATTTGATGTGGTAAAAAATTTGTCGTATGGTATAACAAGAGCAGCGTAAGAGATTTCCAGAGGACTTCTGTTTCCAATTAACCAAAGAGGAGTTTGAAAACTTGAAATTCCAATCTGAAATCTCAAGTTTAGATGGAAATGGATACGGTAGACGTCGTTATATGCCTTATGTGTATATGGAACAAGGAATTTCTATGTTGGCGAGTGTGTTGCGGAGCGAAATTACTATCAATGCAAGTATTCGTATAATGAGGACTTTCGTAGAGATTAGGCGTTTTATTGCCAACAATGCCCTGCTCTTTGAGCGTATCAGCAATGTAGAGAAGAAGCCAGTCAAAAGGTATTCTTTGACGGACAGATATATGATGCATTCAGTTTGATAGTTAGCTTGATACAGAAAGCAGAGAAAGAGATTACGCTGATAGACGGGTATGTGGATGTAGGAACACTTAACCTGTTAGTGAAGAAAAATAATGGTGTATCCGTTACAGTTTACACGCATCAGCGAACACGATTAAGCAATATGGATGTGCAAAATTTCAATGCACAGTATCCTGCTTTGGAAGTGAAATATACAAGCGTGTTCCACGACAGATTTTTAATTCTGGACAGAAAAACAGCCTACCATATCGGAGCGTCTTTGAAAGATGCAGGCAAGAAAACTTTTGGAATTACGCTGATTAACGATGAGAGTATAACGAAAGACATTTTGCAGCGTTTAGAATTAGAAACAGAAGAATAGAAATTTAAAAAAGGCAGTCCTCAAAAGATTGCCTTTCACCATACATACAAAACTTGAAGTCACAATTTGTGACCTTAAAAAAATGCAAATAATTTAAACTATTCTGGGATTAGTTTTCAAATGCAGAATTCCGAACTATTTTTAGAAAACGAAACGTTCCTCTACTTTACCTGTTTATAGAAAAATATTGCAAGAGTAAGATTTTTGTTGAGGGAACGAACAACCGTTTAAAGGTGATAAAGCAGATAATTGCAGAAGAACCTCAAGCTTTAAAATGATCATAAAGGAATTGCCAAAAAATAATTGCACTGCTATATTAAGCATATGCATGGTAATTCAAAAAAATTGTTTGAATTGCCAGATAATTATGGAGGATTAAAATGATGGACAATAAGCGGACAAATACTGTAAAATTCTACACATCTAGTGGTTGGTTCAGATCAAAAAAAATTACAATTGAAGGAAATGCTACTTTAAAAGGTACAATTGATGGGTTAGATGCAAAGAAGTTATATTACTTAACTTTCAGCGCACCTAGTAACTTTAGTGGACAGTATATTAATGAGCATCGGTTTCCTGAAATTTGTAGCGCTTGTATGCATGATACTTGATCATATAGGAGAATTTGTACCTGATTCCCCTATATGGTTTAGATATGTTGGACGATTAGCGGCACCTATCTTTTTCTACTGTAGCGCGTGGGGGCTGTATTACACACGGAATCAACGTATTTACATATTACGCTTGTATATTCTAAGTTTAATGATGTCATTGGGAAATATTATATTGACAATCACCTTCAATCAAAAATCTTTTTTAACAAATAATATTTTCCAAACCTTGTTTATTGGAAGTGTAATTGTATATTTATTAAATAGAAAAAATACTCTCTATTACAAGTTCAGTATGTGCACACTGATTATTATTCAGCAAGTAGTTGCTTTTCTTTTATGTGCTGTTTTTGCTGAATTCCTGCAAATTCCGCATTCAATCGACATTTTTGCGCTTTATCATAATTATGGTCCTTTATTTGCAAGCGCTATTTTTACAGAAGGTAGTGTTGCATTTGTTATTTTCTTTATAGTTTTATATTACTTAAAAGACAAAAAAGGTTATCTTTCTTTATTCATTATAGTATTTACTATATTTTTAGAAATGGCAATTAAAAGAACATATTATATGAGAGGACCTATGTCATATTTAATACCATTTAGCTTATATCAATGGCTAATGATTTTTTGTATACCACTGATTTATGTCTATAATGGAAAAAAAGGAATTGGATCAAAATGGTTTTTTTATTTCTTTTATCCAATACATATTTGGATACTTTATATTTTTTCAAACATAAGAATACAGTAAGTTTAACAACGTCAAAATAGAAAACACTTTTCTAAGGTGTTGCACACGCACCTTCTGGCTAAAATAGACAAAAAATGGAGTTTGAAAAAAATATTTTTGTATGATATATTTAAAATATTACAAACTTATTTTTGCATTAGGAGGCGCTAAAATGAAAGAATTAAATGAAAAAGTAGCAATTGTAACAGGAGCCGGTCAGGGAATCGGAAAAGGAATCGCGCTTTGTTTGGCAAAACGCGGAGTAAAAATCATCGCAACAGGGCGCAGAATCGAACCAATCGAACAGACAATCGCTGAAATCAAAGAATTAGGCGGAGAAGGATTTGCAATGAGCTGTGATTCAGCAGATCGTGCCAGAGTGGAAGAGGTTGTGAAAGCAACAGTTGATGCATATGGGACAGTTGATGTAATTGTTAATAATGGGCAGGCGATCGTTCCATCAGCACCAGTTGAGGAGACGACACATGAGAGTATGGTAAAAGCTTGGGAGAGTGGTGTGATCGGATCTCTCAACTACATGCAGGCTGCATTCCCATATATGAAAGAACAGCACGAAGGAAGAATCATCAACTTCGCTTCTGCTACAGGAATGTTCGGTATTGCAGGTCAGTTAGCTTATGGTTCAAACAAAGAGGCTCTTCGTGGATTGACCAAGATTGCAGCAAAAGAGTGGGGACAGTACGGAATCTGTGTAAACATTGTACTCCCGGGAGCAGAATCACCGGCAGCAAAAGCCTGGGCAGAGAAGTTCCCAGAGGAGTATGCAAAACAGGTAAATCTGAATCCTATGAAACGTTTTGGAGATCCGGAAAAAGATATTGCACCGGTAATCGCATTTCTTGCGGGACCAGACTCATGCTACTACTCAGGACAGAGCGTAATCATAGATGGCGCAAACTCAATTATGCCATAATTTATAAGCAATCTTAAAAGACGGTGCAGCCTACAAGCTGCACCGCCTAATTTTACTGTCTTTCTTATATTCTGTTTGTTCTCTTCTTCCATACAACTACCGTCATGAAAATTCCCACAAGTCCTGCTGCCATAGGAATTGTCGCATTTGCGTTATCTCCGGTCTTTGCTGCCGTATTACCTGCTGTCTTGCTTGTTGTCTTGTTGGTAGTATCTTTGCTTCCTGCATCATCAGAAACTACTTTATGGTCTTTTTGAGAACCATCGTCTTCTCCATTTTCCGCTTTTGCGGCTGCTACTGCTTCTTCTAACGCTGCTACTGCTGTATCTACTTCTTTCTGGTCTGCATTCTCGTCTTCAAACACTGCCATGGCTTTTGCGTATGCTGCTTTCACTGCATTTGCTGTTTTATCACTGTATACGCTTAAATCCATTGCTTTTACTTTTCCAAGCAATTCATCTAACTTATCTTTATTCGGTACTTCTCTCAAACCAAAGATTGCGTTCAAAAGTTTCGTACGTGCTGCGTCAACTTCTGCCTGAAGTGTATTGCCTTCTGCTAATATTGTTTCTGCTTCCTGCAACGCTTCGGCAAATGTTGTCCAACTATTCGGCGTATACTTCTCTTTCGTTTCCCTTCTTGCAGTTACTACAAGGGATTCCAATCTCTCCATATTTCCTTTGAATTCCAGAAGATGTACCGTCTTAAGAAGTGCATCGTACGCTGCATCTACTTGTGCCTGGGCTGCGTTTGCTTTGTCATTTGTCTCAATAGCATCTGCGAGCGCCTTTTCAAACATTTCTCTTACTTTTGCAACTACGTATTTGTAGCTTGCGTCTTCCTTTGCTTCCTTTGCATACTCGATTAGAGCTGCCAAATCTTCTTTATCAACTTCTCCCGCTGCCACAAGTACTTTCATAGCATATTCTAAATTTGCTGCTGCAAGAAGTACATCATAATCTGTTGCTTCTGCATTTGCAAGAACTGTTTCTGCTGCCGCAAGTTTTGCTTCTAATACTGCCCAGCTTTCATCTGTGTAATCTGCTTGATTTAGTGCCTGTGCTGCATCTACTGCCTCCTGTAAATCAGTCTTATCTACTACCGGTGCTTCTACTTCTTTTTCAGCTCCCATAATCCTGATCTCTGCCGCCGAAGCATATTTATTGCCACCTTGTGTTTCTAATGGCTGAATTTTTACATTTGTTACATTTTCAATCTCATCAAAGGTTACCGTATGCCATCCCTGTCCCATTGATGCCTGATCTACCACTTTTACATAATCTTCTGAATCAGTTGTTTTTACCCAAACTTCTGCTAAGTTTATCGTACCATTTCCACCGCCTGGTCTTGAAAGAACTCTTACACCACCCACTGTTGTCGCTTCTGGAAGTGCAATATCAATCCACGCATCTTGCATTGCAACACCAGACCAGCTTGTATGCCAGAATGTTCCTGTATTATTATCCAGTGCATTTTCAACCTTATTATCTTCTTTAACTGTTTCCTCACTTCCAGCAGTTGCTTTCATTCCGTCAATCGGAAGGTCTCTTGCCGATTCTTTTCCGCCTGAAGCACTTAAATCTGTCATTGCTTTTCTTAATTCTTTATCTGCATGATCAATTTCTTCTGTTGCTGCATGATCCTGATCTAATACAACCTGTGCTTTTATAAGGGCTTTATAGAATGGCGCCCACTGTTGCGCTGTGTAATCGCTTTCTGAAAATGCATTCTTCGCATTTTTAACTAATTCTGCTAACCATACCTTATCCGGATCCTCTGTGTCTGCAAGTTTTGTAAGTTTGATTACAGAACCTCCTTTTCTTGCCACATTCAATTCAACGCTGTCTGCGGCTGTTACAATCTTTCTTTCTGTAACGATATCCGTTTTGCTTGAATCATCCGGACCATCATACCAAATTTGTGCTTTGTAATTTACACCTTCTTCGAGATAATCCGCAAAATCTACATGTTCTGTACGAGCTGTTTCATCTGTATTGGCAACGATATACCATGTATCTCCATTTCTGCGTGCCATTGTTACATATTCTCCAACTTCACCGTTGATAAAACGTGTTTCATCCCATGTTGCCGGAAGTTGATCATAGAATCCACGGATGTCTTCTCTTAAATACGTACTGTCTTTATCAGCCATACATGGAATACCAGATTCAAGCAATACCGGAATTGTCAACTGACTTCCAACTGTCTTATCTGTATTACCAAGCGGCTCCCCTGTATTTTTATTTGGCAGATCAAAGATAGGTGTATAGTCCGCCGGTCCTACTGCACCACGTATAAACGGAAGTATTGTAAGCTGTTTTTGTACAGTCTGTGTACGGTTTACAAATTCATCACCGCGAATACCTTCTCGAGTAAGGATATGTGGATAAGTTCTAGTTTCACCTGTTGGTTTATTACATCCATGCATGATACCAACCATTTTATATTTTGCAAGGTCTTCATAAATGTCTTTATATTCTTCTACTTCCGTCTGGTGTTCACCATCAAAGAAGTCTGCTTTGATACCCTTAATTCCCATTTCACTCCAAATTTTGAAACGTTCTTCACGTTCGCTGTCTGTATCGATATAATCTTCATCTACCCATACAAGGATACCGATTCCCTTTTCTGCTGCATAATCAATTACTTCCTGTGTACGTGGATGCATTACGTTGTCAGCAGGATTTGACTGCCATCCATCATCCCATAAGAAATATTTCCAGCCAAGTTCTGCTGCCATATCAATATAACGTAAAACTGCGTCAACATTTGACTGCCCATCGCGTGTTTCACCTTCTGCAAGCCATGTCCAGGATGCAATACCCGGTTCTACCCATTCAGAATAATGATATGTTTCTTCATCCTGATTCGGCGAAAGGTTTTCAGCCATTGTATTTTCCGTAATTGTTTTCAAATCACCTACCACAGCGTAACGCCATGGTGATGTAAATGGAAGGTCCACGGTAACCGCACCTCTTTGTTCCCCTGCAAAGTCCAAATCAAATGTGTTGCTTCCTGTGGAAGTTTTGAATCTTGCGCCACAGAAACCACTTGGAATTAAATTTGCTTCATTAAATAATACATATGTATCATCTGTCTGATATAATACCGGAATCGCCGGTGCACCGCTTAGGTCTTTCATAGCTTTTTCTTCAAAGTTTTTTTCGTAAGCACCGCCATATTCAAATGACCATGTTGTTGCTCCGTCCGGAACATTTACTGTACTCATTTCATCACTGATCTGTACAGTTGCAGCATCATTTCCGTCCGCCGCTGCAAGTTCATAGCCAAATGCCACACCATCATCATAAACACGTGCAATTACGGAATATAAATATTGCCCCGTGCTGTCTTTAAATGTCACTTTTAACTGATTTGCACGATTTTGATGTTCAGAGAATTTACCTGAATATGTTTTGTATATTTCATCAATTACTTCTTTTTCTGTTGAAACATATGTAAGTTCTTTTGACGTATCAATCGTGTTGTTCTTTAATCCTAATACAGATGCTTTTTCAATAAATGCTTTTCCGCCTTTTGCAGCTTCATATGACAAACCGGAGTTCTCACCGATTTGTAATGTCATCTGTACATTCCCATCAGGAGAATCAACTCCCCACATTGTGCCAATAGCAACTTCATCTGTAACTTCCACTATACATGCTGCTTCTGCCTCTCCTGCTCTTGCAGTAATCACTGCTGTACCCTTGCCAACTGCCTTTACTTTACCTGTTGCCGCATCTACTACTGCAACCTCTGTGTTATCACTTTCCCACATAACTGCTTTATTTGCTGCGTTAAGCGGGAATGTTTCTGCCTTCAATTCAATTACACTATCTACAGCAATCAAAATTTCCGTACGATTTAATACAATTTTTGTAACAGGAATTTCCTGTCCTTCTTCCATAACGTGGACTTTCACTTCTGCTTTTAAGTCAGCTGAATTTACAATGTATTCTCCTAATTCTACAGTACCTCTCACCGTCTGTACACCGGCTTCCTCCGGTTTATATGTATCCGAATCCCAGTTTACTGCAAGTTCTTTTGTAGTGCCATCCTCAAGTGTAACTTCTACACTTTCAGGAAGATTTAATTCTTCTAATGAAGTACCATAATTTGCATAAATATCTTCAAAATCGGCAATATCTGTGATTTCCACAGGTTCTCTTTCTTTTGCAAATGGAATTTTCTCACCATCGATTGTGAAGTTTTCCATTACTGCATCAAATATCTGAGCTCCGCCTGTATAGATAGCAATCTTCAAGTCTTTACATGCGAACAAATCTTGATTATTTGTTGTCTCACCAATTACAGTAAAGTTTTCTCCATCATAACTGTAAGAATGGATAAATTTATTTCCCTGCCGTTCTAGTTTCAGCCATGCCGGTGCTGCTTTTTCAGTATCCTGTGCCGCTTTTTCATCATAGTCACCATTAAAGTTCATTTTCGCAAATACATTTCCGCCTAAACCAGAGTGATATCTTCTCATTGTTCCGGCTACCCTGCTTGTACTTGCAAAAGCTGCAAGACCGATTGCCTGATAGTCACTTGTTAATCTTGTATTTGTAACTTTTACTGTTGCTGTAAAATCACCTTCTGGCATATCATACAGCAATACGTTCTTTGCATCTGTAATCATGCCAAGTTCACCTGGTCGTGAATGAAATGTCAACTTGTCTTCTCCTTGAATCTCAAGTGCATTTTCCACTGGATTGTGTTGTATCCATTTGTTTGTTAATTGATATTCACTACTTGCTTTCACTACATTTACTACTTTTTCTAACGGTCCCTGCTTCGCCAATACCGAAAACGAAGAAGCAGAAACAGTCATGCAGAGCGCCATTGCTAATGGCAGACTTCTTTTTACGATTTCCTTCATTTTCATACTCTCTTTTACCTCCTAATTTTATTACATAGAATCATTTTTAATTACCGAAAGAAGACCCACGTTTTAACACTATTTAGACTTATATCAATAATATTCTTGCAATTAATAATATTAATATGATTAGTATAACTAATTTCTTTTTTGAAAACTATAGAAAATTTTTTTTATTTTATTGAATTTTTTCTTTTCATTCTCTTAAGATTGCCTCAGACATATTAATACAAATGAAAAAAACGTAGGGTAAAGTTTTTATACTACGATCATTCAGAAGTCATGTATGATTACTCCTTGATTCCTAAAAATCAAATAAAATAATTAAGAAATCACTTGACATTTCAGTTTCGTTACATTAAAAAAAGTTGCTGCATAAGCCTGTTTTTTGCTTAAACAACAACTCCTTTAATTTTCTTACTCCATGTAACGACATACCTCATCAATCTGTTCAGAAAAATCTTCTTTTACACTTATCAAAAATGGCGGCAGCATTTTCCACTGTCTTATTCAATATTTACAAGAAATTCTCGCCACTGGAGATTATGATTCTTCCTCAGTAAAAATCCGGCATATTATATGTCTGAATAACACCCAGACTGTAACTTCTTCCAGACAAAATTATAATCTAAATAGTTTAAAACAAATTATTCCGTTATATAGTAATCATTATCAGTACGACTGCTATTACTATTATGATAACGTTGATTCCGTTACAAATGCATTTTCACTTTTTCCATATGCAGTCATTACACCTAAATGTGTATACCTTCTGACTGCAGATATGCAGTCAGGGCTAACTACAACAGATTCAGAATCTTTGAGATTTTTTTCTTGCTTATATGAACAATATTGGAGAAATTCTTCACCATTATTACATCCAAGTAATAACCTATATGTGCAGCTTGAATATGCTCAGGGTACAATACCCCCCGAATCACAGCTATTCCTTTCAAATGCTACCATGACTGACTCCATTCCTGACTATAGAATTTCTTGAAATAGGAAGAGTCGGCGAATATCCTCCTCAATATTGCAATCCTTTCTCTTTGTTGGTCAGCAAAAAGGGTATTTCATGTTTCCAACAGCAAAACAAGAACTAATTTGTCTCAACATTGAGGAATCTGATTTGTTATATACGTTTTTCGATTTTTGTAAATCATTGGATGAAGAAATGTTCTATACATACGAAGAGGCTTATACACAACTACATAATCTGTTAAATGAATATTCACACTCTACTGCCTAAGACAATAGAATAGATGATTCCCTCACTCTATATCACAAAAATGCCAGAAACGAGCATATTGTTTCAAAAAACTTAACATTCGTTTCTGGCATTTTTTTACTTTTCCCCTAATAAGACCATAAAATACGAATCTGGGATGCAAGTTCCTCATAAGTCCAGCTTCTGTTACTTCTGTAAATGTTATTAGGGTCATTCACAAGAAATCCATTGTCATCATAACCATAAATGACAATAAAGTGACCAAGTGCAGTAAAATCACCCGGTCTGACGGAACAAATCATCATTTTTCCCATATCCAGCTGGTTTTTCATTACACTCTCATCCAACGAGATTTCTTTTGCCTCTAGTCCCAGTTGTCTTGCCCCATCCGTCATAAGGCTCCAAGCAGTTCCGGTTCCTTCTACATAAAAATTATTCTCCATCGCAAAATCTGCAACCTTATCCGGAGTCATATCAAAATCTCTGTTTTGTGCCACCAAAACCATAGACAGACAAGTTGGTCCGCATCCTGACAATGCGATATTAAAATCGCCATATTCTTCATACCCCCATCGCTTGTCCCACTGTAAAAAGAGCGGAAATCTTTTTTCTTTCTCTTGCGTTGTAAGCTCTGCTTGTCCGGCAACCGTTTTATCACCATTACGATACTTTGCATAACCCTCCACATACGCCAACATTTCCGGATTATTACATAATGCAGCCAAAAGCTCTATCGGATAATTTTCCCTATTTTCATAGACGTCCTGAAACTCCGGATACTCCCCTGCCAATTTTTCTAATGCATCATATACCTGTGAATCTTCCAGATTTTGAGGCATATGATTCATATAGAACTCCGTGTACACTCTTTCACAGGATACCGTACTAATTGTTTTTATTTTCTCGTTTTTCTCCTCAGCCACTTTAATCTGCCTGTTGTCTGCTTCTTTTACTGCTTCCATCTTTTCTGCATTTTTAAGCACAACTTTAATATATGGTACAGGCACGGTAAAAGTT
>OFGN01001218.1_pt1 | contig 20090 bp, 15 predicted proteins | sample 1521821 | NCBI WGS metagenome assembly OFGN01 (sample SAMEA3504094, study PRJEB24116) | mouse gut metagenome | biome: mouse gut; feature: mouse-associated habitat; material: faeces | place: Denmark | collected 2011
GGCGCGAGAGTCCGGCTTGCCGGACTCTTTGTTATAATAGCATGCCTCTTCCGACAGACTATGTTATTGATTATGCAGGGCAAGGATCATCAGCCCGCATATAACAATAACTGACAGAGCTGTCAGCATAACCCCGATATGGATGCGCGCCTTCTCAGGATTTTGGGCGGGTTCGATCAGGTTGGAATGCCTGAGAGCCGTGATTGTGGGCTTATACAGGAGCATGGTGAGTGCCGCGTTTAAACCGCCTTTGATCAGGTTAAAGGGCAGAAACGCGGGCAGCAGCAGCCTGGCCACATCCTCCCGGGAATAGCCCATATAGAGCGGCGCGATCAGATAATTCCAGAGCATCATGACAAGTACCTGGCAGAGCATGCCGCAGATAAGTCCCAGCATGGCGCCGGAGAGGGTTCGCTTTTTCCGGTAGATGAATGCGGCGGTGCAGGCGAAGCAGCAGCTTGAGATAATGTTCATAATGCAGCCTATAAAACCGGTGCCGCTGATGGTAAACATCTGTGCGATAGAGACGGCTATTGTGATTGCCAGCGAAGTGAGAGGGCCGAAGATCATGCCGCCGATGGTGATGATCACATCTTTGGAGTCATACCGCAAAAAGAGAACGATGGGGATGCGCCCGATAGCTGCCGCGGTATAGGCAAGGGCACAGAGCATGGCTGTTGTGGTGAGTTTTTTTGTTTTGCTGTGATTCATATTTACCTTCTTTCTGCGCGGCTTTTGTGATAGAATTTTACTCAGGAGATCATGGGTGTGTATTATGCCGCGCGGATACAAGCCAAAAAGAAACACCTGAAAGCGCCATGCTGTCTTTCAGGTGTTGGTGCCGCAGGCAATAAGGAAAACTGCCGTATACCGGGCCGTATCGGAGTAACCCATAGTGGTCCTGGCCCCGGATACAGCGGAAAATGCTGCGGAGGTGTATCGAAAATGTCAACAGAGCGTTTGGACAAAAAAAGAGTGCATAAACAAACAGTCAGAGTTTTTCTGACAATTTCAATACACCTTCTTTAATCCGGACTATACCGTCGGTTTTGGAATTTCACCAAACCCCGCGCTTTCGCGCCCGCGGACTGTCACCGCCGATCGGGAATTCTGGCTTATGAAACGGACATTTCATAAGAGTCACCCTGCCCTGAAGACATGATAGCTATTTGGTTGTCGAGGAAAGTATAGCATGGTGAAAAAGGGATGTCAATACACGGAATTTTGAGGCATGTTCCGGCGTAACAGTTCAGCTTATCGGCTGAGCAGCCGGCGCTGACACCGGCCGGAAGGGACGCCGGGATTGATCACAAAATAATACGGGTTTTTATGTGCCTGGTGCATATCATATAAAAACAGAAACAAAAACATAGGATAGAACGAAAGGAAAATGAAAACATGACAAAACAGAATCAGACAAAAAAACAGTTGATTATTTTTCTCCTCATAGCGTATGGCCTGACTTACGTGATGGGAATCGTGACCTGGTACGGCAGTACAATACCCGTAGAGATGAGCGTATTTCCGGGTGCGCAGATGTTTTATCCGGCAGCCGGCGTTATGCTTGCCTATCTGCTGACACAGTGGAAAGAGAGGCTGCTGCCCAGATGGTTTTATCTGTGCTTTCTGGCTGCTTCTGCCGCGATGGTTATCTGCTGTGTACTTGCCCTCACGGCGCCGGGGGAACCGTTATCGATAAACGGACAGACGCTTTCCATATGGTCACTGATTTCGCAGTTTGTGATGATTATCGCAAGCATCCTGTGCTGGATCACTCTGCTTATTTCCGGTAAGGAGAGGCGGGAGGAATACGGGCTGACATGGAAAAACTGGAAAGCTTCTCTTTTCTGTATACTTGTTTTTCTGGTGATCTATTTTGGCAGGGCGGTTGTCAGCTATGTGATCGAAGGGGAAGCGGATATGGTGCCGGAGATTCTGGCGAATCCGATGGCTTTAGGGTATCTGATTGCCATGCCGATCAATTTTGTGATCTCCTTTGCCCCCTTTTTCGGGGAAGAGTACGGGTGGAGATATTATCTGCAGCCGATCCTTCAGAAAAGGTTTGGCATGAGGTGCGGTGTCCTGCTTCTCGGTGTGGTATGGGGATTGTGGCATATATTTCTGGACTTTTTCTACTACACCACACCGGACAGGGGACTGATCATGACCGTTTCGCAGATCATTGGCTGCGTCGGTTTGGGTATCTTTTTTGCCTGGGCCTACCTGAAGACGGAAAACATCTGGGTTCCTACGATCCTGCACTTTCTGAACAATAATCTGATCCTGCTGGTGGCGAATGAGTATTCCACGGAGGTGCTGGAAAATCAGGCGGTGACATGGGAAATGATCCCGGCGGCATTTTTGCTTAACGGCGTTTTGTACGGCGTATTTATTTTAGCCAAAGAGTTTCGGAAAAAAGAAGGTTAAAAGTTTTTCAAGGAGGCTTTTTTCCGTTAAAATACTTGACAAACACCGGATTTTCTGGTACTTTAAACTTACAAATGTTCCAATATAAGAACGAGTTCGTATATACGAACGGATATCCAATTGAGAAAGGAGAAATGGGGTATGAAACCAACCAGAGAAGAGATCATTCGGAATGTGTATGACAATAAGCTGATTGCTATTGTCCGCGGGATGGAGCCGGAGTATTGTGTGAAGCTGGCGGAAGCGCTCTGCGAAGGCGGCATCAATATGGTGGAGATCACATTCAATCAGAAGAGTACGGATCATTTCAGGGCGACCACCGATGCGATCCGCGCGATCAGTAAGGAACTGCCGGATAAGGTGATGGTGGGCGCAGGTACGGTACTGACGAAGGAACAGGTGGATTTGGCAAAAGAGGCGGGGGCTCTTTATATCATCACACCTTCCACAAATGCGGATGTGATCCGCTACGCGAAGGAGCAGGGGCTTGTGACGATGCCCGGCGCCATGACGCCTTCCGAGATCGAGACGGCATATGAAGCGGGGGCTGATTTTGTGAAGATCTTCCCGGTGGGCAATCTGGGGGCGGCTTATATCAAGGCGGTGAAGGCGCCGATGAGCCACATTCCGGTGCTGGCAGTGGGCGGCGTAAACGAGAAGAACATAGCGGAATTTATCCGTGCGGGTGCCATCGGCGCCGGCGTAGGCGGGAATCTGGTAAACGCCGAGTGGATCAGGAACGGGGAGTTTGATAAGATTACGGCGCTGGCACGTGAATTTGTGACAAACGCGAAGGAAGCATAGAAACCGGAAAACGGCAGGTGAACCTGCGGCACTGAAATAGGAGGATATGGTAATGTCTAAAGTAGTATGTTTCGGAGAAATCATGATGCGTCTGAATCCGGAGGGATATCAGAGATTTGTACAGGCGGGAAGGTTTGAGGCTTCCTATGCGGGCGGCGAGGCAAATGTTTCCGTGTCCCTTGTGAACTACGGAAATGAAGCGTCCTTTGTGACAAAGCTTCCCGATAACGATATCGCCCAGAGCGCAGTCAATTCTCTGCGTCAGTTCGGCGTGGACACGAGTGATATCGTGAAGGGCGGTCCCCGTCTGGGTATCTATTTTGTGGAGAAGGGTGCTTCCCAGCGTCCCTCCAAGGTAATCTATGACCGTGCGGGTTCCTCCATTGCTCTGGCAAAGAGAGAAGACTTTGACTGGGACAAAATCTTTGAGGGAGCGGACTGGTTCCACTTTACCGGCATCACACCGGCTCTCGGCGGTGAAAATCCTGAGATCTGCCTGGATGCCTGCAAGGCGGCAAAGGCAAAGGGGATTAAGATCAGCTGTGACCTGAATTTCCGCAAGAAACTCTGGACCAGCGAGCAGGCGGGGAAAGTTATGGGCGAACTGATGCCCTATGTGGACGTGTGCATTGCCAACGAGGAGGATGCGGCGGACGTATTCGGCATCCATGCGGAAGGGACCGATATCAACACCGGCAAGATCAGCCATGAAGGCTATATCGGCGTGGCAAAACAGCTTTCCGAGCGCTTTGGCTGTGAATATGTGGCAATCACTCTGCGCGGCAGCATCTCCGCTACGGACAACAAATGGGCAGGTATGCTCTACAAGGACGGACAGGCATGTTTCTCACCGGAATATCTGGTACATATTGTGGACCGTGTGGGCGGCGGCGACTCCTTCGGCGGCGGCCTGATCCATGCCCTCAGAAAGGGCATGAACCAGCAGGATGCGATCAACTTTGCAGTGGCGGCTTCCTGCTTAAAGCATACCATTGAGCACGATTTCAACCTGATGTCGGAGGCGGAAGTACTTTCTCTGGCAGGCGGCAACGCGTCGGGAAGGGTGCAGAGATAACAACGGAAAAATTAATATCTTTTTAGTCAATCATTAAGGGAATGTTAATTCCGGCTTAAAGTATGAAAGGCTGCTGTCTGATACAATGATAATCAGGCAGCAGCTTATTTTTTTGCCCATGTTACTGATCGGGATATTGCATAACAAATAGAAAGTGTTGCATAACCGGCAGAAGGGAAATGTGAGGGATGGAACAATGTCCGAGAAAATACTTGTGGTGGATGACGAGAGGGAGATTGCGGACCTGATAGAAGTTTATCTGCAAAATGAGAATTATAAAATATATAAATGCAACACGGGGCAGGAGGCGCTTGCCTGTGTGGAGAGGGAAGAGATGGATCTTGCGATCCTGGATATTATGCTGCCGGATATCGGCGGTTTTGCGCTATGTCAGCGCATTCGGGAGAAGCACACGTATCCGATTATCATGCTGACGGCAAAGGATGAGGAGATCGATAAGATCACCGGGCTCTCGCTGGGGGCGGATGACTATATCACAAAACCCTTCAGGCCGCTGGAGATGGTGGCGCGGGTGAAGGCTCAGCTCCGCAGGTATAAAAAGTATAATCAGAACCAGTCACAAAAAGGGGATGAGGAGGGCGTGCTGGTACATGCGGGACTTGTTATGAATGTCAAAACACATACCTGTCTGCTCCATGAAAAGGAGCTTGTGCTGACGCCCACGGAGTTTGAGATCCTGCGTGTCCTGATGGAAAAAAGGGGCGAGGTGGTCAGCACGGAGACATTGTTCCACAAACTCTGGAAAGATGAGTATTATAGCAAGGCGGGCAACAGCATTACGGTGCACATCAGGCATTTGAGGGAGAAGATGAATGACACGGCGGAAGATCCGAAATATATCAGAACGGTTTGGGGTGTTGGCTACAAAATGGAGACATAGGAGGAAGGACAAAAAGACTTTTCACAGTGATTATTCCCATCTGAGGCTGAAAATTTTTTTGCGGCTGATGGAGATAGTGATTCTCGCGGTCTTCTGCATATTTAATATTTATAAGATCGTCTGGTTTCACAAAGGAGCGGACCTGACTGTGGCGCTGATACGGCGGGTGGGGAGGATCGATTATGATTCGGCGCTCTCAATCTATCAGCATATATTCCGCAACAATGCGTTTCTGATCTGGATGGGTTCGGTGAGTGTTATCTTTTTGCTGCTTTTGCGGATTCTGCTGAACGGTTTCACAAAATATTTTGATCTGGTCAACCGGGGGGTAAACGCTCTTCTGGAAAATGAGGAGGAGATCCGCCTGCCCTCGGAGTTGTATGCCACGGAGCAGAAACTGAACCAGGTGAAGCGGACGTTAGAGCAAAGGACACTGGAGGCAAAACTTGCGGAGCAGCGGAAAAATGAACTGGTCATGTATCTGGCGCATGATATCCGCACGCCTCTGACTTCCGTGATCGGGTATCTGAATCTGCTGGTGGAAGTGCCGGATCTGCCCGTTGAGCAGAAAGAGAAGTATGTGAGCATTTCGCTGGAAAAGGCGTACCGCCTGGAAAAGATGATCAATGAATTTTTTGAAATTACCAGATATAATCTGCAGCAGATCACTCTGCGGAAGAAGTCGATAGACCTGTATTACATGCTGGTGCAGCTCATTGATGAGATATCCCCGCTTTTGTCGGAGAGAAATAACCGGATCAGGCTTGAGGCGGATGAAAATCTGAGAGTGTTCGGCGATTCCGATAAACTGGCGCGGGTATTTCAGAATGTTTTGAGAAATGCTGCGGCTTACAGCTTTCCCGATACGGAGATCGTGGTATCTGCGGCGGAAAACGGGGGGGCGGTAGAAATGGTGTTTCACAATGAAGGAGATACGATACCGAAAGAGAAACTGCGGGATATTTTTGAAAAATTTTACAGGCTGGATGAGGGCAGAAATTCCTATACCGGAGGCGCCGGGCTGGGACTTGCCATTGCAAAGGAGATTATACGGCTCCACGGCGGCTCCATAGAGGCAAAGAGCGCGGATAACAGGGTTTCGTTTGTGATACGGATTCCGGCGGGATAAGAGACGGATATTTCAATAAAACAAAAAAGAAAGCGGGAGGACAAAGTTATGAAAGAACAAAAACGGATAGCGATACTTTTCGGCGGCTGTTCGCCGGAATACGGAGTGTCCCTTCAATCCGCCCGGGCGGTGATTGATCATATGGACAAAAAGAAGTATGAGCCGGTGCCGATCGGCATTACCCACACGGGGGACTGGTTTTATTACACGGGAGATACGGAAAAGATTGCGGACGACAGTTGGTGCAGGGAGAAGGCGTGTATTCCGGTGACCGTATCGTTAAACCGCGGCGAGCGCAGTTTGCTGCTGCTGCGCGGGGAAAACGCGGCATTTGGAGGAAATGCCGGACATACGGGAGGAGCGGAATGCGGAGAAAATGCCGGATGTACGGGAGGGGTGGAGCGGCTGGAAATCGATGCGGTATTTCCGGTTCTGCACGGCAGAAACGGGGAAGACGGCACGGTGCAGGGACTTTTTGAACTGGCAGGTATTCCGGTGGCAGGCTGCGGCGTGCTCTCCTCTGCCCTTTGTATGGACAAGGACAGGGCGCACAGAATGGTGAGAGAGGCCGGCGTCCGGGTGCCGGATTCCTGTGTCTGCAGCAGGGGCACTGACTTAGATACCATATGCCGGCAGGCGGAAAAGATCGGTTATCCTTTGTTTGTAAAGCCGGTGAAGGCAGGATCTTCCTACGGCATTACGAAAGTATCCGATGAGAGCGGGCTGCAAAGGGCGGTGAACCTTGCCTTTGCCTACGATGAAAGGATCATTGTGGAGGAGTGTATTTCAGGTTTTGAAGTGGGCTGCGCAATCCTGGGGACAGAAAAGCTTATGGTGGGCGAGGTGGATGAAATCGAACTGGCGGAAGGCTTTTTTGACTTTACGGAGAAGTATACGCTGAAAACCTCGGCGATCCATGTGCCGGCAAGGATTCCGGAGGAGACCGCGGATAGAATCAAAGAGACGGCGAAGATCATATACCGGGCGCTTGACTGCAGGCACTTTGCCCGGGTGGACATGTTTCTGACAGATGAGGGGGAGATTGTCTTTAATGAAGTCAACACGATTCCCGGTTTTACGGCGCACAGCCGTTTTCCGAATATGATGAAGGCGGCGGGGTTCTCCTTTGAGGAGATTATTTCGGCTGTTTTGGAGGAGGCGCTATGATTGGCGGGAAGGAAAAAGAGGATATCGGGAGGAAGTAAAACAGCGGGAAGGAAAAACAGGAGCAATGGGCAGATTTGTATATTGTAACAATAATAATATATATTCGGAACAACTGGTTTTGGTGAATGCATCGCACCCATACATAGAGGAGGAGACGAAGGAGGGGCTTTATCCGGTACATCCGCAGGCGCCGGAGATTCTTTTGAAAGAACAGGCGGTTATACATCTCTCCGCACTGATGGAAGAGATAAAAGGCTGGGAGTGGATCGTACCTGTCAGCGGATGGCGGTCTCTGAGAGAACAGCAGGACATTTTTGACAGTTCTCTGAAAGAAAAGGGGGAGGAATTTACCCGAAAATTTGTAGCACTGCCGGGATGCAGTGAACATCAGACGGGATTGGCCATTGATCTTGGACTGAAACAGGAAAAGGTGGATTTTATCTGTCCTGATTTTCCCTATGAGGGAATCTGCCAGAGGTTTCGGGAGAGAGCGGCGGCCTACGGGTTTATTGAGCGCTATCAGAAGGCGAAGGAGGAGATCACAGGGATTTCTCAGGAACCGTGGCATTTCAGATATGTAGGAGCGCCTCATGCGGAGAGGATGAAGAAGTACGGCGTCTGTCTGGAAGAGTATATTGAGATGCTGGGACGCCTTTCGCATGGCCGGCGGTATGATGGGGCAGGGAGGTGAAGAAAGGATTGAAAAGCAGAAAGCAGAGCGGAAAAGGAGAAGTTATGGCGATGGAAAAACAATATGGAGGGACGGATTATTTCAGGATGGCAGCGGCTTTTTTGGTGGCGGCGATCCATACATCGCCTCTTGCTTCCTTTGGCGGAGAGGCGGATTTTATCCTGACAAGAGTGTTTGCGAGGGTGGCGGTACCGTTCTTTTTTATGGTGACGGGATATTTTCTGCTGCCGCAGTATCTGTTTCGGCATTCTATGGATCTGCGTCCGCTGAAACAGTTGTTCAGGAAACTTTTTATCCTGTACGGCGCGGCAATACTGCTTTATCTGCCCGTCAATATATATGCGGGGCAGATCGGGGAGGCGGGGGCAGGAGAATTGCTGCGGATGATACTGATAGAGGGGACGTTTTATCATCTGTGGTATCTGCCAGCGACGATGCTCGGCGTGGCAGTTGTTCTGCTTTTGGGGCAAAAGCTTCCGTTTTTTGTCATGACACTGGTGTCGTTTTTGCTGTATCTGGCAGGGCTTTTCGGGGACAGTTATTACGGCGCGGCAGAGCAGATTCCGGTTTTGAAATCGGCGTATGAACTGCTGTTTTCCGTCTCCTCCCATACAAGAAACGGCTTGTTTTACGCGCCCCTGTTTTTGGTGATGGGAGCGGGGATATCTCGTATGGAGCATAAAGACAGGCGGGAGAGGGGGCGTATGCCGGGAAGGGAGGAGCCCCGGGCTGCAAAAAAGAAACACAGAGATATGATCGCTGTGGATATGGCATGTTTCGGGATTTGCCTTGGACTGATGACGGCGGAGGGATTGCTGCTTCACGGTCTGAAAATGCAGAGGCATGACAGCATGTATGTGATGCTGCCGGCCGTGATGTTTTTTCTGTTCCGGCTTTTGATATCTCTGAGGATCGCACCGGTGAAATGGTTTCGTTCGGTTTCGATGTGGATCTATCTGCTGCATCCGCTCTGCATTATTCTGGTGAGGGGCGGGGCAAAGGCGGTTCATTTGGAAAGCCTGCTTGTGGAAAATTCTCTGCTGCATTATCTGGCTGTCTGTGCGGTGTCCCTGGGCAGCGGCTGCGCGGCGGCAGTGATGGAAGGGAGAATTGCGGCGGCAAGAGGCAAAAAGGAAGGCTTCTGTTTTGCAAAAGGGCGCGCCTGGATCGAACTGGACCGGGAACATCTTATGGAGAATGTACGGCTGCTGGAGAGCCTGCTTGTCCCCGGACAGCGTCTTATGCCTGCGGTGAAGGCGGATGCTTACGGCCATGGGGCGATACTTATCGCAGGAGAATTACAGAAAGCGGGTATTGACGCATTCTGTGTGGCGTGTGCGGCGGAAGGGGTAACACTTCGGAAGGGCGGTATTACGGGGGAGATACTGGTGCTCGGTTATACGCATCCGGCGGACTTTTTTTTATTGCGTAAATATGATTTGATTCAGACCGTGGTGGATTATGCTTACGGAAAAAAATTAAACGGTTACGGCAAAAAGATCAGGGTACATGTCAAGATCGATACCGGGATGCACCGGCTGGGGGAGAGGGCGGAAAAGAAAAAGGAGATCGGCAGGATCTTCCGGCTGAAAAATCTGCGGGTGGAAGGGATTTATACGCATCTGTGCGCTGATGAGACGAGAGAACCGGCGGAACTTGCTTTTACAAAGCGGCAGGCGGCGCTTTTTTATGAGATTGCGGAATGTCGGAAAACGCAGGAGGGAGGCGGAGAGAAGCGTCTGCTGAAAGATAAGGGTTCTCCCGGCATAAAAACTCATCTGCTGGCAAGTTATGGGCTGATCAATTACCCGGAGCTGGGCGGAGATTATGTGAGGTGCGGTATTGCGCTCTATGGGCTGTTTGGTGATGGGGAGGGAGCAAAGAGATATGCGGCGAAAGCAGCTCTTATGCCGGTTATGACGGTGAAAGCGAGGATAGCTGCCGTAAAAGAACTGTATCAGGGGGAGAGCGCCGGGTACGGACTGGAGTATAAGGCAGAGGAAGATCGGAAAATAGCGGTGCTTGCCATTGGTTATGCAGACGGATTGCCAGGGAGTCTTTCCGGCGGCAGAGGGCGGGTGCTGATACATGGAAAAAGTGCGCCTGTGGTGGGACGGATCTGTATGGATCAGACGATCGTGGATATTACGGGAATCGGGAGCGTGAAGGCGGGGGATGTGGCCGTTATCATAGGGAGGGATGGCGGCGAGGAGATTACGGCTTATGAGATTGCGGAAAAAGCGGGGACGATTACGAATGAGATCGTGAGCAGAATGGGAGAGAGGCTTTTCAGGATCTGGCGCGGGGGAAGCGCTGCGGCGGAGGCATCTGAGAGGGGTGCCGCAGCGGGGAAAATTTGGAGTGTGCGGCGGTATTGCAGAAATGACCGGGACATCGTATGATGGATTTGGAAATGCCGGAGAAAGGGAAGAGGGAGAAAACCATGATACTGAGCGTCAGCAGAAGAACAGATATACCGAACTATTATGCGGACTGGTTTTATCATAGAATAAAAGAGGGGTTTCTTTATGTGAGAAATCCGATGAATGCCCATCAGATCAGCCGGATCGCGTTGTCGCCGGAGGTTGTGGACTGCATTGTTTTCTGGACCAAAAATCCGGCAAATATGTTGGGAAGGCTCGATGAACTGAAAGAATATTCCTATTATTTCCAGTTTACGCTGACAGGATACGGAAAGGACGTGGAACCGGGGCTGCCGGATAAACGAAGGGATCTGATTCCTGTTTTCCGAAAAGTATCTGAAAAGATCGGAAATCGGAGAGTGATCTGGCGCTATGATCCGATTCTGAAAAATGAAAAGTATACTTTGGAATATCATTTAAAAACCTTTGAGGAGATCGCGGAGAGTTTGGCGGGCTATACGAAAAAGGCGGTGATCAGCTTTCTGGACTGTTATGCCAAAACGCAGCGCAATATGGCGAAGCTGCATATAAAAAATTTCCCGGATAAGGAGATGCTTTATCTTGCGGAGCATATGGCGGCGATTGCCGGAAGATATGGTATGACGGCGGAGTCCTGTGCGGAGCGGACAGATCTTCGGAGCGCAGGCGTGGAACGGGGAAGCTGTATCGATCAGAGGCTGATCGAGGAGATAATCGGATGCAGGCTGGTTGGAGGAAAGGATAAAAATCAGCGTAAGGATTGCGGCTGGTTTGAAAGTATGGAAACAGGACTTTATAACACCTGCCAAAACGGGTGCAAATACTGCTACGCAAATTTCAGCGATGAGATGGTAAAGGCAAATGTAAGGGCTTACGATCCGGCGGCGCCGCTGCTCTGCGGAACCGTCGGACCGGATGATAAGATTACGGAGCGTAAGGTGAAGTCACTGAAGGATATGCAGATGAGTCTTTTCTGAGAAGGGAGGCACAGGGGGAAAGGTTGAATAAATTCTCTGATGAGTAATTTATTCAACCAAGAATTTGTGCCGAAGCGTCACAAATTCCATTGACCGCAGAGCAGAATTTGATATTCTGCTCACGGCCTCAGCACAAAGCGCTTCGGAATGGAGAGGAAAGATTGAATAAATTTTCTCCTTGCAATTTCCGCATTTCATGTTATAATCGGTATATCTGAAATATCTATAGCTTATCTGAGAAGTTTGTATCTGATGTTTTATTTCATGTTGTATTCTTAAAAACGGATCAGCCGGAAAGGAATCTATGGTTTCATCATGTTATTTTAATAAGGGAAATTTTGCGCCTTCCCAACAGGATGCGCTTGCGCTGGAGATTGTGTCAATGGGCAGGCGGGAAGCGGCGCTTTTGGTGGTGTGTGACGGTATTGGCGGACTGCAGGAGGGAGAGTATGCCAGCAGTTATGTTTCGATGCGCGTCAGGGACTGGTTTTATGGCTCGTATTTGAAGCATATAAAAAGATGTCATGGGTGGAGGCGGATAGAGAGGGACTGCACGGGCATGTTGTATGACTGCAACAGATATCTTATGGGTTACGGGAAAGAGCGCGGGATCAGGCTGGGGACGACTGTGACGATGGTGCTTTTGTCCGGCAGGCATCCGTTTTGGTGCTGCCCCTTTTTTGGTTCTGTGAAATATTTGCTCTTTCATGCCGGGGACAGCAGGGGGTATCTGGTGGGAGGAAGGGGCGGCAGGAGATGCAGAAGGCTGACGACGGATGACAGTCTGGGGAATCATGTGCTTTGCAGGTGCATCGGAAGTTTTTCCTGGCAGGGAGTGGAGAAAAGGCGGGGATTTCTGCGGCATGGGGAGAAACTTCTGCTGTGCAGTGACGGATTCTGGCGGCATTTGGAAAAAGAGGAGATGGCGGTGAGTTTTGGGAGAAAAAGAGGAGTTTGGAGTTCCGGAAGTATGTCTGAGGAACAACTGGAAAGAAGGCTTGTAAAGCTGGGGGATATGGGGAGGAAACGGGGAGAGAAGGATAATCAGGCAGCAGTGATCGCGGGGGGATAAGAGGTGTCGGAAGGGGCACGGAGTTTATAAGGTAAATGGTGGTGAAATCAGGAGGTCAGATGACGGAAAAAATGTATGGGGAGAGAAAGCAGGAGGCAGTCTGCCAGGCATGTATTTGGTTTGACAGGTATGAGATAAAGGAGATTCTGGGAGAGGGCGGCATGGGCAGAGTGTATCTGGCTGGGGATATGAGGCTGGGACGGCTTGTGGCGATCAAGGTTTTAGAACAGGTGACGGAGCAGTTTCAGGAGGAGGTTGCGCTTCTTCGGAGGCAGAATTTTATGATGCTGCCGGCGATTTACGATGCCTGGGTGGAGGAGGACGGCACGGGCGTCATTGTCATGGAGTATGTGGAAGGGCAGAATTTAAAGGAATATCTGGCGCTTCATGGGCAGATACCGGAGAAGCAGGTCTATCAATGGGGTGTGCAGCTCGGGGAGTTTCTTAAAAAGCTCCACAGCGGAAATCCTAAAGTGCTGTACCGGGATTTGAAGCCGGAAAATATTATGGTATTGCCGGATAAAACGCTGCGGCTGGTGGATGTGGGAGCGGCGGTGCGGCTCGGGGAGGAGATATGCCGAAATAAGAGAGTGGGTACCTTTGGCTATGCGGCTCCCGAGCAGTGGGAGGGGAGAGCGGTGGATGAACGGGCGGATATTTACGGATTGGGCGCTGTCCTGTATGCCGTAATGGAGGGGCAGGATAGTTTGAAAAGCCGTCCGGCGGCGGAGAATGTGATGGAGTTGAGCAGGATGCCGGAAGGAATGCGGCGGGCGGTGAGGCGCTGCCTGAAACCGGAGAGGGAGAAGCGCTATGCGACGGCGGGGGCTTTTCTGGCGGACTGGAAGAGGTATAAAAGAGCAGGGCGGGGAAGAGTTTTCGCATATCGGGCGCAGGAGGTGATGAAATTCTGTTTTCTATATGCGGCGGTATATATAATATGGTACAAACAGGTCTTTTTTCCGTTGGCGGTGCGGTTTCTGATCGGATATCTGTGGCTGAAACTGGCAGAGTGGGTTTGCCGGCGGAGAAGTGAGAGATGGGAGCAGAAGAAATCTATCTGGTGCAGAGGCGCAGGATAAAGGGCTGGAATTTATGAAAGCGGGGAGGGTATTGTGGACAGAAACGTAAATATTATTAGAGGTCTTGATGGAAAAAAGATAGTTTTGATTCATGATATCAGATTCAAAAGCAAAAAGAAAGAAGATTGGAAAAGGGTGCAAAGTATGGGTGGTATCGATACGATGTACAATTTGCGTTGCCGGTATATGATGATAAAAGTGGTGAGATCTATCGTTGCAATATCTTTTTTGCCAGAATGCTTGTAAGGCATGATGCAGATGGTAAGAAATATCTATATGATCTTTTGGCAATAAAAAAAGAAACAAGCAGCCCGCTTAGATAAAACCGTACGGTGAAAACTCATTTCTTTTAAGATGATTGTATCGGAAAAACAAAAATGTGTCAATAAGAAACGAGATTAAAAAATCTATCTGGTGAAGGGAAGTGTAATGTGGTAAAGTATAAGGAACGGAAAAGGGAAGGAAGTTTAAAATAATGACATACAGAGAACAGACCAGAAAAGTCAATATCGGGGGGCGCATGATCGGCGGGGGATGTCCTGTTGCGATTCAGTCCATGACGAATACGCCGACGGAGGATATCGCAGCGACAGCGGCGCAGATCAGACGGCTTGAGGCGGCGGGCTGTGAGATCATCCGCTGTACGGTGCCGACCTATGAGGCGGCGGCGGCGCTTAAGGAGATCAAAAAACAGATCACGATTCCCCTTGTGGCGGATATTCATTTTGACTATAAGATGGCAATTGCGGCGATGGAGAACGGAGCCGATAAAATCCGCATTAATCCGGGGAATATAGGCGGCAGGGAGAAAGTGAAGGCTGTCGTGGATGCGGCGAAGGAGCGGCAGATTCCGATCCGGGTAGGCGTAAACAGCGGTTCCCTGGAGAAGGAACTGGTGGAAAAATACCACGGCGTAACGGCTCAGGGAATTGTGGAGAGTGCCCTGGATAAGGTACATATGATAGAAGATATGGATTATGATAATCTTGTAATCAGTATCAAGTCCTCGGATGTTTTAATGTGCGTGAAGGCGCATGAACTGCTGGCGGATAAAACGCCGTACCCGCTTCATGTGGGCATTACGGAGTCCGGTACGGTGACGAGCGGCAATATCAAGTCGGCAATCGGGCTTGGGCTGATTCTGCATCAGGGCATCGGGGATACGATCCGGGTTTCCCTGACCGGCGATCCGGTGGAGGAGATTCGCTCTGCGAAACTGATCCTCAGGACGCTCGGGCTCAGAAAGGGCGGTATCGAGGTGGTTTCCTGTCCTACCTGCGGGCGGACAAAGATAGATCTGATCGGGCTTGCCGGTGAGGTGGAAAAGATGACGGCGGATTTTCCGCTGGATATCAAAGTTGCCGTGATGGGCTGCGTGGTCAATGGCCCCGGAGAGGCGAAGGAGGCGGATATTGGGATTGCCGGCGGAATCGGGGAAGGGCTTTTGATCAAAAAGGGAGAGATCATCAGAAAAGTACCGGAAGAGGAACTGCTGGAAGCTTTGCGGCAGGAACTGCTGAACTGGGAGTATCAGACCAGATAGGAGATCAAAGCGGATGAAACTATTTGAAGACGTATTTCCAACCCTGCGGCTGAAGGGGGAGATGAAAGCACTGTTTGAGAAAGTGCAGGTGGAGCGTATTTCTGCGCCGAAGGACAGGAGCATTCTGCGCATTTATCTGGGCAGTGAACATCTGATCGAAAAGGATAAGATATGGGCGCTGGAGCGGGAGATAAAAAACCAGCTATTTCCCCGGGTGGTAACGGTTGTAAAAATCTATGAGAGATTTCATCTCTCTTCTTTGTATACCCCGGAAAAGCTGATGGAGGCATATCACAAGAGCATCATGCAGGAACTGCGGGAACTGTCCCCGATGGAATACAGCCTTTTTAAAAATGCGCAGATTTCCTACCCGGATGGGCAGACGGTAAAGGTGGTATTGGAGGAATCCGTTCTGGCAAGAGAGAAGGAGGAAGAACTGGTACGGATTCTGGAAAAGATATTTCAGGAGCGCTGCGGACTGAAAGCGCAGATTGAAGCCGACTACCGGGAGAAGAAGGAAAGAAAACACAAAGCGGAACAGGAACAGAAGATCGAAAATCAAGTGGCGGAGATCGTCGCCATGACAAGAAAAGGCGCGGATGAGGATGGCTTTGCCGGGGAGGAGATTCCGGGTGCACCGATGCCCGCGGGAAGTGCCGGTGACGGCATAGTTAGCGCGGCGGGAAAAGGCGGCGCGGCGGAGAATGGCGGGGGTAAAGGACGAATCCAGGGTACGCCCTCCTTTGGCGGGGCAGGCAGAAGCCGCGGGCAGGGAGGCGCCGGCAGAAGGCAGGACAGAGATGCCGCACGTCCGCTTAAGCGCTCCGAAAATCCGGATGTTGTTTTCGGCAGGGATTTTGAAGGAGATCATATTCCGATTGAAAATATCACAGATGAGATCGGTGAAGTGATCATCCGTGGGAAAGTGTTATCCTATGATGAGCGGGAGATTGCGAAGATAGAAAAAACCATTCTGATCTTTACGGTTACGGATCTGACCGATACCATCGGCGCAAAAATATTTGTAAAAACGGAACAGGTCGGAGAGATCAAAGAGGCTTTGCAGAAAGGAAACTTTTTAAAGATCAAGGGTGTTGCGATGATGGATAAGTTTGACCACGAACTGGGACTTTCATCCATCGCCGGCATCAAAAAGATTCCGGATTTTACAACAAGGAGGATGGACAACAGCGTAAGAAAACGGGTGGAACTGCACTGTCATACAAAGATGAGCGATATGGATGGGGTTTCTGAGGTGAAGGACATCGTGAAACGGGCGTACCAGTGGGGGATGCCCGCGATTGCGATCACCGATCACGGCGTACTGCAGTCCTTTCCCGATGCAAATCACGTCTGGGAGGATCTCTGGAAGGCGGAGAAGGCGAAGCGGAAAGAGGCGGGGGAGGAAGAGCCGGATAAATTTGATTTCTTCAAGGTGATCTATGGGGTGGAGGGATATCTGGTAGATGACTTAAATCCTCTTGTCAGCGGCGACAAAGGACAGCTTTTAAGCGATGAGATTGTGGTTTTTGATATTGAGACGACGGGATTTTCGCCGGTGAATGATCGGATCATAGAGATCGGGGCGGTGAAGGTGAAGGACGGAAAAGTGAAGGAGCGCTTTTCAAGTTTTGTGAATCCGGATCGTCCCATACCCTTCAGGATAGAGCAGCTTACAAGTATCAATGACAGCATGGTGGTGGATGCGGAAACCATTGAGAAGGTGCTGCCGGAATTTCTGGATTTTTGCGGGGATGCCGTGCTGGCTGCCCACAATGCCGGGTTTGATATGAGCTTTATCAAAGAAAACGCAAGAAGGCTCGGGATAGCAAGGGAGTTTACCTGTCTGGATACGATGGGCATCGCGAGGCTCCTTCTGCCGGGGCAGGCGAAGCATACCCTGGATGCGGTGGCAAAAACACTGCATCTTTCCCTGGAAAACCATCACAGGGCGGTGGACGATGCGGAATGCACCGCGGAAATGTATCTGGCGTTTTTGCGGATGCTTTCGGAGCGCGGCATAGTAAACCTTGGACAGCTTACGGAGGCGGGGCGCTCAAATCCGGAGATCATCAAAAAGATGGCTACCTACCATGTGATCCTTCTGGCAAAAAACAATGTGGGCAGGACGAATCTGTATACCCTTGTCAGCAAAGCCCATCTGGATTATTTCAGCAGAAGGCCCAGAATACCAAAGAGCGAACTGCAGAAGTACCGGGAGGGGCTGATCATCGGCAGCGCCTGTGAGGCGGGGGAGCTTTATAAAGCGCTGCTGGACGGAAGAGAGGAGACGGAACTTGCCCGTATTGCGAATTTTTACGATTATCTGGAAATACAGCCTCTTTCCAACAATGAGTTTATGATAGAGTCCGAACGGATTGAAAATGTGCATTCTTTCGAGGACATCAAAGATCTGAACAGAAAAGTGGTGGAGCTGGGGGAGACGTTCCACAAGCCGGTGGTGGCAACCTGCGATGTGCATTTTCTTGATCCGGAGGATGAGATTTACCGCAGGATCATCATGGCGGCGAGAAAGTATGAGAATGCGGACAACCAGGCGCCGCTCTATCTGCGTACCACGGAGGAAATGCTGGAGGAGTTCGAGTACCTGGGCAGCGATAAGGCGGAGGAGATTGTGATCACCAACACCAACCTGATCGCGGATATGGTGGATACCATGTCTCCGGTGCGGCCGGATAAGTGTCCGCCGATCATTCCGGATTCGGATAAGACGCTGACGAGGATCTGTTATGATAAAGCCCATGAACTCTACGGTGATACGCTGCCTGAGATCGTGGAAGCGAGAATGAAAAAAGAACTGGGCTCCATTATCAACAACGGCTTTGCGGTGATGTATATTATTGCCCAGAAGCTGGTGTGGAAGTCGGTGGAGGACGGATATCTGGTGGGCTCCCGGGGTTCCGTAGGTTCTTCCTTTGTGGCGTTCCTTGCGGGAATTACGGAAGTAAATTCGCTGAGTCCTCACTACAGGTGCCCCCATTGTTTCTATTACGATTTTGATTCCGAGGAAGTGAAAGCCTTTGTAGGAGGCGCCGGTTGTGATATGCCGGATAAAAAGTGCCCGAAATGCGGGGAGATGCTGGTGAAGGACGGGTTTGACATTCCTTTTGAGACATTCCTTGGGTTTATGGGGGACAAGGAGCCGGATATCGATCTGAATTTTTCCGGAGAATACCAGAGTAAGGCACATAAATACACGGAGGTGATCTTTGGCCACGGGCAGACTTACCGGGCGGGGACGATTGCCACGATGGCTGATAAGACCGCTTTCGGCTATGTGAAAAATTATTATGATGAACACGAGATACATAAACGGAACTGTGAGATCGACAGGATTGTCCAGGGATGTACCGGTATCAGGAGAAGCACGGGACAGCACCCGGGCGGTATTGTGGTGCTGCCGGTGGGGGAGGACATCAATTCATTTACACCGGTGCAGCATCCGGCGAACGATATGACAACGGATATCGTAACGACTCATTTTGATTATCATTCCATTGACCACAACCTGTTGAAGCTGGATATTCTGGGGCATGATGATCCTACCATGATCCGTATGCTGCAGGATCTGACGGGGATTGATCCCACTACGATCCCGCTGGACGACAAGGCAGTGATGAGCCTGTTTACATCTACCGAAGCGTTGGGTGTTACACCGGAAGATATCGGCGGCTGTCCGGTGGGTTCCCTTGGTATTCCGGAGTTCGGGACGGAGTTTGTTATTCAGATGCTGCTTGATACAAAGCCCCAGCATTTTTCGGATCTGATCAGGATCTCCGGCCTGGGGCATGGGACGGACGTATGGCTGGGCAATGCCCAGACGCTGATCGAGGAGGGGAAGGCGACAATCTCCACGGCGATCTGCTGTCGTGATGATATTATGATTTACCTGATCCATATGGGATTAGATCCGGCGCTTTCTTTTAAGATCATGGAGAGCGTGCGGAAAGGGAAAGGGCTTCGCCCGGAGTGGGAGGAGGCGATGGAGGCGAACCAGGTGCCGGACTGGTATATCTGGTCCTGCAAAAAGATCAAGTACATGTTCCCGAAAGCCCATGCGGCGGCATATGTGATGATGGCGTGGCGCATTGCTTACTGCAAGGTGTATCATCCGCTTGCTTATTATGCGGCGTTTTTCAGCATCAGGGCTTCTGCGTTTTCCTATGAGATCATGTGTCAGGGGAAGGAACATTTAGAGCATATATTGAATGATTATAAAAAAAGAGGGAAGGATCAGCTCTCTAAAAAAGAACAGGATTCCATGCGTGATATGAAGATCGTGCAGGAGATGTATGCCAGAGGGTTTGAATTTCTGCCCATTGATCTGTATCGGTCCGACGCAAGGCTGTTTCAGATTGTGGACGGGAAGCTGCTGCCTTCTTTCAGCAGTATCGACGGACTCGGAGAAAAAGCGGCATATGCGATCTGCGAGGCGGCAAAGCAGGGACAGTTCCTGTCAAAAGATGATTTTAAGGAACGGGCGAAGATCGGAAAGACAATGGCGGATCAGCTTGGGGATCTGGGGATTCTGGGGGATCTGCCGGAGAGTAACCAGATCAGTTTGTTTGATTTTGTAAAGGTGGGGTAGGAGTAAAATCCTGCCCTGATCCAAAAGGTTCCCAAAAAGAAAATAGTTAAAAGAAAAAATAGTCAAAAGAAAAAAGAAAAAATTTTAAAAAAGTACTTGCATTTTTTAGAAAAATGTAATAAGATAATCAAGTGCGATGCACAAGCACAACAAAATGGCTGATTGGTCAAGCGGTCAAGACGCCGCCCTCTCACGGCGGAAACAGGGGTTC
>OFGN01001219.1_pt1 | contig 19996 bp, 13 predicted proteins | sample 1521821 | NCBI WGS metagenome assembly OFGN01 (sample SAMEA3504094, study PRJEB24116) | mouse gut metagenome | biome: mouse gut; feature: mouse-associated habitat; material: faeces | place: Denmark | collected 2011
AGATAGTGCTGTATTAATGGGTATATTAGAAAAATCAAGCAATTTAAATAACTATTAATTTGTTAAAAAACAGGCAGACTAAATATTTGCCTGTTTTTTTATGTTAAAATTAAATTTAATAGTATTTTTGTTTTGTGGTTATAATAAAATTGCATTATTCTATATATTTAATCAAAAAAACAAATAAAAGCTAGTAAAAGAAATAAACAAGAAAGAATTTTGCTCAAAATTTTTCCATTTACTATTTAAAATATAAAAAATATATGATATACTTAATATAAAAAAGATTAACTTTGATTTGCATAAGGCAGGGGAATAATGGCTGAACAAATTTGGATAATTGATGACGAGAGAGAACTTGCAGATAGCGTGGCAAAATATTTTGGAATGTTTGGTCTTGCTGTGCATACCGAGTATACAGCGGATAGTATAAAAGCAATTTCAAGTGATGTAAAAGTTGTCTTACTGGATATTAATCTTGGAAGGCAAAGTGGTTATGATTGTATTGAGATTATACGCAAATTAGCACCACAGGCAAAAATACTGCTTATTTCCGCAAGAAATGCAGAGTGTGATATGTTAAAAGGTTATCATTTGGGGGCAGATGATTATATCGTAAAACCATTTTCACTGCAAGTACTTTTGCTAAAAGTTAAAAATTTGATTGCTAAAGAAAACTTAGGAGTAGAGTGCTATAAAGATTTGATGGTAGATAAAGATGCTATGACAATAAAGCGTGGTGAAGAAGTAATACATTTAAAAAATATGGAATTTAAACTTTTTATCTATTTGTTTAATAACCGTGGTAAAGTTCTTGATAAAGACGATATAATTTTTAATGTTTGGGGAGAAGGCTATTATAGTGACAATACCTTAAATATCCATATCCGTAGAATTAGGGAAAAATTAGAGAGATTCTCTGGCGAATATATTGCCACAATTTGGGGAACAGGATATAAATTTTTGTAAACAAATTAATTTGTAGATATTTTAAGTTTTGCAATTTAAAAGCTATAAAGCAAATTGAATTTGCATTTAATACCGATTTTTGTAGTATTTTTACCTTTTAATTACAGCGTTTATGTGGGGCATATATGAAAAAATTTATATGTAGTATAGTTTTTGTGTTTATAGTTATTAGTGCTATCGCTTTGGGGATAGGACTTGGTTTTGACTATAAAAAAGTGGATACTGTGTATATAAATGAAGTTATACAATGTTTGAATAAAGGCGAGAGCGTTGAAGAAATAGTTTATGATTATACTTTGATAGATGGTACAGGCAAAGTGTTATTTACCACTAAGCAAGTAAACGATATTGATTATAATACAAGATTAAGTAGGGCCTTGGCAGACGGGGATATTGTTGTTGATTATGGCGATAATAAAATCATTTTTTACACTATGGCTAAAGAAAGATTTTATAATAGGCGAAACACATTGATTTGGATAGTGGCGGCAGCATTTGTTGTAATGGGTATAATAATGGCGATTGGGTGTTATTTGATTTACAGGCGTACTATTAAACCTTTTAAAAATTTAAAGAGTTTTGCTGAAGAAGTTGCAAAAGGTAACCTGGATTCACCATTGATTTTAGATAAATATCTGTCATTTGGTGAGTTTGGGGAAGCTTTTGACATTATGCGTAATAATTTAAGGGAAAGTAGGCTAAATGAGCAAAATGTGTATATGGAAAGACGCAGACTTTTGCAAGAGATTGGACACGAGATAAAAACTCCGCTATCTACAATAAAAGCGATAACTGAATGTAACCTTGCTGTAAGTGACGATGAAAATTACAATATTATATTGAGAAAAGTGAATTCCATTGATAATATGGTAAACGATTTTTATCAAAAAGCACTTGAAGAAGAAGGACAACTTAATGTGTTTATTACAAAACACAGCATAGAAGAATTTAAAAACTTGATAGTAGAAAACGATTATAATAAAAAAGTGGTTTTTGGCGAGATTGTTTGTGGTAATGTGCTGTATGATAAAAAAAGAATGGTACAGGTTATTGAAAACATAATCTCAAACTCATATAAATATGCTGATACCGATATAAGTGTAAAAATGAGAATTGAAGATGAAAAATTAAAGGTAACATTTAAAGATTACGGCGACGGTGTTGCCCCTGAACAACTATCATATATAATGGATAGATTTTATCGTGGCGAGAAAACGGAAGAAAAATTGGGACAAGGTTTGGGACTTAATATTTGCAGAAAACTTGTTGTAAGAATGGGCGGAGATATTAAGTGCTATAACGATAACGGATTTGTTGTAGAGCTAACTTTGGATATGCTTAAAAACTATCAATGATGTAAAAAACAATTTAGTGCCGATTTTCGGAAAGAAATAAGAAAGAAAAGAAAGATTACAGAAAAAGATTGTGGCTTATTTTAGTAATATAATGTAGGTGACGGAATAATTAAGTCATCTACATTTTTTAAATATTTGATTTAAAATTTTATCCGCCAAAAGGAGATTACCTATGGAAACTAACCAATTTGAAAACATAATAGAAACTGAAGGTTTGTGTAAATCTTTTTCGGTAGGCGGTGTGCAGCAACACGTTTTGAACAACTTGGATTTAATGATTGCAGAAGGCGACTTTACCGTAATAATGGGCAATAGCGGTAGCGGTAAATCTACCCTTTTGTATGCTTTGTTTGGTATGGATAAACCTACACTTGGTAGCATAATTTTTGCGGGTGAAAAAATATCCGACTACTCAAATGACCGCCTTGCAAAATTTAGAAGAACTAATTGCGGATTTATTTTTCAAGAAGTTTTTTTGAATGACAATATGTCAATTATGGATAATGTGCTTGCAAGCGGATATTTATCGGGACTTTCGCGCAAAGCTGTTTATGAAAAAGCTTGCGAATACTTTGATTTGGTAGGTATACCTGCCGAAATGTACAAAAAATTCCCTTCTCAAATGTCAGGTGGTGAACTTCAAAGAGTGGGGCTTGTAAGAGCAATTATCAATAACCCTAAAGTGATTTTTGCAGATGAACCGACAGGTGCTTTAAACTCTGCAAATTCTATATCCGTATTGGATTTGATGAACAAATTTCATAAGGAAGGCAAAAATATCGTAATGGTTACTCACGATATGAAAAGTGCAGTAAGGGGAAATCGTGTGCTTTACCTTAAAGACGGAGTTATTTTAAATGAGATTACACTTGGAGAGTACGATAAATCAAACGAGAAGGAAAGGTTAGAAACTCTTAAAGCCTTTTTAGACGAAATGGGGTGGTAGTATGTGGAGTATTATTAAATCGCATTTCCATAAAGGGAAAACGGGCTTTTTTATAACAGGTTTGTTTGTAGTTTTATCTGTAATGATGATGATAATCGGGCTTTCAATCTGCCTTGGTATGGGGGATTTATATTACAATGCCCGTAACCTTTCAAATTCGCCTGACCTTGCAGTTTTTGTCTATGAAGAATTAAACGGACCTTTATCAACAAGAATAATAAGTGCTATAAATGAAAGAGACGATATAGAATGTGTGGATAGTCAGCCGATGCTTTGGCAGGAAATGCCTGTAAACGACAATAATTATCAATGCACTTTTATTTTTGGCGTAGGTAACACTATGTCACTAAAAAAAATCGGTTTTTTAAATATCGATGACCAAAACAACAAATTTAAACCATATATTCGTAACCAAGTGAGCGGTGAAGGTTTTAAAATTTATGTAACGGGAAACTATTTGATAACAGGTCATATAGGCGATAAAGTTATGTATCGTTACAATGGTGAAAATTATTGGGGGTATGTTGCAGGTGTTTATGACGATATGACCAAAATTTATTCAGAAGTTTATTACTATGTTGAGAATGATTTTTATCAAATGGTGAGTAGAAATTCAAAAACAGATGAGAGTATAATAGAAGAGCAAATAATAAATGTGCATTTTACTTATCAAGATGATGCGGAGAATGCAAAAGCACAGCTTGAGTGCGGAAAAGCCTTGATGAATGTTGCAAATGAATATAATTACGAACAAGTTCTTTTATTTGGCGATGATGCAAAAATAATTGGGGCGGGATATAATGACCGACAAACTTTTAAGGACGCAACAAGTTCATTTATTTTGATATTGGGTGCTGCAATGATTACATTTTCCGTCATTGTCGCTGTTATAGTAGCTTTGGTAATAGGATTTTTGGTACGCTCATCAGTTATGGACGAAGTGAGAAATTTAGGCGTATTTAAAGCATTAGGGTATACCACGGATATGTTACGACTTAGTTATCTTGCAATTTATAGCGTAATAAGTGGTATTTGTATGATTATAGGTATAATTTTGGGTATTACTTTGATGCCTACATTTGTAAATATCATAACTGATATGGCAAGACTTGAGTGCAGCAAAGCAATAGGCTTGAATGTTGGAAGTGTTTTTGTTGCAATAGCTTTGATAATTTCAGTTATAAGTGCGGTTGTAATGCTTGCAACAAGTAGAGTTAAAAAGGTTACTCCATTATCTGCAATGCGTAATAATTTTGAAACACACTCTTTTAAAAGAAATTTAGTGCCGCTAGCAAAATCTAAACTTCCCGTTAATAGCACACTTGGCGTAAAGAGTGTAACAAGCGAAGTTAATCGAGGCGTTATGGTAGTTATAGTAGTGCTTATTATGTCATTGTTATGTTCCTTTGTTAGCGTTGTGTTTTATAACTTAAAAGTCGACCAAACTGCAATTATTAATATGGCAGCTACCGAGAATCCAGATTATATAATAGGTTTAAGATATGAAGATTCAGACCCGTATTTTGAAGCTATAAGAAGTATGGACGGATATCAAGCGGATATGCTTGCGGAAGTATATTGCGGTGGCTATATCGGCGATAGCGATGATTGGATACGCGGTGAATTTTTTGAAAGGTTTGATATTTTGCGTACTGATTTTGTTTATAAAGGAAGGTATCCAAAACATAAAAACGAAATAATAATAAATGAAAAATTTGCAAAACAAAATGGTTTTGAAATAGGCGATAGCTTTACAGTGTCTTTTGACGAACTTACTATGAATGCAGTAAAAAATGAGTATGTAATTGTAGGGTATTTTCAATCTATATTTGAAAATTGCCATTATATGGCCTTTTTAGATAATATAATTGATAAATTATCTGCAAAAGAAGTAAAAACAGCACCTAGAATGTTTTATTTTGACAAAGATAAAGTACCAACATATGACCAAATAACGCAAGTATTAAAAAATGTTAATAATGAAGAAAATATACATTATGGTGCATTTCTTACCGGAAAAGTTAGGCTCGGAAATATGATTTTGAATGTTGTGGAAACAGCTGCTGATGCCGTTATGACTGTATTTATTGCTGTTACCGCAATTATAATTAGTCTTTTACTTGTAATGCTAATAAAATTAAAATTATTGCGTGAGCGAAGAAATTATGCAATATATAAAGCACTTGGGTACACTACACCTAATATAATGACGCAAATAGCAGTGGCAATGGTAATTTTGGGTGTTATAGGCAGTTTGATTGGCGGTATAGTCGGTGCATTAATAACTTCACCAATGCTTACGGCAATGGGTAGCTTTATAGGAGCGGGGCACTTTGCCTTTATCATACCTTGGGGATATGTAGTTGGAATAATTGTGTGCATACCGCTTTTAATATATTTAGTTTCAATGCTTTGTGCTATACCTGTACGAAAAATCGCTCCAGCGACTTTGCTTCGTGAAAGGGGATAAAAATTAACGGTGCTTGAAAAAGCACCGTTTTTTTAAATTGGTATTGTATAGTCGCAAAAAATATGGTAAAATAATACTATTAATAGGAAATATGTTTATTTTAAAATTTAATAACAAAATTACCTAATAAATTAGTTTTAACAAATATTGACAAATTTAAAAAAAAGGTATTGACAAAAATTTATTTTGTGGTATAATCAACTAGGTTGGACATATAAGTTCACATATTGCGTGAGCGTTTCTACAAACTTGCTAAAGTTTACTATGCCGCTTGTGTATAGAAAAACTTTAGCTATTTTTATTTTAAGGAGAAAAATTATGTATGATTTGATTATTGTCGGTGCAGGACCTGCAGGTATTTTTACCGCATTGGAACTTGTAAAAAAAGGCTCAAAAGACAAAATACTTATTATTGAAAAAGGTCGTTCGGTAGAAAAACGCGTTTGTCCAAAGTCAAAAACCAAACAATGTGTAAATTGTAAACCATATTGTAACATTACAACAGGTTTTAGTGGTGCGGGTGCTTTTTCTGACGGGAAATTGTCATTGAGTCCTGAAGTTGGCGGTGATTTACCAGAACTTATCGGTACAGAAATGGCGGAAGAGATGATAAAATATGCTGACAGCTTATATCTTGAGTTTGGTGCTGATAGTAAGGTGGAAGGTGTAGGAAATACAGAAAAAGTAAAAGATATTCGTAAAAAAGCTATTCAAGCGGGCTTAAAACTTGTGGATTGTCCTATAAGACATTTAGGTACTGAAAAAGCACAAGAGATATATTATAAGATAGAACAATATCTTTTAAACAACGGCGTAGAAATTAAATTTAATGTAAATGTTGAAGATATTATAATCGAAAATGATGAGTGCCTTGGTGTAATTGCTACAGAAAATAAGGAAAAGGTTAAATATTTTGCAAAAACTACTGTTATAGCAACAGGTCGCCGTGGTGCTGATTGGCTTGAGAGAATTTGCGAAGAGCATAAAATTTTGCACGAAGCGGGTGTTGTTGATATTGGCGTTCGTGTGGAAGTGCGTAATGAAATTATGGAAGAAGTCAATAATGTGCTTTACGAATCTAAATTAATAGGTTACCCAAAACCATTTAAAAATAAGGTAAGAACTTTTTGCCAAAACCCCGGTGGTTTTGTAAGTCAAGAAAATTATGATAATGATTTGGCTGTTGTAAACGGACATTCTTATAAGGAAAAGAAATCTAACAATACTAATTTGTCTATTTTATGTAGTGCTAAATTTACAGAGCCGTTTAATCAACCAATAGCTTATGCACAAAAGGTTGGGGAACTTACAAATATGCTTGCAAATGGCAAAGTGCTTGTGCAACGTTATGGCGATATTTTGGACGGAAAACGCACTTGGCAAAAAGAGCTTGATAATAGCAATGTAAGACCTACTTTGCCTGATGCAGTGGCGGGGGACATTACAAGTGCTATGCCATACAGACCAATGTTAAACATAATCAACTTTATAAAAGCAGTTGACGAAGTAGTGCCTGGCTTTGCAAGTCCTGAAACATTGCTGTATTCGCCTGAATTAAAGTTTTATAGCAACAAAATTAAAATGGATGATAAACTTAATACAAACATTAAAAACCTGCATTGTTTAGGAGATAGTTCAGGTTGGACTAGGGGACTAATGATGGCATCTGTAATGGGTGTAAAAATGGCAAGAGAACTTTTTGTTTAACATAAAATTAACTTGTTTTATGTAAAGAATATACAATAAAATTTGTAAAATTAAAATATGCGTTAAATAAAAAAATAACTGAGCGGAAACTCAGTTATTTTGCATTTAAGCACGATTTTTGATAGTTTTTTTATTGTTTTTTAATCGGTAAATATAATTAGATACAAACAAATTTGTATTAAAAATTGGTTTTAATAAATCAATTAATATATTAAATGTTATCTTTATTTGCTTCCACTCCGCCTAAATAGGTTTTTAATAAATTGCCTTTTTCGTCAATTAAATTAAAGTCTGCAAGCATACCTACTTTTATGTCGCCACGGTCAGTCATTTTCATTAATTTAGCTTGGTTTAAAGATGCCATTTTAACACATTCGCCAAGCGGAATATTTAAATTTTGGCATAAGTTAGCAACCATTTTGCTAATAGGTGTTACGCTGCCTGCGTAAGTGTTTAGTTCCTTAATTATAGCAACATCTTCTTCAATAACAATTTTTTGTTTTGATATGCCACTACCCAAGAAAAACTCTCCGCCGTGATTACCTGCAATAGCAAGTGAATCGGATACTAGACAAATTTTATCCGCACCTTTTAGTTTGTAAATCATTTTAAATAATGGGTTAGGAACGTGTCTGTTATCTGCGATAACTTCGTTATAAAGTCTATCATCTGTAAGCCCTACTTCAGTAAGTCCTAAATGTTTGTGTGGTGTAGTCCTTCTTGAGCAACGAGAAGTGCAGTTGTACATATGTGTAACACTGCTTGCACCGTTTTTTGTAAGTGCATTAATTTCGTCATCAATACTTGCATCGTGTCCCATACTAATTTGTATGTTATTCTCCGTACATTTTTTTGTAAACCAATCACTGCTTTTTTGGTCTGGTGCAACAGTTATTCTAGAAACTATATCTTTGTTATCCCATACCCATTCAGTGTTTTTCTCATTAGGCTCTAAAATATAAGCAGGTGGGTGTGCCCCCGGTGCTTTCATTGACAAAAACGGACCTTCTAGATGTGTGCCGTATATCCTTGCATAAGGTGAGTTGTATTTGCGAACATTATCAAGTGCTGCAAGAGTAGTTGGTAAATCCGCTGTAAGAGTTGTAGGGCAGTAAGTTGTAGTACCTGTAATCAAATGATATTTAGAAATTTCTTCAATTGCAACTTTAGTGCCTTCCATCATATCGTGACCGCCACCGCCGTGAGTGTGAATATCAATATAACCGCTTGCCAAAATGCCGCCTTTTAAATCATAAGTAATATCCGCACTACTTATGTCAATGTTGCTTGCAATATCATATATCTTGCCGTTATTAACTGCAATATCGCATTTTTCTTCAATTTTTCCGTCTATAATCGGTCTTACATTTTTAAATAAAATCATAATAACTCCAAAATATTTAATAAAATAATTATAGCCTATTTGCACTTTAAAATCAAGATATTTTCTATATTTAATTTTAAATAAGCAGTAATAAACCATCGATAATGGCAGTTTTTGCTATTATATTTTAAGCCTAAAATCTTCTAATATATATAAACTATTTGCAAAACAAAAAAAATATGTTATGATAAATATGTGCAATTTTACTTAAAATTTTACGTGAGGCAAATTATGAGTGAAGATAAAAACATTTTCAAGGAAGAAGGTTTTTCAAATCGAGAAAGTGCTAATACGACGGATTTTTCGGCTAAAACGGGGGAGACATTGACAGTAAATGATACTGGCGGCGTTTCACATAATGACATTTCCGAAGAAGAAAAAGTCATTATGCCTAGTGATATAGCTGAAGACTTAACCGCTGTTGAAAGTGATGATTCTATTGGTGATTTTTCAGATAAAGCTCTTGCTGAAGGCGTAGTATCTATGGGTATTTTTGGGGAAGAAAAAACAAACCCAAATGATATTAAAGAAATTGAAGATGAACAAAATGTTCTTCAAAACACAAGCATAATAGAAAATTCGGAGAATAATCAAAATAGTAGCGATTTATCTGCAGAATTTGAAGAAATGCAAAAAACTACTGTCATTAATGGCGTAAAACATAAACAAAGAAAAAGGAAAAGGAGAAAAACCAAAGTCAGAAAAATTGTTGTGCGTACTTATGCAACTGTTATTTCTGCGGTTTTATGTATTGTTTTGATATACTTTGCATCTTCATTTTTTCAAATTACCCCGTCTCAAGGTATGGCAGGTGCAGACTTGAAAGTCGATATGACAGGTCTTCCGCATATGGTAGGAACAGAAGGTTCTGTCGATTTGACAAAAATGTATCCTAATGGTAAAAACTTTAAAAAAGTTATTGGTTCAAGTACAACTAATATTGTAAACGGAATACTAAAAGTCAATGAGCTAGAAGATTTTGTTGTTTCATTTACCGATATGGTTGATGATAAGGAAGAAACGGTTGAAAAAGATTTCCAAGTTGTACCTAATGCTGTAAATGTAGATAATTGGGAATCATTTACAAAGGAATTAACTACTAAAAGAGCAACAGATGATGATTCAGAATATGCTGCAATATGCGTGCATACTCCATATATGGCAGCGCCGTCAATGGAAGGCGTTAAGAAAGGCAAAATGGAAGGTTATACCGTTCGTAATAATATTTATGGAAACGGGTGTAAGATAAATGTTTTTGAAATTGTATGTTGCCGCAATAAATTTACAGGTGGTAAACTTTCAAAGCCATATTTACAAGGTAACGGACCTGTACAAGGTTGGGGAGCGTTCAATATTCTTCCAAGAGATAACGAAGAAGAAATGGAAAACCCAATTATTATGCAAGATTTGCATATTATAGGTAATGATATGATTACCGAAGAAGGCGGTAATTTGGCAGGCGTTAGCGATACTATTATTAAAAAAAGGGGCTTAAAACTATTTAGTAATTACGGATATCTTATTAATTTGGCAGGTGCAATGGTAGGTAACGAACCAGTAAAAGCTAATCTAAAATTGAAACATTGCGTTTTGGAAAACGGACACCAAATTATTCACGTTAGAAATAGCAATATGGAAATGGAAGGAAATATTATCCGTAATGCGTCAGATACAACAATATCAATTGCAACTTATGCAAATGAGAAAAGTGTGATAACATCTAGAAACAATGTAATTGCAAATTCATTAACAGGCGGTGTAGTATTTTATTGTTATGATAGCGATATTAGTGCAGCAAATGCAGAAGATAGTTGGAATGAATTAGAAATTGTTAAAGGTAGTTTCCTTGATATTTATAACTGGAAGTTGCAAGATGGATTGGCATTTATGCCAGAGACGGAAAGTGCAGCAGGCGTTGCAAACCCAGTTGCAAAAAGTGAAATACCAAAATCTAAATACGATACTTTAAAAGCGGAAGTTGAAGGTGAAAAGTATATCCACTTTGCAATAATTAAATTGAGAACCGGTGGTGGACTTGCACAAAATGGCTCTAAAGTTATTAATTATCAAGATATTGGATATCAAACTTCAAGAGAAAAAGGATATGAAAATGGTTTCCCATTGCCGGGTGTTGCAGCTGCAATAATCAAAGATATTGATGTTTGGGGATATTATGAAAAAGGTAATTTAGCAGTAACTCCTACCGCTGTTTTGAATCAAGAAACTGTAGAAAAACTATATGAAGAATTAAAAAATGGTAGAAGTTAATGATTTAACTTAACATTACAAATATGACATAAAAAAGCAAAAGCAGTGAATGCTTTTGCTTTTTTTATTCACTAAAATATAGCTTTTTAAAACTGTAAATTTTATTAATCAAAATACATTAAATTGTCAATTAATATCGATTTTCGGAATATTTTTTTAGTCTTTTGAAATATTTTATAAACTTGCAACAGCAAAAATTATTTTAGTGATTATGTGTATTGCAAAACTAAATAATTTAAGTTGATTATTTGTATACTCAAACTTAATTTGCAAATTTTTGTTGAGCGTAAAAGCATAGGTTTGTGATATTTTCTATAAGCAAAATACATTAGGCTTTGTTGGATAGAAAGTTTACTATGACAAATTAAGGCAACTTGCTTTTTGATAGTAATTTTAAATACAAAAAAGCAATATTAGAAAAATGTTTGCTAAAAGGCAGTTTGCATAGATAAAAATTTAAAAAAAGTAAAATTTTTTTATGGCTATACATCATATCATTTTAGTGTAAGATTATCAACAAAAATCGGGGGTTGTTTGTAGTTTTTCTTATATAATAAGTAAAATTATGACAATTTTAACTTAAAATCACAAAAAAAAGGTATTTACAAAATCAAGTTTAAATGATATACTATAATTGCATAAAAAGTATTCTTAAAGCGAGGGGAATTTATGAGAGAAGAGGAAAGAAATAGTGTTGACGAATTCGGTGAATTCGAAGAACTTGATTTAGCTAGTTATGACGAAAAAGTCTATGCAAGTTCTGAGAAAGAAGAATCCGCAACTACTGAACCTGCTATCGAACCTGCTAAAGCCGTTGAAGATGTTGTAGAAGAGTCAGAAGACGATTCTGCAAAAGAAGCTGTTGTCGAAATGGACGCAGATGCTTATGTTGCTGCAGAATTCGAAGAAATGGATAAGGTTTATTTAATTAACGGCAAAAAATGTAAGGAAAGAAAAAAGAGAAAAAAATTAAGCAAGCAAGGTAAAATCATTTTAAATAGTGGTATTGCTTGTGTATGTTTGGCATTATTCCTTACTATCGCAATTATGTTTGGACCACTTTTAATGAGCATTTTGTTTGCTGAAACAAAGACTCAAGGTTTGGGTGGTGCAGAACTTATTGTTGAAATGTCAGATTTACCATTCTACTTTGGTACAGAAGGGCAAGTTGATTTGACAAAAACTTTCCCTGGCGGAACAGGATTTTCTATTACAGAAGATGGTGGCGGTGCTACTATTAAAGGTGCAACTAACTTGACTGTAACCGAAGAAGGTGAATTTAAACTTAAATATAACTTGGTCGGTGAAAACGGTTCTACAACAGCAATGGAAGTTGATTGTATTGCAGTTCAAGACGGCGTTAATGTAGCAGACTGGAATAAGTTTAGAAATGCAGCTGCTTCAAATAGTATTATTGTTATGCAAGACAATATTGCAAGTCCAAAGCTTGAAGCTGAAAAGAGAAAAAATCACGGTGCTGTTACAATCAAAAACGATGTTTATGGTAATGGTAAAATCATAAATGTTTTTGAGCTTGTTTGCTCAAGAACAAAGGTAAGTAACAAGATATATGGTACTCCATATTTACAAGGTAACGGTAAAGTTGGTGGTGATATTGGTATTGCTATCAGAAATAAGGAGAGCGGCGAACGTTTGATTTTCCAAGATGTACACGTTACTGGTAATGATATGAATACTTACGACCCAGATGCAGTGCCTGAAGGCGAAACTCCAGAAGGGGAAGTTGCTCCTACTGCAGATGAGAATAAACCTGCTGGCAATATGAAAGGCGTAACTAAAGAAACAATAGAAAAGCGTGGTGTATTGTTGTTCAGTAGATATGGTACAATTGTAGACGTTGCAGGTGATGAAGATGACAAGGCTAATGTGTATATCAAACACTGCTTGTTTGAAAATGGTGCAAAAGTTTTACACTTGGAAGCAGTTGATATTGAACTTGAAGGTACAATTGTAAGAAACGCTGCAGATACTGCAATTTCAATTGCGACTACTGCTAATAAAGCAAGTTACATACTTTCAAGAAACAATGTTGTTGCAAACTCACTAACAGGTGGTATTTTGTTCTATTGTTTCGATAGTAATATAAGCGAAGCAAACGCAGCAGAAACTTGGAATACTTTGGAAGTTGAAGAAGGTACATTCCTTGATATATTCAACTGGAAAGCACAAAGCGGTTTGGCTTTCTTGCCTGAGACAGAAGACTTTGCAAGTATAGCAAACCCAATTGCAGCCAGCGAAATTCCAAAGAAAGATTATGACGAATTGAAAGGTATTGTTGATGGTCAGTATTATATCCACTTTGCAATTATAAAAATCAGAACAGGTGGCGGTTTACCAAGAAATGACTCTCAAGTAATCGGTTATGATAGATTAGGTTACAAGACAGCAAGAGAAATCGGGTTTACAAATGGTTTCCCAATTCCAAGTATCGCAGGTGCGATTATGAAGGATATTGACGTTTGGGGTTACTATGGTAACAGCACAGGTGAAGTAACACCTACACAAGTTCTTGGTGGCGAAACTGATGACGATATGATTAAATTCTACAACGAATTGAAATTTGGTAGAAATTATGACGAAGCTGAAAAATAATTAAATACTAAATCACTTCTGTTTTTGCAGAAGTGATTTTTTATGCCTAAAATACTAATAATCTTATTTAATTTTATTATTTTTAAACTAAATCAATAATTTTTATTTAGTTAAGTTTGTATACTATTTTTATTTCGAGCTTTAATTTATAAGATAGTAGGCTGTGTTTATAGTTATTTAATATAGTTATAACAAGATTATAAAATATTGCTATAAATACTTTAATTATAATATTATATTTTTTTAAAAACTCCTTTACTTTTTATTATAAATGTAGTAAAATAAATATGTATGAAATGGAGGAAATATGGAACTACAAAATATTGTTGAAAATTTTAAATTAAATGGAAAAGTTAAAAATATTGAAGCCTATGGTAATGGACATATAAATACTACATTTTTGATTGAGTGCGACTATAATGGCGGGACATTACGTTATATTTTGCAAAAAATAAATACAAATGTTTTTCCTAATGTGGAAGGACTTATGAATAACATTCAAAGTGTAACTACTTTTTTAAGAAATAAAATAGTGGAAAATAACGGCGACCCTGATAGAGAAACTTTAAATTTAGTTCCTACTATTGATGGTAAAAGTTATTATACTTGTAAAGACGGTTCATACAGAGTTTATAAATTTATCGAAGACACTGTTGCTTTGCAAATTGCAGAGAGTAACGAAGTTTTTGAAGGCGCAGGTTTTGCGTTTGGTAATTTTGTAAAAATGTTAAATGATTTTGATGCAAGCGGTTTGTTCGAAGTTATTAAAAATTTCCACAACACTGCTGATAGATTTAAAAAATTTATCAACGCTGTAGATAAAGATGCTGTTAAAAGAGCGGAAAGCGTTCGTGAAGAAATAGACTTTGTTTTAAAAAGGTCTAACATTTGCGATAACATAATTAGCTTAATTGAAAGCAAAACTATTCCGCTAAGAGTAACACATAACGATACAAAATTAAACAATGTACTTATAGGTAGCGAAAGTGGTAAGCCTATTTGTGTTATCGATTTAGATACAATTATGCCAGGTAGCTTGCTTTATGACTTTGGCGATGCAATCCGTTCAGGTTGCAATACAGGACTTGAAGACGAGCCTGATTTGTCAAAAGTGGGCTTTGATATTAGCTTGTTTGAAAGCTTTACAAAAGGCTTTATGGCAGGAGTTGGTAATTGCATTACTGCTGTGGAAAGAGATTTATTGTCACTTGGTGCAATTATGATGACATTTGAGTGCGGTATGAGATTTTTGACAGATTACTTAGAAGGCGATGTTTACTTTAAAATACATTATCCTGAGCATAATTTAGTAAGATGCCATACACAATTTAAAATGGTTGCTGATATGGAAAGTATGCGTGACAAAATGGACGAAATCGTAAGGAAGTATAGTAAAGTATGAAAAGCTATTTTGTAAAAAGAACAACTGCAATATTTGCAGAAGATGTTAATTGGAAACAAATTGAAAGCCTTGAGCTAACATCAAATAATGGTGATGGCAGTGCGATTTTGTGGACAAAATGTTATTTAGCTTACAATGATAAAGGTATATTTTTTAGATTTGAGATTGAAGATGACAAAATCAATTGTGTGATGAAGGAATATAATTCTGCAATCTACAACGAAGAAACTGTGGAATTGTTCATTCAGCCAACCCAGGATAAAACTCAATATATGGAGTTTGAGTGGAATGGTATTGGTGGCGTATTTTGTGCAAAAGTAAACAACAATCTAAAAGGACAAACTACTTTGGATTTTACAAATGAAAACATTATCGACAGCAAAATTTATGCTACAGAATATGGTTGGATTGTTCAAGGATTGTTACCTGCAAAATTATTCTTTGGCGAAAAGTTGGAAGGTAATTGGCACTTTAACGCATACAGAATAAAAAGAGCTGCAGATAAATCTCAAATTTTGCTTAGCTATAATAACACTATTGCGGAAAATTTTCATTTACCTGATAAGTTTGCGGTTATGGAGTTTGAAAAATAAAATTAGCATTAATTAAAAAACATATTACATTATTGTATTTAATAAAATATATAATTCAAGTATGTTTAGATAATATAATAAAAACGAATTTAAAATATATTTATATTTAGGAGGCATTAATATGTCAGTATTAGTTACAGGTGGAGCAGGCTATATTGGTAGCCATACAATTATCGAGCTAGACAAAGCAAATCGCGATGTTGTAGTAGTAGACAACTTTTGCAATAGCAAACCTATTGCATTGAAGAGAGTTGAAAAAATTATCGGTAAACAAATCAAATTTTATCAAATCGATTGTTGCGACGAAGCGGCTCTTCGCGAAGTTTTTAAGGCTGAAAAAATTGATTCTGTTATACATTTTGCAGGTCTTAAGGCAGTTGGCGAATCTGTTGCTATTCCTTTAAAATATTATGAAAACAACTTGATTAGTACACTTTCATTGTTAAAAGTTATGAAGGAATTTAATTGTACAAATCTTGTATTTTCTTCTTCTGCAACAGTTTATGGTGCTCCAAAGAGTGTGCCTATCTCTGAAGATTTCCCACTTTCAGCAACTAATCCTTATGGAAGAACTAAATTGTTTATAGAAGAGATTTTAAGAGATTACAGCAAAGCAAATCCAGAAATGAATATTGCATTGCTTAGATATTTCAATCCAATCGGTGCTCACGAGAGCGGTATGATTGGTGAAGACCCTAATGGTATTCCTAACAATTTGATGCCATATATTACTCAAGTTGCGATTGGTAAGTTAAAACAACTTAGCGTGTTTGGCGACGATTATCCAACACACGATGGTACAGGCGTTCGTGATTATATCCACGTTTGTGATTTAGCAAAAGGACACGTACTTGCTATTGCAAAGCTTGAAACTAATCCAGGCGTTGTAACATATAACTTAGGAACTGGTAATGGTTATAGCGTTCTTGATATGGTTAAAGCTTTTGAAAAAGCTAGTGGCAAACCAGTTAGCTATAAGATTGCTCCAAGACGCCCTGGTGATGTTGCTGAGTGCTATGCTGACCCTGCACTTGCTTTGAAGGAATTAGGCTTTAAAGCAGAGTTTGATTTGGACAGAATGTGTGCAGACAGCTGGAGATGGCAATCTAATAACCCTAATGGTTATAACGAATAATATTATTTGAATCAAAAATTTCGGTAATTTTAATTGCGGTTTAAATATAATTTAACTAAATAATTTGCAAAATTTTTAATTTGATTTTAAAACTAAAAATTTAGCATAAAATACAATTAGTACCGATTTTTGTACAATAATTATTACTTAGAGGATAAAAATGTTTGATTGTCATTCACATTGTTTTCATTCTGTAGATAGTCAGGCGCCTATTGATGAAATGATAGAAACTGCAATATCAAAAGGTGTCAAATATATGGCGTTTACCGACCATTTGGATAGGGATTATTTGTATGGTGATTCAATTGACAAGGATATAAAACAACTTGATATTTTATATCACATTGCAGATACTGCAAGAGCAAAAAACAAATATAAAGGTCAAATTGAAATTGCTTGCGGGGTAGAGTGCGGCTTTTCAAAGGCTGCAGAAGGCGATTATATTAACTTGCTTTCCGATTGTGATTTGGATATTGTTTTAAATTCCGTACACTCTGTAAATGGTATGGATTGTTATCATAGTGAATACTTTGAAAACAAAAGCAAAAAGCAGGCGTACAGCGAATATTTGCTTACCGTGTTTGATAGTTTAAATGCAAAATATAGTTATGATGTAATTACTCATTTAGGTTATGTTTGTAGGAAAGCACCTTTTGAGAATAAGGATATGAATTACACCGAGTTTTCAGACATTATCGACGAGATTTTGAAAGGCATTATCAATAGAGATGTTTCACTTGAGCTAAATAGTCATAACCGCGGTATAAATACACCTTTTTTTCCATATTTGTCTATAGTAAAAAGGTATTTAGAGCTTGGCGGTAGTGAATTTACTTTTGGCACTGATGCTCATAGGGTAAGCAGAGTAAACGATAAATTTGATATTGTTAAAGATTTTTTGCTTGCAAATAATCAAAAGTATTTGAACATATACAGAAATAGACAAAAGATAAAAGTGGATTTGACAAAATTAAAATAAATTTGCATTGCTATAAACGAAAGCTTACAGCAATTTTAACATAGGAGTAACAATGAGAGTATTTGATAACGCAACGCAAGAGTTGAAATACAAAGTATTGAAAGAAGTTGCTAAACTTGCTTTTGAAAACAGGCTTGGCGATAGTTATTATTCAATTCCGCGTATTTTAGTGCCGGATAGTTCTCCTGCAATGAGATGTTGTATATACAAAGACAGGGCAATTGTAGAAGAAATGGTGCGTAATATAGTTGGAACTTGGCGAGTTCCCAATCATTTACTTGATGTACTTGATATAGCTTGCGACGAGTGTCCTATTGACCGTTATACAGTAAGTGAAGGCTGCCGTGGTTGTATATCTCACAGATGCGTTTCAAGCTGTCCTGTTCAAGCAATTCGTATTGGAAAAAGCAAAAAGGCAGTTATTGATATTGATAAATGTATTGAGTGTGGTAAATGCTTTAAGGCTTGCCCATATAACGCTATCCGTGAAAATGTTAGGCCTTGTGTTCGTGCGTGCAAGATTGGTGCTATTAAGGTTGAAAAAACTAAAAAAGCAAGTATAGATTACAACAAATGCGTAAGTTGTGGAGCTTGTATGGTAAAATGCCCGTTTGGTGCAATACAAGATAGAACATACATACTTGATACAATCGATATTTTGAAGGAAAGCGAAAACAATACTAAATACAAAGTATATGCAATGGTTGCGCCTTCTATTGGTACTCAGTTTAATTATGCAGAAGTTGAACAGATTTGTACAGCACTTAAAATTTTGGGTGTATATGACATTTTTGAAGTGGCAACAGGTGCAGATATTACAGCTTTCAAAGATGCTCACGAATATGCGGAAAAAGGTGCTTTAATGTCATCTTGCTGTCCTTCTTTTGTGGAATATGTTACAAAACAATTCCCACAACTAGCAAGCAGTATTTCTGTAAATCCGTCACCTATGGTTGAGTGTGCTAAACTTATTAAAAAGATAGATGAAAATTCAAAAGTAATATTTATAGGACCTTGCGTTAGCAAAAAGAATGAAGCTAAATTGCCTAATGTTAGCGGTTATGTGGATAATGTTATAACTTTTGAAGAGCTACAAGCATTAATTGACAGCAGAGATATTAAAGTTGAAGAATTGGAAAAAACGCAATTAAAATCCGCATCTTATTTTGGCAGAGTATTTGCAAGAGTAGGCGGTGTTAGCGAAGCTGTTAAAAATATGATTAATGAAGAAAACTTAAGCATAACACCTGATATAATTTGTGCAGATGGACTAGATAATATAAAAATTGCATTGCTTAAAAACAACAAAGGTTTAGCAAAAGGTTTGTTTATCGAAGGTATGGCTTGCAGTGGCGGTTGCGTAAATGGTCCAGGTTGTGTAAATCACGATGCAAGAAGTATTAAAATGATGAACGAGTATAGCGAAAAAGCTTCAAAGGAAAATGTAAGCAAACAAGTAAAAGAAAATTTAAATAAATAATTTGCATAGATGTTATAAAAATTGCAGGTTTATCCTGCAATTTTTTATCATTTGTTTAACTATTAGTATATTAATGTCTAAATAAATACTTGTATAACATAAATTATTTTGTTTTTTAATAAAAAATGTAAAGAAAGTGCAAATATTGACTCTTTTTGCCTAAGAAATGTAATATTTTTGAAAAAATAATAAATGTGTAAAAAAAATAATTTGACTATTTTAAAATATATGCTTATAATTAGACTATAAAATCTATAGTTTATTGCGGTATATTGCTACTGATAAACAATAGGCTATATCAAATTTCGGAAGTACTAACTTCATAAAACTTTTTACAATTCTATTACCGGAATCGGTACGGCTAACGCTGTACCGATTTTGGTATTTATTGTAGGATAAATGAATATTTTTAAAACTTTACTATGTATGATTGATAAGTTTTAGAAGATAGCAATATCACTTTTTTATTATAATTTTTATCCTGTACAATAATGAATTAAGCCATAAACTTTCTTAAATAAGATTAATTAAGTAAAAAATAACCATATTATCAAGCATTATAAAACACTCGTTTTATAATGCTTATTTTTTGTGTAAAGTTTTTATTTTTAAATTCAGGTGTTTTATGCAATAATCCCTACAAAAATCGGGGGTAAATGGCAAAAAATGAGTGGGGAAATGTAAAAAAAGAGTAC